>Ga0070684_100001570_pt1 | contig 16499 bp, 19 predicted proteins | sample KBSC723LmetaG_FD_65653 | JGI IMG/M metagenome (GOLD analysis project Ga0070684, IMG submission 65653) | Corn rhizosphere microbial communities from Kellogg Biological Station, Michigan, USA - KBS C7.2-3L metaG | ecosystem: Host-associated > Plants > Roots > Rhizosphere ...
GACTTCTGCTTGAGCCGATTCTATGCTGTTCCACCCGGATCCAGCTCGATCGGCGAACGCAGCGGGGTTGCGCCGCCGCCCTTGCTATGGTAGCTTCCGTCATTGTGGCTTCGCTTTGACCTCTTTATCCAGATGTCAAATCTCAAGCCAGCAGGGCGAACAGTCGAGAGCTGAATTCAGTCGCGGCTGAACCGCCCGACGTAACCGAGGTAGACCTTCTTGTCCGCGGAAATCTTGCGCGTCCATCCCGACGAGCCCCAACCAGACCGGATCGAATACATCGTTTCGTGCCTGCGCCAAGGCGATGTCGTCGCCATGCCCACCGACACCTTCTACGGTCTCGCGGTCGATCCAGTAAATCTCCACGCGGTCGAAAATATCTACCGCATCAAGAGCCGCCAGAAGCAGAAGCCCCTTTCGCTTCTGATTGCCTCTCTTGCCCAGGCGTACGAACTCGCTCGCGACACCGATCCCATGCTCGACAAGCTCGCCGACCGTTTCTGGCCCGGGCCTCTCACCATCATCGTCCGCGCTGGCACCAAGCTGCCCTTGCGTTCCACCGCCAATACCGGGAACGTCGCTCTCCGCATTCCCGATGCGGCCATCGCTCGTGCCGTTGTCGAGCGCTTCGGACTTCCCATCACCGCCACCGCCGCCAATCTCCAGGGCGCGTCTGAATGCACGCATGCCGCATGCGTCCGCGACCAGATCGGCGACCGCATCCCGCTCATCGTCGACGGCGGACCCACCGGCCGCTCTCTGCCCACCACCATCGTCGACCTCTCCCTTGGCGACGGCCGCTGGGAGATTCTCCGCGAAGGCGCCATTCCCACCCACGAAATCGTCATGGTGCTTCAACGGTAGGTGGCTGATGAGCCCGCAGGCATCACCGGCAGCCGTCCAGACCAGAACACGCAAACCGATCCTTCGCTGGACCCTGGTCGTCCTCGCGCTCCTGGTCTTCCTCGCTCTCATCTGGATCCGCTGGGTCTACGGCCAGATCCAGTGGTATGCCGGCCGCGACATGGCCGTTCCAGCTGACGCCATAGCCGTCTTCGGCGCTGCAGAATACGACGGTCATCCCTCGCCCGTCTTCCGCGCCCGCCTCGATCACGCCGAGTCCCTCTACAGCCGCGGAATCGCCCCACTCATCGTCACCCTCGGCGGTGATGGCGGCGACCAGTACTCCGAGGGCCGCGTTGGCCAGGAGTATCTGGTCGGCGCCGGCGTCCCCGACTCCGACATCATCGCCGAAACCGAAAGCACGAGCACCGACGAATCCGTCCACCGCCTCGCCGTCATTGCCCGTACCAACAATCTCCAGCGCATCGTCGTTGTCAGCGACGCCACCCACCTCTTCCGCATTCACCAGATCTGCGCTGCCAACGGCCTCAACGTCCTCACCTCGCCCCGCCCCCGGGTCCCCATCGAAGGCTCCTCCGGCCAGCGCGAACGTATCCAGCACGAAATCCTCAGCTATACCCTCTGGCGCCTCCATCTCGATTAGGACATCCGATCGGCCTCCCCATGCCTGCCCAATCGGGCGGGCTCGATTTACCCGCTTGGCCGATGTGCTGCGACTCAAAACTATCGCAACATGCCTCCAGAGGCCATTGGCCCAAGGAGCAACAAATGTCCACTCCCCTCGTAGATTTCTCCCAAGAGCTTGCCAATACCGTCGAACGTGCCGGGCAATCCGTCATCTCCATACTGGAAGGAGGCCGAGCGGGAGTCAGTGGAACCGTCTGGCGCAAAGGGATAGCAATCGCAGTCGCCCACACGATTCACTCCCTCGATGAAGTCACCGTGATCCTCCCATCCGGCGCAGAGGCCAAAGCCGCTGTAACCGCCCATGATTCAGGAACCGATCTTGCAATTCTCCAGCTGCCGCAAGATCTGGCTTCAGCTTCGCTGGGCGACGACTCGAAAGTCAGGATTGGAGAGATCGTGCTCTCCATCGGCCGGCGCGGAACGGAGGGCCTCGCGGCTTCTCACGGCATCGTCAGCGCGATCGGCGGGCCGTGGAGGACCTCGACCGGCGCCCGGGTGGACCGATGGCTCCGGCTCGATCTCAACCCTTTCTCCGGATTCTCGGGTGGTCCCATCATCAACGCAGGCGGGGAGGTTCTCGGAATCGCTACGTCCGGGCCCCGCCGCTCCGCTGCAGTTGTTCCCGCTTCGACCGTCAATCGGGTCGTCGATCAGCTGCTGAAGTATGGCCGCACAGTCCGCGGATACATCGGAGTGGGTCTGCAGCCGGTTGCGTTTCCTGAAGATGCATGGAAAACGCTGGGCATCAACAGCGGAAGAGGTCTACTGATCACTGCCATCGCCCCTGGAAGCGCTGCCGAGGAGGCGAAGCTCACTCTCGGCGACGTCATCGTCACCATCGAGGGCGAAACCCTTCGTCCGGGTGCCGGTCTGCAATGGCTTCTGGATGCCGAAACAGTCGGGAAGTCTATCTCGGTTGGCGTGTTTCGGGGAGGCCAGCTTTTGAGTGTGCCGGTCACCGTTCGGGAAAAGCCGGCCGAATAGAAACGGAGGCGATGAATCCAAACCATCGCCTCGGCCATCATCTCAACAGGCTTCATTCGAGCAGCATGATTCGGGTAAAGGTTCGTTCAACATCTCCTTTTGCGCAGGCGGGTCTCGAAAACGCGATCTCCGTCGATCCTCGGTTTGAAGTCGTCACACACGAGTCCAACCCCGATCAACCGGCGGATGTTGTCCTGTTGGATGATTCAGACTCAGAGATCACGACGACTTCGAACACGGATGCCTCAGCTCGAATCGTGCTGCTGACCGACGGTATTGATCCGTCTCACTTCGCCCGCCTGAGCCAGCTCGGCATCCGCGCAATTCTGCCGCGCGATTCCTCTGTTCAGGAACTCACTGCTGCTCTACTGGCGGCGAGCGAGGATCTGACGGTTATCGCTCCCGAGTTTCTTGCCGAGTTGCTTCCCGCGCCATCGCCAGGGCGCGACCACGACGTTGAAGATCTTCAGGAGCCCCTGACGTCAAGAGAAAGGGAAGTCCTCGCTCTGCTCGCAGAAGGCGCCGGAAACAAGGAGATTGCCCTCCGACTTAAGATTTCGGAGAGCACGGCAAAGTTCCATGTCAGCGCGATTCTTGGCAAGCTGGGAGCAACCACGCGAACCGAAGCAGTGACCCGCGGTTATCGACTCGGTCTGATCCTGATTTGAAATTCGCTCCCCCTCAGAGAAGCTGTTATCGGGTTACGGCCGCCGCGGGGGTGAGTGTTTAGAACTTGCTCTCAATCGTCATCTCCTGCGATCGCTCCCGGGCAGGGAACTGACTCTCCAGAAACTCATCGCTCCAGTAGCCCGCCATGCCGCCATTCCCCATGCTCAACGTCACTGTCGCTCGAACCTTGTAGGTACGATTCAGTTCGAACTCCGCAAACCGTGCGCGAATCTCCGACTGCCGCACAAAAATGTTCAGCCGCGAGTTTGAATCGATATAGTACCCATCCTTGTGCAGAAGAATTGGCTGATCGCGCACTCCAACAATCTCGAAAGTCAACCCGTAACCGTGGGCATACCCAGATGAGAACTCCGGAAGGATGTCGAAGTCACGGCCGTTCCCATTCCGCGCGATTCGAAAACTCCGCAGCCGTGGAGGCCCCGCGAGATACTTGCGCTTCTCAACGTCAATTTCCGCTCGATCTGCCGCAATTCCCTGCGCCACAAGCTTCTCGCACTGCGCAGCTGAAACTCCCCAGCTGGACCAGAGGACCGACAAGCGCCTTCGCACCCGACCGCACAGCGATGCATCCCGAAACTGCACCGCCGCGTTCTGAAAACATTCCGACTGCACATAGTAGGACCTGTATCCATCCGGATTGAACGCCAGGCCGCTTTGGGCCTCGCCAGGACCGATTGTCTGACAGTGCTGGCTCGCGGCAGCCTTGCGCTGGGCATAGTCGCTCGCGGCCGCGCGAAAGGGCGGGAGGCTCGCGATAAGGCAGACAAGAAATGCAACATCCCTGCGATTCATAGGCTTCTTTGTTTGACAGTATCTTAACCACAGTCCAGGGCCGTGGCGACTCCGAATGTCGCCAACTGCGCCGGTGATGGCTCAAAAGCCTGCCGGTCCGCTCCAGCCTCAGGGCCGCCAAATGCTATTCTCACAACCGGGATGCACGGTCTGCCGCTTCTCCAGGTTGTCGCCGTTGGGTTGCTGATCTTGGCCAACGCCTTCTTTGTGGCCGCCGAGTTCGCCCTCGTCAGTACCCGCGACACTCGCATCGAGCAACTTATAGCCAACAAAGTCCCTGGCGCCCGCACCGTGCGCCGCCTCCAGCACGAAATCGAGTACTTCCTCCCGGCCGTTCAGCTTGGCGTGACACTGTGCTCCCTGGCCATCGGCTGGATAGGCGAGCCAATGGCCGCGGACTTAGTGCTCGGCTGGATCAACCTCCTGCCCCATCCCGTTGTGTACTCGCAGATCTACGCCCACATCACCGCAGGCACAGCCGTCGCGATCGGGTTCTGCCTGATCACCTACTTTCATGTCACCATCGGCGAACTCGTTCCCAAATCCCTCGCCCTCCGCCGTGCTGAAGCTCTCGCCGTCGCAGTCGCTCCGCCGATGCTCATTTTCATGAAAATGGCGCGCCCCGCCGTGCGCGTGCTCAAAGGTTCGGCTGCCATCCTTCTTCGCGGCTTCGATATCCCCATGTCGGAGCGCGCCGCAGTGCATTCCCCCGAAGAGCTCAAGCTCATCACGACGGCTGCGCGACGGCTCGGTCTCTTCCCGCGTTTCCAGGAGATGCTCATCCATCGCGCCATCGAACTGGACGATGTTCCGGTTCGCGAAATCATGACGCCACGCCAGCGTATCTTCTCACTTCCCTCGAACATGCCGGTCGAAGAAGCCAGCGCGCACGTCATCGAACACATGAACTCCCGCGTGCCGGTTTACGACGAAACGCGCGGCCCCGAGCACATTATCGGGATTATCTACTCCAAAGACTTGTCGCGACTTATGTTCTTCCGCCGCCGAGGCCAGCAGCGTACGGGTGCGCCGGCGGCTCCTCAACCCGTGCCTATCGAAATCAAAACGCAAGACTCCGGACCGATAGCCCAGCAACCCACCAATCCCCAGCTCGGCCTCCCCGTCATGGAACTCCGCCTGCGCCAGGTCATGCGCGACGTTCTCGTCGTGCCCGAGACCAAATCGGCTCTCGCTCTGCTGCGCGAATTCCAGAAACGCCGTCGCCAGATGGCAATCGTTGTCGATGAATACGGATCGACGGTCGGCCTCGTCACCGCCGAGGATGCGATCGAGCAACTCACAGGTGAGCTCGAGGACGAGTTCGACGATCCTGCGCGTCCCGTCCTCGCCAATGCGCAGGGCACGCTGGTGCTGGAAGGCAGCGCCAATCTGCGTGACCTCGAAACACAGATGCAGTGGAGCCTGCCGCGCGATGGCGGCGTCGAGACCCTCGCAGGATTCATGCTCACCCGTCTCGGCCACATCCCGCGTTCCGGCGAATCCGTCGAATATGAAAACCGCCGCCTCACCGTCATCGAGATGGAGGGCCGCCGCATTGCCAAAATCCAGGCGGAGCCGATCGAGAAGCCGCAGGAAACCCGGGCAGAGCCGGCAAGCAAATAGGCATGAAGATGAGCCGCGATTGTTAGCCAGTAGCTGGAAGTCAGTAGCCGGTAACGGTAGCTGGCAGCAATCGATTGATTCGGAAGCCTGAAGCTCACCCGGGAAGCAGGACATGTTCGCGGGGATCCCCTGGGCCTCCGTCCGATCCGAAAGTGAGACAGCTGAGATTCTGAGGTTCTGCAATTCGTCAATACCTCACCGCCTCTACCTCCACCTAAGTCCCTCATTCCAATCCGAAAATTCCACCCGCCCATTTTGCAGGTAATTACCCCTCCCCGGCGCACAATGAAGTCGCAGTTAAATCTCGATCTGAATCACCATTGAAATCGCCAACAACGCGCCAGCTCACTCCTGTAAACAGTGAGCCCAGGCAAACCACGCCAACTCGCCAACTCGCGCACGGCTGCTCGCCGATCGGTCTCTGATCCATGGGGTGAAGAGACTCCAGTCGTCAGGCGAGCGCCCGCTGACTTGCTGACTTGCTACGTCGCGAACGGGGCCCCCACGGACAGGTTTTTGTCCGTGGGGTGGAGAAGCGACGCTGACTCGCTAAAAGAGTCACAACCGGAACTCTGAACAAGCAAAGCCTCACTGCCCACTGTTCACTGTTCTTCAAGGAGAAAACATGACACCTCGATGCCCTCAAGCCCTCGAAAACGGCCAACGATGCAGCGCACTCGCCATCCACGGCTCTAAATACTGCCGCCACCACGACCCCCAGCGCCCGCCCAAACCAGCCAGAGAAGAACCCCCAGAATCGGAGCCTCTCATCCTCCCGCCCCTCTTCGACAAGCCCTCCATCCTTGCCGCCCTCAACGAGGTCGTCCAGGCGCTGGCCAATAACCGCATCAAGCACTCTGTTGCCGACACCCTCCTCCACGCCATCAAGCTCGCCGCCCGCCTCGTCACCGAACTCGACGAAGCTGGCCTGAGCATTCACCCAGACGACGAGCAGCCCGTCGGCCGCCACATCGACCCGATCACCCGCACAACAAACAAAAACGGGCAGAGCCACTACAGCAACGGCTCCGTAGCCCTGGCCGCCTCCGGCCATCGCTCCAACGGAACAAACACCTTCAACCCCTCATCTTTTGCCGGTGCACCACCGCTATACCCAGAACATGCGCTCGATCCATCCACCGCCCGCATCGTGAAGGACCTCCTGGCCCAGACCCACCAACTAGCCGACACCCAAAAGGCGAAGAGCTAAAAGCTAACAGCTATCCGCACATAACTCCTGCATCCTGTATTAAGTACAAAAAACAGGGAAAAATTTAGAAAGAAGGAAAGAGCCAAGCGCGGGCATCACACCAGCCTCACCGCCAGATGCCAAGCCCACAAATCAGACCAATCCGGCGGCGAAGAAATACTCACCACCAAGCACCAGCCCCGATCCCTGCAGGCCATCGGAAAGCATGCAGGAAAATTCCGCAGCACCAGGCGTATGCTGATTCCGTCCAAGATGCAGGTTCGGAGGCTGTGCCATGAAACTCATCGTGCCCGTCGCCCTCGCCTTGATCGTTGCCGCCCCGCTGGCGCTCGCCAAGGACAAGAAGAAGACGGATCTTCCGGCAGTTTTCAATAACGCGCGCTACGTCTACGTTGAAGCCGAGGATGGGGACATCATGAACCCGCGTCTGTTTCCGGAAGATCGCGAGGCCATTGCCGACGTGCAGGACGAACTGAAGGACTGGAACCGGTACGCGGTCGCGCTCAACCAATCCGATGCCGAACTGGTGATGGTTGTGCGCAGAGGGCGGTTGGTTGCGCTTCAGGGGCACGGCGGTGTGGGAATTGGAAGCAGACCCGAACTCGGCGGTTCCTATCCGGGCAACGGTCCGGGCAACAGTCCAGGCAACAGAAATCCGGCAGGATCCGACAATCGAGGCGGTGACGTTTCCACCGAAATCGGCGGAAGAGCGGAAGCTGGTCCTCCTGATGACACGTTGCGCATCTACAGCGTGAACCCCGGCGGCAGGCGAGGCGCATTGCTCTGGTCGCGCGAGTTGAAGGACGGATTGGAAGCCCCGCAGGTGCTGCTGATCAAGCAACTGAAGCAGGAAGTGGAGCGCGCGTATCCGCCGCAGACTGCGAGTCAGCCCGCACAAAAACCATAATCGTCCATCAAATAGTGGGCGATTTCATGCTCAGAATGCGACGAATGCGGTCCGTGAGTGCCGGGTCCGTTGCAATGAACCGCATCCGAATGCCGGTGGAGGGCACCGTCTCCACGACACGCGCCATTGCGGTGTATTCGGTTTGGCCTAATTTAAATCGGAGCTCGACGATGGCGTTGGCGGCCAGTTTTACTGCGGCCCTGACGGAAATGAAACACCCTGTTTCACTCACGCTGCGGATTTCGCCGCGAAAGAGCTGATGCGAATCTGCCGCAAGACATTCAGCAAAGCCCGCGCAACAAATCCTGGTACTGCTTCGCCGCTCGTACCCCGGTCTCTCGTCCGATATGTATTCCGGTTGCCCCAGCATTCGTATGCGCAGAGCCTTCCGCCTGCAGGAGAGAATGCCTCGCCTGGTTAGCTCATCGGCAGCGCGGCAATTTTCTTCAATCGGCTACGACTGCCCGAACCACGCCTTCGCGAGCCACTCTTTCATCGTGTTCGCATCCACAAGCCCTGCCTGCTGGAATTGCAGCTCGCCCCGCGAAAACACCGCGAAATTGGGAATTCCCTGAACCCGGTAACGCGCTGCCAGGTCGGGGTGCGCCTCCGTGTCCACCTTCAACACGACTGCACGGCCCGCCAGCTCCCGCGCGGTCTGCGCGACGTGGGGAGCGGCCATCTTGCAGGGACCGCACCAGGCTGCCCAAAAATCCACCAGCACTGGAACCCTGCTTTCGCAGACGATCTCGTCGAATTCCGCAGTGCCCACCTCAACCGGCTCGGAAATTGCCGCCAGTGGGGACTTGCACGCGCCGCATTTGCCCACATCCGACAGATGTTTCGATGGAATCCGGTTCGGCTTTCCGCAACCAGGGCAATTGCGCACGATCGGCATGACTTTTCTCCTGAGAACGTCCCTCCATTCTCACCGATGGCGGTGCTTCAGTCGCCGGAAAAGGAGGTCAATGCCCATTCGGATCCTAATCGTGCCAGAGTTCCGGATGGGAGGCGTGAATGTGACACTCTCGCTGCAGCACTGGCAGACGACAAAGTTCTCATAAGTGGCTTTCTTTGAATAGGGTGAGAGCAAAAGTTAATCTCCGTTGGGCGGTGTTTTGGGGCTATTTCTCGTCGATTGATCTTCCATTTCCGAAGTGGAAGAGACCCAAAAGGGAAATGCCGCATGTTACTTGCGTTACAGGAGTAATTCAGACTTGAGTTACTTAACTCTTGTTTAGTAACACCTAGGTGCTACAGAATTCACCCAAGGGTTGACTATGAGACAAGAAACTTACCGATTCGCACTGGACGAAGCCACCAAGGAACTGCACGGCATTGTTGAGCAGTTTGAGGCTCTGCGCTCTCGCAAGGAGCAAATAGAGCAAGTTGTCGAAGCGTTGAGGCCTTTCATCGGTCTCCATTCTGAAACCCCAACCATGACCACAGCAATCGAGGCGAGCGCCCCCATCGCCGAGTTTGTCGCGCCCGTGATCGAGGAACCCTCCCCCGAACCCCAATTCACCTTCATGCAGATTACGGGTCCCGGCATGGAGATCACATCCACTGAACCAGCTCCTGTCGAAATCGAAATTGAGCCGGAGCCGGTTCTCGAAGCCGTTGCGGTCCACTCGGACGTGGCAACTGCGGAACAGATTGCCTATTTCCGGCAGCCAACCGCGGACCCCTTCCAGCGCCGCATCGACGATGCACTCTGGGGATGGCAGCAGAGACCGGAAGGTCTTCTGTCGCCCATCTAGTCTGAGGCGACGGGATCAACCTCAGGCGTAAAATCGCAGTCCGAACCGTTCGAAGTTTGCTCCAGGCGAGCGGGATTGGTCAACCCAAATCAGGCGCTTCCGGTACGTTTGCCGGGAGCGCCTGATTGCGTCTAAGCGATCTATATTGTTCTACTTAGGATGACCTATTAGTTGCAGAAGGAAGTTGCTGGGACCTTTGCAATCCGTGCTAAATTCGGCAAGTGGAGATCGATATGAAGCCCAACATCGGAGAAGTCTATCGCGTAGCGTTTGACTCCGCGAACAGCGAGCTGAAGGACATCGTCGGTGCGTTCGAAGAGCTTCGGGCGCGCAAGGAGCGCATCGAAAAAGTGGTGATGGCGCTCAAACCTTTGCTCGGAGCTGAAGAAGCTGCCGCTGCAGCAGCCGCCATGCAAAGCGCAACGGAAGCTGCAGACCAGGCGAGCCAGACCCTGGAAGAAATGCCGACGTACCAGTATCAGAGCACCAATGGTTCATCTTCGGGCGATCCGTTTGCCAGCCGTTTGAACAGCGCGCTGGGCCACGGCGTCGGTCGGAAGTTCAATCGTCAGTTCTGATCCGATCTGGAATTCGCACGTGAGTCGGTGCGCGACCCGCAACCAGGCGTGCCGACAATCTATTGCCAATTCCGTTCCGTCGATTTCCGTGCCACGCGTGGTTGCTTCTGGGAAACAGTCGCAGCGATCGCGATTGCAGTAACTCTTACCATTGACTCTTACTTCTCACCATTGGGTACATGCTAGACTCGCGGCATGAAATCGCAAGGATATGGGGAGATCTATCGTGTCGCGCACGACGCGGCGCAAGCGGAGTTGGCCGAAATCACTGCTGAGTTCGAGAGGCTGCGTGTTCGCAAAGAACACGTCGAGAAACTCATTCTGGTTCTGAAGCCGATCATTGGGGAACGGGAAAGCCCCTCGCCTGCTGTTTCGAAGGAAGAGCCAACCGAAGAGCCCGATGAGACCGTGTCCGCAGTCGAAGCTTTAAATGATGAGCACGCGCGACCACTGGGAGTTGGCGCCGATCCCTTTCAGCGGCGAGTCGATCACGTACTGGGAATCGGTGCAGGCATTCGCGACGTAAGGCAGTACACCCGCCAGTTCTAAGCCCATCTCCCCCATGCTGGTCCGGACTTCCTCACCCCAGTCGTCCGCGGCTTCCCACGCGCGAAATTTACAGCGGTCGTGGTCGTTTAAGCGGGGGTGATGCAGCGTCGATATCGCGAATTGGTCGGTCAATCTCTTCCTGGCTGGTGAAGCAAGCAAAGCTCCTCACCTCATCTGCATCTAAACCCGCGTTGATCGGCCTCGAGATGTGCGCCACTGAGAATTGAGTCCGCCTCAACCAGAGTTTTGTCGAGTGAAGCATCTTGCTGGTGCGGCTGGACCGGCCTCGCGGTACGTCTCTGATTCAGATTTTCAGGAGTTCAGAGCACGGTGAGTGTCCACCGTATTTGTTTTTCGCCCTTTGCCCGCTCTATCGTCGTCTTCATCTGCATTGCAGCCTTCCTTTCTGCGAGCGGCGTCTGCCAGTCGGATGCTTCGCAGCAGCAGCCTGTGGGGAGGGATGCGGCTGATCTTCCTGATGCGCCTGTCGCGAAGAGATCGGCTGAACCGGCTCTGGAGCCGGACTGGCAATCAACCCATCCCGAGGTCACATATTCCTCGAATCTCGGGGGCGAGGGTTCATTCGCCCTTGGCGTCGGGGACTTGCCTGCGGTGACGATTGAAGGCGTGACGCAGTCGCCGCAGCACGAATATGTACCACTCAAGAACTGTCCTTACGACGAAACACGAGCGCGAGAGTGCCGCATGCACTGGCGGCAAATGATCCTCGAGAGTCTTGTGTTCAACGCATTCGAAAACGGCGGAAACGTCTACTCGGGCTTCTGGTATCGCTGGCTGACGACGCACGGCCACTGGTGGCAACACTACATTGACTCCGGGGCGAGATGGCGCTGGAACCGCTGGTCCGACGACAACCCGCCTCTCGATGACTACGTTGCACATCCGATGATGGGTGCGATCACCAACAGCATCTGGATCCAGAACGATCCGAAAGGAATGACCCTCGAATTTCAGAACAATCGAGAGTACTGGCGCAGTCGTCTGCGAGCAACTGCCTGGTCAACTTTTTATAGTTTCGAGTGGAAGATGGGACCCCTGGGCGAGGCCGGCATCGGCCACAACGGCGCTGAATACGGTTACGACCATGGAGTGCTGACAAACGAAACGGGCTGGGTCGAGTTGGTGACGACTCCGGTAGGCGGACTCGGCTGGAATATCACCGAAGACTACCTCGACAAACACGTCGTGAAGAAGCTGGAGAATAGAAGCCACAATCCAATTCTGCTCACGATGGCGAATTTCATTACGCCCGCCCGGGGCTTCGCCAATGTCCTCAGGTTCCGTCCACCCTGGTACCGCGATTCCCGTGTCGTGAAGGCGAATGGTTTCTGGTCCAATCCAGGCGAAGGCATTTCGGCTTCAACTGCTGAAGCGATGCGCTGGGCTGAGCGTCACCCTGAGAGCGGGGCCGATCAGTACCTCGCCGAAGCGGCGCCTCTGCGCAAGATCGATGGTCCGCCTAACTGGCAAGGTCCCGGCGGACGGCACGAGTTCGGCACCTGGTGGGGAACCTCTTTTATCAGCGGCCACGTGTGGGGCTATCAGGGAGATGTGAAGTATATGCCGGTGGATCTGCGTTACTCTTACGAGCTTCACCGCCATCACGAAGCGTGGGCATTGCGCTACTCGCCGGAGATGACTGCGCTGGCAATGATTGACTGGGCCACCCCAACTCCAGCTCCCGCCGGGAACCTCTATAACCAGCGCAAACGAGTGTACGGCGGCGGCCTGAGTCCCGTCGGAATCCAGTGGGGCTTCCTACCGCTTCGCCGCGTGCAGCCCTTCTTCTCAACCAATGGAGGGTTCATCTACTTCACAGATCGCGTGCTCAATCCGCAGGGGTCGAAGTTTATGTACATCATCGACTACGGTGCAGGGCTGAACATCTTTCATCACAGAAACCAGGCCATCACGATCGGCTATCGCTACCAGCATCTGTCTAACGCGAATATCAGCCATCACAATCCGGGCACCGATGCCAACACCTTCTATGTTGGAATTTCCCGCTTCCACACGAAGGGAGACAGCCGCACGGATCGCGACCTACGTTGAAGCGATGTCGAGGTGCACAATTTCCGCGGCCGGAGGTGATCCCTCTTCAACTGTGAGCATCCCAATGGTGACCGGCAGGCTGAAGCGCCGCGGACCGCACGATCCGGGGTTGAAGTACAGCACGCCTTTGTGGCGACGAATATCGGGTTTGTGCGAATGTCCAAAGAGCACCACCGAAAACTTCGCAGCAGCCGGATCCAGGTGGATCGTTTGCACATCATGCAGCAGGTATAGGTACTGCCCCTCGAAGTGCACGACTTCCGTCTCCGGCAGTTTGCCGCATCTGCCGTCGCGATCGACATTCCCACGAATCGCCGTAACAGGAGCCACCTTCTCGAGTGCTTTGAGAATCGCAAAGTCGCCCACATCGCCGAGATGCAGGATGTGCTCAACTCCCTCAAGAGCAGGGATAACCTCCGGCCGCAGGAGACCGTGCGTATCGCTGACGACACCGATGATCATCTACCGAAGCTGAAGAGGACTGGCCAGCGCCGTTTGACTTTCACTTGCTGTGGCATGGCGATGGGATCGATGAGCTGCAGCACCGACCCAGGATTCTGCGGATCGTTCATGGCCATGCAGTAAAGGCCGCTCCAGTTGTTCTGCCAGCTCCAGCCACGAGCTCCCATGGCCTGCGCTTCAATGTGGGTGGCAGCATGACGAGCCGAGAGTGTTTCCCGGCAAGCAGGACAGCGCGGAGATGCTCCTTTTCGAAAACTTCCTCCACACGGACAGGATTGAAGGAAAGCTTCCCATGACTCGTCGATCTCTCCGAACCTGTCTCTCGGAGCGGGAAGCGCGCCGACGTATTCATTGGAGTAATTGAACAGCGCGAGAATCCCGCACTCGCTGCAATACGCGTAGGAATTGTCGCCGAAGCCGGAGTGCCACAACGAATATCGGTAGAAGCGGCCGCAGTGTTCGCAGTCGCCCTTTTTCAGCATGACCATTTCACAACCCCATTTCCAGACGCGTGCGGATCGAGCCGATCACGCCACGCATCTCCAAGGAAGTTGACGCCAAGACTGCGACAGCTACTGCGGGAAAGAAAACCAGATGCTGTGAATCGACGACATGCAGGCTCGCGTGACGACGCCGGGAGCAAATGCAGCCATCCGTGTTACGTTGACTCTGTTGGCTCCTTCACTTGTACCTAGCCGACAACACACGGCTTGCTTCTTGCGATCATTGATTAAGAAAGTAGTGCAACAGGCTGGAGCGGGACACTCCAAAACCAGGATGAAGGATTTGCCCGGAACCAACGAAGTACACGCTGGAACAGACTGGCGAGCCGCGATTGCAGCCTACACGAAACCGCGTGTGCTGCAGGTGCTTGCACTGGGATTCGCCAGCGGCCTGCCTCTTTTGCTTACGTATTCAACTCTTCAAGCGTGGCTTGCTACAGTGGGCGTGCGGCGCGCAACCCTCGGCGCGATAGCCCTGGTTGGCATCTGTTATTCATTCAAGTTTGTATGGGCGCCTCTCATCGATCGCGTGCCGCCGCCACTGCCTCTGGGACGACGCCGGGGTTGGGGAATCACCATTCAGATTCTTTTGATCGCGGCGATTCTCGCACTGGGGTCGTGCGATCCGAAGCATAACCTGCCGCGCATGGCGGTCCTGGCGGTCGTTGTCGCATTTCTGTCGGCGAGCCAGGATATCGTGATCGATGCCTGGCGCGTCGAGAGCCTCACCAGTGATCAGCAAGCTCCCGGAGCAGCCATGCTCCAATCCGGCTACCGGATCGGGATGCTGGCTGCAGGAGCAGGCGCCCTGTTCATCGCAAGCTCCTCGGGATGGTTTGCAGCCTATGCCACAATGGCTGCCTTGCTGGGGTTGGGATTGCTGGTGTTCTTGTTCAGTCCAGAACCGAAGGTGCCAGCGGAGAAGTTGTATGTTGCGCAATCGGTATGGCAGGCGATTCTTCACGCGCTGTACAAAGCCGTGATCGAGCCTTTTCGCGACTTCATGCGCAAGCCGATGTGGCTCGTGATTCTGATCGCAGTCTTCTTGTACAAGATGGGCGAGGCAATGGCGGGAGTAATGTCAACGCCACTCTATATTTCACTGGGATTTTCGCTTCCTGAGATTGCAACTGCCTCGAAAATATTTGGATTCTTTTCGATTGTGACCGGGGCACTGATCGGCGGGGTAGTGACGACCAAATTCGGCATCCGCCGCTCCCTGATCCTTTGCGGTGTTCTGCAGTCGATTGGGAACCTGTTTTTTGTTTTGCAGGCCGTCGGCGGTCATCGGATCGGCTACCTTGCTTTATGTGTAACCGCCGAAAATCTTACGGGTGCAATGGCCGGAACCGCGTTGATCACCTGGCTTTCCAGTCTATGCTCACCCGCCTTTACGGCGACTCAGTTCGCGCTGCTTTCGTCGCTTGCTTCGCTTAGTCGCACGGTGGTGGCTTCTTCAGGCGGAGTATTGTCAGAAAAGATTGGCTGGGTGCAGTTTTTTCTGCTTACCAGCGTCGTTGGCTTACCGGCCCTACTTCTGGTCTTCTGGGTCGGACCGCGCGACGACGACAGCCAGGACAAAGGCAAAGTGGCTATCTGAGCGGAATGGCCGGGAAGTGGACCATTACTACGGTAAGGAAGGCGCGTCACGGAAATCATGTATTGATATAGGTAGACGTGAATTCACCAGGTAAATACGTTCTTCTCTTCTTGACAAGCATTGCGCTGCTCACCGCGGGCGTTGAGGCCGCGGTCGCGCAGAGTGACCAGTATCTTCAGGCAGAATCTCAACAACTGGTTGCGCTGGCGAACCAGGCACGCGCTCAAGCAGGCGTGCCCGCACTCAAATGGGATCCCGCTCTTGCACAGGCCGCACTGAAGCACACACGGCGCATGGTGAGCGAAGGCGGAGCAATCCAGCATGATTATCCCGGCGAGCTGGTGCTGTCAGAGAGGGCTGGCCTCTCCGGCGCCCACTTCAACCTGATCGAGGAGAACATCGCTGTCGGACCAACGTCTCCGGAAATTCATGACGCATGGATGCACTCCAAACTCCATCGCGAAAACATGCTCAACCCAGAGGTCGATCGAATCGGCATCGCTGTTATCGCCCGGCGTGGAGTGCTGTATGCAACCGCCGACTTTACGCGGGCTGTCCAGTCATTTTCGCCCGCACAGGTGGAGCAGCAGGTGGGCTCGCTCATTGCACGAATCGGCGTCAAGGTGATGGCAGATCATTCGCTGGCGCGCGCAGCGTGCACTGTTGACAGGGGCTTTCCGCGAGTCGAAAGCGGTGCGCAACCGAGCTTCGTGATGCGCTGGCAGGATTCGGACCTGAGCCATCTTCCCAACAATCTTTTGCAGCAGCTATCTTCGAAACGGTTTCACGATGCTGCAGTGGGAACTTGTGAGCCGAACGGCGAAGCCGGTACATTCACGGCCTACAGAGTTGCCGTTTTGCTCTATTGATCGCGATCTCAGCGCATTCTGCAGCAATTCCACTCGCGATTCTAGTGCGACGGGGCAGATTGTGCGGGCTTGGCTTTGACCCGCGTATAGGTGAAATCGTACTCAGTGTGCCAGGTCTTGCCACCGTCACTCGATCCCTGCGAGAACTGACGCACTTTGTCCGGCCCGAGATTGAAGAATTGCAGATGCCGTAACAAAGTTCCGCCACCTGCCTGCGGCACGTCGTCCGTCCAGTAATCCATGATGTTGCTCTTTCAGTTCTCCGTGAAAGAACATCACGCCCGCGGATGTATCGACCCAGTATTGCTCCCACCGTTTCAGGTTCGGATTCCAGGTGTTGTAGCTCTT
>Ga0070684_100001579_pt1 | contig 16458 bp, 15 predicted proteins | sample KBSC723LmetaG_FD_65653 | JGI IMG/M metagenome (GOLD analysis project Ga0070684, IMG submission 65653) | Corn rhizosphere microbial communities from Kellogg Biological Station, Michigan, USA - KBS C7.2-3L metaG | ecosystem: Host-associated > Plants > Roots > Rhizosphere ...
GTCGGGTGCGCGAAGACGTTGCGCGCGACCTCGTCGGCGGTGAGGTCCCACTTCTGGGCCAGGGTCAGCACCGGCAGCAGCTCGGTGACGTCCGGGCCGATCATGTGGGCGCCGAGGATCTCGTGGTACTCGGCGTCGGCGACGACCTTCACGAAGCCGACGGCCTCACCGAGACCCTGGGCCTTGCCGTTGGCCGAGAACGGGAACGTCGCGGTCTTCACGTCGTACCCCTTCTCCCTCGCCTGCTCCTCGCTGTACCCGAAGGATCCGATCTGCGGCTGGCAGTACGTCGCGCGCGGGGCGAAGTCGTAGGCGACCGGCATCGTCTCGGCGCCGCCGATCGTCTCGGCCGCGACCACGCCCATCGCCTCGGCGACGTGCGCGAGCATCAGCTTCCCGGTGACGTCGCCGATCGCGTACACGTGCGGGACATCGGTCCGGCAGTAGTCGTCGACCACGATCGCTCCGCGTTCCGTGGTGACCCCGAGCGACTCCAGCCCGTAGCCCTCGAGCCGGGGCGCGAAGCCGATCGCCTGGAGCACCTTGTCCGCCTCCAGCGTCTCCGACGCACCGTCCTTGGACACCGTGACCTTGACCTTCTCACCGGACTCGGCTCCGGCATCCGAGATCGACTCGACCTTGGTCCCGAGCAACACCTTCACGCCGAGCTTCTTGTAGTGCTTGAGCAGCTCCTTGGAGATGTCGGCGTCCTCGGTCGGCACCATCCGGTCCAGGAACTCCACGATGGTCACGTCGACGCCGAAGTTGGCCAACACGTAGGCGAACTCGACGCCGATGGCACCGGAACCGGCGATGATCACCGAGCCCGGCAGCTCCGGGTCGAGGATCTGCTCCTCGTAGGTGACGACGCGCTCACTCAGCGTGGTGCCGGGGATCAGGCGCGTGGTCGCGCCGGTGCCGATGATCAGGTCGGTGTAGGTGTACGACGCGTTGCCCCCGTCGTTGAGCCGGACGTCGAGGCGCCCGGGCCCGTCGCCGGGAGGCGGCCCCGCCAGCGTGCCCCATCCGTCGATCTCGGTGATCTTGTTCTTCTTCATCAGGAAGTGGACGCCTCGGACGATGCCGGCACTGACCTTCCGCGAGCGCTCGTGCGTCGGGCCGAACGCCATCGTCGCCTCGCCCTGGATCCCGAAGACGTCCTTCTCGTGGGTCAGCACGTGCGCCAGCTCGGCGTTGCGGAGCAGTGCCTTCGACGGGATGCAGCCGACGTTCAGGCAGACCCCACCCCAGTACTTCTTCTCCACCACCGCGACGGACTTGCCGAGCTGCGCCGCCCGGATGGCCGCGACGTACCCTCCCGGACCGGCACCGAGGACGATCACATCGAAGTGCTGGCTCGCGGAGGAATGGCTGGACGACGACTGCTCGCTCACGTGCGCCAGCCTAGTGAGCGCAACCACTACGCTCTGCGCGTGCCCCTCTACGCCGCCTACGCGTCGAACCTCGAGCCGCGGCGCATGGGCCAGCGGTGCCCACACTCGCCGCTGCAGACCACCGGCTGGCTGGTCGGCTGGCGGCTCACCTTCGGCGGCGAGGACCTCGGCTGGGACGGCGCCCTCTCCACGATCGTTCAGGACCCGATCGAGCAGGTCTTCGTCGCGGTGTACGACGTATCGCGCGAGGACGAGGCCAACCTCGACGGGTGGGAGTCCACCAACACCGGGCTGTACCGCAAGGTCAAGGTCCGGGTCTCGACCATGACCGGCGAGCTGCTGACGTGGACGTACGTGCTCGACGCCTTCGAGGGCGGCCTGCCCAGCGCGTCGTACCTCGGGGTCATCGCCGACGCGGCCGAAGCGGCCGACGCACCCGCGGACTATGTGGCGGCGCTGCGGCTACGGCCCTGCCGCTCGACCGGCCTGTGACCCGCCCGGTCTCCGGCTCGACCGCTCTGTGACCCGACCGGTCGCTGAGGGGGAGGGAGTGGGGTCCGCGGCAGCGACAGCTGCTGCGGCTACGGCGAGGACTGGCACAGCCAGTGCTTGCGCGACGTATCGCGGACCCCCCAACGGTCAACCCCCCAGTTGGACCTGAGCCAAGGCTGCGCCATGACCCCCACCCAGGACAATCATCTCAAGGGATGATCTTGATACCCGTTCGCACTAGTCGACCTAGGGTCGTTCCCGGCGATCCGACTGCCGGCGGGCGCTCGGTGGTGTCCTAGGCTCACGCCGTGACCCCTCAGGAGCAGGCCCAGGAGGCCGCCGACACGCTCGCCCGGCTGACCGGCGTCGAGCGCCACGACGTCGCCCTGGTCCTGGGCTCCGGCTGGCTGCCGGCGGCCGAGGCGCTCGGTCAGGCCACGGCCGAGATCGCCACCACCGACCTGCCCGGCTTCTCGGCAGCGGCCGTCGCCGGCCACTCCGGGAAGATCCGCAGCATCCGCTCCGGCGACCGACAGCTCCTGGTCTTCCTCAGCCGCACCCACTACTACGAGGGCAAGGGCGTGGCCGCCGTCGTCCATCCGGTGCGCACCGCGGCGGCCGCTGGGTGCCGCACGATCGTGCTGACCAACGGCTGCGGCGGGTTGCGGGAGACGTGGACACCGGGTACGCCGGTGCTGATCCGCGACCACATCAACCTGACCGCACGCTCCCCCATCGAGGGTGCACACTTCGTCGACCTCACCGACCTCTACTCCTCGCGGCTACGCGCGCTGTGCCGCGAGGTCGAGCCGTCGCTGGACGAGGGCGTCTACGTGCAGTTCCCGGGGCCCCACTACGAGACGCCGGCCGAGATCGAGATGGTGCGACGGATCGGCGGCGACCTGGTGGGCATGAGCACCACGCTCGAGGCGATCGCGGCCCGGGAGGCCGGGATGGAGGTGCTCGGCATCTCGTTGGTCACCAACCTCGCCGCCGGCATCTCGGGTGAGCCGTTGAACCACGCCGAGGTGCTCGAGGCGGGCCGCGCCGCCGCCACCCGGATGGGCGATCTGCTGACCCGGGTCGTCCCCCGGATCTGACCTGGCTCCCGGGTCGTCACGCCCACGCCAGGCGTGCGCGGAGCCCCTCCACGCATCCTTTCGTCATCCGGGCGTGGTTCCAGCGCAGCACCGGACGGACCGCCGGTGACAGCACCTCGAGCCAACCGTCGACGGTGACCTCCTGGTCGAAGTCGAGGCGCGTGCACGACCCGAGGTCGGAGAGCCGCCACGTGGCCGTCCCGTCCAGGTCGCCGGTGATCCGCACCTCGAGCAGCGCGGGCCCACGACGTACGGCGTGGAGCGCGAGGTCGAGCGTGTACGGCAGCGACGACCGACAGAGCGCGCGCGCGCGTCGTCCGAGCCGAGCGAGGCCACCGCGAGCACCTGCGGCCACCACTGCGGATACCGCTCGAGGTCGACCAGCACCTGCTGCACGCGCGCTCTCGCCGCCTGGACCGTCCAGCTGCCCGAGAACGCGTAGGCCCGCCTCACGCCCACCTCACGGGTCATCCGCCCGATCGATCTCCCCTTGCGTCGCTGCGTCGAGCCGCGGCAGGTCGAGCCGCTTGGCCATCCGCTCGTACGCGCGGGCCGCGTGCTCCCGCACCCACTCCTCGGGGTCATGGAGGACCGCGAGCACGGCGTCGGCGTGCTCGGTGTCGCCGACGACGCCGAGGGTGCGGACGGCGTTGGCCCGGACGCGCGGCAGCTCGTGGCGGGTGAGCCGTGCGGCCCCGGGACCCGACCCGGCGACGTCATGCTTGGCGCAGACCTTCAGGCACATCTCGGCGGGACGGTAGTGCTCGTCGCCCAGCCCCGTCACCACCGGGCCGGTGGCGGCGTCGTCCCAGCAGTGGAGGAGGCCGCGGGCTCCCCACGTGCGGACCCAGTAGTCCTTCCACACCGTCGGGTCGCGGATCGGGTCGTCCTCGGCCCAGCCGTGCCCGGTCAGGTAGCGCAGCTCCGGGACGTATGCCGTCCGGTCGGCCCCCTCGAGCAGGTCGACGCACACCTCCACGAACCGGGCGCGTCCGACCCGCGCGTCCAGCTCCTGGATGCGGGCCGCGACCGGGCGGTCGCCGGGGTCGGGGGCAGGGAGCGTGCTCACCCGCCCGATCATGCCGTCACCCGTGGACACCCACCGAGCGCCGTCGAGACGTGGGCACCACTAACCTGCGGTGGTGAGCGACCTGATCGAGCGCGCCCGGGCCTGGGCGGCCGAGGATCCCGACCCGACCACACGCGCCGAGCTGGAGGCGCTGCTCGAGCAGGGCGAGACCGCCGAGCTGGCGGACCGCTTCGACGGCACCTTGGAGTTCGGTACGGCCGGTCTGCGCGGCGAGCTGGGCGCCGGCTCCAACCGGATGAACCGCGTGGTCGTGACCCGAGCGGCGGCCGGGCTCGCGGCGTACCTGAAGGACCAGGGTGCGGTGCGCGACGCCTCCGTCGTGATCGGGTACGACGCGCGCCACAACTCCGACGTCTTCGCCCGCGACACCGCCGAGGTGATGACCGGCGCCGGGTTGCGCGCGCTGGTGCTCCCCCGCCCGCTGCCCACACCGCTGCTCGCGTTCGCGATCCGCGAGCTCGGCTGCGTCGCCGGCGTGATGGTGACCGCCAGCCACAACCCGCCCCGCGACAACGGCTACAAGGTCTACCTGGGCGACGGCAGCCAGATCGTGCCCCCGGCGGACGCCGAGATCGCCGAGCGGATAGCCGCGGTCGGGTCCGTCGCCGACGTCCCGCGCGGTGACGGCTGGACGATCCTCGGCGACAGCATCGTGGACGGCTACCTCGACACCGTGGCCGGCCTCGCCGGTGACGGCCCACGCGACCTGCGCCTGGTCTACACGCCCCTGCACGGCGTCGGCGGCACCTCGGTGACGCAGGTGCTCGAGACGGCCGGCTTCGACGCGCCGTACGTCGTCGCGCAGCAGGAGCAGCCCGACGCCGACTTCCCCACCGTGTCCTTCCCGAACCCCGAGGAGCCGGGTGCCATGGACCTGGCGATGGCGCTCGCCGCGGACAGGCAGGTGGACCTGGTCGTGGCCAACGACCCCGACGCCGACCGGTGTGCCGCCGCCGTCCCCGACGTGCACGGCTGGCGGATGCTGCGCGGCGACGAGGTCGGGGCGCTGCTGGCCCACCACCTCCTCACCGGCGGCCACGCGGGCACCTACGCGTGCTCGATCGTCTCCTCGACCCTGCTGAGCAAGATGGCGGCCGCGGCCGGGCAGGCGTTCGCCGAGACCCTCACCGGCTTCAAGTGGATCAGCAAGGTCGACGGCCTGGTGTTCGGCTACGAGGAGGCGCTCGGCTACTGCGTCGACCCCGAGCACGTGAAGGACAAGGACGGCGTCTCGGCGCTGCTGCTGCTCTGCGAGCTCGCCGCCGCGGAGAAGGCGCAGGGCCGCTCCCTGGTCGACGTCCTGGACGACCTCGCGCTCGCGCACGGACTGCATGCCACCGACCAGCTGTCGGTCCGGGTCACCGACCTGGGTGAGATCGCCGCGGCCATGGCGCGGCTCCGGGCGACCCCGCCCCGGTCCTTGGGGGGCCTCCCCGTGGAGTCCGTCGACGACCTGGCCCGGGGCGACGGCGGGCTCCCGCCGACCGACGGCCTGCGCTACCGACTCGGCAGCGGGGCACGGGTGATCGTGCGCCCGAGCGGCACCGAGCCGAAGCTGAAGTGCTACCTCGAGGTCGTGGTTCCCGTGGACGCGGAGGCCGGCGTCGACGCCGCGCGCATCTCGGCGGCCGCTCGCCTCGACGCCCTGCGCGACGACATCAGGGCCGCCGCCTTCGGCGGTTGAGTCCTTCGGTGGTCGAGTCCGTCGGCGGTCGAGAAGGGCCTGCCGGCGGCCCTTCCGGAGTCGAGCCCCGCGTTCCCGGCGCCAGGCAACCGTGACCGGGGTGCGAGACGGCGCGCCTGGTCAACCGGCGAGTGCCACCGTGGCCACGAAGGCGATGGCGAGCACGGTCAGTACGGCGATCTCGAGCCAGGCCGGGCGCCGGACGACCTGCGAGCCGAGCTCGTACTCCTCCTCGGAACGCTCCTCGATGCCCCGGCGGGCGCGATCGCCGGCGGCCAGGTGCGCGATCCGCTGCTCCACGAAGTCGGGGTAGGCGAGCCCGTGCTCGTCGACCTCGGTCTGGATGGTCCCGCCGCTGAGCCGCTCCTCCGACAGGCCCGGCGTCAGCATCTGCGGGTTGCCGCCCCACTTCATCTCGTTCCGCACGGTCTTGCGCAGGGACCGGCTGATGGCCGGGCAGATGTACCTGCGTCCACCCGAGCGGACCAGCAGGTAGCGGCGTACCAGGACGGTCTCCACGGAGGCCAGCGGGATCGAGACGTTGGAGAACAGCGTCTTGATGTACAGGTCGGTGGTCGAGGCGGACACGCCCGGACGCAGCATCACCACCCACACGAACACCGCGGCGAGGGCGCAGCCGACGACCCCGGGCACCGCGACATGCGCCGGCTCGGACAGGATGAAGACGACGGCGACGAACGCACACAGCAGGAGGCCCAGGACACCCATGAACCGGCCGTTCGTCGGCCGGAAGCGTTGGATCTCCTCGGTCTCCTCGTCGGCGGCCATGCGCTTTCTCCTGGTCATCGATGCGGTCCTCGCTCGAATACCGGGCGTCGGACGGTCAACTCTATGCTGGGTGGGTGACGACCACAGCCACCCAGCCCGCCGGCCCAGGTAACGATTGGGCCGACGTCGCCGCGTCCGAGTCGTCCCTGAGGCGGTTCCTGCACGGGCTGCCCGGCGTCGACCAGGTCGGGGCCGAGCAGCGGGCAGCGGGCCTCGGGACCCGCTCGATCAAGACCTCGGCCAAGGCGTTCGCGATCGACCTGGCCATCTCGATGGTCGACCTCACCACGCTCGAGGGCCAGGACACGCCCGGCAAGGTCCGTGCCCTCTCGGCCAAGGCGATGCACCCGGACCCTGCCGATCCCACCTGCCCGTCGGTGGCGGCGGTCTGTGTCTACCCCGACATGGTGGCCACCGCCAAGCAGGCCCTCGGATCCAGTGGCGTCCACGTCGCGTCCGTCGCGACCGCCTTCCCGAGCGGCCGGGCGGCGATGGACGTGAAGCTCGCCGACACCCGAGACGCCGTGGCCGCGGGTGCCGACGAGGTCGACATGGTGATCGACCGCGGCGCCTTCCTGGCCGGTCGCCACCTCCAGGTGTTCGAGGAGATCGCGGCCGTCCGCGAGGCGTCCGGACCCGCTCATCTCAAGGTCATCCTGGAGACCGGAGAGCTCCAGACCTACGACAACGTACGCCGGGCCAGCTGGCTGGCGATGATGGCCGGGGCGCACTTCATCAAGACCTCCACCGGCAAGGTCCAGCCCGCCGCCACACCGCCGGTCACGCTGGTGATGCTGGAGGCGGTCCGCGACTACCGCGAGCAGACCGGGCAGATGGTCGGGGTCAAGCCGGCGGGAGGCATCCGTACCAGCAAGGACGCGATCAAGTACCTCGTGATGGTCAACGAGGTCGCGGGACCCGACTGGCTCGACCGCGACTGGTTCCGCTTCGGCGCGTCCACGCTGCTCAACGATCTGCTCATGCAGCGCACCAGGCTCACCACCGGCCGCTACTCCGGCCCCGACTACTTCACCCTGGACTGAGGAGGGACCCGTGGTCTCGACAACCTCGACCGGCGCACGGAGCGCGTTCGAGTACGCCCCCGCCCCCGAGTCGCGCGCGATCGTCGACATCAAGCCGTCGTACGGCCTGTTCGTGAACGGCGACTTCGTCGACGGGCACGGCCGCAGCTTCAAGACGATCAGCCCCTCGACCGAGGAGGTCCTGGCGGAGGTGGCCGAGGCCGACGAGGCGGACGTCGACAACGCCGTCAAAGCCGCCCGCCGGGCCCACAGCCGCGTCTGGGGCCGGATGCCCGGCAAGGAGCGCGCCAAGTACCTGTTCCGGATCGCGCGGATCATCCAGGAGCGCGGGCGTGAGCTCGCCGTGCTGGAGTCGATCGACAACGGCAAGCCGATCAAGGAGACCCGCGACGTCGACGTCCCGATCGCCGCGGCCCACTTCTTCTACTACGCCGGCTGGGCCGACAAGCTGGAGTACGCCGGCTACGGCACCGAGTCGCTCGGCGTCGCGGGTCAGGTGATCCCGTGGAACTTCCCGCTGCTGATGCTGGCCTGGAAGATCGCGCCGGCGCTGGCCTGCGGCAACACGGTCGTGCTCAAGCCGGCCGAGACCACGCCGTTGACGGCTCTGCTGTTCGCCGAGATCTGCCAGCAGGCCGACCTGCCGGCGGGCGTGGTCAACATCATCACCGGCGCCGGCGAGACCGGCCGGACGCTGGTGTCCCACCCGGACGTCGACAAGGTCGCGTTCACCGGCTCGACCGAGGTCGGCCGGGCGATCGCCAAGGCCGTCGCCGGGACCGAGAAGCGGGTCACCCTCGAGCTCGGCGGCAAGGCCGCGAACATCGTCTTCGACGACGCGCCGCTCGACCAGGCCGTCGAGGGCATCGTCAACGGCATCTTCTTCAACCAGGGCCACGTCTGCTGCGCAGGCTCCCGGCTGCTGGTGCAGGAGAGCGTCGCCGACGACGTGCTGGCGCGCCTCAAGCGCCGGATGGCCACCCTCCGGGTGGGCGACCCGCTCGACAAGAACACCGACGTCGGGGCCATCAACTCCGCCGAGCAGCTGGCCAAGATCCGCGAGCTCTCCGAGATCGGCGAGCAGGAGGGTGCCGAGCGCTGGTCGGCCCCATGCGAGCTGCCCGACCACGGCTTCTGGTTCGCGCCCACGATCTTCACCGGCGTCACCCAGGCCCACCGGATAGCCCGCGAGGAGATCTTCGGCCCCGTGCTGTCCGTGCTGACGTTCCGGACACCGGCGGAGGCGATCGAGAAGGCGAACAACACGCCGTACGGGCTGTCGGCGGGCGTCTGGACCGACAAGGGCTCCCGGATCCTGAAGATGGCCAACGCGCTCCGGGCCGGCGTGGTCTGGGCGAACACGTTCAACAAGTTCGACCCGGCCAGCCCGTTCGGCGGCTACAAGGAGTCGGGCTACGGCCGCGAGGGCGGTCGCCACGGCCTGGCCGCCTACCTGAAGGGCCGGAGCCTGCGATGACCCGCGTCGACGTCCGCAAGACCTACAAGCTGTTCATCGGCGGCGAGTTCCCGCGCTCGGAGTCCGGCCACTCCTACGTCGTCAACGACGTGCGCGGCCGGTTCGTGGCGAACGCCGCCCTGTCCTCCCGCAAGGACGCCCGCGACGCGGTCGCGGCGGCGCGCAAGGCGTTCCCCGGCTGGGCCGGACGCACGGCGTACAACCGCGGCCAGGTCGTCTACCGGGTCGCCGAGGTGATGGAGGACCGCCGGCCGCAGTTCGTCGAGGCGGTGCGCCAGGGCGAGGGACGGACGGCCGCGGCCGCCGGCAAGGTGCTCGACGAGTCCATCGACCGTCTGGTCTGGTACGCCGGGTGGGCCGACAAGCTCACCCAGGTCGTCGGGAACGCCAACCCCGTCGCCGGACCGTTCTTCAACCTCTCGACGCCGGAGCCGACCGGCGTGGTCGCGGTCCTCGCGCCGCAGGAGTCCAGCCTGCTCGGCCTGGTGAGCGTGGTCGCACCGGTGATCATCAGCGGCAACACCGTGGTCGTCACGTCGTCCGTGCAGCGCCCGCTGCCCGCCGTCACCTTCGCCGAGGTGCTCGCGACCTCCGACGTGCCCGCCGGCGTGGTCAACATCCTCACCGGCTCGCTCGACCGCACGGCCGCCACGCTGGCGTCGCACATGGACGTCAACGCGATCGACCTGACCGGTCTGGCCGGCGACCCCGAGCAGGCGACGGCCCTCGAGGTCGAGGCCGCGGCGAACCTCAAGCGGGTACGCCGCACGCCCGGCACCGAGCCCGACTGGAGCGCCGAGCCCGGCCTGGACCGGATGACCGACGTCCTGGAGACCAAGACGGTCTGGCACCCGATCGGCGTCTGACCCGCCCGGCCCCGGGGTCCGTGCTGGTCGGTGCTGCACGGCTGGGTGGTCGTGCCGATCAGGGTGCCGAGTTCCGGGACAGACCCCTGGCCGGTTCCGTTGTCACCGTGCGCCGGGGCCGGTTCGGCAGGATCTGGCCGGTCGGCCCCCGGGGCCGGTCCGATCCGGTGCTGGGCGCTCCGGCACAATGTCGCGGTGCCTCCCCCGGTCCCGTCCAGTCCGGCCCCGTCCGATCCGGTCCCGCCCGCCGCGGTCGCCGCCCGCGTCGTGGTGCTGGCCGGGCCGTCGGGAGTCGGGAAGTCGCGGCTGGCCGCGCACACCGGACTGCCCGTGCTCCGGCTCGACGACTACTACCGCAGCGGCGACGATCCCGAGCTCCCCCGCATCGACCACGGCGCGAACGCCGGCCTCGTCGACTGGGACGATCCGCGCTCCTGGCACCACGACGAGGCCGTCCGAGCGATCTGCGAGCTGGCCACCACCGGCCGGACCGTCGCCCCGGTCTACGACATCGCCCGCAACGGACCCTCCGGCACGCACGTCATCGACCTGGCCGGGTCGTCGTTGTTCGTGGCCGAGGGGATCTTCGCCCAGGAGGTGGTCGCGGCCTGCCGCACGCACGGAGTTCTGGCCGTTGCCCTGTGCCTGCGCCAGCACCCGCTGGTGACGTTCTGGCGCCGGCTCACCCGCGACCTGCGCGAGCACCGCAAGCCCCCGTTGGTCCTGCTCCGGCGTGGGTGGGCGTTGCTGCGGGCCCAGCGCCGCGTCATCGCCGACGCCGCCGCGCTGGGGTGTGAGGTCGTGTCCGTCACCGAGGCCGGCGAGCGGATCCGGGCCCTCGTCTGACCGCGTCCTCGTCGGGGGAGGTGCCAGGCACCGGTCCTCCTGCTCCCGGACGCCGACCGGATCGGCGCCGGAGACCACGAAGGGGGACGGTGTGGCGACCCAGGGCAGGCTCGACGGGGCTCGCCCCCGCACCCCAGCGTGACCGCGGTCAGACCGCCCGCGGCCACGAGAGGCGTCCGGTGGGCTCAGGCACCGTCGCCGGCGCCCAGCGCGGCGTAGCCGGGCTTGACGACGTCCTCGATGATCGCCAGCCGCTCGTCGAAGGGCAGGAAGGCGGACTTCATCGCGTTGATCGTGAACCAGCGCAGCCGCGCCAGGTCGTAGCCGAAGGCGTCCACGAGCGCCGCCATCTCGCTGGTCATCGAGGTCTGGCTCATCAGCCGGTTGTCGGTGTTCACCGTGACCCGGAAGCGCAGGTCGGTCAGCAGGCCGATCGGGTGCTCGGCGATCGACGGCGCAGCGCCGGTCTGGATGTTCGAGGCCGGCGCCAGCTCGAGCGGGATCCGCTTGTCGCGGACGTAGGCGGCCAGCCGGCCGAGGTGGGCCCGGCCGTCGTCGTCCACCGTGATGTCGTCGACGATCCGGACGCCGTGGCCGAGCCGATCGGCCCCGCACCACTGGATCGCCTCCCAGATCGACGGCAGCCCGAAGGCCTCGCCGGCATGGATGGTGAAGTGGAAGTTCTGGCGCTGCAGGTACTCGAACGCGTCGAGGTGCCGGGTCGGTGGGAACCCCGCCTCCGCGCCCGCGATGTCGAAGCCGACCACACCGGCGTCGCGCCAGGCCACCGACAGCTCCGCGATCTCGCGGGAACGTGCCTGGTGGCGCATCGCGGTGAGCAGCTGACGCACCACGATCCGACCCCCTGCGTCGACCATGCCCGCCTCGAACCCGGACCGGACCGCACCGACCACCTGGTCGAGGGTCAGGCCGGTGCTCACGTGCTGCTCCGGGGCGTAGCGGATCTCGGCGTACACCACCCCGTCGGCGGCGAGGTCGGCGACGCACTCGCGCGCGATCCGCTCGATGGCCTCCTCGGTCTGCATCACGGCGACGGTGTGGTCGAACGTCTCGAGATAGCGCACCAGCGAACCCGAGTCGGCGGACTCGGCGAACCACCGTCCGAGGGACTCGGCGTCGTCCGCCGGCAGCCGGTGACCGGCCAGCTCGGCCAGCTCCAGCACGGTCTGGGGACGGAGCCCGCCGTCGAGATGGTCGTGGAGCAGCACCTTCGGGGCCCGCAGGATCTCGTCGCGGCTCGGGCGGGTAGGTTCGGGCATGGCGCCCAGCCTTCCAGATCCGACCTCGCAGACCCTTCACCGCCGGGAGAACCGATGCGCGTCCTCGACGACCTCGACGAGCTGGCCGCCCTCAGCGGCGAGCAGCTCGGCACCAGCGAGTGGCTGGAGGTCGACCAGGACCGGGTGAACGAGTTCGCCGACGCGACCGGTGACCACCAGTGGATCCACGTCGACGTGGAGCGCGCGGCGTCGGGTCCGTTCGGCGGGACCATCGCGCACGGGTATCTCACGCTGTCCCTGATCCCCTACCTCGGCAGCCAGGTCTTCTCCCTGGAGACGCCGGGGGCGAAGCTCAACTACGGCGTGAACAAGGTCCGCTTCCCGAGCCCGGTCCGCGTCGGCTCCCGCATCCGCAGCCACGTCGTCATGGGCGAGGTGACCGACCTGCCCACCGGCAAGCAGCTCACGTTCCGCCACACCATCGAGATCGAGGGCCACGACAAGCCCGCCTGCGTCGCCGAGACCGTCGTCCTCCTCATCGCCGGTTGAGGAGTCGCCGGCGGCGTCACTGGACCAGCGGGCCGGACGTCACGAGACTCGCTCGATCACCAGCGGCTCGGCTGTGTACGCCGCGGCGTCACCGATCTCGTACCCACCCTCGAGCGGCTCCATGGCCCGCGGGATCCGCTCCGCGTCATCCGTGTGCAACGTGAACAGCGGCCGACCCTCGGTGACCGCCTCGCCGGGCCGCACGTGCCAGACGACCCCGGCGCCGGCCTGGACGGCGTCCTCCTTCCGCGCCCGGCCCGCACCCAGCCGCCAGGCGGCCAGCCCCACCGCCATGGCGTCGAGCCGGGTCAAGGTCCCCGACGCCGGAGCGGTCACGACGTGCGACTCGCGAGCGGTCGGCAGCGCCGCCGACGGGTCACCCCCCTGGGCCGAGATCATGGCCCGCCAGACGTCCATGGCCGACCCGTCCGCCAGCTTGTCGGCAGGGTCCACGTCGTCACGCCCGGCACCGGTCAGCATCTCCCGGGCCAGGGCGAGGGTCAGCTCGACCACGTCGGCCGGCCCGCCACCGGCGAGGACGTCGAGCGACTCCTGCACCTCGAGGGCGTTCCCGGCGGTCAGCCCGAGCGGCGTGGACATGTCGGTGAGCAGCGCGACGGTGTGGACCCCGGCGTCCTGGCCGAGCGCGACCATGGTGGTCGCCAGCTCACGGGCCTCGTCGACGGTGCGCATGAAGGCACCCGTCCCGACCTTCACGTCCAGCACCAGCGCCCCGGTGCCCTCGGCGATCTTCTTGGACATGATCGACGAGGCGATCAGCGGGATCGCCGGCACCGTGCCCGTGACGTCGCGCAGGGCGTAGAGCTTCTTGTCCGCCGGCGCCAGCCCGTCGCCCGCGGCGCACACCACCGCACCGACCGACTCCAGCTGCGCCACCAGCTCGTCGTTGGAGAGTGCGGCCCGCCAGCCGGGGATGGACTCGAGCTTGTCGAGGGTGCCACCGGTGTGGCCGAGACCGCGGCCGCTCAGCTGCGGGACGGCGACGCCGCACGCGGCCACGACCGGCGCGAGCGGCAGTGTGATCTTGTCGCCGACGCCCCCGGTCGAGTGCTTGTCGGCGGTCGGCCGGGACAACGACGAGAAGTCCATCCGCTCCCCCGAGGCGATCATCGCGGCGGTCCAGCGGCCGATCTCGCGGCGGCTCATCCCGTTCAGCAGGATCGCCATCGCCAGCGCCGCCATCTGCTCGTCGGCCACCACGCCGTGCGTGTACGCGTCGACGACCCAGTCGATCTGGCTGTCGCTGAGCTCCTGCCCGTCACGCTTCGCGCCGATCACCTCCACGGCGTCGTGCCCGCGGTCAGTCGCCATGCACAGCCTCCAGGTCCTCGGGGCCGAAGGCGTCGGGCAGCACGTCGGCCATCCGGCGTACGCCGGCCGCCGTCATCAGCTGCAGGTCGGCTCCGCCGTGCTCCCACAGCAGCTGACGGCACCGGCCGCACGGCATGATCACATCGCCCACGCCGTTCACGCAGACCACCCGCGTCAGTCGCCCTCCGCCGGTGGCGTGCAGCGAGCTGACCATCCCGCACTCGGCGCACAGCACGACCCCGTACGCCGCGTTCTCGACGTTGCACCCCACCAGCACCCGGCCGTCGTCGGCCATGCCGGCCGCACCCACCGGGTAGTGGGAGTACGGCGCGTAGGCGCGGCGGGACACCTCCACGGCGGCGTCTCGCAGCGCGTCCCAGTCGAACTCGTCGGCCACCGTCATTCCTTCACGTACGGCTCACCGTCGGCCGCCGGCGCCCGCACCTTCCCGACCAGGCCGGCCACCGCGAAGATCGTGGCCAGGTAGGGCAGCATCGCGATCACGTCGGACGGGATGGACGGCACGTTGATCGACAGCGTCGTCTGCATCGCCGTCGCGAAGCCGAACAGCAGCGCCGCTCCCACTGCGCCTCGCGGGCTCCAGCGCCCGAAGATCACCGCGGCCAGGGCGATGAAGCCGTAGCCGGAGGTGATGTTCTTCTGGAACTGCCCGACCTGGAAGGTGAAGTAGGCCCCGCCGATGCCGGCGATCGCGCCCCCGATGATCACGTTGCGGTAGCGCATGGCCAGCACGTTGATGCCGACGGTGTCGGCCGCCTTCGGATGCTCACCGACCGCCCGCGTCCGCAGACCCCATCGCGTGCGGAACAACCAGACGTCGACGACCACGATGAGCACGTAGGTGATGTAGACGATGATGCTCTGCTCGAACAGCAGCGGTCCCAGGATCGGGATCTTGCTCAGCAGCGGCAGGCTGATCGGGTCGAGCAGGGCGGGCTGGTTGAGCGACTCGACGTGGGGCTGCATGAAGGCGTCGTAGAAGAAGCCGGTCAGGCCCGCCGCGAACACGTTCAGCACGACGCCCAGGACCACCTGGTTGACCAGGTAGCGGATCGCGAAGACCGCCAGGATCCAGCCCATCAGGGCGCCGGCGAGCGCCGCGCCGACGATGCCGACCAGCGAGCCGACGAGAGTGCCGACCAGCGCGCCGGTCCAGGCGCCGGCCAGCATCTGGCCCTCGATCGCCACGTTGATCACGCCGGAGCGCTCACACATCACCCCGCAGAGGGCGCCGAGGATCAGCGGCACGGCGACCTGGATCGTGCTCGAGCCCAGGCCCACCAGGTCGAGCTGGGAGAACTGGTTGCGCGACGACATCCAGCACAGGAGCGCCACCACGAACAGGCCGAGCGCGGAGCCCACGATCGCGCCGAACCAGCGCCGTCGCGGCACCGCGAGCCAGAGCAGCCCCAGCGTGACGATGACGATGCCGATCGCCAGGCAGACCGGCGCCGACGGGAAGCTGAGCTGATGGACCTTCGGGTCGTTGAGGGCACCGAAGCGCAGCTTCGCGTGGGCGTCCCAGTCGGCGCGCAGCGCGAAGAGCCAGATGGTGATCAGTCCGAGGCCGACGAGCACGCCCGCGGTGGCATACCGCTGCGTGGTCGACACCGGAGGCTCGACGACGACGGGCCGGACGACCAGCTCGTCCTCCGGAGGCTGCACCGTGGTCTGCTCGCTCATCCGTTCCACCCCTTGGCGAGCGTGCCGTTGACACCGGACGTCGACACGTGGAGGTGGTAGATCGTCCGAATCAGCATCGGCGCCGCGATGAACAGCACGATCAGCGACTGGATCACCTGCACGATGTCGATCGGCGTACCGGTCGTCGACTGCATCTGCGTGCCACCGGCGTGGAGCGCGCCGAACAGGACGCCGGCCGCGACGATGCCGCCCGCGTTCGCCCGGCCGAGCAGTGCGACCGTGATCGCGTCGAACCCGATGCCGGCATCGATGTCACCGGTGAGCTGGTTGTTGGTGCCGAGGATCTGGGACACACCGGCCAGCCCGCACAGGGCACCGGCGATCAGCATCACCGTGATGTAGCTGCCCTCGACACTCATGCCGGCCGTGCGGGAGGCGAACTGGTTCGCGCCGACCGCACGGAGCCGGAAGCCCAGGGTGCTGCGGTTCAGCAGCCAGCCCACGAAGACCGCGGCCAGCAGCGCGATGATCAGCCCCGCGTGGACGCGCAGGTCACCGCCGAGGAGCAGGGGCAGCCGGGCGTTCTTGTCGGTGGGGTTGGAGATCGCCTGCCCGTACGGCGGCGCCTGGAAGCCCTTCTTCTTCAGGAGGTAGCCCAGGCTGCTGAGCGCGACGTAGTTGAGCATGATCGTGGTGATCACCTCGTGGGCCCCGGTCTTGGCCTTGAGGAAGCCGGCGATGCCGCCCCACAGGGCCCCGCCGAGCATGCCGGCCGCGATCGCCGCGATCAGGTGCAGGACGACCGGGAGGTGGTAGTGGAAACCCACGAACCCGGCGAAGACCGCACCCATGATGACCTGGCCCTGACCACCGATGTTGAACAGCCCGGC
>Ga0070684_100001580_pt1 | contig 16446 bp, 11 predicted proteins | sample KBSC723LmetaG_FD_65653 | JGI IMG/M metagenome (GOLD analysis project Ga0070684, IMG submission 65653) | Corn rhizosphere microbial communities from Kellogg Biological Station, Michigan, USA - KBS C7.2-3L metaG | ecosystem: Host-associated > Plants > Roots > Rhizosphere ...
GCGATCCGAGCGGACCGAACGCTGACGTTCGCAGATCGCGTCGCTTATCAGCGAGCGATCGAAGAAGTTTACTGGCAGCATCGCATCTGGCCGAAAGCGAACGCCGGCCCGAAGCCGCCGCTGGACAAGGTGATGTCGCAGGCGCAGATCGAAGAAAAGGTCGAAGATTATCTGCGCAACTCGCAGGCGCTGGAGGATTACTGGCAAAGGCTGATCACACCTGACCAGGTGCAAGCCGAGATGGAGCGGATGGCCAGTCACACCAAAGAGCCCGGGGTGCTGCGCGAGATCTTCGCCGTGCTGGGCAACGATCCCTTCGTGATCGCTGAGTGTCTCGCCAGACCTGTCCTGGCGGAACGTTTGCTCACGGAGTTGTACGCCCACGACTCAAGATTTCACGGCGAGCTGAAGCGACGCGCCGAGGCTGACTTGCGAACGCACCCAAGTGTGAGGGAGATGAGGCAGACCAGCGGGATGTACACCGAAACGGAGTGGATCAAGAGCGACTCTGCTAACGACGGTTCCGCCCCGGCCGGCGAAAAGAGCGTCGGCGCTGTGAAGATGAACAGCAGCGAATGGCAAGAGCGGATTGAAAAGCTCACAGCAGAGTTTGATAGCCGAAAAATTGCAGGGCAAGCGTCTCGTCCGCCACAGGACGGACTCGCCGTGGTGAGCTTGCCTAACCGAGGATTGGCAGCCGGAGCGGCTGCCCTACAACTCCGAAACTCTTCGCGAGCAGGGCAGACGGATGCGCACACCGGTACTGCTCGACCAGATCCCTCAACGCAAATTAAGACCGGCGTATTGAGCCCACTGCGAGAGGACGAGGGGCATTACTACGCTGTGGCGGTAACGAACAAGGGCAAAGACCGATTGAAGCTGGCCACCGTTGCGTGGCTGAAAGAACCGTTGCGGTCATGGCTGGCTAAAGCCGAAACGCAACTGCCGGTGACCATGGCGGCGATAAGCGCGAACTACGCACTTCCGGTGATAGCCAGTCCGTCAGTTGGCTGCACGGACGACACGTGGACCGCGACCAGCACCACTAACGCGCCCGATGGCCGCAGGCTTCACACGGCAGTGTGGACCGGCAGCGAAATGATCGTCTGGGGTGGATTCGGCGCGTTGAACACCGGCGGGAGATACAATCCGAGCACCGACAGTTGGACCGCTACCAGCACCACCGGCGCGCCCGCTGGCCGGTTCCGGCACACGGCAGTGTGGACCGGCAGCGAAATGATCGTCTGGGGCGGATTCGGCGTGTTGAACACCGGCGGGAGATACAATCCGAGCACCGATAGTTGGACCGCTACCAGCACCACCGGCGCGCCCGCTGAGCGCGCCTTTCACACGGCAGTGTGGACCGGCAGTCAAATGATCGTCTGGGGCGGACAGGGCAGCAGCGGCTATTTGAACATCGGCGGGCGATACAATCCCGGCACCGACAGTTGGACAGCCACCAGCACCATCGGCGCGCCCGCTGCCCGACAGTTTCACACGGCAGTGTGGAGCGGCAGTGAAATGATCGTCTGGGGCGGCGAGAATGGACAGTATTTGAACACCGGCGGGAGATACAATCAAAGCGCCGACAGTTGGACAGCTACCAGCACCACTAACGCGCCCGCTGGCCGGTCCGAGCACACGGCAGTGTGGACCGGTCAAATGATCGTCTGGGGCGGGTATGATGGAAGCTATTTGAACACCGGCGGGCAATACAATCCGGCCACAAACAGTTGGACAGCTACCAGCACCACCAGCGCGCCCGATGGTCGGTCCCGGCACACGGCAGTGTGGACCGGCAGCGAAATGATCGTCTGGGCCGGCTATAACGGAAGCGATTTGAACACGGCCTGGCGATACAATCCGGCCACAAACAGTTGGACCGGGACCAGCACCACCGACGCGCCCGATCGCCGCTCTAATCACACGGCAGTGTGGACCGACAGCGAAATGATCGTCTGGGGTGGATATGAAAATAGTACCGGGACTCCTTTGAACACCGGCGGGAGATACTGCGCGCAACCGCCGCCATGCACGGACGACACGTGGACCGGGACCAGCACCACCGGCGCGCCCGCTGGTCGATTCAATCACACGGCAGTGTGGACCGGCAGCGAAATGATCGTCTGGGGCGGATTCGGCGCGTTGAACACCGGCGGGAGATACAATCCGAGCACCGATAGTTGGACCGCGACCAGGCCCGGCGCGCCCGCTGAGCGAGGACGACACACCGCAATCTGGACCGGCAGCGAAATGATCGTCTGGGGCGGACAGAGTGGACAGTATTTGAACACCGGCGGGAGATACAATCCGAGCACCGGTAGTTGGACCGCGACCAGCACCACCAACGCGCCTGCTGGCCGAGCCACTCACACGGCAGTGTGGACCGGTAGCGAAATGATCGTCTGGGGCGGAAGCCCTGATAATAGCAGCGGTTTGAACACCGGCGGGCGATACAATCCCGGCACCAACAGTTGGATCGCGACCAGCACCACCAGCGCGCCCGCTGGCCGAACCTTTCACACGGCAGTGTGGACTGGCAGCCAAATGATCGTCTGGGGCGGATATGACGGCAGCGGCGTTTTGAACACCGGCGGGAGATATAATCCCGGCACGGACAGTTGGACCGCTACCAGCACCACCAGCGTGCCCGCTGGCCGATCGAATCCCACGGCAGTGTGGACCGGCAGCGAAATGATCGTCTGGGGCGGCTATAATGGCAGCTTTTTTAACACCGGCGGGCGATACAATCCCGGCACCGACAGTTGGACCGCTACCAGCACCACCGGCGCGCCCGCTGCGAGACTCAGTCACACGGCAGTGTGGACCGGCAGTCAAATGATCGTCTGGGGCGGCGATAATGGAAGCGATTTGAACACCGGCGGGCGATACAATCCCGACACCGAGAGTTGGACAGCTACTAACACCACCAGCGCGCCCGTTGCCCGCCGCTCTCACACCGCAGTGTGGACCGGCAGCCAAATGATCGTCTGGGGCGGATCTTACGGCACCAGCTCTCTTAACATCGGCGGCAGATACTGCGTGGTTGCACCGAGTCCAACCCCTACACCGACGGCCACAGCTACGGCTACGGCTACGGCTACAGCTACAGCTACAGCTACGGCAACGTTCACGCCAACACCTGAGCCGACCGCAACAGCTACGGCAACGTTTACGCCTACACCTGAGCCGACCGCAACAGCTACGGCAACGTTTACGCCTACACCTGAGCCGACCGCAACGGCAACGGCAACGTTTACGCCTACACCTGAGCCGACCGCAACGGCAACGGCGACGTTTACCCCAACCCCTGAGCCTACAGCTACAGCTACAGCAACGTTTACTCCAACACCTGAGCCGACGGCTACGGCAACGGCTACAGCTACAGCCACGGCTACGGCTACGGCAACAGCAACTCCGACATCGACGCCGACACCCTGCCCCACACTCGCGGCCCCGAATGCACGGAACGCAACCAATGTGACCGCCAGGAGCTTTACTGCGAACTGGAACAGCGTAAGCGGTGCGGCCGGTTACCGGTTGGATGTATCCACGACTAACTCTTTCACCACTTACGTACCACCTTACCGGGATTTGGAGGTCGGAAACACGACCAGCTACAACGTGACTGGGTTAAGTGCGAAGACGACTTACTATTACCGATTACGGGCCCACAATGAATGTGGTACAAGCCCAAATTCCAGCGTCATCAAGATAAAGACGAGTAAGCCCTAAGATCAGAAGACGAGCGCGTTCCAGACCGGGAACGTTGGTGGCGATCCCGCCCCTGCGCCCGTCACAACCGTTCACTACGATTTCTCGACCATCGGCGTGCCCGACTCAACCAGCAGCATTGATCTTGTTAAGCAGTAAGGGAGCAGCGACCGCTAATTAATGTAGCGGTGCTCGCCGCGGGGAGCACCGACCACTTCATCAGCCGGTTAGGCGTTCGCCGCGGCGAACGCCTCTACAATGATTCCATTGCAGGCTTTGTAGAGAATTTCGCGCTTTAACACTTCAACGCTTCAACGCTTTAACGCGCGCGCGGTTGCTCTGCGTAGCGAATGCGACATTGTCATCCCTCAATGGCCGCATCGAAGAAAACGCTCGTGATCGTCGCATTCGCCGCGCTGTACGTGATTTGGGGCTCAACCTATCTCGGGATCAAGTTTTCGATCGAAACGATTCCGCCGTTTCTGATGGCAGGCGCGCGATTCGTGTTAGCCGGCATGATCATGTATGCGATTGCCTGGTCACAGGGGATAGGTAAGTCGAGTTGGAGGAACTGGCGCACGTCGCTCATCATTGGAGCGTGTTTGCTGCTCGGCGGCAATGGCGGCGTCACGATCTCACAACAATATATCGACTCCGGATTGGCGGCGTTGATCGTGGCGATCGTTCCGATTTACATCGTGCTGCTGGGGTGGGCGACGGGAATGGCGCCTCGGCCGACGCCAATCATGTGGATGGGGCTTGCCGGCGGTTTTGTTGGGGTGGGAATCCTATTCGGACCGGGTCTGCATCTTCACTCACCAGGTGGACGAAATCCTGCGATCGGAATAGCGATCCTGCTCTTCACAAGTTTTGTTTGGTCGGCGGGCTCGCTTTACTCGCGCGCTACGAAACACGCGCCCTCGCCATTTCTGACTGCTGCTCAACAAATGCTCTGTGGAGGATTTTTGCTTTTGCTTGCGGGCATCGTCACCGGTGAGCTACCGCGGTTTCATCCCCGTTCCGTTTCCATGTTATCGCTTGGCTCATTTGTTTATCTCGTAATCATCGGCGCTGTAGTCGGGTATACGGCTTACATTTGGCTGTTGCGTCACTGCGAACCAGCGAAGGTGGCCACTTACGCGTATGTGAATCCAATCGTTGCGGTCTTGCTCGGCACTTTTTTCGCGGGCGAAATCGTCACGTCACGCATGTTAATTGCCGCTGCTCTCATCATCGGTTCCGTGGCTCTTATAATCACGGCACAGCAGCTACGATCGCGCGTCGAGCCGGCCTTGAGCGCCGCGATGGAGCCTGCTGATTAAAGGCTGAGGGTCCGAAATACTGAATGCATCGAATGGTCGAAGAGAATGCTTGTCGATGGTTAGCGCCAAAGGCGCTAAGTCACCTCCAGCCTGGGGCAACGCCCCAGGAAGACAATTCATTCCTGGACGGCCAAGCGCTGAAAGCGCGACTCAGTTCGGCCGGAGGTGAATCGCGCTTTCAACGCTGAATGTTTTCGGATCTCCGTAATCCTGGGGCGCTGCCCCAGGTTCGCCACGGCGAATCCGTCCTGTGGCGGACTTTGACGTGAATGCCGCGGCTTTGGCACTCCGAAAGTTTTTGTTGCGCAGTTTGTAGCTCTTTGCGCTTTAATGCAGCTATGGCCGCGGAGCAGAAAGATCATCAGCAAACGATCGATGCTGCAAGGCGCAACTGGCAGGCGGAAGTCGAGACCGCGCAAACCTACCGCGATCTCGCGGAACGTGAGCGCGACGAAAAACGTAAAGGCATTCTTTTGCGCATGGCAGAAGCGGAAGAGCGTCATGCGCAGCGTTGGGAAGCAAAGCTAAAGGCTCTCGGTGCCGAGGCGCCTGTTTACAGAGACACCATTGGGCGCCGTCTAAATCGGTGGTGGAACAAAATCGCCGGAGCGGAAATTGCCATTCGCCGTATGGAAGCGACGGAAGAACGGCAGGAAGCAGAATTTCGCGATCAAGCCCAGCGCGCGTTTGCGGGAGAACAGGACGTTCAGGAATTTTTGCGCAAAAGCGCGCTTGAGGAAAAAGCTCACGCCCGTGCACTGAGCGCGATGGCGCCACCGGTTAGTCCGCGCACCGCGCTCGACAAAATCCTGAAGCGCGAACGCTGGCACGGACGCGGCGGCAGTTGGGTAGCCGACGCGATCTACGGTGCGAATGATGGGCTTGGCGCAGTGTTTGGAATTGTTTCGGGCGTCGCCGGCGCCACAAATAATCAGCAGCATTACATTTTGATTTCCGGTCTTGCGGGCATGCTCGCTTCCACTCTGTCGATGGGCGCTGGAGCGTATCTTGCCGCAAAAAGTGAAGCGGAAGTGTACGAAGCGGAAATCTCACGCGAGCGCGCTGAGGTAGAAGAGAATCCTGAAGAAGAAATCGAAGAAATGTCGCTCTTTTATCAGTTACAGGGATTCACGCCGGAAGAATCGCAGAAAATGGCGGAGCGCCTGGCGGAACAACCCGAGCAATTTGTGCAGGTGATGGCGCAAAGCGAGCTCGGCTTATCCGAGCACCGATTTCCAAATCAATGGACCGCTGCCTTATCAGCCGGCATTTCCACGGCAATCGGCGCGTTTGTCCCGATTATTCCATTCTTTTTTTCAGGCGGCTTCGATGCCGTTCTCGCTTCCTTCGGAATCAGTCTCGTCGCGCACTTTGCCGTCGGCGCCCTGAAATCGCTTATCACCATCCGTTCATGGTGGGCGTCAGGTCTGGAGATGACCTGGATTGGCATAATCGTTGCTGTAGTGACTTACGGCCTCGGGCTCGCCTTTGGAGCTCTGGGCTAGAAAAACGCAATTAGCCATGGCTCGAATTCTTTTAGCGGACGACCAACGCGATGTGCTCGAAGCACTGCGCATCCTGCTCAAGAGCGAAAGTTACCAAACCGAAGGAGTTACCTCGCTCGCGGGCATCTTTCACGCGCTGGAAAGGAAGGAGTATGCGCTGCTGTTGATGGACCTGAATTACACGCGCGACACGACGTCGGGAGAAGAGGGTTTGTCAGCGATTGTAAAAATTCAGGAAATCGACCCGACGCTGCCGGTCGTGGTGATGACGGCTTGGGCCACCATCGAACTTGCCGTGGAAGCAATGAAACGTGGCGCGCGCGATTTTGTGACAAAGCCGTGGGATAACCAACGTTTGCTGACGATCGTCAGAACGCAGATCGAGCTTGCTGCCGCGCTTCGTCGGGAGCGGAAACTTGAAGCGGAAAATGAAATGCTGCGCGGCACCATGCCGGATTTGATCGCGCAATCGCCTACAATGCGGCCTGTCGTCGAAATGATTTCTCGCGTCGCGCCGTCGGATGCAAACGTGCTGATCACTGGAGAAAACGGCACGGGGAAAAGTTTGATTGCCCAGGCGATTCACGCTCTTTCGCCACGCGCGACCCGAACCATGATCACCGTCAACATGGGCGGCCTGTCCGAGACACTGTTCGAGAGCGAACTGTTCGGACACGTGAAAGGCGCATTTACCGACGCAAAGACGGATCGAGCAGGACGCTTCGAGCTCGCGGATGAGAGCACGCTCTTCATGGATGAGGTAGCAAACATTCCGCTTGCTCAACAGGCAAAACTTTTGCGGGTCATCGAGACCGGCGATTTCGAGCGCGTCGGTTCATCAAAAACACTTCATGCCAACGTGCGAATCATTTCCGCTACAAATGCAAATCTGGAGAATGAGATCGCAGCCGGTCGTTTCCGGCAGGACCTCCTTTTTCGGCTAAATACAATTCAGATCGAATTACCGCCGTTGCGCGATCGACGGGAAGATATCATGCCGCTGGCGAACAGCTTTCTTCGCCAACATGCAGAGCGTTATCGCAAACAGGTAGGGGGTTTCGATGAAAGCGCGCGCGAGCGTCTCTTGCAGCATCGGTTTCCCGGAAACATCCGGGAGCTCGATCACGTCGTGGAGCGCGCTGTGTTGATGACGAAAGACAGGCAAATTCGCGCACCCGATCTTGGCCTAACGACTGGCACATCCGAATCGCGGAACGTTGAGGAGATGAGCCTTGAAGAGGTCGAAGCATTTCTAATCAAAAAAGCGCTGGCCCGAAATGACGGTAACGCGCGTAAGGCCGCGGAGGCACTCGGCTTAAGCAGAAGCGCCTTCTACCGTCGCCTGCAACAATATGGCCTTTAAGAATTGCGGATTGCGGATTGCGGATTGCAGATTGAATTGTTTTGCCCGCGCACCGCGCTTTGGAGTGCGGGGGTCTGACGCCGCTTTTGCAGTTCCGTCCAATGCTGCTTTCGCATCACGGGTCGCCGGTTGTCGATTGCAATTTTAATGGCGCGCAAAATAAAAAAAACCGCGCGGCTTTCCTACGAAGGGAAAATTACCTGGCTGACGTTTGTCGCGGTCGCACCTGCAATGATCGTTGCGCTCGCGCTTCTTTGGTTCGGCGATCACACACCGAAAGTCCAATGGACACTTACAATTCTGATTATTGGCTGCATGACTGCATTCATTTTGAGCACGCGCGAACACGCGGTTCGTCCATTGCAAACCCTTTCTAACCTGCTCGCTGCATTACGGGAGGGCGATTACTCAATTCGTGCGAGGGGCGCTCGCGAAAACAGTGCGTTAGGCGAAGTCCTGCTCGAAGTGAATTCGCTCGGCGAAACGTTGCGTCAACAACGACTGGGCGCCTTTGAAGCGACGGCGCTGTTGCGCACGATCATGAGCGAAATCGACGTGGCAATTTTCACGTTTGATCCCGAACGGCGTCTCCGCCTCATTAATCGTGCCGGCGAGACTTTGCTGGGACGACCGATGGACAAGTTGTTAGGCAAAACCGCGCAGGAAGTCGGGCTTCATGCTTGTTTCGATGCCGACGACGATGAACCGCTTACCTTGAGTTTTCCGGGCGGTTCAGGCCGTTGGGGCATTGGCCGGAGCACATTTCGCGAACAGGGTTTGCCGCACGAATTGCTCGTGTTGACGGATCTGAGTCGCACGCTGCGCGAAGAGGAACGTCGCGCGTGGCAGCGACTTGTGCGAGTGCTCGGCCATGAGATGAACAACTCGTTGGCGCCGATCAAATCACTTGCTGCCAGTTTGGAATCGCTGCTGCGGCGCGATCCACTGCCAACGGACTGGAAAGATGATGCAAGCTCCGGGTTAAACTCCATAGCTTCGCGAGCCGATTCGCTGAGCCGTTTTCTGCAAGCTTACACGCGGTTGACAAAACTTCCGCCGCCTCAAAAACAAGACATCGATCTGCCCAGGCTGATACAGCGTGTCGTTGATTTAGAACCCAGGCTCAAGGTTCAAGTCCGGCCCGGTCCGAAAACAGTGATTCGCGCGGATGCGGCGCAGATTGAACAGGTATTAATTAATCTGTTGCACAACGCCGTTGACGCTGCGCTTGAAACGGATGGAGGCGTCACGCTCAGTTGGCGTGAGAAAGGAAATTGTGTTGAGATCCTTGTTGAAGACGAAGGTCCGGGCATCATGAACCCTGCCAATCTCTTCGTTCCGTTCTTTACCACGAAACCGGAAGGCTCCGGGATTGGGTTGCCATTGAGCCGTCAAATTGCCGAAGCGCACGACGGCACTTTGATGCTCATGAATCGAGAGAATCGCCAGGGCGCGCAAGCTTTGCTGCGTTTGCCGAAATAATTTTTGGAGTGCGGCGACATGTCGCCGCTTTTGAAAGCGTGGACATGTCCGCGCACTCCAAAACTCAAAAATCGTCCGGCACCTTAAGCTGGTCGACTTTGAAGCTGTTGACCGTGTTGATGAACGCCACAGGTGCTGTTTCTGCAAACCAAGCGGCAGAACACCATTTATAGTTTTCCGCCACTGGAACAACAGCGTGCAGTGCTGGGTTATGATGCACGTACTTCAGCCGCGCCAGATAGGACCGCTCAAATGTGATGTGACTGTCCCAAAACTGGAACCAGACTTTCCGCCCAGCCGTTTTGTCCCAACGATTGAGTTGTTTCGCGGTTTGTCCGTGAAGTTTGCCGAGGAATTTCGGCAAACTCGCTGGATCTGAAGATGCAGCAATGAAGTGGTAGTGATTAGATAACACTGCCCAAGCCCGTAAGTCCCAACTAAATTCTCTCGCATATTGGAATAGCGTTTCTTGAAAGAAGTCGAGCCGTTCCACTGAACTGAGGTGGGGCAATTTCTTGTAGGTACCCGCCGTGACGATGTAGATCCCCGGTTCGAATAGCCAGTGCGGGGGCCCGTTGCGGCCAATTCATGACCGGAGTGTTCGCCAGCCGTCATTTCTCGGCAACAGCCATTTTTGGAGTGCGGCGACATGTCGCCGCTTTTAAAAGCGCGGACATGTCCGCGCACTCCAAAACCGTCCCGAACTTGGGACGACGCAGTCCCGAAAGCGGTTCGTTTCCGAAAGCTTCGAGAAAGAACCGAAAAAGCTTTAGCCGCTCAATATCAGGGACTTATGACCTTGTTTGCCCACTTGGCATGGCCCTTGCGATAAGGCGAGTGCAGAAAGTTTTTGAATCCAGCAAACACACCAATTGCTTCAAATTATAGGAGGTAACAGAAAAACATGAAACCAACCCAAAACAAACGAGCGGGCACACAGAAGTTCCCGGTCGTCGACTATTGTTACCACGCGCCGATGCTCAACCCCTCGAGCGCGCCGTGTGTCAAGAAATCCAACTCATTGCGCGACATCAGCAGGGATTATTTCGACGCTGAATCGAACCGCGAGTTTGTAACTGAAGCCGCTGTGGCGGGCACGCTCGTCGTCATGGCAATAGTGCCGATCATGGCCGGCGTGTTCGCGGTGGCCCACCTGCTTCGCGTTCTCCCGCTGTTTTGACCCAGGCGAAACCGTGATTCCAGAACGAAAACCAACAGATCCAAGGATTGTGCGCCCAGCCGGCTTTGCGCCGAATCTTTCCTCGATGGACGTTCCGCGCACTGGTGTTGCGGCTAAAAAACGCAAGCGCCGCATCATGATCATCGCCGGGTCAGTGCTCGGGTTGATCCTCGCCACAGTTGCAATTTCGCGTTTGAAACCAGCAGTGCCGAGCGTCGATCGGTCGACCGTTTGGGTCGATACCGTCAAACGCGGTCCAATGGTGCGACAGGTGCGCGGCCTCGGGACCCTGATCCCGGAAGACATTCGCTGGATTCCGGCAAACACCGAAGGCCGCGTGGAAAAAATAAATATCTGGCCTGGGACGCACGTGGAACCGGACTCGGTGATTTTGGAAATGAGCAGTCCTGAGGTGGAACAAGTTGCACACGACGCGCAATCCAAAGCCACTGCCGCAGAATCTGAACTAATCACCTTGCGCGCGACACTGCAGCGCGAGCTGCTCGATCAGGAAGCAACCACTGCGAAAGTGAAATCGGACTACGAGCAGGCGAAGATGGAACGCGAGACGAACGATCAGTTGGCGAAAAACGGGTTAGTTGCAGTGCTTCAATACAAGACATCGAAGGTAAAAGAAGCCGAGTTGGCAAATCGGAAGGAGATCGAAGAGAAGCGACTGAACTTTGCCCATGAGTCCATCGATCCACAGTTAGCGTCCAAGCAAGCCGAGGTCGATCAGGCTAAAGAACTTGCAAAGTTGAAGTCTGACCAACTGGAAGCGTTGCACGTCCGCGCCGGCATGTCGGGCGTCCTGCAACAACTCCCTGTCCAAATCGGACAGCGCATGAAGGTGGGCGATAATCTGGCCCGCGTCGCGGACCCGACTAAACTCAAAGCGCAGGTCAAGATCGCTGAGACCCAGGCAAAGGACATTCAGATTGGGCAAAAAGCCGTGATCGACACTCGAAACGGCGTTGCGAATGGTCATGTCACGCGCGTCGATCCCGCAGTGGAGCAGGGGACGGTTAATGTGGAAGTCGCGTTTGACGAGTCGCTACCGAAAGGCGCGCGCCCAGACCTGAGCGTTGATGGAACAATCGAGCTCGAGCACCTGGATGACGTCATTTACGTCGGCCGTCCGGCGTTCGGCCAGGAAAACAACACCGTTGGCATGTTCAAAATTGTCGGCGGCACCTCGGAAGCCGTTCGCACTCCGGTCAAGCTGGGCAAGAGCTCCGTTAACACGATCCAGATTATGGACGGTCTCCAACCGGGCGATCAGGTCATCCTTTCCGATACCAGTGCGTGGGATTCGCACGATCGAATTCGACTGAACTAATTATTGATTTTTTGAATCTGATTTTTGATTTGGAACAATCAAAGCAACATGAACAACATGAAATCGACTGAAGTAATTGCAGAGGAATCCACCAACGAGTTCGACGGAAACGGTTTCGCTCCGTTGATCCGGCTCGCCAGTGTGACCAAAGTGTTTCTCACTGATGAAGTGGAGACACACGCGCTTTCGGGAATTCATCTCGATATCCGCGAAGGCGAATATGTTTCCATCGCGGGGCCATCAGGCTGCGGCAAGACGACGCTGCTTTCGATTCTCGGCCTACTGGATACTCCTTCCGATGGCAGTTACGCTTTGAAAGGTCACGAGGTCGCGAATCTTTCATTCGCGCAGCGCGCACGCGTTCGTAATCGCGAAATTGGTTTCATCTTCCAAAGTTTTAATTTGATCGGTGATCTGACAGTTTTTGAGAACGTCGAATTACCGCTCACGTATCGCGGCACGAGTGCAAGCGACCGCAAAGCACTGGTGACAGAATCACTGGAGCGCGTAGGCATGGCGCATCGGGCGAAACACCTGCCGAGTCAACTCTCCGGCGGTCAACAACAGCGTGTCGCAGTTGCCCGCGCTCTCGCCGGCAGACCAGCGATTCTCTTGGCGGACGAGCCGACCGGTAACCTCGATTCGCACAACGGCGAAGCGGTCATGCATCTGCTCCGCGAACTGCATCAGGGCGGCGCGACGATTTGCATGGTCACGCACGACGAGCGTTTCGCTCAACACGCGGATCGCACCGTGCATTTGTTTGATGGTCGCATTGTCGAGGACCGCATGGCCGCATAAAACTCAACCCGCTTAACCGAAGCGAAAACAATGCAGAACTTTTTCCAGGATCTTCGCTTCGGTTTTCGGATGCTTCGGCGCAGTCCGGGCTTTTCCATACTGGCTATCCTTTGCTTGACGTTGGGCATCGGCACCAACGCAGCCGTTTTGAGTTGGATCGAAGGAATTTTGATCCGCCCGTATCCCCTGGTGGCGCACCAGGACCGTATGTTTGCGTTGAACGCCACAACGCGCGGCGAAAGTGGATACACCGGACTGTCGTATCCCGAATTTCTGGATTACGAAAAGAATTCCACCCTCTTTGAGTCGTTCGTCGTTGATAAGATTACCGCCACAACGCTGAGCGTTGGCGATCGCGCTGAACGCGCTTCGGGCGCAATCGTCTCGGCGAATTATTTCGACGCGCTCGGAGTGCGACCGATTCTCGGACGCGGCTTCAGGCCGGAGGAAGATGAAGGTCGCAACGCGCATCCAGTGACCGTGATCGGTTATCAGACCTGGAAGGATCGTTACGGCGGCGATCCGAATATCATCGGTAGAACGCAATATTTGAATGGCGTTCAGCACACGATCGTCGGCGTCGCCCCGGAAAAATTTCACGGCACCTTCATTGGATATTCCTTCAATTTCTGGGTGCCGGTCTCAATGCAGGAGACATTCGATTCACCACGCGGTTACAAGCTGGAAGATCGCAGCGCGCGTTGGATCGAAGGCTACGCGTTTCTCAAACCTGGCGTAACGCGTCAGCAGGCGGACGCCGAGCTTCACGCAATTTCGCAACGGCTGGAAAAGGATTATCCGGAAACGAATCGCGGCCACGACCTCTCGCTTTCGCCGTTGTGGAGAACGCCGTTCAATCAGGCGGGAAACATGACCTCGATGCTCGCGATTACGATGGCAGTCGTGTTCTTTGTTCTCCTCATCGCGTGCGCAAACGTAAGCAATTTGTTGCTGGCGCGATCGCTGCTACGCCGGCACGAGATCACGATGCGTCTCGCGCTTGGCGCGGGCCGACGCCGTTTGATTAAACAACTTTTCACCGAAGGATTGATTCTTTCAGTGATCGCGGCTGTCGGCGGAATCGCCGTTGCCTATTGTTGCCGGAACGCGCTTGTCCTTTCGTTCCCTTCGCCTGCGGCAGGAATCGTAATGGACCTTCCTGGACAGGTTGACTGGCGCGTAATTGTGGCAAGCGTCGTTATCTGCATTGGCGCTACGATGCTGTTTGCGTTGATGCCGGCAATTCATGCCAGTCATATCGATCTTTCCGATGCTCTCAAAACGGGCAGCGCCGGTGTCGTTGCGGGCAGCAACCGTTCACGATTGCGCTCCGCGCTCGTTCTCATTCAGGTTTCGCTCAGCTTCGTCCTGCTCGCCGGCACAGGCTTGCTTCTGCAGAGCTTGCAGCGAATGCAGAAGACCAGTCCAGGGTTTTCCACCGACGTCATTGTCTCTCGCGCGGATCTGGTCTCGGCTGGATACAATTTGGAACGAGCAAAAGCGTTCGACACTCAATTACTCGATCGAGTACGCGGGATTCCCGGTGTCGAATCAGCGACTCTTTCGCGGTTAATACCGTTTACTTACAGCACCTTCTCCACCGCGTCGCTGGCGATTGATGGCTATCAACTCGCGCCAAATGAGCAACTAGATTCATACTACCTAGAAGTAGCTGAGGACTATTTCAAAACATTAGGTATTCCAATTGTAGCGGGCCGCGAATTCCAACGCACCGACGACGAGAACGCGCCGCCAGTGGCAATCATCAATGAAACCATGGCGGCTAAATATTGGCCGGGAAAGGATCCAATCGGGCAGCGGCTTAAAGTTAAGGATCGTTGGCTGCAGATTGTCGGCCTGGCCAGGAACGTGAACTACGAAGACAAGCTGGAGTTGCCTCGGACATTCTTCTACGTGCCCATACGGCAAAATTTCCTGGAAAGTAATAACCTTCTCATCCGGACACGCGAGACTCCGGCGGCTATTCGTGATGTGCTCGCACGCGAAGTGCATGCGCTCGATCCTAATCTTGCGCCTACTGCTCCATTCCGCGTGCAAGAACAAGTGGACAGGAAAGGCTACACGCAGCGGCTTGCCGCGACGTTGATTGCAATCTTTGGAGCAATGGCTTTGTTTCTGGCGGCCATAGGTCTGTATGCGGTCATGTCTTATTCCGTTTCGCAAAGCGCGCGCGAACTCGGATTACGAATGGCCCTCGGCGCTAACGCCAGAGACCTTTTGAGGCTCGTGGTTTCACGAGGTCTGCAATTGACCGCGGCAGGAATCGTTTTCGGCGGTATCGCTGCCCTGATTTTGACACGTTTGATGGGCAATCTGCTCTACAAAGTCAGTCCACACGATCCGCTGGCGTTTGGGTCCGCGTTTGTGGTGATCGTGATCGCTTCTTTGGCTGCATGTTTTTTGCCCGCGTGGCGTGCGACTCGCATCGATCCAGTTCAGGCGCTGCACGAACAATGATGAATTAACCGCGACCTTTTCATGCTTAAGGACATTCGATTTTCTTTACGTCAACTAATCCAGCAGCCGGCCTTTACAGCGATCGCGGTTCTCACTATTGCGCTCGCGATTGGCGCGACCACGGCTGTGCTCAGTTTGGTCAACGGCTTGTTGGTTCGGCCGTTGCCATATCGAGATCCGCAGCAGCTCATCCTGCTGCTTCAGCATTTCAAATCGCAAAATCTGGACAGAATTCCTGTCTCGCCGCCGGAGTTCAAAGATTACGAAACGCGAGCGCGCAGTTTTGAAAAAATCGGTGCGTTCGGCTACACGAGCTTCAATCTCGCGGCGGAAGACAGGCCCGAGAGGATCACAGGCGCGACTGTCACCGCAGGCGTGTTGCCGTTGCTTGGCGTTTCACCGATTAAAGGTCGATTTTTTCAGCCGGAAGAATGCACTCTGGGTCGCGATGATGTTGTGATCATCAGCGCGCGACTGTGGCAGCGTCGTTTCAATAGCGATCCGCACATCATCGGGACGAAGCTTCTCCTGAACGGCAAAAATTTCACTGTTGTGGGTGTAATGCCCGCGGCCTTCGATTTTCCGCTCCAGCTTTTCAACCTCGGTGCCGGAGGTCAATTCGGCGGGCGCGCAGAAATTTGGAAGCCGCTCGCGTTTACCGATGATCAGATGAAAGCGCGTTTCTCCCGAAGTTTCTGGATTGTTGGACGCCTGGCGCCGGGAACATCAGCCGCTCAAGCGCAGGCGGAAATCGAAACGATCAACGCACAGATGCGCCGCGAACATACGGACAATTACGCTCAGGATAACAGTTTCGGCGGCGACGTATTATCGTTGCAGGATTTGGCTGTCGCCGGGATGCGTCCGGCGCTGCTTATCCTGCTTGGCGCGGTCTTTCTCGTCCTGCTGATCGCGTGCGCAAATCTCACCACGATGCTGCTTGCGCGCGCGGCTGCGCGCGAACGCGAGATCGCAATTCGCGTTGCGCTCGGAGCGGGCCGGGTGCGGCTGCTCAAACAAGTTTTCACTGAGAGCGTATTACTGGCGCTGATCGGCGGTGTGGGAGGTATTCTTCTCGCTTTGTGGGGCGTCGAGCTCTTGAAAACAATCGGTGCGCAAACCGTGCCGCGGCTACACGAAGTAAATATCGATCTCGGTGTGTTACGCGTAACGCTAGCAATATGCGTCGGCACGGGAGTCATCTTCGGTCTGGCTCCCGGTCTGGCCAGCTCGCGGCCGGAGCTCACTGAGGCACTGAAAGA
>Ga0070684_100001583_pt1 | contig 16429 bp, 28 predicted proteins | sample KBSC723LmetaG_FD_65653 | JGI IMG/M metagenome (GOLD analysis project Ga0070684, IMG submission 65653) | Corn rhizosphere microbial communities from Kellogg Biological Station, Michigan, USA - KBS C7.2-3L metaG | ecosystem: Host-associated > Plants > Roots > Rhizosphere ...
AGGGATAAGGAAACCGGCCAGTACCGGCCCCCCAAGCGCCGCGGACGGCGCCCCCAGGCCAGCCCCCCGCCCGGCGACCATGAGCCCATACAGCGCGGCGAAGACACACCCCCCGACTCAGCATCCCGCGCGAAAAATGCCAAAGGCGTACCCCGCTGGCAGAAAGGCGTCATAGCCAACGGCATGACCCGCCTGTACAAGCGCACAGGCAAAATCATCCGCGCATTCGACCATGACATCGGCGTGGCCATCATCGAATCCGCCGAAGACTGCGGGGAAGCGTGGGATCAGCTCGCCAAGGTAAACCCCCGCATCCGCGCGGTACTCCTGAAGCTAGTAGCAGGCGGATCGTGGACCGAACTATTCATGGCGCACGCGCCAATCGCGCTCGCGATCATCATGAAGGAATCCATCCGCAAGCACATCCCCTTCGCGAAGCTGTTCGACGCTGCCACCGAACCCGAATCCGGCGATGAGAATCCCGCCGCGGGCATGTTCGCCGGAATGAGCCGCGAAGACATACAGCATGCGATGAACCTCGCACAGTCGATGATGCCCGGATTCGCCGGAATGAACGGAGCTACAGCATGAACGCCGCAGAATGGAGCCTCTTTGTCCCCGTGCTGCTCAGCATCGGAGGCGCGCTAGCCGCATGGCTCAAAGCCCAGGCAGCCAAAACCAGTGCGAACTCAGCCCATGCCCGCATCGACGCGCTTACCCCACCGGCGAAACCCGATGCCAAAGGATAACGGCTGGGAGCGAGTAGAGTGCCCGACCTGCCGCGGGTCCGGTACCCGCGGTGGCGGTAAAACCTGCGCACTGTGCAACGGGTCCGGCGAGATATGGGCGAAGAAATGACAACCCCCGATTTTCTGCGACAGCACCAGCCATCCGCGGCTAGCGGCATATCCACGCGTCCCGAAGACCTTGCGCCCGTACTTGACTGGGATTACTTCATCACCCGCGTTTTTGACTGGCAGCAAGACGAACACGTCGGACTGATCGGCCCCACCGGCACCGGCAAAAGCAACCTCACCTACCAGATATTGCCCCTTCGGTCCTACGTCGCGTTCTTCGCCACGAAACCACGCGACGAAACACTAGACAAGTTCGCGCGCAAAGCCGGGTACATCAAAACCCCTGACTGGCCCATGCACAAGGGCAAAGGCCCGTTCAAGCGCATAGTGCCCGCACAGGAAATCCCCCGCCGTATCCTCTGGCCCGACGCGCGCACGCTGTATGCCCACGAAAACCAGACGCGCGTGTTCAAGACTGCGCTAGAAGACATCTACGCGCAAGGCGGATGGTGTGTTGTCTGGGATGAGTTCTGGGCTATGTGCACGATGCTGGGCATGGAGAAAGAGGCTCGCGTTCTCCTACAGCAAGCGCGCTCCAACAAGATCGCATTCGTGATGGGTGCGCAGCGTCCGTCGCGTATCCCGCTTGAGCTGTTCGATCAGGCGACTCACCTGTTCTTCAGCCGTGACAACGATGAGCGGAACCTAGAGCGCATCTCGGGTATCGGGTGGCTCGCGTCCGGTCCGATCCGGTACCTAGTGGCCAGCCTTGAAAGGTATCAGTTCCTCTATGTGAATACCCGCGAAGGATGGATGTACCGGGTTAAGTGCAAGCTCGCCTGAATTGCCATTGTTACCAAATCGTTATAGGATGGAGGGGATATGAGCGACGTGATAGTCACCAGCGACGGAGGCCAGCCCGGACCGGCTGAGTCAGCCCATGCCGCTGCCGTCGCTGAGGGAATGACCCAGGCTCATGCCGACCAGGCGTCGGCAGCCTCAGAGCAGGCGCAGGCTGCTGCCGATGCCGCTGCCGCTGCCCTTGAATCGCAGGCGGAAATCGCTGACGCTGCCGTTGCCGCTGCCAACGATGCGCGGAATGCGCAAGCGGAAACTGAGGCCACTTCATCAGCAATGTACGAGCTGATGAAGGAAATGCACGCGAACCAGCAAGCGGTACTTGCGAAGCTCACGGCGCCCCCGCCCGCCCCGGAACCTGAACCGGAACCTGAACCGGAGCCGGTTTCTGATGAGCCCCCTGCCCGCAAGCAGCACTGGTACTACCGGAAAATGCGAAGGGAAACCTGATGCACGTCCACATCGGCATGCTCGAATTTCTCGTGTTCGGGCTTTACCTGTTCCTGTGGAAAGCTGTACTGCTTTTCGCGAACATCGAATTCAGGCGCAACCGCGTCCACATCCCTGCCGCAGTCAGCGGCCTGGTTAGCTAGGAAAGGAGGGACGGGATAATGGCCGCTCCGAGCACAGTAACCCGCCCGAATACCCCATCGCACTCCCCGAACGGCGCCACCGCTCAGCCGCCGATGCGTTCCGTCATCCCGTTCATCCGCGGCTCCGGTTGGGGACGGTACGTTTTCTTCGACAAGTCCGGCTTGCAGCTCCTTGCGAACACGCAGGACCTTGGCCCCATCCCCGTCAAGGCATATGACTTCATGCGCTCGCTTGTGGTCGAGGTCACCACCACCACCCCCGGCGGCGGGTCCGCGGTCACCACCACCGAAGACGGACCGTGCAATTTCTTTACCCAGGTCAAGGTTGACCAGCCCAACGGGCAGACCATGTACCAGGTGAGTTCCGGTTTCAACGCCGAGATGATCCACGCTCACGGCTACTACCGGAATTACAACGACCCCCGGCAGTGGGAGGGTTTCCAGTACACCACCGGTTCCGGCACTGCCCCCGCGCTGGCATTCCGCTTCCGTATCCCGTTCGAGCTGAACCTCTCGGACTCGCTGGGCGACCTGCCCAACAAGGATGCGAACGCGCCATTCAACCTGTACCTCACCATGAACACGCTCGCGAACGTGTATGGCGGGGCGCCGACCACCCCCACCTTCCGCGTTCGCGTCTGGCTTGAAGCGGCAGACCAGCCCCCCGAGTCTCTCGGAGGCTCCCCGGTCCAGACGACTCCGCCCGCGATGAACACGCTTCAGCGGTGGACCGAACAGCCCGTCGCCTACAGCGCCGGACAGTTCGACATCCGGGTTCGCAAGCTCGGTAACTACGTGCGGCTTCTGGTCCCGATCTTCCGCCGCTCCGCCTCCACCCGCGCCAACGGGGAACTCGACATCAGCGATCCTGTACAGATCGTGCTTGACGAGGATGTCAAGGACAACATCTCGTTTAACACGTGGGTTCATGACATCCTCGAACGCTACGGCTATGGTCAGGCGGGTTCTACGCGCGACGCTTTCACGGGCGGTCTCGCAGGACGCTGGAATGGCGTGCGAGTCGTGGACTACCTTTCCGGTCCGCCCGGTTACGACAACATGGACCGGCTTTTGCCGACTATCGAATCGGAGGATTACATTCTCCGCGGTTCGTGGGGCAACGCGGGTACGGCAACGGTTCTCGTTGGCGAAGTTCTGCCGCAGGGAGACATATTCTCATGAGCTACAACATCACGCTTAAGAGCGACGGCGGAACCGTGACCGTCGATTCTACATCGGGTACGATCCCAGACGGGCTATTCCGACTCTGGGGGCATTCCGATGGTGTTACCACAGAAAGTCTCGGAGTCCAGCGCTCAACCCCTGACAACATTCCCGCTGGCAACGTCTCTGGCAGCTTTCCGGTAAAGGCTGGCTGATCATGGGCCAGTGCCAGTACCGTTACAACCCCTCGGAAACCTACCAGCGCACAAAGTCCGGCATGGCCCCCGAATCCATCTGCGGCGCCATCACCTACGCCGCGGTAGACGAACCCGAAATCATGCCCTACCCCCGCGGAGACGGCACCACCGAATTCCGGGAAACCGGCCGCATGATCGCCCGCGGCTACGATGACCCATATTGTCCCGCCCACGGCGGGAGCCCGGAACCCCCGCCGCTGCCAGTCACGATGCCGGAACTCGAAAACGCCTACACGGCGTACATCGAACTCGCGAAGCGGTATACCGGCGCCGATGCCGTGGCGACCCCCACGCCTTACCAGATCGCCACGGGCCAGCAGGAACCCCAGCCTCAGATCACATCGGGAGTAGTGATTCCGAATGGCCAGTAACAGCAAGTCCGGTTTCGGTTTCACTGATTCCGGTATCACGTGGGGGCTCGCGGTTCTCATTCTCGCCGCTATCGGCTTGCTAGCCGTACTGCGGCATTTCTTCGGTTCGATTCGCGTTTCGGCAGGAGCAGAAGCATGAACATCGCATGGTTTCAGGTCATCATCGCCTACATTCTCGGCGGGCTGACCTTTGCAATGCTCAAGAGCAAGCTTTCGGGACTCGCATCCAAGGCGGCCTAAGTTATGCAAGTCAACGACTTTTTTGACATCATCGGCGGAATCCTGATGATCGCGCTAGTCGCCGTGATCCTCACTAAGAAAAATACCTCCGGCGATATCCACGCTGCCGGAACCGCGTTCACCGGAGCGCTCTCAACAGCCGAAAAGGGGTAACCATGTTCGGTTTGCGGAAGCAACCGGTATCCGACCCAGAACCCGGAATCGGCGGATACGAATACCCCCGCGGACCGTCCGGCGAAACCGGCTATGACGGTTCTACATCCGCGACGCGCGAAAACCCGCCTGCCGCGGAATCTCGCTTGCATGACAACTACAGCGGCTCGCAACCGCGGCGCCGCTGGCAGTCCATCGCGACACAGCAAGCGCGGTTCAATCAGGACAACTGGGATATCCCCGTCAACCCGGATTCGGTGCGCTCAACAGAACAGCGCAACCACGGCGCCGTTTCCGGTGGGGTACCCGGTGGCGAGAACCAGCGGAACACGGTCTACCGTGGTGGCAGGCAAGCGCAACCCGGAGCCGCGCATTCCTATCATGCCGCTCCTAACGCGTCCGAAGGGAAACAGCGCGGATTCGGCGCTACCGAAACCGTGACCCAGGTTTCCCGGTACAAGTTCGGCGGGCAGAGCGGCGGCCTTGATCTGTATCAGGACACGCTATCCGCGCGCCGCATGCCCTACTCCGGACAGAGCGGATATCGCGGTAACCTCCGCCACGCGCGAGGCGGAGTCCGCGGAGCCGTCAATGACGGAACCCGGTATTTCCAGACACCCAACACAGGCGTCGGGAAGCAAGGCGGATCGTACGGCGCGCCGATCCGCGGGCAGCAGAGACACCGGCCCACGATCTACCGTGAGCCCGCGGCCTGGTCCGGCCGGTTCTATGACACCACCGCGGAAACTGGTACTCCCTCACGCCGCGGTGCGCATACCCAGGTTCAAGACGCTGTGCTGGTCTCGCCTCAGGCTTCCGCGCGCCGGAACCGGGGATTCTGATGGCAGAACCGGAAGAGGCTGCCGTAACCGGCGCACACAAGACGTTCGGTTTCCTGACGCGCAAGCTCGGCCCGCTGCCCGTCTGGGCATACGCGCTAGTCGCGGTAGGCGTGTACTACTGGTACACGCACTACGGACCGGGGGCAACCGCCTCGCAGGCCGCTGCCGCTAGCCAGCCGGTCGATGTGGTTGTCGTCAAGGATGACGATGGTTCCGGTGGCACTCCCCCGGTCACCGGAGCCAAGACAACCACGGTTCCGAACGTCACCGGTAAAGACGTGGAGCAGGCTAAAGCGGAACTCGCATCCGCTGGACTGCGCGCATCTGGTCCGGCTGGCGCAAAGGGAGTCGTGCATACCGTGACCGGCACTGCTCCTGCGGCGGGGGCGAAAGTGAAGACCGGTTCGACGGTGACGCTGCATTACAAGACGGTGAAAGAGGGCAGCAAGAAACCGTTCAAGGAAATCCCCAACCCGATCGTGACCCCCGGAAACCCGGAGCCCTCGAAAACCCCCGCTCCTGCTCCCGCTCCCGTTCCGCCAGCGGGCCGATGGCAGAACCCGGATACTGAAGATTTGCAGCCCGCCGCTACTGCCCCCACTGCACCGTCCGATGCTGCCGCAAGCGTGATGGACATTATCCCGCCTCGCCCGCTGGGGATGTGACATGGACACTGAGCAAAGGCTGTCAGCGGTAGAGGCGAAGCTAGCCGAGTATGAACAGCTCATCGCGCGGCTTATGTTCCTAGCGGCGAAGCACCCGCTAGGGCGCAAGTTCCTGAAGTCGATGGAGAACCAGCGGTGAGAGCGTCAGTTGTCGTACTCATAGCCACGGGTATTTTCGTGCTCGGCAGGTGGGCTCACAACAAAACTGCGATCACCATAAGCACCGTGGCATCCGCGGCGTTCCTGGTAATCGTCATCTCAGCACTCGACAACGGGCGAACCGAAGAAATCGCCCGCGGGTTCGCGTGGCTCATCCTTGCGGTAGCGATCCTATCGCCCGACTCGCCGGTTACCCCCGTAGCAAACCTCATCGCCGGAAAGCTCTCGTCAAAGCAAAGGACCGTCTGATGGTTAACACCGCTGATCTCTCGCTAGGTTTCTGGGTCACTATCGGCGTACTCGCCGCAGTCCTGATCGCCAGCCTCGCAATGGGCGCGTTCCGCAAGGTTGCGTAATGGCGTTCAGCGTAGGCGATGGCGCCGCAGTTACCTTCATGGTTTCCGCTGGCGTCGTCTATGAAGTGATCGCCGCATGCTGCTCATCGCCGCAGACTGCCCAGATCAACGCAGACACGCGAGCGTCAACCCTGATGAAGTGGGTAAAGATCGGGATGCTTCAGGCCGGGTTCTTTGTGGCCATCGCTGTATGGCTTGATAAGGATCGCTGGCCATCACTGCTTGGCGGAGCACTCGCCGGAATCATCATGTGGTGGTCGTACAAGCACGCGATGCAATGCGGTCTTGAATCCGCTGAACCCGGAACGGAGTACTGACCATGGGCAGGCGATTCGGAAGCCGCGGAACTGTCACCGCGGAGCCGGAAAACGAGTACGTCACCGGAGCGGAACCCCACCCCAGCGAGGGAAACCCGGAACACGGGATACCCCCCTATCCGGAGCCGCTGCCAGGTATCCACCACTACCCGGAGCCCGAACCGGTTCACGACGAAACCCTTACCGTAGGTCCGGCGAAACCTTACTACTCCGGTGGCAACGCGCACGGTGTCCGCTCACCGGTCCGGCACGGCGGGCGCCCCGCCCCCCGCCCGGAGCACCGGGACGCGTTCCGCACCGAAGACGAGGCCATCACGCCTGAGGGGCGCGTGCGGGCGGAACCGATACCGGTCTTCATCGTGAACCCCTCATCCGGAGCCAAGTCGATTAGCAAGGCATCACTCCGGAACGTCACGGTGACGATGGGCGCCGATCCAGTGCGCATCGTTGAACGCGACGATTCCCGCATTGAAGTCCGCTTGCTCAATGAGACTACCGGCGCCCCGGTCCGGATGATGGAAGGTCCTTACGGGCAAGTTGGCAAGGCGGTTGGTTCATTGCTTCCCGCGGCAATGTCGAGTTATCTCCACCTGCCAACTGAAGATGAAATCTGGGCAGTCTCCGATTCCACGGCTACCGCGAACGCGGTCATTTCCATCATCTGTACTTACAAGATTGCGAGGTAAGGTCAGTGCCTCTTGACCCTAGCAGTTTCGATCCGTCCGGAGTTGACCGGAATAAGCCCGCGGTTGCGGCAGGCGCCGGACTCGGCACGTCTCCACCCGCCCCCACCATGGACGCACAAGCTGACGACAAGCAGGGAACTATCAGCTTCGGTACCGGTACAGTTCCGGCCGCGGGCACGATTCTCACGGTCACTTTCGCCCGTCCCAGGGATGCGAACCGGCTTCCGAAGGTTATGCTTCAGGAGGCTACTACGGCTATGGCCGGTATTGACGTGGCGATATCCGCTGTGACGAGTACCGGGTTCACCGTGGTTCAGGGAACGCGCATCGTAGCGGCTTCACAGCCTGCCGGTACTTACGCGCTTACGTACCTCGTCATCGACTGACATGCCGCAGACCGGCCCCCTCGGATCGCCACCCCCTGACGCTACCCGCGAAACAAAGATCGCCTACTACGCGGGATTCCTGGCAAAGCTGCCCGGTACGTACCAGGGAAATTTCAAGCAGTACAAAGGCATGTCGTGGGCTGACTTGTATACGACGCTCGCGACGGCCGATGATACCGCGGACCCGCTTCAGCTCGCAGACGCGATACTCGGAATTGAGGCTGCCCAGCGGCTAGGGGACAACCTTAACGACGCTGACAGCAAGCTTGGACCGTTCATCGGGGATACTGAAAAGGGGCTCGGTAACACGAACTTCGCGGGCCCCCTGGGGGGTCCGCTGGAAATCGCGGCGGTATTTGAAGCGGTCTATCATCAGCTCACGAAAGTGAGCTTGTGGCGGTCACTGGGATGGCTTGCTCTTGGTACTGTCCTGACAGTGGGCGGGGTCGCATGGTGGGTCAAGACCGATGCTATCCGCGGAGTTACGAACATCGCCAAAGGCGGTAAGCCCGGTTTGCAAACCCCGGTTCTGCCGCTTGCCACGGTGATGACCGGGCTTTACGTGATGTGGTTCTCTATCCACTACTGGGAAGATACGTCGGTTATCTGGCCATCGGACCCGATGAAGCGTGCGCTTCAGGGTAAGGGGCTTCCCTCGCGTACCGCTGACATCACCGCGACGGCGTTTTACACGTCTGCTATTTCGGCGGACACCGCGAACGCTGCCAAAGATGGCAGCAAGGGGAAGATACCGAAGGTCTCGCCTAGCGGCGGTTCTTACCCGAACTCGAAAACCATCATGTCTTACCTGGTCTCTCAGGGATACACGCCCGTTGCGGCAGCGGGTATCTACGGGAACATGTACCAGGAATCCGGGGGTAACCCGGAAGCGGGCGGTCCGGGTAACGCGGGTCTTATCCAGTGGACTCCGGGGTCGGTGGCCTCACCGTATCAGCCGGTCATGACCGGGAACCCGGCTTATGACCTGGGCAGGCAGCTCGCAGATGTCATGGAATGGAACACGCAGAACAATGCCCTGCCCAATTTCATGAATACTGCCGTTACTCCCGACCAGGCCGCGGAAATGTACATGAACCAGGCGGAACGGCCTGGTATTCCCGCACTGGCGAACCGGCAGGCCGCAGCACAGGCAGTCTACTCTGAATATACTTCGGGCGGGTCATGAAAAGCGCGTCGTATTACCTGGGGGCTAGTGTCGCGTGTCTCGCGGTACTGTGCGTACTCGGTATCCTGCTGTCTTTCCAGCGGCCCGAACCGGAAGAGGCTGAGGATTGCGCGCATGAGGGGGCGGTTGCCGAATTCCGCCGCGAGATCGCAGCGTGGGAGCATCAATGCCGCTTAAGGTTATCGGGCTATCCTCGCAGACTCCCGTATATGCCGCACCGGCTTACGGTGTCACTGGCCGCGTAGTCACGATCACGAACACGGATAAGGCGAACCGGGTTTACTACAGCGATAGCCCTGGGACTATCAACACGGAATCGTCATACATTGACCCGCTGAGCGCGGAGGTTTTTGACGGGCAATCCGATGTGTGGATGTCCACCACGGACGCGAATATCACTGTGACTGTTCAGCTCAAGATCGGGTCTCAGAACTACGCACCCGGACTGATCTCGATACAGGGCAATGTCCAGGCCACGGTTTCGGGAAGCGTAAGCGTTACCGGGAGTTCGGTTAGCGTCTCAGGCGGGACGGTTGACGTGATAGGGGCAGGCGGGTTTCTACTGCCTGGCCAGACCGCGAACCTCCTGACAGATGCGGCTACGCACCCCATCGCTTCAGGGGCGAATTTCGCTTACGCTGCTCTCGATCTCGCCGGTTACACATCGTTCAACGTGCTTGTTAACGCGCAGTCTGCTTCACAGGCTACGGGCGGTGCTGCCCTGTCAGTGACTATGCAAGTGGCGTTCTATGATGACGCGGGGCTTACAAGCCTCGTCTATTCAGAGAGCGTGTCATTCTGGGCAGGCAACTCACTGGGCAATAACATCCCCTTGATAGGGTCAGTACCGGTTCACGGACGGTACTGCGTTCTCACGTTCTTTAACAATGGCACGGCTTCCAATGTGAACATGACGAAGATTGTCGTCACGGGAAGCTTCAGATCGCCGGTCTATTCGTCATGGCGACAGGCGGCGCCGGTTTTTACGCAGGTGACGATAACCGGAGTTACCGTATCTTCGCTGAATACCCCCCAGAATGCGCCGTACTCTAACACTCTGGGCCAAATCAACGTCACACCCGGAACCGGGCTGAGAGCGTACTTGCTGCCGCTTTTCTCAGGTCCGGTATTCATCGAGTATCAGATTTCGGGGGCTGCCCTACTGAACTCCCCCTCAATCGTGGATGCGGCTTTCGCAACGTCGGGGAACGTACAAGCAGGGATTAACCAGCCCGGTATTGTCTGGTTCGGGGATAACGCGGTCACTACTCCGGGGACGATTCAGCGGCTCACGATCATGCTGCCGCGCTCCCCGTGCATGCTTGTCGTGAACCCCGCCGCTACATCGAATATTTTCTTCTCTGCTGTTGGACAACAGGGGTACTGATGCCAAGGAAACTAGAGCGGAAACTGCGGCGCAAGGCGAAAGCCAAGGGGCTATCGCCAGAACGTACAGACAAGTACGTCTACGGCACTTTGCGCAAGACCGGCTGGAAGCCGAGAGGGAAGCGATGAGTCCCGAAACGAGTGCCGTACTTATCTCAGCCGGTATCGCTGTCGTCGGTTTCCTGGTTTCTGCTGGCACGTCGCTTTTCATCTCGGGTGCGCGGTGGGGCTCGGTTAAGACCAGGCTTGACATCCTAGAGAGCAAGGTTAACGACAGCGCGACGAAAGAGCAGCTTTCCGGCGTCAAGGAAGACGTAGCGGAAATCAAGGGCATGTTCAGGATGACACTCCGAAACGATGGGACATAGAACGATGAGCGTTCTTTACAAGGGTGTGGATGCAAGCAAGCCGGGGGCGCCGCTGCCAGCCGGAACGCGCGTACTCGCCGCGTACATCGGCATTCCGGGGCGGGGGAACCAGTCCCCCGACACACCGCACATCTGGACTCCGGATGAGTGGAACCGCTATCTCAGCGCGGATCGCGAGCTGCGGGTCCTGCCGGTCTACGTGCACAACTACCCGGACGGCAATCCCGCCGATGATGCCGCGGACGCGATAGAAGCTGTGCGGGCTCTGGGGTGGGCTCCCCACCTTACGGGCAGGCAGCGGCGCTGGATCGTGCTGGACACTGAGGTTTCGATCATGCCCGCGTACGTGGCGGAGTTCGGTAAGGCGATCGACGCGGGCGGGTTCCGGATGCTGGTCTACGGGTCCGCTGGGTTCGTATTCGGGAACCCCTCGCCTGACGGCTACTGGGTGTCTCACCTGACTCCGCACGCTCCCACGGGGTTGCCGCCCGCAGGGCTGGGGATTCAGTGGCGGTTCGGTTCCCAGTGGGATGACGACGTGTTCTCACAAGAGCTGTACGACGGGTGCGGGCGGGGTTTGCGCCACGGGTAACCGTGACAGGATCGTGACCGGATCGTGATCTTACCGTGCTGCGCGGTGGCTAGCTAACCCGCGATAATGGACAGGTAATAGCCACCGGAAAGGAAAGGCCGCAATGACAACCGTCACGAAGGAAGTCACTCCGGAAACCGCCCCGGAAACTGTTGACCCGTTCGCCGCACTCGAATCCCCCCAGGAGCACGAGGGTGATCCGTTCTCGCCCGCGGATATTCCGGAGCCGGTGAAGCGGTTCGTTGCCCGCGGGCATGAGCTGTGGAAGCAGAAGCCGCGGAAGTGGTGGGCTGTGAACCTGGGCAGCGAGGCGGAAGTGAAGCGCATCACGCGATTCGCGAAGTCGCATGCGCGGCAGGCCGGACTCGTGTTCCGTGTCAAGAACACGACCAGCAAGCACATGCTCGTGTACCGGGTTACGCCAGTCCCGCCGGTCAAGACGGAAGCGGCGCCCCCGGAGCAGCAGGCAGAGAGTGCGGAGTGAAAGCGCTTACCACCATCGAAATCCATGCCGGGGAACTACCGGCGTGGAAGTGCCGTCGCATCGTAAACGACGACAATACCCCCGTGCTCCTGATGGAGTGCGAGGAATCCACCGTAGGAATCGTCGGGCAGCCCGACGATATCAGGCTGTTCGCGCAGTCACTCGATCAGATCGCCGCTCTCGCCGGTAAGGGAGTCATGCAATGACCGTAGAAATACCCGAGGATTACAACCCGCTCACGTTCGACTGGGCGGAAGAGATCGGACGCGCCGATGAGGTTGTCGGACGCGAGCTGATCAGCGGTGAGGCTGCCGATAAGCTCATCGGCGTTCCGTTCATGGTCACGAAGGTTGTGTACCGGGACGGTATCCAGCGTCCGAAGGTCCCGTACAAGTCGGACTACGTTTCGTGTGAGGCGATCGTGGCGCCGCTCGCGGTGTTGCAGAAGCGCGTCAACATGGGGCGCCTGGACCTGTCGAAGATCAGCGTCGAACCGGGGGAGCAGATCGTTTTCAACGACGGCTCCACCGGCATCTACCGGCAGGTCACGGAATACCTTCATGTGAAGGGGTTCATCCGGCTACCGGAGCCTCTCATCCGAACCGGCCCGATGGGAGACACGTCCTTTGATCTTCCGCGCAGCCAGTGGGAATCCGGCGGTCCAGAAGCCACCGCCGGAATCTCCGTCCGCCTGTTCTGCCCCCGCGGGCTCCGCTACTCCGAGTACGAGACGGACTATAGTCCTGACGGAGCAAAGACCCGCTACATCGGCTAGCCCGCCTGCTGCCCGCGCGGCGAAAGTCGCGCGGGCAAGGGCGATAAGTAAAAAGCGCGACATGCCTATTCCGCTGACATGCGGGCATTATGCCCTGATTGAAGAGGTCGAACGGATGTCTGCGTGGGCTCCTAAAGGGTTTCCGTATTACTGTGAGGCGGAACATGAGTACCGGAAGCGAAAGCCCAGAGAGCGGCGAAAGCCCCTCCCAGAAGAACCCCCCTTTTGAGTCGTGCTTTTTCTGGGATATCCGGAATAGACAGTGCCATTACGAATCGCTGTTCCTGGGGTGTCAGCCTTGCGCTAGCTGCCCGTCTTAATGGCCCGTAGGAAACAGTTCGGGGACCTCACAAAACGATCGCAGAACCGGATCGCGGCAGAGGGTTCACGCTACGGACTAACCAGGCGGCAAAGCCGCGAGCGGTACAACCGCGGAACGTTCAATCCCCTGTCACGGAACCCCGCGCGGGCTATTCCCGCGCGGGCTCCGTACTACCCGGTGCAAACGGGTGACACGCTTAAGGACCGGGCGTTCAAGAACATGCGGGCGAAGCTGGGGGACACGTACCAGTGGAACGATAAGAAAGTTAAGGATGCGATTTATTTCCACGCGTCAGATGATGCACTCCGCAGGATGGCGGGCGCGTCTGAAGATGAGCTGTCTACGTGGGCTGAGTCTCAGAAGCGATATTCGTATAAGGGTAAGGCTACTCCGGAATGGCTACGGTCTCTGGGGTGGTATGACGGAAAGGGGAAGTGGCGTAATGTCTTCTGGTACCACTAAGACCCATATTCCGATTTGCGTAATCAGATGGGGATGCGTCAAACACAAGGACTCGCTACATCCGGGCAAACTTATAGACTGCTCCATTTGTCAATCATACGGTGGCACTCGTGCTTGACCTTCCCGACCGCCTCAAGCGCGCATGCGCCAACCCCCTATGTCCCAACCGGTTCGCCGCACGCGACGTACGGCAGCGCTACTGCTCAGAGCGATGCGCCGGAAACCTGCCCGCGGAGTTCAGGGCTATCGATGGTGAGGGAACCGGCCGCGGAAAGGATCACAAGTATGTATTGCTCGGATGTGGTGAGAACCAACAGAGATGGCCACGGGGTATCACGGATTTCACTGAGCTGTGTGGATTCCTATACGGAGATTTTGAAGCAAATCGAGAATCAATCTACGTGGGATTTTACTTGGGTTATGATTTCTCGATGTGGCTCCGGATGCTGCCACGCGAGCGAGCTTGGATGCTGCTCTCAAAGCAGGGTATCGCGAAGCGTCAGCGGCGAAGCCAATACGGCCACCACCTAGGACCCTTCCCGGTAGAGTACCGCGACTGGGAGTTCGACCTCCTGGCAGACAAGCGGTTCAAGCTGCGGTCGAAAGGTTCAGATGGGTGGATGTACATCTGTGACGCGGGTCCGTTTTTCCAGTGCTCGCTGCTCAAGGCGATAGACCCGAAGACGTGGAATGACCCGATCGTTACTGAAGCCGAGTACGCGAAAGTAGAGGCGGGTAAAAAACGCCGCGCGGATGCGATCCTTGATGATGAGATGTGCGAGTACAACGCGCTCGAAAACGATATCCTCGCCCGGCTCATGACGAGGTACCGGGAAGGTATGGCGCGCGCGGGTGTGACGCTGAAGAAACAGCAATGGTTCGGTCCGGGGCAGGCCGCACAGAAGTGGATGCGCGTGGTCGGGACTCTGGACAAGGTTACGGAAGCGGTACGGACACGGGCGCGCGCCGATGAGGCATGGTGGGATGCGGCATGTTCCACGTATTACGGGGGCTGGTTCGAGATACCAGTCCATGGCCACATACCAGGGAGAACCTATGAGTACGATATCAACAGCGCTTACCCGTATATCGCGTCCAACTTGCCCTGTGTCTGTGGCGATTGGAAACGTGGAGCTGGTACCCCGCCTCGAACGTCTCATCTCACAATGGTCAAGTGCGTTGCCCGTGGAAGAGATCGCTACCTTGGCGGCCTGCCTTACCGCACTGAAGATAACCACGTCTTGCGACCCCGGTACACGAACGGCTGGTACTGGCTTGACGAAATCCAGGCCGCGAAGCGCGCGGGTCTCATAGATGACGTCACATACCTAGAGTGGTACCAGTACGAAGGTTGCGGGCATGACCGGCCGCTCAAGCTCCTAGAGCAACTGTACGAAAACCGGCTCCGCATCGGGAAGGACACCCCCGAAGGTAAGGCGTTCAAGCTCATCTATAACAGCGTGTATGGGAAGCTCTGCCAGTCTCAGGGGGAAGACGCGCCGTACTCCAACCCCATCTACGCGAGCCGCATCACATCGGGTTGCCGCACGATGATCCTTAACGCCATCGCGACACATCCGCAGAAGAGTGAGGCAGTCGCGATGGTGGCCACCGATGGGGTCTACTTCATGAGCCCGCACCCGTCGCTTGATCTCAGCGAGACGGAGCTTGGTAAGTGGTCGGCTACCGAGCACGTGAACATGACGCTGTTCAAACCGGGCGTGTACTGGTCGGACAAGACCCGTGAGCAGATCGCGAGGGATGAGGCGCCGCAGTTCAAGGCCAGGGGGATCTCTGCCGCTGACTTCGCGCACTCGATCGCGGACGTGGATGCGCTGTTCGCGGCGTGGGGTGAGGGCTGGTTTGAGGGGATGCCACCGGGCAAGCGGGACTGGCCCGCGGTGGAGTTCAAGGCTAGGTTTTCGCAAACCACGGTGCGGCAGGCACTTCAGCGAACTGATGCAATCCCAGACGCCGCGAAGCAGGCAGCGATTTACCGTAATCTCGCGGGTGCGGTGAAAGATGAACGGACGTTGCGGCAGGACTCGTATCCTGCTGAGAAGCGGAATCCCCAGCGCGTCGGGTTTGACGGGCGTGTGTGGCGTAGCGAGCCGTGGCCAGGGGGGCCGCATTGGCCCCCGAGTAAACCGTATGACAAGAATTTCGGACTTCGCGACGACATAGATGGTTTCGCGGAGTATCAGGCTCCTGACGGTCCGGTGTTGCTGCAATTTCGCGCAGCGCTTGAGACCTAACCGTGTCCATTCCGTTATCATCCCGTTATCTAACTTTCCGTAGAGTGTGTGACAGTAGGTGCGATCCGCACCCGCCCTACGCGAAGGTAGTAACCCAATGGCAATATCCCCAGATGAGGTATGGCTGATATGGTCTCGCGGGCAGCACTGCTACGCGAAACATGCAGCGCCAGCAATCTATGTCGTCAATGGCGGTACCAAAATCCTGTCATCATGCGGCGATCATCTATCCCGCGCAGTCCGCGAAGTAGCTCTCATGGAAGATCCGCCCGCTATCAAAGTTACTGTATGGCGGAAACCGTGACAGAACTCATCGCAACGGGACACAGCATACAGGTCAGCGTTAGACGAGGCTGTCTGACGGTTAGGGATGCTAACGGAGAACGGAAAATCGAACGGGTTCCGAAGACGTACGAAAGACTCGTGATAAACGGATCTATCGGCGTTATGACGCTCGAATCCCTCGCATGGATGTGCGACTACGGGATGACGTGGGTCGTGCTGTACAGGGATCGCGGCATTATCGGCGCGAGCGTTACGGGGGCAGGGAATCCGGAGGTCTGGCGAAGCCAGGTAACAGCGGACCCGATGCCGGTCATGCGGTATCTTCTCGACGCGAAGATAGAAGGGCAGGCGCAGAATGCGGAACTAATGCGCCAGCCGGACGCCGCGAAAGTCATACGCAGATACGGTGAGGGTTTAGCGGTTGCCGATGACCCTGTGAGCGCGCTCGCGTACGAGGGGCGGGCCGCTAG
>Ga0070684_100001584_pt1 | contig 16423 bp, 11 predicted proteins | sample KBSC723LmetaG_FD_65653 | JGI IMG/M metagenome (GOLD analysis project Ga0070684, IMG submission 65653) | Corn rhizosphere microbial communities from Kellogg Biological Station, Michigan, USA - KBS C7.2-3L metaG | ecosystem: Host-associated > Plants > Roots > Rhizosphere ...
TGCTCGGCCGCACGCTGAACCGCGACGTCAGCCTGAAGTACTCCAGCGCGCTCGGCTGGGAGGACATCTGGAACAGCAACGTCATCTTCGTCGGCAAGTCCACGGTGAACCCGGCGATCCGGCGCGTGCTGCGCGACGCCGACCTGGACTTCGTCGACAGCGAGTACGGCGCGGCGGTCCGGAACCGCCACCCCCGGCCCGGCGAGGCGGCCGAGTACCCGAACGCGGCGACGCACGGTTCAGGTAAGAAGTACGGCGTGGTCAGCGTGCTGCCGGGCCCGCAGGCGGGGCACCGAATGATGGTGCTGACGGGCGCCGGCGCCGAGCTGATGTGGGCGCTTGCTCAGAGCGTCACGGATCCCGCGCGCGTGAAAGAGATCGTCGCGCACGTGTTGACGCCGTCCGGCGAGCTGCCGGCGACGTTCCAGGTCCTGATCGAGGCGACGTTCGAATCCAACGTCCCGATCAGCGTCCGCTACGTGACCCACCACGTGTACGCCGCCAAGTAGCGAAGATCGCACGCGCGCATCACGGTTCTCGTCACGGTGCGAGAACCGTGAGGAGGCAATGGGCGACGGACGAAGCTCCCGTCGGGGGGATACAACGACAGGCCAGATTCCATGGCCAACAAGGAGCTCCCCATGTCGGCCAAGGTTTTGCGCGCGCTTGCGGTGTTCGGTGCGTCCCTCTTGATCTGGTCCTGCGGCGGGCCGACGGGCGGCGAGGGGACCGGGACGGGCGGCGCCAGCGGCGGTGCGACCGGCTCGGCCGGAACGACCGGCTCGGCCGGAACGTCGGGCGCCGCGGGCGTGACCGGGACGGCCGGCACCAGCGGTCCCGCCGGTGTGGCCGGGACCAGCGGGCAGGCCGGGGCGGCGGGCGGCACCGGCGGCTCGGCGACCGGTGTGGCCGGCAGCGCAGCGACCGGCACTGGCGGAGGCGCCGCAGGTGGTCCGGGCGCGGCAGGCCGTGGAGGCGCCGCGGGCGGAAATCCGGGGAGTGGTGGGCGTGGTGGTAGCGCCGGAGGATCTATCGGCGGTGCGACCGGCACCGGCGGCGCCGGTGGCATCAACGCGGGCCGCGGCGGAGCCAGCGCGGGCGCGGGCGGCAACGCGACGGGGACTGGCGGCAACTCGGCGACGGGAACGGGCGGCAGCAGCTCGACGGGAACCGGCGGCTTGCCCGGCAGCTACGACAAGGAGAACACGGGCGCGGACTGCCCCGCGCCGCCCGCGCCTGTCGCGATGAGCGCGCTGCCGACGATCGCGAACCTGCCCGACCCGTTCCTGATGACGAACGGCACCCGCATCACGACGAAGGACCAGTGGCGGTGCCGGCGCGCCGAGATCAAGTCGATCATGGAGTACTGGGTCTCGGGGCCGAAGGGCGCGCCGCCGACCGGCCTGACCGCCACGCTCTCGGGCGGCAAGCTCACGGTCGTCGCGACGCAAGGGTCGACGTCGATCACGTTGAGCGCGACGATCACCACGCCCAGCGGCAACGGCCCGTTCCCGCTCGTCATCGGGATGAACACGGCCACGGGCAGCCTGCCCTCGAGCATCTTCAGCGGGCGCGGCGTCGCGACGATGACGTTCACCAGCTCGCAGCTCGTGCCCGACGCCTTCAACGTCCCGCGCGGCGGCGGCACGTACTTCACGATGTACCCGGACAAGAACGCGGGCGCGATGATCGAATGGGCCTGGGGCGTGAGCCGCCTCATCGACGGTCTCTACAAGACGACCGACACGAACAAGATCGATCTGAAGCGGATCGGCGTCACCGGCTGCTCGTATCAGGGCAAGATGTCGCTGTACGCGGGCGCGTTCGACGAGCGCATCGCGCTGACGATGCCCGAGGAGTCGGGCGGCGGCGGCGAAGCGTCGTGGCGCTTCATGGCGACGCAGACTGGCACCGAGGATCTGGACGCGGCGCAGGGCACCGCCTGGTACGCCGCGAACCTCAAGAACTTCCACAACGCCGACGCGGTGAAGCTGCCCGTCGACATGCACGAGCTGGTCGCGATGGTGGCGCCCCGCGCGATCCTCGCGATCGAGAACACCGGCATCGATCGCCTGGGCAGCCAGGCCGGGTCGGTGTCGATGCGCGCCGCGACCGAGGTGTACAAGGCGCTGGGCGTTCCCGACCGCATCGGATTCACGCAGGCGGTCGCTTCGGGACACTGCGTGTTCCCGAGCGGCCAGATGGGCGACGTGCAGGCGTTCGTCGACAAGTTCCTCGCCGCGATGCCGAACGCGAACACGAACATCGCGAAGAGCTCGTACAACACGGACCTCACGAAGTGGATCACCTGGACGACACCGACGTTGCAGTAGGCGCTGGAGCTAGATGACGAAGGCAGGACGACTCTTATCGGTATGCATCACCGCCACCAGCTGCTGGGCAGCATCTTGCGGCGGCGGGTCGGCGGGTTCGGGCAGCGGTGGCACCACCGGTAGCGCCGGTGTCACCGGCTCGCCCGGGACGGGGGGGACGTCTTCACCCGGCGCCGCGGGCTCGCCGGGCGCCGCCGGAGCGTCGTCGATGGGCGGGTCGGCGTCGGGAGCCGGCGGGACGACAGGATCGGCCGGCACCGGCGACATCACCGGCACGAGCGGTTCGTCCGGCGGCGGCACGACCGGATCCAGTGGCGCCGGCGGCGGCGCGACGGCCGGCACGTCGGGCACCGCCGGGCGCGGCGGCGCTGCCGGAACCGCCCCGGGCGGCACGACGGGCGCCGGCGGCCGCGGCGGCAGCGCAGGCTCCAGCGCCGGCGGATCCGGCGGCGCGCCCGCCCCCAGCGGTGTCTACAACGGCCTGCGCGGCCAGGACTTCAACAGCGGCTGGAAGTTCAACCGCGGCGACGTCACCAACGCGCAGGCCACGACGTTCAACGACGCGTCCTGGACCGGCGTGACGCTGCCCCACGACTGGAGCATCGCGCTCGCGTTCAACTCCAGCTCGCCCGGCGGCGCGAACAACGGCTACCTCGACGGCGGCATCGGCTGGTACCGGAAGACGTTCACCGTCGATCAGGCGTCCAGCGGCCAGCGCATCCTGATCCAGTTCGACGGCGTCTACATGAACAGCGAGGTCTTCATCAACGGCACGTCGCTGGGCACGCGCCCCTACGGCTACACCAGCTTCGAGTACGACCTGACGCCGAACATCACCTTCGGCGGCAGCAACGTCGTCGCCGTGAAGGTGAACAACAACCAGCCCAACAGCCGCTTCTATTCAGGAAGCGGCATCTACCGCAACGTCTGGCTCACCAAGCTGAACCCGGTCCACGTCCCCTACAACGGCGTGTTCGTGTCGACGCCGTCGGTGTCGACGGGCTCGGCGAGCGTGTCGGTCGCGACCGAGGTGCAGAACCAGGGCTCCGCCGCCGCGTCCGTCACGGTGACGTCGACCGTTCTCGGTCCCACGGGCGCGTCGGTGACGACCGGCGACAGCGCCGCGACCAACGTCGCCGCCAACGGGACGTCGACGATCAGCCAGACGCTGACCGTGGCGTCGCCGCAGCTCTGGTCGGTCACGTCGCCCACCCGCTACCAGGTGAAGGTCGAGGTCAAGGTCGGCGGCGCCGTCGTCGACACGTACATCGCGCCGCTCGGGTTCCGAACCGCGACGTTCAGCGCGACGACCGGCTTCGCGCTGAACGGCCAGAACATGAAGCTGCGCGGGGTGAACATGCACCACGACCTCGGCGCGCTCGGGACCGCGGTCAGCTCCCGCGCGATCGAACGCCAGGTCGAGATCCTGAAGACCATGGGCGTGAACGCGATCCGCACGTCGCACAACCCGCCCGCGCCCGAGCTCCTCGACATTACCGACCGCCTGGGCGTCCTGGTGCTGGACGAAGCGTTCGACACCTGGGAGCAGACCAAGACCAGCAACGACTACGGCAAGTACTTCACCGCCTGGGCGCAGCGCGACATCCAGGCGATGGTGAAGCGCGATCGCAACCGTCCCAGCGTCATTCTCTGGAGCATTGGAAACGAGGTCGGCGGGTCGACCACCGCGACCGCGACGAACCTGATCAACTGGGTGAAGGCGCTCGACACGACGCGCGCGATCACCTGGGCGTCCAACAAGATGGGCGGCCCGCACGTCAGCGAGGGCGACGATCGCAACGTCGCCAAGCTGCTGGATGTGGTCGGCTACAACTACGCGCCCTACGCCGGCGATTACGACGCCGACCACTCCGCGAACCCGACCTGGAAGCTGCTGGGCACCGAGATCTCGGCGGCGGTGCGCAGCCGGGGCATCTACCACACGCCCGCGGGCACGCTGACCAAGGCGACTTCGATGTCGATGGCCGACCGGCAGTGCTCGTCGTACGACAACGAGTCGGCGGGGTTCGGCGACAGCGCGCAGAGCTCGTACCTCTACGACAACGCGCGCGCGTTCGTCGCCGGCTCGTTCATCTGGGCCGGGTTCGACTACATCGGCGAGCCGACGCCGTACTCGTCGTACCCGTCGAAGAGCTCGTACTACGGCGCCATCGATACGGCCGGCTTCCCGAAGGACGTCTACTACTTCTACAAGAGCCGGTGGACGACCGCGCCGATGGCCCACATCCTGCCCCATTGGAACTGGACCGCGGGCACGACGGTCACCGTTTACGTCTACAACAACTGCGACAGCGTCGAGCTGTTCCTGAACAACACGTCGCAGGGATCGAAGTCGAACACGTCCACCACGCTGCGCGCCGAGTGGAGCGTGCCCTGGGCGTCGGGCACGCTGCGCGCGGACTGCAAGGTCGGCGGCAGCGTCGTCGCGAGCGATCAGATGAAGACGGCCGGGGCCGCGGCGCGCGTCGCGCTGTCGGCGGACCGGACGACCATCAATGGCGACGGCAAGGACCTCGTGTTCGTCACCGGCGACATCCAGGACGCGAACGGCGCGATCGTTCCGAACGCCGAAAGCTCCGTGAGCTTCTCCGTGTCCGGGCCCGGCCAGCTCGTGGGCGTCGACAACGGAAATCCGATCGACACGTCTTCATACAAGGGCACGAGCCGGAAGGCGTTCAGCGGCAAGGTGCTGGCGATCGTGCGTTCGACCGGCGGCGCCGGCACGATCATGATCAGCGCGACGTCTTCCGGGCTGACCGCGAACGCGTTGAGCGTCGCCGCGCAAGCCGTTCCCTGATCAGCGATCCCTGATCGTTGCTTCGTTCGTGTAAGCGACTTTACTCGCGCGTATACAAAATCCTCTGTATTCGCCCCGATTCGGCCGCGTGATATCGCGTTTCTCCCGAATCACTCTCATTTGTGGCGCGCAGTGAAGCAAATCTTACTCGTCGGGCATTTCCCTACGAGCTTAGCGTTCTGACGTCGAGATCTATTCGCGAGCAATTTCTGCTCAGCGAACCCTAAGACCGGCAAACGCGGGACCGACCAGAGGGAGACAACATGCATCGAGTGCGGACAACGATCACCCTGTTTGCGATGTTGATTTCGGGCGCTGCAGTTGCACAGACACCACCTCCGGAAGCCGCGCCGCCGGAAGCGCCGCCGCCCCCGCCGCCCGTCGAGGTCGCGCCCGCCGCACCTCCGCCGACGGCGGAGCCGATGCCCGCCGCGCCGATGGCGCCGCCGCCGCCCGCGGCAGCCGCTCCGAAGGAGGCGTATGTGCCGCCCGCGCAGCCTTCGATGAAGATCGAGACGCCGAACAAGAGCGTCCTCAAGCTGGGCGTGCTGCTGCAGCCACAGTTTCAGTCGTCGCAGCCGCGCTTCGGCGCGCCGGCCTCGGCGCTGACCGGTTGGGGCAACAACCTCTACATCCGTCGCACGCGCATCCTGGCGGGCGGCAGCCTGTTCGGCGGCGTGCTCGAGTACTTCGTCGACACGGACTTCCCGAACCTGTTCCTCGCTCAGAACGTCACGACGACGGACGCGATGGGCATGATGGTGACGAACTCCGGCGTGAAGCTGACGCCCGGGATGAACATCCAGGACGCGTTCATCACCTTCAAGCCGATCGGTGACGTGTTCAAGATCGACGCCGGTTACATGCTGCCGCCGCTCGCCCACAACGCGGTCCAGGGCGCGACCACGCTCTATATGTGGGACTACTTCTTCTACACGTTCCGCAGCGGCAACGGGTTCAACAGCGGTGGCAACCCGATCGGACGCGACGCCGGCGTTCAGTTCCGCGGCCTCGTCGCCAACCACCTCGAGTATCGCGTGGGCCTGTTCCAGGGCCTCCGGGCGCCGCAGACGGCGACGGAATCGGTCGCGAAAAATTTCTTCCGCGTCGCCGGCCGCATCCAGTTCAACCTGCTGGATCCGGAGACCGGCTACTTCTACGCAGGCACGTACCTCGGGACGAAGAAGGTCCTGTCGGTCGGCGCTTCGTTCGACGTCGACGACACCGCCAACACGACCGCGTACAAGTACTTCGCGGGCGACGTGATCGCGGATCTGCCGATGGGCCCGGCCGGCGTCCTCACCGCGCAGGTCAACGTCGCCTGGTGGAACGGCGGCACGACGGTCCCGGCGGTCACCCCGAAGGCGACGGCGCTCATGGCCGAGGCCGGCTTCCTGATCGCCGGTGTCGGCCTGAGCCCGATCCTCCACGCCGAGCAGCTGTGGGTCGACGGGCCCAACAACAACGAGGGTTACTACGGCGGCGGCCTCGCGTGGTGGCCCTACGGGCACAACACGAACCTGAAGGCCTTCTACACCTACCGGAAGGCGCAGGCCCAGCCGAGCGGCGGCAGCCAGATCAACGTCCAGTGGCAGCTCTATTTCTTCTAGGAGCTGACTGAGGCAGCCTGAGGCGTTCCAGATATAGAAGACGGCCACTCAAACGACGGGGAGCAACATGACGGCAGGCAACGAAGCGGGTCTGGGCGTACAGGGCGTGAAGAGAGTCATCTTCGCGTCGTCGCTCGGGACGGTGTTCGAGTGGTACGACTTCTACATCTACGCGACGCTCGCGCCGTTCTTCGCGGCGCTGTTCTTCCCGAAGGGGAACGCGACCGCGGCGCTGCTCGCCAGCTTCGCGACCTATGCGGCCGGCTTCCTGGTGCGCCCGTTCGGCGCGCTGGTGTTCGGCCGCATCGGCGACCTCGTGGGACGCAAGTACACGTTCCTGGTCACGATCATGGTGATGGGCCTGTCGACGGCGGCGGTCGGCGTCCTGCCGACGTACGCGTCGGTCGGCATGCTCTCGCCGACGATCCTCGTGCTGTTGCGCCTGGCGCAGGGCCTCGCGCTCGGCGGTGAGTACGGCGGCGCGGCGACCTACGTCGCCGAGCACGCGCCCGATTCGAAGCGCGGCCTGCACACCAGCTGGATCCAGACCACGGCGACGCTGGGGTTCTTCGTGTCGCTGGTCGTCATCGGCGCGTGCCGCGCGAACATGAGCGAGGACGCCTTCAAGAGCTGGGGCTGGCGGATTCCGTTCCTGATCTCGCTCATCCTGCTGGTGATCTCGGTCTACATCCGGCTCAAGCTGAACGAGTCGCCGATCTTCCTGCAGATGAAGTCGCAGGGGAAGGGCAGCAAGGCGCCGCTGAAAGACAGCTTCACGAACTGGCCGAACCTGAAGATCGTGCTGCTCGCGCTGCTCGGCGCGGCGGCCGGCCAGGGCGTCGTCTGGTACACGGGCCAGTTCTACGCGCTGTTCTTCCTGACCGGGACGCTGAAGGTGAACTGGAAGACGGCGTACATCATCCTCGCCGTCGCGCTCGCGCTCGGCACCGGGCTGTTCATCTTCTTCGGCTGGCTGTCCGACAAGATCGGCCGCAAGAAGATCATGATGGCGGGCTGCCTGCTGGGCGCGCTGACGTACTTCCCGCTGTACAAGGCGATGACCCACTACGCGAATCCGGCGCTGGAGGCGTTCGCCGACAAGACGAAGATCTCGGTCACCGCGACAGACTGCAAGATGCACCTGTTCCCGAACCCGAAGACGGTCTTCTCGGACTGCGACAAGGCGCAAGACCTGCTGGCGAAGCGCAGCCTGTCGTTCGAGACCATCGAGGGCGCGCCGGGCGCGAAGCCGATCACGAAGATCAACGACGTCGAGATCGTCGGCGTCGATGAGCCCAAGCTGGTGGCGACGCTGAAGGCGATGAGTTACCCGGCGGCAGCGAAGCCCGAGGACGTGAACGTCCCGATGCTGATCCTGCTCGTGTTCATCCAGGTCGTGTTCGTGACAATGGTTTACGGGCCGATCGCCGCGTTCCTCGTCGAGCTGTTCCCGGCGCGCATCCGCTACACCTCGATGTCGCTGCCGTACCACATCGGCAACGGCTGGTTCGGCGGCATGCTGCCCCTGACGGCGGCGGCGCTGGTCGCGGCGAAGGGCAACATCTACGCCGGCCTCTGGTACCCGGTGATCGTGGCAGGCGCGACGTTCATCATCGGCATGCTGTTCCTCCGCGAGACGCGCGACCACCGCATCAACACGCTCTAGCTAGCGGTAGCCGACGATCGTCTTCGCGACGAGGCCGTTGGAGGCGTCGGTGAAGCCCTCACCGACGCCGATGTTCAGCTCGACGTGCTTCCAGCGGAGCACGTTGACCACCTCGTACAGGTACTGCTCCTGCTGGTTCGCGGGTAGCCAGCTGCCGATCGGTCCGAAGTTCGCGTAGTACTCGACGCCGATCGACAGCAGTCCGGGGAAGACGTAACAGACGGTCGCCGCCGGCTCGAACGACGGCGCGTCGTCGCGTTGGGGGCCGGCCAGGCTGAGGTCGAGGATCGGGTTGACGGACGCGTAGATCGCGCCCGACGCCGACGTCCAGCTCGCGATCGGGCGGATCTCGGAACCCCAGCGATCGCGTTCGAAACGCTCGGGGAGGCGCGACACTTCCAGGTTCACGCCGAACCGGAACGGGCTGCCGGCGCGGGGCGGGGCGACGAACTTCGTGCGCAGCTTGTTGCCCGCGTAGGCGAACGACCCGTCGGGGAGCAGCGCGGACTGCAGGTACAGGCCGACCTCCCACCAGGGGGTGATCGCCACCGCCGGCTCCAGCGTGAAGTGCGACTGGTGGTGCGCGGGCAGCTCCGGCGGCTCGGACGTCCGGACGCCGTCGATCACCGTGTTCGCGTGCAGCTCGATGCCCGGCTGGCCCGGATCTCCGACGGTGCCGTCGTAGACCTGGATCTCGAACGGGTCGACGGCGCGCGCGGCGGAAGGGCCCAGCAGCACGCCAGCGGCCAGGAGCGCGGCGAGCGCGCGCCGGATCCCGAACGCGGCGAGGCCGGCGCCGAGCACGATCGCGCCGCCGATGACGGCCGCACGCGGCAGGTTCAGCGCGACGAGGACGCAGCCCGCGAATCCCAGCGCGGCGAGCGGGCGGGGCCAGCGGCGCTCTGCCGCGGACAGGGTCAGCGCCGCCGCGTTCGTGACCGCGTAGTAGCCGAGCACCGTGAACGAGCTGAAGCCGATCGCGGCGCCGACGTCGAGCCGCGCGACAAGCGCCAGGACCACGGCGCCCGCCGCCAGCTCGGCGCGGTGGGGCGTCCTATAGCGCGGGTGGACGGCGGCGAGGAACGGCGGGAGATCGCGCGCGCCGGCCATCGCGAACACCGTGCGGCTGACGCCGGCGATCAGCGACAGCAACACGCCCAGGGACGCGATGGCGGCGCCGATCCGGACGACGGGCACCGCGTCCGCGAAACGACCCGCGCGGATCGCGTCGGCCAGCGGCGCGGGCGACGCGGCCAGGGCGCCGCTGCCGGCGGCGACGAGCGCGCTGACCGTCACGGCGGCGTACACGATCAGCGTCAGGCCGAGCGCGAGCGGGATCGCCCGCGGGATCGTGCGCGCGGGGTCGACGACCTCTTCGCCCAGCGTCGCGATGCGGGCGTAGCCGGCGAAGGCGAAGAACAGGAGGCCGGCGGCCTGCAGCACGCCGCGCGGGCCGACGTCGTCCAGTGGCCACAGGCGATCCGCGCGCGCCGCGCCGCCAACGGCCGTCGTGACCACGCACGTCGCCAGGGCCAGCAGGACGCACGCGACGATGATCTTCGTCGTGCCGACGGTCTTCCCCACGCCAAAATAATTGATGGCGGTGAGCGCCACGACCGCCGCCAGCGCCAGCGGGCGGGCGAGGGCAGGGGCGGCGTAGTGCCCGAACGTCAGCGCCATCGCCGCGCAGCTCGCCAGCTTCCCGACGACGAACCCCCACCCGGCCAGGAAGCCCCACACGGTCCCCAGCCGCTTCCGACCGTACACGTACGCACCGCCAGACTCCGGATACAGCGCGGCCAGCGCCGCCGACGAGGTCGCGTTGCAGTACGCGAGCGCGCCGGCGATCAGCAGCGCCACGACGACCGCGTTGCCCGCCGCGCGCGCCGCCGGCCCGATCGCCGAGAACACGCCCGCGCCGATCATCGAGCCGAGGCCGACGACGACCGCGTCGCGCGTGGTCAGCTTGCGCGCGAGGCGTGACGGCGACGGTGTCGCGGGTCCGGCATCGGCCATGCCGCGGGATTGTAGGAGACTACTTCCGGGTGCGCTGCTGGAACGTCCGGTGGAACGCCTCGAGCATCGCGGATCCTGCCTCAAGCCGCGCGCTGTCCTCGCGGTGCTGCAGACAGAGGCCGGTGATCTGGGCGGCGAAGCCGGCGCTCTCCTCGCGTTCGAACTTCCGGTCGCGCAGGTCGAGGTCGTGGACCATGTCGGCGATCCGGCGCAGCGCCGGGTCCTCGCCGCCCCAGCGGGCGAGCAGGACCTCGAAGGTGCACAGGTCCCCTTCGTGCGTGAACTCGGCGTCGAACATGTCGAAGCGCAGCTCGCCCGCGGCCGGGACGTAGCCCCTGGCCTCGACGTACTTGAACTTCGCGCCCGCGTCGATGAACCGGCGAATCAACCAGGCGCTCGCGATCCGATCCACGTGAATCCCCTTGCGGGTCACCCAGGTTCGGCCGCGCACGGCGCGCAGCGACGGGAGATCGGGCGTCGTCCCGGGATCGGCGGCCTTGCGCGGGTGCAGCTTGTCGTCCGCCGCGCGGAGCAGCCCGTCCAGTTCGAGGCGGCCGGGCGCGCCGAAGAAGTCGATCGCGACGACCTCGTCGTGGCGCTTGCGAATCCGCGCCAGCGCCGTCTCCGCCTGCGCGCGCCGCTTCGCCGGCAACGTGCGCTCACCCTTGGAGAGCCGGTCGAGAATGCCGCGCACGTCCTTGGCGAGCCCGAGGTAGTCCCGCTGTCGCGCCAGACGAAACTGCTGCTCGATCGCATCGTCGGTGACGGCGCCGATGAAGCGCGATTCGCAGAGCGAGGCTTCGCCGCCGTCGCCGGTGATCTCGTGGGCAACCCATTCCAGATCCTCGCGCGCGCCGTCCGAGTGCGGGAGAGCGTAGACCGAGTTCTTCACGGCGACGGCGCCCAGCTTTTGCAGCCGCCGGCCGATCTTTACCCGCAGGTACGCGGGGCGCGGGGGAATCGAGTGGATGAGGAGAATCCAGCGGGCCGGCAGGGCCCCTTCGGGCGACGGCGCGGGCCTGGCGACACCTTCCTTCGTGCGACGCAGCGGGTGACTCAACGGTTGTAGGTTGATAGTACATATGAATCATCGGATTGACACAGGTGATGCAATTGTCATAGGTACAGGTCTGGGTGGGCTCTGGCGCCGCCCGAGACGGAGGTGACCGATGCGCGCGCTCGCACTCGCAGGTTTGATTCTCCTGCTGCCTTCCGCTGCCGGCGCGGCGCCGAAACCTGCCGGCGCCCAGGTGGATCAGGCGCGCATCGAGCAGCTCACGGGCGCGAAGGGCAAGCTGGACGAGAAGGCGGGGGTCTTCAAGGTCAGCGCGCCGCGCGCCGACCTGAAGGTGATCTCCTCCGGCGTGCACATCACACCGCCCATGGGCCTGACGTCGTGGGCGGCGTTCACGCGCGCGGGCAGTCACACCGCCGTCATGGGCGACATCGTGCTGACCGAAGATCAGGTGAACCCGGTGATGAGCGCGGCGCTCGACGGCGGCCTCGAGGTGACCGCGCTGCATAACCACTTCTTCTGGGACAACCCGAAGATCATGTTCATGCACATTGGCGGCATGGGGGACGAGGAGAAGCTGGCGACCGGCGTCGGCGCGGTGTTCGCCAAGATCAAGGAGACCGCCGGCGGCAAGGGCGTCATCCCGAAGGCAGACATCGATCCGGCGAAGAGCACCCTCGACCCGAAGAAGCTGGACGCGGTCTTCGCGGGCCACGGCGCGCCTGGCGACTACAAGGACGGCGTCTACAAGGTCGTCGTCGGCCGCGCCGCGAAGATGGGCGGCCACCCGATGGGCAAGGCGATGGGCGTGAACACCTGGGCGGCCCTGGCCGGGTCCGACGACCAGGCCGTGATCGACGGTGACTTCGCGATGCAGGAGTCCGAGCTGCAGGCGGTCCTGAAGGCGCTGCGCAAGAGCGGCATCGACATCGTCGCGATTCACCAGCACATGACCGGCGAGCAGCCGCGCGTCCTCTTCCTGCACTACTGGGGCATCGGGAAGGCGGCAGATCTGGGGAGCGCCGTCGTCGGAGCGCTCAAAGAGACCAAGCATGACGGCGCCCCGTAGTCCGGACACCGCTCAGGGGGAGCCGGAAGTCGCGCCCGCGCCGCTGTGGGACTTCCTGCTCTACTTCCTGCGCCTGGGAACGTTTGGCTTCGGCGGGCCGATCGCGCTGGCCGGGTACATGCAGCGCGATCTGGTCGAGCGGCGGCGCTGGCTGTCGAAGCGCGACTACCTGCAGGGGCTGGCCCTCGCCCAGCTCGCGCCCGGTCCGCTCGCGGCGCAGCTGGCGATCTACCTCGGGTGGGTGCGGGCCGGCGTCGTGGGGGCGACGGCAGTCGCGGGGGCGTTCATCCTGCCGTCGTTCGTGATGGTGCTGGGGATCTCGGCGCTGTACGTCCGCTACGGCGGCCTGCCCTGGATGCAGGGCGTGTTCTACGGCGTCGGCGCGGCGGTCATCGCGATCATCGCGCGCAGCGCGATCAAGCTGGTCAAGCTGACGCTGGCGCGCGATCGCTTGCTGTGGGGGCTGTTCGCGATCAGCGCGGTCGCGACCGCCTGGACGGAGTCGGAGATCATCTGGTTGTTCCTCGCGAGCGGCGTCGTCGTGCTGATTGTGCGTGCGGCGCCGCGCTGGGGCGCGCCCGCGGCCACGGGCGCGCTGCTGCCGTTCACGGGTGGGAAGCTCTCGCTCGCCATCGCGGCGGCCGCGCCGTTCGCGGCGTCATTCGCTCCGTCGTGGCCCATGCTCGGCCGCATCGCCCTCTACTTCGCCGAGGCGGGGTCGTTCGTGTTCGGCAGCGGCCTCGCGATCGTCCCGTTCATGCACGGCGGCGTCGTCAACCAGTTCCACTGGCTCAGCGAGCGGCAATTCCTGGACGCGGTCGCGGTCGCGATGATCACCCCTGGCCCCGTCGTCATCACGGTCGCGTTCATCGGCTACCTCGTCGCCGGCCCGATGGGCGCGACCGCGGCTTCGGCCGGCGTGTTCCTGCCCTGCTACCTGTTCGTGATCGTGCCCGCGCCGTACTTCCGCCGCTTCGCCGACAACCCCCGGGTCAAGGCGTTCGTCGACGGCGTGACCGCGGCGGCCACCGGCGCGATCGCGGGCGCCGCCTTCGTCCTCGGGCGCCGCGCCCTCATCGACGTCACCACCATCGCGATCGCCGTCGCGACCTGGCTGGTCTTCGCGCGGTTCAAGAAGGTGCCCGAACCGCTCGTCATCATCGCGGCGGGGCTTGCGGGCCTCCTTCTCTTTCGACCCTGAACGGCTGGCGCGCGGCCCGCTACTTGACCTCGACGACCTCCCACATCGCCTTGCCGTCCTTCTGGATCGGCTGGTAGTAGGTCTCGCCGAACTTCACGTACTTCTGGTCGCCCATCGTGACCTGCTCGCCCCCCTCGGGGAGATGCTCGACGACCGTTCCCGCGGTCGGCGCGGCGACGGTGTAGCCGCTTGCCGTCTTGTTGTAGTAAGTCCCGCCGTAATAGTACGTGTTGGTCGACGGGTTCACGACGACGGCGCCGTTCGGCAGCGTCGTGACCGTCGCCCCGACCGGCGCGGTGACAACCGTGTAGCTGCCGCTCGCGGGTACGTACCAGACGCCGGCGTTGTAGTAGTAGTGCGTGTTCGCCCAGCTGACGGCGACAGCCGTCGCGGCCATCGTCGCGACGACGGCACCGAACGGATGGAAGCCGACGCCGAACGCGAACGGCGTGTACCGGTGATAGGCGTAGGGGTGGTACGCGTAGTAGCGGCGCCCGCCGTACGCGTAGGGCGCTCGGGTGTACGGCCGCGGCGCCGCGCGGACCACCGTGTTGCGCTGGATGTTCACGTCCGCGCGGTTGACGTTGACGTTCGCGGTGCGGGTCGCGCTCGCGTTCGCGTTGCGGCTCGCGTTGACGTTGCCGGTCCGGCCGCTATGGGTCGCCGGCGCGCGATTGGCCGCCGCGGGCGCGGGGGACCGCTGAGGCGCGGGGCGCGCCTGGGGTGCCGGCCGCGCGGCCGCCCCGCCGCCGCGCATCGCGCCGCCGCCGCCGCGCGCGCCGCCACCGCGCGCGGACGCCGCCCCGGTCGAGCCCGCGACGAGCGACGCGCTGAGCATCAGCACCGACGAGAGGCGCGAAACAAACGACCACCGCCTGGGCCCTTGCTCGCTGGACTTCATGAGTCCCTCCTTCGCATCCAGCTCGGCAGCCGACGCCGGTCGTCGCGGACGCTACTGGGAAGCGTGGCGCCCCCGCGCGCGCTGGCAAGCCGAAGCGGGTTCCGGCCCGCTCAGCCAGCGCGGCTTTGCAGCCGTTCCAGCAGCGTGCGCCAGTCGGCGCTGTTGGTGGCCCAGCCCGGGATGCGGACCTTCTTCTCGCCGCTGTCGATCTTGCCGTCGGCGACGCGCAACGTGGCGACGGGGTACTGCCTCTTCAGCGGGCCGAACAGCGCGAACAGCGTCAGCTCCGTCGCGGTCAGCTCTCCGAGCGGTCGGACCATGTAGCCGATCCCGACGACCAGAAGGATGACGCCGGTGAAGGTGTTGATCGACGCGCCGGTCAGCACCGACGTCCCCAGGACCAGGGCGGCGGCGATCAAGATGAAGGCGCCGAACCCGGCGCTGTAGCGGATCTTCATCACGGTCGAGCATCGCCAGCGGCCGCGCTGCTGTCAAACGGCCTTAGCTTGAGCGGAGGAGGACGACCATGGCGCGTGCGATCTGGAACGGGGCGATTTCTTTCGGGTTGGTGACGATTCCGGTTCAGCTGGTCAGCGCGGTGCGCAGCCACCGCCCGCGCTTTCACCTGCTGCACGCCAAGGACGAATCGCCGGTCCACTACGAACGCGTCTGCGAGCGCGAAGAGAAGCCGGTGCCCTGGGATCAGATCGTGAAGGGCTACGAGTACGAGAAGGGCGAATACGCCGTGCTCGACAAGAAGGACTTCGAGCGCGCGGCGCTGGAGAAGAGCGACACGATCGACGTCCTCAGCTTCGTGCCCGCGTCGGCCATCGACTCGCGCTACTACGAGACGCCGTACTACCTCGCGCCGGGGAAGGGCGCGGACCGCGCCTACGCGCTGCTGCGCGAGACGATCCGCAAGACCGGCAAGGTCGGGGTCGTGCAGCTGATCCTGCGCCAGTCGCAGCACCTGGCGGCGCTGTCGGTGAAGGACGACGTCTTCGTGCTGACGCTGCTGCGGCTGGCCGAGGATCTGGCGGAGACGGATTCGATCAAGACGCCCAGCGCGAAGGGCCTGCGCGACAGCGAGCTGGCGCTGGCCGCGCGCCTGGTCGACGGGCTGGCGGGTGCCTGGAAGCCGGAGCAGTACAAGGACCAGTACGCGGCGAACCTGTCGGCGATCATCGCCGCGAAGATGAAGGGGAAGGGCGCGAAGCCGCGCCTGGGTGCGATCGGGCCCAGCGAGCCGAAGGGGCAGGTGGCCGACCTGATGTCGCGCCTGCGCGAGAGCCTGGCCGCCAACACGAACGCGCGCGAGAAGCCGCGCGGCAAGGCCCGGACGAAGAAGACCACCGCGCGCGCGCACCGTCGCGCCGCGTAGACGACGTCACGCAGTCGCGCGGACGCTGACCCCCAGCCCGGGATCGGCGGCGAGCCGGAGGCGCGGGCCGTCGACGGTCCATCCGCCGTCGAACGGATCGTGGGCGAGCAGGAAGGCGGTGTCGAGGTCGACCCAGTCGACGCCGCCCAGCGCGGCGACGACGTGGGCCATCGCGAGCAGCCCGACGCGGGTCTCGACCATCGCGCCCGCCATCAACTTCAAGCCGAGCGCGCGGGCGCGCTGTGCGAGCGCGAGCGCCGTCAGCGGACCGCCCAGCTTCGCCAGCTTCAGGTTCACGCCGTGCGCGGCGCGCGCGTCCAGCAGCGCCGTCAGGTCGGCCTCGTCGCGAAAGGATTCGTCGGCGACGACGGGGACGGAGGACCGGGCGGTGACGGCCGCCATGCCCGCGAGAT
>Ga0070684_100001585_pt1 | contig 16418 bp, 13 predicted proteins | sample KBSC723LmetaG_FD_65653 | JGI IMG/M metagenome (GOLD analysis project Ga0070684, IMG submission 65653) | Corn rhizosphere microbial communities from Kellogg Biological Station, Michigan, USA - KBS C7.2-3L metaG | ecosystem: Host-associated > Plants > Roots > Rhizosphere ...
AGCGCGAGCAGTTGCTCTACGACAACCTGACCAAGATTCCCTTTGCCGAATTCCAGTACGAGCTCGGCCCGTGGCGCAGCGATCTTCAGCGGTTTCTCAGCGCGCAGGTGCGCCAGAAGTACCACCAGACCGCCCACGTCGGCACGGTGACCATCCGCTACCGCATCGCGGGCATCGACTCCAAGGCGGTCACCACGCCCTGGTTGCCGATTTTCGTGTACCGCGACGGCCGCTGGGAGATCGGCGGGCAGGCGAGCGACAAGAACGCCCCCTACGGCGCCAACGGTCAGGCCTGGGACGCGGCCGGGCCGATCGTCGTGCAGCGCAGCAAGCGGGTCGTGGCCGTCCTGTCGGCCGACGACGCCGCGCGCGGCAGCTACCTGCTCGACCTGGCCGAGCAGGGACTCGACCGGCTGGCCCGGACGCGGCCGAACGGCTGGGACGGCAAGGTGTTCGTCACCGCCGTGCAGGACACGCGGATCTTCGACACCTACTTCGCCGACTCGCCGGAGCGCGTCGCGCGCGTCGCCGCCATCGCCGTCCCGTACTACACCGAAGTGCCGGACTGGGCCAACTTCGCGCCCGACTACGCGGCGACCCGGATCGTGTTCAACCCGCAAGAGCTCTCGGCCCAGCCGGACGAGCTGGCCCACGACCTGACGCACGAGTTCACCCACGCCGCGATGGGCCCGATCACCGGCGGGGCGACGCCGCGTTGGCTGGTCGAGGGCTTCGCCGAGTACGCCGCCTTCAACGGCGCCGACGTCCCCAAGAGCTTCATCCAGCGGGACCTCGGTGGCCTCGACGTCTCCAAGGGCCTGCCGAGCGACGACGAGTTCTACAGCGAGTCCCGCAACTACGTCGGCGGCTGGCTCGCGTGCCGCTACATCGCCACCCAGTACGGGCAGGACAAGCTCATCGCCCTCTACGCAGCCTTTATGCACGAGCCCAACCAGGACGTCGCGGTCCAGCAGGTTCTGGGCATCGACTTCAGTGCCCTTGAGTCGGCATGGGAGCACTACGTCAAGGGCCTGGAAGGCTGATGCGACACCTGGTTGCCGGTCGCTAGCGTCTATCCGGTCTAACCGGAAGGGACTTCATGTTCGCCGGAGTCGGGCGCATCGTGACTCGCTTTCCGTGGCTGGTCATCGTCACCTGGATCCTGCTCGCTACCGCCGCCATCGTGACCTCTCCAGGCCTTGGCGGGGTCACCAACTCCGACCAGTCGGGCTTCCTGCCGACCGACGCCGAGTCGGCCCGGGCCGCCCGCCTGGCCGAGCGCGTCTTTCCGGACAGTGCCGGCGCCACCGGCGTCCTCGTCGTGAGCCGCCGCGACGGCGCCGAACTCTCCGACACCGACGTCGCCTCGCTCGGCCAGCTGGCCCGGCAACTCAATCTCGACCGGCGGCCGATCACCAAGAGCGTCTTCTTTGACCCGGCGCAGACCGTCGCTCCCAACCACAAGGTGGCGATGCTGGTCGCGCAGTTCGGCGGGGTCGCCGAGCACGCCGACGTCCAGGCCGCGGTCAAGGCGATGCGGGCCGAGGTGCGCCGGATCCTGGCCAACACGTCGCTGACCGCCGGCATGACCGGTCAGGCGGCCATCGTCGTGGACAACCAGCAGGCGTACCTCAACGCCGAACTGATCGTCACGATCGCCACCGTCGGCCTGATCGTGCTGCTGCTCCTGCTGATCTTTCGCAGCCCGATCGCTGCGTTCCTGCCACTGCTCGCCGTCGGGCTGGTCTTCGGCATATCGCTGGCGCTCGTCGGCACAATCGCCCAGGCGCTCGCGGTGAAGGTCGGTCAGGAGTTGCCGACCATGCTGACCGTGGTGCTGTTCGGGATCGGCACCGACTACATCCTCTTTCTGCTTTTCCGGTACCGGGAACGCCTGCGCGCGGGTGACACGCCCCGCGAGGCGATCATCGCCGCGGTCGCCCGGGTCGGCGAGGCGATCTGCTCGGCCGCCTTTGCCGTGATCGCCGCGTTCGGCGCGCTGGTGCTGGCCGCCCTCGGCTTCTTCCGCACCCTCGGACCGGCCCTGGCGATCGGTGTCGCGGTGATGCTTCTCGCCGCGCTGACGCTGGTGCCGGCGATCGTGACGATCTTCGGCCGGTACGTCTTCTGGCCGTCCCGGCTGACCCGCGCGACCGAGGCCCGGCACCTGGTCCGCGGGGCACGCTTCGTGGCCGTCGGCCGGTTCGTCGGCCGCCGCCCGGTCGCCGTGCTGGTCGCCGGCGTCCTGGTCCTTGGCGGGCTGGCCGGGGCCGCGGTGCGCTTCCATCCCGTGTACGACCCGATCGCCCAGCTCCCGCCGAACACCGAGGCGACGCGGGCCTACCAGGACCTCAAGCGGGGCTTCCCGGCCGGCTCGCTCAATCCGACCACCGTGTACCTGACGGCGGCCGAGCCGATCGAGACCGGGGCCGTGCAGGACTTCACGAGCCGCCTCGGGCGGGTCAAGGGCGTCGCCGCCGTGCTCGCCCCGCAGACGTCGGCGGGCGACCGGACGGTCGCGATCCCGCTGGTGCTGTCCGTCGAGCCGTACGGCTCGGCCGGCCTCGACCTGGTCTCCGGCCCGCTGCGCACGGCTGCCCGGCAGGCGGCGCCGAGCGGCTCGACCGTCCTCATCGGCGGGCAGACGATGGCGTTCGCCGACGTACGGGCGGCCACCAACCACGACCTCGCGGTCATCTTCCCGGTTGCCGGGCTGCTGTTCCTGCTGATCCTGGCCGGGCTGCTGCGGGCCCTGGTGGCGCCGCTCTACCTGGTCGTGCTGGTGGTCCTCGGGTTCGCGGCCACGCTCGGCGCGACCGCGCTGGTGTTCCAGGACGGCTTCGGCGCGGACGGGCTCGGCTTCATCATCCCGATCATCCTGTATCTGTTCGTGACCGCGATCGGGACCGACTACAACATCCTGATGACCGCGCGGCTGCGCGAGGAGCTGCGCGCCGGCCACGACCGACGCCGCGCGGCGGCGCTGGCCATCGAGCACGCCGGCCCTTCGGTCGGGGCGGCGGCGCTGATCCTGGCCGGCACGTTCGGGGCACTGCTGGTCTCCGGCGTGCCGTTCTTCGCGCAGATCGGCTTCGCTGTGACCGTCGGCATCGCGCTGGTCGCCTTCGTGGTGTCGATGCTGCTGGTGCCGGCGATGACGGCGCTGACCGGGCCGCGGTCCGGCGATCCGGAGCCGCCCGTGCAGGACGATCCGTCCATGGACGTCACTGTCGAGACGGCACCGGCGCCGTTGGCTATTACGTCGGGGAAATAGCTTGCTTTATGCGGTCGCCGGCGGGACGCCGCCGTCGCCGTCGACAACCTTGTCCGGCTTCCCGTCCTGGTCGATGTCGACCATCGTGATGTCGACCTTGCCGTCGCCGTTGGTGTCAAACTGGAAGAGATCGGCCTTGCCGTCACCGTCGGTGTCCGACGCCCACAGGTCGGCCTTACCGTCGTTGTTCGTGTCGCCGACGATCAGGTCCACGCGCTCGTCGCCGCGGGTCTCGACGGTCTCTTTGTCGCTCATGCAGCAATCCTCCAAGCTCCGGGGTATCCGGCTCACCCTAGGCCGGTGACCGCCTTCGCGCGAGTCGTCGATCAGTTGTCTGCTCGGTGGATCCGGCCTCCGCTGAACCGGTCCGGCTCCCCGTCGTAGTTGGTGTCGGCGGCGAACCGATCGACCCGCCCGTCGCCGTCGACATCCTGGGCTACGTAGTCGACCTGTCCGTCCGCGTTGGTGTCGCGCAGCTGCAGCTCGGGGCGGCCGTCGTCGTCCTGGTCGATGAGGGCGGCGTCGAGCTGGTGGTCGCCGTTGGTGTCGACGTAGGCCCGGTCGATGTAGCCGTCGCTGTCCAGGTCAACCGCCACCACGTCGGCGTAGCCGTCGCCGTCCTGGTCGATGACGTACGTGGTGGAGCCGTCGAGGCCGTGCTCGACCGTGACGTTGTGCGGGTCGGGCTCGTCACCCAGGGCCGCCGCGCTGAGGCCGCTTGTCGCCTCGTCTGCCTCGGCGCTCATCTCTGCGTCCGTCATGCTGCTAAGACTGCACCTTTACGCCGGCCGCGACCATTGCCTTAATGACGAACGCCGACTCGTCGAAGCCCACGAGCAGCACGCCATCGGCCCCGAAGCTCTTCACGTCGCGGGCGATCGGGGCAAAGATGTTGTCCACATCGGCCTTCGGGTCGTACTTGTCCTTGGCCGGGTAGAGCGAGACCTTGAGGTTGTCCGGCTTGATCCCGGCCGAGCGCAGGTTGGCCTGCACGTTTTCGGCCAGCCCCTTGCCGTAGCTGTCGTCGCGGGCGACGATCGCGATCTTGGTGCGGCCGTCGCGCATGATCGTGTCGTTGAGCGCCTTGGCCTGTAGGACGTCGGGCGGTGACGTGCGGAAGAACAGCCCGTGGTCGTCGATCGTGGACAGCTCGTCGGAGGTCGCCGACGGCGAGATCATCACCTTGCCGCCCTGGATCACCTTGGGCAGCACGGCCTTGCTGACGCCCGACGCGGCGGCGCCGACGATCACCTGGACGCCGAGTCCGACGAACCGGTCGACCGTCTTGGCGGCCACGTCGGGGCTGGTGCCGTCGTCACCGTCCTCCATGACGATCGGCTCATCCAGTACACCTCCGGCGTCGTTGATCTCTTTTGCGGCCAAATGGACCGCGGCGAACATCGGAGGGCCCTGGAAGGCGAGGCCGCCGGTCTTGGGCAGCAGAATGCCAATCTTGAGGGGATCGGTCGTCTTGGTCTTGGTTGACGACGGCGCGGGCGGGGCGGTCTTGTTCTCGTTCTTGTCATCGCCGGCGCTGACGAACTCGGTCTTGGCGTCCTCGAGCTTGTTGTCGCGGCCGAAGGTCTCGACCGCATACATGGCGGTGGACGGCTCGCCGGTCTGCGTGAAGCCGCTGCGCTGCAGGGAGATCCCGCGGTACTTGATGTGCCGGCCGGCCTTGGCCGCGTTCATGCACTCGACGATCGAGTCGCACGGGGTGTCGCCGCTGGTCACGCCGACCATCTGCTTGGCGATCGCGGCCGAGTCGGTCGAGTGCGCCTCGGTGGCGGCGAGCGCCGCGATGACCACGGCGTCGTAGGACTCCGCCGAGTAGTTGTAGTCGGTCAGCGTCGGGTCGATGCCGCGTAGCCGGCGCTTGAACTCCTCGGTCAGCGGGGTCAGCGGCACGGTGCCTTTCATGCCGTTGAGCTCGCCCGGAGCTTCTTTGAAGGAGTCGCCGAAGGAGTTGGCCATATTGCCATCAGTGCCGTAGAAGCGGATCTCCGGGGAGGCCGGCGGGTCGGTCTGACCACGTGCGACGACCCCACAGCCCGCCGCGGACAGTGACAGCGCAATCGCCATCAGCGCCCCGAACGTGGTTCGACGTGCCCGTCCCCGCATTGATATTTCTCCTCCCCAACGTCGGCGAACGCACAAGCCGCCGTGCGCACCTTAGCGCGGCTTCGGCCCGGCGTGTCGAGCGGTTCTGCCTACGCGGCTGCTGATCATGCCGACCGATGTAGTTTCCACAGCGTGGTGACGTCTTTGCCCGCTGGGCCTTCGGTCGTCTGGGACGGCACGCTGCCCGTCCGCATGGGGATAACTATTACTGAAGCCGATCCTGAGCGCGTCGTCGGCACCATGCCCGTGGAGACCAATACGCAGCCTTACGGGTTGCTGCACGGTGGGGCATCGTGCGTACTGGCGGAAACGCTGGGCTCGGTGGGGGCCGCCATGCACGCTGCCCGCCTCGACGGCAGCATCGCGGTGGGTATCGAGATCAACGCGTCCCACCACAAAGGCGTCAGCTCCGGCATCGTCACCGGGGTGGCCACTCCGTTGCGGCTGGGCAAGGCGATGGCCTGGTACGAGATCGTCATCACGGATGAAGAAGGAGAGCGCGTGTGCACCGCGCGACTCACCTGTGCCATTCGTCGCGCCGTGCCCTTTCAGTGAGGCGCGCTGCTGGCTGCTCACAGTAGGCGCTGCTGGCCGCTTCAGTAGGCGCTGCTTGACGCGGCGACATACGGTGTGCCCGTGGGTGACCATGCTGACGACGCCGAAGAAGTGCGCGCGGACGCGACACATGTCATTCAGTCGGCGCTCGCGGGCGACGGCGACGGCGTGGTCGGCACGTTTGACTCCGTGGTGGATCGTCGCGGCATGGCGGCCGCCTACGACGTCGCCTGGCACCTGGCCGGCGAGATGGTCGGCGGCGGCACCCTCCACGGCCCATGGCGCCTGGACTTCCCCGACATCGACGACGCCACGTACGACGCGCGGTGGGTGGCGAGGTTCGTCAGCGCATACGTCAACGACGACGCCTCGACGGCGACCGCGCTGTTCACGGTCGCGCTGGTCGACGGCCGCCTGCCCGAGTGCCTGCTCACGCTGGCCGGCTCGACGGTGGCCACGCTCCGCCGCCGCGCTGGCGGGTAACTGCGGCAATGGCAAAACCCCGACCGGCGTTGCCGCTGGTCGGGGTTTTGAAAGCCCGGCGAAGAGCTTTGTGGGCAGGGGCGGGGTCGAACCGCCGACCTTCCGCTTTTCAGGCGGACGCTCGTACCGACTGAGCTACCTGCCCATGTTGGGCTTTGCGGTCCTGACGGGACTTGAACCCGCGACCTCCGCCTTGACAGGGCGGCGAGCACTCCAACTGCTCCACAGGACCTGGTCGGGTGGACCCGGTCGTGCCCCCAACGGGATTCGAACCCGTGCTACCGCCTTGAAAGGGCGGCGTCCTGGGCCGCTAGACGATGAGGGCGGCCCCGCAATCATTGCACACTCGACAACGCTCGCGGTTTGTGCTCCCATCCGGCCCCGCCGGAGGCCAACAGAGCATACGTGACCCCCGAACCGTTCGCCAAACGGGTATGGGCAGGCCCTAGGCCGGCATCGGGATCAGCGTGAACCGCTTGGTCAGATCGGGCAGCAGCGCCTTGTAGGCCGAGACGGTGCATTCGCGATGGCCGCCGCCGTCGTGTGACAGCACGATCGATCCCCGGTGGATGCGCTTGCGCAGCACTCCCTCGATGTGGCCGGTCATGGCCGGGCCCTCGGGGTACTTCTTGACGTCCCAGTCGTCCGGGTCGACGTTCCAGCCCAGCGGCTTCATGCCGAGCTCCTTGGCGACCTCGACCGACTGCGGAGTGAAGTTGCCGCCCGGCGCGCGGAAGTATGCGATCTTGGCGTCGGGCACGGCTCGGTGGATCTCGTCGTTGGTCGCCTGCAAATCGGCGCGAATGGCGTCAACCGACTTCTTGCCCAGGTGGATGTCGTGTTTCCACGAATGGTTGCACAGCGTATGACCGTCGGCGACGATCTGCTGAACATAGTCGTGGTACTTCTGGACATTGACGCCAATCAAACAAAAGGTCGCCTTGACGTGGTATTGGCGGAGCAGAGCCAAGATCTGCGGAGTGTAGGGACCGGGCCCGTCATCGAAGGTCAGCGCCACCGCGTTCGAGCCGGTCTTGAGCTGGCCCAGCCTGAGGTTCTCGACGGCCGGCCCGGCAACCGAGGGCGAGGTCGACGGGGAGGCGGGCGGCGTCGACGGGGCCGAGGGCGACGTCGATGGGGCCGGCGGCGAGTGCTTTGAACCGGGCCGACCGGGCGTGTTGTCCACCGGGTTGGTCCCGCTGCGCCCCTGAGCGGCCGCCGGGCGCGCGGCGTGCCAGGTCGCGCCTGGCGTTGCCGAGTCGCCGCAGCCGGCCAGGGCCAGCAGCGCGGCGCCGGACAGCGCACACAGGGCGAGCAGTGGACGGCGCACCATGGAAAATCTCCGGGGGGTCGGATTCCGGGTGGACCGCCAACACGCTAATCGACCTTTGTGTGCGCCTTCTACCCCGAATGAGATTTGGCACGAACAAAGGAGACAGGAAATAAGAAAGAATTAAGGGTACGTGGGGTAGGCAGTCAGTTGGGTGATCGCTTCGTTCAGTGACAGCGGCCGGTTGACCTCGGCGGGTAGCTCGGCCGGATCCCAGCCCGGGCCACCGGCCGCGAGGACGAGCGGCCGGTTGCGCTCGGCGAGGACCGTTTCGAGCTGGTCCGGATCGCCGGTCGACCGATCGTGTGACCAGACGAGCAGGGCGCTCGGCCCAGTCCGCCGGACGGCGGCGAGGAGGGCGGAGGTGGGCACCCGGGCACCGAGCATCCGGACCGGCACGCCGGTGGCCGCGAGGGCGGCGGCGAGTGCCTCGACCGGCAGGCTGTGCTGCTCCTCGTCGGCGCAGGCCAGCATGATCCGCAGCGGAACGGTCGGCGACGGCCGGGGAACCGCGCTCAGCGCGGCCGAGATGCACGTGGAAAGCAGGTGCTCGACCTCCACGAGCCCGCCGGTCGCCGCGTGCCGGTCGCCGATCCAGGTCAGGACCGGGAGCAGCACCTCGTCCCAGGCGACGACCACGCCGAGCCGCCGGACCGCCTGAGACACGATCTGGCGGATGACCGGCGCGTCCAGCCGTAAGGCGGCGCGCTCCAGCCCCCGTATCGACGGCTGGACGTCATCCGGCGTGACCTCGACGGTCGCGGTCGGGCGCTGCTCGGGTCCGCGGGTCGCCCAGCGCGCCGCCTCGCCTGGCGCGACCCCGGCCGCGATCAGCCGCTGCATGGTCTCCAGCCGCTCGATGTCCTGCTCGGTGTAGCGGCGGTGTTGGCCGGGCTCATGCAGGCTGGGCCCGAGGCCGTAGCGCTGATGCCAGGTTCGCAGCGTGGTCACGGCGACGCCGAGGCGGCGAGCCACCGTTCCCGCCGAGTATGCCGAAATGTCCCACCGAGGCGGCCCTGTCACCTTGGCCCCTGGTCGCGCTGCAGTGGGCTTCTACCGAGCGTCGTCCGAGGAGACCCCGCAGGCTCGGCTCGTGGTCCAGCCGCCCGACGGCCAGCGGCGGCGCTCACGAATCGCGCAGTCCCGCGACCCGCAGCGAGAACGTGTCGACCACGCCGCCCAGCCAGGGCGCGAACCGGTCCTCGTGCACGCTGAGCTCGGTCGCGAGGTCCGCCGGTGAGACCCAGGTCACGGTGGCCACCTCGTCGGGGTCGGGGTGCACGGGAGTCGCCGGGTCGAGACGGCCGAAAAGGACGTGGTCGTATTCGTGCTCGACCCGTCCGGTCGCCGGGTCGAGGGCGTGGTAGAGGTGGACGCCGACCTCGGTCAGCGGCACGGCCGCGAGGCCCAACTCCTCGGCCAGCCGGCGCCCGGCGGCGACGGTCACCGGCTCGGCCGGCTGTGGGTGGCCGCAGCACGCGTTGGCCCAGCGCAGGGCGAAGCGCGTCTTGACCGCGGCCCGTTGCTGCAGCAGGATCCGCCCCCCGTCGTCGACCAGCACGACCGAGAACGCCCGGTGCAGTCGGCCGGGGGCGCGGTGGGCCTCGTCCACAGTGGACGACCCGATCGGCCGCCCGGCCGGGTCGACGAGCTCAACCAGGTGGGCTTCGCGAGTGGTCATCGTGCGGCTCCCGTCACCCGCTCGGCCGCCAACCGGCCGGAGATCAGCACCATCGGCACCCCGACCCCAGGCTGCGTGCCCGAGCCGACGAACACCACATTGTCGAGCGCCGGGTGCAGGTTACCGGGGCGGAACGGCCCGGTCTGGCGGAACGTGTGCGCGGCCGCGAACGGCGTGCCGCCGGCCAGGCCCTGGTCGGCCCAGTCGGCCGGGGTGACGAACCGCGACACCTCGATCCCGTCGCCGAATCCGACGTAGCCGCGCTGCTCGAGCGTGGCGATGAGCTCGCTGCGGTAGGTCCCGGCCAGCGAGCCGCGCCAGTCGAGCCGGCGGCCAAACTGTTGAGTATCCAAGTTGGGCGTCGGGGCAAGCACGTAATAAGTGTGCTTCCCCTCCGGGGCCAGCGCCGGATCGGTCCGGGTCGGGTTGGTCACCAGCAGCGACGGGTCGCTCATCAGCCGGCCCTGGTTGATGACCTCGTCGAACGCCGAGCGCCAGGACCGTCCAAAGTGGATATTGTGGTGGGCGATGTCGGCGTAGCCCTGGGACGAGCCGGCGTGCAGCACGACACAGGAGGGCGAGTAGCGCAGCGGCCGCATCCTCGCCGGTGGGAGCAGGTCGCGGTAGGCGACCGGCAGGTCGGGGTTGAGGACGACCACGTCGGCCGGGATCCGTTGGCCGTCCTCGAGCAGCACGCCGGTGGCCCGGCCGCCGCGCACCTCGACCCGCGTCACGTGGGCGCCGTATTGGATGGTGACCCCGTGCTTCTCGGCGACGCCGGCCAGCGCTCGTGGCACGGCGTGGATGCCGCCACGCGGGAAGTAGACCCCGGCGACCGAGTCGAGGTAGGCGATTACCGCATAGAGCGCGAGCGCCTGGTGGGGCGCGACCCCCGCATACATCGCCTGGAACGAGAAGATCCGTCGGGTGCGTGGGTCCCGGAAGAAGCGGTTGATCAGCGGCTGCAGCCGGCCGAACCCGCCGGCCAGGGCGAGCCGCACCAGGTTGGCCGTGAGCAGGTCGCGCGGGCCGTCGAGGTTGCGGTCGATGAAGTCGTCCCGCTCGAGCCGCCACAGGCGGCGCGTGTGGTCGACGAAGCGCAGATAGCCGTCGGCCTCCCGGGGGCCGCAGACTCGGGCAACCTCGCCGGCCATCCGGGCGGTGTCGGCGATCACATCGAGCGTCGAGCCGTCGGCGAAGTGGGCCCGGTAGGCCGGGTCGAGCTTGGTGAGGTCCAGCCAGGCCGTCAGGTCCTCGTCGACCGTGGCCAGCACGTCGGCGACGAGCGAGGGCATGGTCAGCACGGTCGGGCCGGTGTCGAACTCGTAGCCGTCGAGCGCCAGCCGTCCGGCCCGGCCGCCCGGCCCGTCGTCCCGCTCGAGGACGGTGACCGTCCGGCCGGCCCCAGCCAGGCGGATTGCGCAGGCCAACCCGCCGAGGCCGGCGCCGACCACGACGACCCGCTCGGTTGGACCACTCACCTGTCGCGCCACTGAAGACCCCAATCCGCTAGCCGTATGCCGAAGCATAGCGTAAAGTTGCGTCGATTGTTGCGTCGATTTGTGGGTAGGCGAACGCCATGGAACCGACCGAGGAGCCGCTTGCCGGCGCCTATGAGCGCTGTCGTGAGCTGCACAAACGCCACGGCCGCACCTACTATCTGGCCACTCGCCTCCTTCCTGCCTGGAAGCGGCGGCACGTGCACGCGCTCTACGGATTCACCCGCTATGCCGACGAGATCGTCGACCGCACCGAGGAGCTGCCGCCCGCCGAGCGCGCGCGCAAGCTCACGGCCTGGTCGGCCATGTTCCTCGGCGGTCTCGAGGGCCGCCCGACCGACGATCCGCTGCTGCCGGCCGTCCTGCACACGATCCAGGTCTTCGACATCGACCGCGATGACTTCCGCTGCTTCCTTGGCAGCATGGCGATGGACCTGACCGTCACCGACTACGAGACCTACAGCGACTTGCTCGGCTACATGGAGGGCTCGGCCGCCGTGATCGGCACGATGATGCTGCCGATCCTGGAGTCGAGCGATCGGGCGGCCGCCCGCGAGCCGGCGCGCCAGCTCGGCCTCGCGTTCCAGCTGACCAACTTCATCCGCGACGTCGCCGAGGACCTCGACCGCGGCCGCATCTACCTGCCGGCCGAGGACCTGGCCGCGTTCGACGTCACCCGCACCGACCTCGAGCGAGCCCGGTTCGCAAAGGCGAGCAGCGCCAAGATCCGCGAGCTCATCGCCTTCGAGGTGCAGCGGGCCCGCGCGCACTACCTGGCCGCGGCGCCCGGGATCCCGCTGCTCGCGCCGAGTTCCCAGGGCTGCATCCGCGCTGCCTACCACATCTATGGGGGCATCCTCGACGAGATCGCGCGGCTGGGCTTCGACGTCTTCATCCGCCGGGCGACCGTGCCCAACCGCCGCCGCCTGGCCCACGCGCTCGGCTCGCTGCTGGCCCGCCCGGGCACGCCGGTCGACTTGCCCGGCCCGGTGCCCGATCCGGCGCTGACGCCGCGGGCCGCTGCCCTTTCGGCCGCGGTTTTTCCACTTGTACCGGCGCAGCGCGCCGCCGGCGCGCAGTCACAGGTCGTGGCGTGAGGGCCCCTGCGCGGCCGGGCGGCGTGGTGGGCATCGCAGTGCGATCGGGCGGCGTCGTGAGGGCCCCAGTGCGACAGGAGGCCGTCGTGAGAGCCGCAGTGCGAAGAGACGGCGTCATGGGCGCCGCAGCGCGATCGGGCGACGTCGTGAGGGCCCCAGCGCGGCCGGAGGGCGTGCGCGCCACAGCGCCCAGCGCCGCGGACGAGACGGCCGGCAAAGGCACGCGGCAGCGCGACCGGGAGGCTGCATGAAGACGGCCATCGTCCTGTTCACCCGGGATCTGCGCGTGCACGACAACCCGGCCCTGGCCGCCGCGTGCCGGGCGGCCGAAGAGGTCATCCCGGTCTTCGTGCACGATCCCAAGCTCAACCCGGGACGCAACCGCGCCCGGTTCCTCGACGAGTGCCTGGCCGACCTCCGCGGCGCGCTGCGGGACCGCGGAGGCGACCTCGTCGAGCTGCGCGGCGACCCGGTGCACGAGGTCATGCGGCTGGCCAAGGAGCACGACGCCGAAGGGATCGGGGTCGCGGCCGACTTCAGCGCGTACGCGAAGGGAAGGCAACGACGGCTGGCCGAGGCGTGCGAGACCGAGCGGGTCGCGCTGAAGGTTTTCGCCAGCCTGACCGTCGTCCCGCCCGGCGAGCTGGTCCCCGCCGGTGGTGGCCACTACAAGGTCTTCACCCCCTATTGGCGCGCCTGGCAGGCGACGAGGTGGCGGGACGTCGAGGCGGCCCCGCGCCACCTCACGTTGCCCGAGGGACTGCAGTTCCCGCCGTGCACGGGAAAAAAGGGGGAAACGGCCGGGCGTGAACGGCTGGCGCAATGGGTTCGCCACCTGGCGGACTATGAAGAAGGTCATGACGACCTGCCCGGTGACCGCACGTCGCGGCTGAGCCCATATCTGCACCTCGGCTGCCTGTCGGCCCGTGAGGTGGCCGCCCGGGTCGAAGGGAAGGAGGGCGCCGAGCCGTTCGTGCGGCAGCTGTGCTGGCGTGACTTCTACCACCAGGTGCTCAACGCGTTCCCGGCCTTGCGGCACCGGGCTTATCGGGCCAGCGCCGAGGACAAGTGGCGCACCGACCGGCACGCGCTGGACGCCTGGAAAGAGGGCCAGACCGGGATTCCGGTCGTCGACGCGGGCATGCGGCAGCTCGCGCGCGAGGGCTGGATGCACAACCGGGCTCGGCTGGTGACCGCCTCCTACCTCACCAAGCACCTGCACATTGACTGGCGGGCCGGCGGCGACCACTTCTTCGAACTCCTGCTCGACGGCGACGTGGCCAACAACTACGGCAACTGGCAGTGGGTGGCCGGCACCGGCAACGACACCAAGCCCTACCGGCGGTTCAACCCGACCCGGCAGGCCGAGCGGTTCGACCCGGACGGTGCCTACGTGCGCCGTTACGTGCCCGAGCTGGCCGGCATCGAAGGCAAGGCCATCCACGAGCCTTGGAAACTTCCCGCAGGTGTCCGAAGAAAGCTGCGCTATCCCGAGCCGCTACAGCTTCCCTAGCAGTTTGTCGAGCGCGCCCAGGAGTGCCTCGGGGTTGGCGTAGACGCCGGCCGCGCCCGCGTCGAGGAGTTCCGCCTCGCTGATCCCGCCACAGGTCACGCCGACGCACGGGATGTCGAGCGCGTTCGCCGCCCGGACGTCCCAGACCGTGTCGCCGACGAAGACGACGTCCTCCGGCTGTAGCTTGGCCCGCTCGAGCGCGACCTGCACGATGTCCGGGGCCGGCTTGCTGGTCGGCGCGTCGTCGGCGCCGGTCACGGTGTCCACAATGGCGTCGGCGTCGAGCGCCCGGCGCAGGGCCGCGAGCTCCGGGGCGGCGGCCGACGACGCGAGGACTACGCGCCGTTCGCGGTCCTTCACCGCCTGCAGCAGGTCACGGGCGCCGGGCGTGGGGCGCAGGCTGTCCCAGTACACGCCGAAAAGCGTCGAATGGGCCGTGCGGATGGCATCGTCGTCGGACGTGTCCCGGTCGTCGCCGAGCAGGTGGTCGAGGATCCGGTCGCTGCCCATCCCGATGGCGCGATGGATGCGCGCCGTCTCGACGTCCTGGCCGTGCTGGCGAAGCGCCTGCCACCAGGCCGTGCAGTGCAGGTAGACGGTATCGACGAGGGTGCCGTCGACGTCGAAGATCACGCCCTTTGTCATGATCTGTCGTTACCCGCCCGGAGCCAAATGAACCGGGGCGCCGACCTGTCGCCGCGAGGTGGCACAGAGGCCCCGCGGGGGTCGCGCCCCGGCGTGCGGGCGGAGGTGTGACACCTCCGCGCACACCTGGCCCAACGCGTGGCCGGACGAACGGTTACGGCCGCCTCCACATTGGACCATTCGGGCACCCTCGCCCATCCCTTGCATCAGCGAAATATGAAAGGCGTACATCTTCCATGTTGGGTGCACCACATGGCATGTTGTGCTGCAGGTATTCGGCGGAGGCAATATGACTGCCCTCCGCCGATCGGCCTTTCCCCCGTTCCGCAACGAATCCCCCGATTCGCAACAAGCCACCCCACCCGAAAGGGGGCAGGATGAGCCGACGGAGATGGGTGCCCGCCACATTGGCGGTCGCACTTGTTCCGCCATTGCTCGTGATTGGTGCCGCCGGACCGAGCCAAGCCGGGCCGGTCCAGGTCGGCAACTACAAGATGGTGCAGAACCTGCAGCCTGTTGGACAGGTATCGGCCACCAAGTCACCGACCAGCCGGTTGGCCCAGACCGACAAGTCATTGTTGAACCGCACCGACAGCACGCCGGTGTCGATCGCGGTGAAACTCGCCTACGACTCCACCGCGACCTATGAGGGCGGAGTCGCCGGATATGCCGCGACGAGCCCGGCGGTCACCGGAAAGGCCTTGTCCCGCAGTTCGGCCGAACTGCGCTACGAGGACCACATCGCCGGCCTGGAGAACTCGTTCCTCGGCACGCTGAAGAAGCGCGTCCCGAATGCGAAGGTCGGCCAGCATCTGCGAACCGTCTACGGCGGCGTCGCGCTCACCGTGCCGGCCAACAAGGTCAAGGACATCCTGTCGATCCCCGGCGTCGTGGCCGTGCAGAAGGACTCGGTCAGCCAGCCGCAGACCGACTCCAGCCCGGCGTTCATCGGCGCCACCCAGCTCTACCCGAAGCTTGGCGGCACGGCCAACGCGGGCAAGGGTGTCATCTTCGGCTCGCTGGACACCGGCGTGTGGCCGGAGCACCCGTCGTTCGCCGACAACGGCAACCTCGGGGCGCCCCCGGCGACCACCGACGGTCACGCTCGCGTCTGTGACTTCGGGGACAACCCGCTGACGCCGGCGAACGACCCGTTCCAGTGCAACCACAAGCTCATCGGTGGCCAGCCGTTCCTGGCCACGTACCAGGCCGTCAACCCGGGCAACCCGGAGGTCTACACGACCGCGCGCGACTCCAACGGGCACGGCTCGCACACCTCTTCGACCGCGGTCGGCGACCCGGTCGCCTCGGCCAAGGTCTTCGGCGTCGAGCGCGGCCCGATCAACGGCATCGCGCCCGGCGCGTGGCTGATGGTCTACAAGGTCTGCGGCCTGCTCGGTTGCTACTCAACCGACTCGGCGGCGGCCGTCGGCCAGGCCCTCGTGGACGGCGTCAACGTCGTCAACTTCTCGATCGGCGGCGGCAACACGCCGTTCACCGACGTGGTGGAGCTGGCGTTCCTCGACGCGTACGCGGCCGGTGTCTTCGTCGCGACCTCGGCCGGCAACGACGGTCCGGGCGCGTCGACGAGTGGTCACCTGTCCCCGTGGGTCACCACGGTGGCGGCGTCCACTCAGAAGCGGGAGTTCGACTCGACGCTGACCGTCACGTCCAGCGACGGCGCTTCGGCGACGTTCGTCGGCGCGTCGATCACGGCGGGTGCCGGTCCGGCACCGTTGGTGCTGGCCTCGGCCGCGCCGTATAGCGACGTGTTCTGCGGGCACGCGGCGCCACCGGGAACGTTTGCCGGCAAGATCGTGGCCTGCCAGCGCGGCGGCACGGTCAACGGCGAGCCGATCGGCCGGGCCCAGAAGGGCTTCAACGTCGCCCAGGGCGGCGCGGCCGGCATGATCCTCTACAACCTGCCGCTGGCCGACACCGAGACCGACAACCACTTCCTGCCGGCGGTGCACCTGGCCGACGGCACGGCGTTCCTCGCGTTCGCCAACGGTCACCCGGGTGTGACCGCGTCCTTCACCGCCGGCCAGAAGGTCACCGGTCAGGGCGACGTCATGGCCGCGTTCTCCTCGCGCGGTCCGGGCGGCAACTTCATCAAGCCGGACATCTCCGCGCCCGGCGTGCAGATCCTCGGCGCCAACTCGCCCACTCCGGACGAGGTTGCGGGCGGTCCGGCTGGGCAGTACTACCAGGCGATCGCCG
>Ga0070684_100001586_pt1 | contig 16405 bp, 13 predicted proteins | sample KBSC723LmetaG_FD_65653 | JGI IMG/M metagenome (GOLD analysis project Ga0070684, IMG submission 65653) | Corn rhizosphere microbial communities from Kellogg Biological Station, Michigan, USA - KBS C7.2-3L metaG | ecosystem: Host-associated > Plants > Roots > Rhizosphere ...
CTGCGACGTCGCCCTCGGATCGCGCACGTCCGCGTCCAAATCCGCGATTCGCGTCGCCTGTGTCCGGCGCGCCGAGGACGATCTTCGCGCGCGGCTCGAGAAGTCGGGATGCCGCCTCGAGCTCTTTCGTCGTACCGATCCGATACCGAGCAAACGCTTCGTTGTAGGCTACCTGGTCTTGGTAGCGCGACTTCGGAAATTTCTCACCGATTCCCTTGAAGAGCTCCGCGGACCGACCATACTCGCCTCGCGCCAACAGCTCATGCGCGACGCGATACAGCGAGTCGGCGGGATCACTTTGTGCGCCTCGAGGCGAGACGGGCGCAGTAGCTCGGGGGTCCTGCGCGTGAACTGATCCGATTGCTGCAACTACCGCGAACAGCGCGATCGCCGATCTCATTTCGAATGTCCTTCGTTTCGATGGAAGCGGTCGATGCCGACGTTCGCGGCATCGCTCGATGTGTCAGTCAATCAGATGCACGAACGACCAAAACCGTTGGATCCTTTTGCCCGTCATTCGTGTGGAATGCGTTCGAGAGGCCTACGCCTTGCGAAAGCGTCGTTCTTTGACGACTCGCATCGCAGAGGAGACCGATGAGCGTTCTTGGATCGATCATGTCGAAGGTGTTCGGGCATTCGACGGCGTCGCAGCCGGCAGTCGCCCCAACCTCAAATCCTTCCTCCGGACCATCGACCGCGGCGGCGCCCGCGGCTGCACCTGCGGCGTCGTCGCCGCCTCCGGCGGCCCCGGCACCGGCCGCGATGTCGTCTGTCGACGTCGAGAAGGTCCTGTCGGACATGGCGTCACACTCGTCGCAGAAGCTCGACTGGCGCCACTCGATCGTCGATCTCATGAAGCTCCTGGGAATCGACAGCAGCATGGTCAACCGACGCGCACTTGCCTCGGAGCTTGGGTACACCGGCGACCTAAACGACAGCGCGACGATGAATACCTGGCTGCAGAAGGCCGTCATGCAGAAGTTCGCGGAAAACGGCGGGAAGGTGCCCGCGACGTTGCTCGATTGAGCATCGAAGAAATAGAAGTTCCACAAAGCCGGCTGGAGTGATATCGTAGACGCGGGCGTCCTCCGGAGCTCGCTCGCGTGTCTACAGGTCGGCACTTCAAACGCCAATCAGCCCTCGTCGCAGCGGCAGTCACGATCTGCGGCAGCGCGTCGTCCGCCGCCGAAATTCAAGTGCGACAGCGCCGCGAAAGCGATCATGATGAGAAGCACTGCGCAGTTGATCGCCTATGCACGGCTCGGCGATTATCTGTATGCCGGAAAAATATTGACCGCCGAGACGAGCCAGCGGCAGCTGCTCGAGGTCGTAACGGACCTTTGGGAGAATCACTTCTCCATCTATTCCGGCAAGGTACCAGATCGCGTCACGACGGTCGCGTGGGACCGCGGCGTCATTCGACCCCGCGCGTTCGGCAGCTTTAGAGATCCACTAAGCGCGACGGCACATTCGCCGGCGATGTTGTCTATCTCGACAACTATCTGAGCACGAAGAATGGATTGAACGAGAACTAGTGCCCGCGAGCTCATGAAGCTCCGTACCCTTGGGGTCGACGGCGATATACCCAGAAGGACGTTCAGGAAGTCGCGCGCGCGTTGACGGGAGGGACCTACCAGGCGAAGGGCGGCGAGAACGTATTCGTGTTCCGTCCCGCGCTGCACGACAGCGGCGCGAAGATCGTCCTCGGCCACGTCCTTCCCGCGGGGCGAGGCATCGAGGACGGCAACGACGTCTTGGATATCCTCGCGCGTCATCCGTCGACGGCGAGGCACATCGCGTTCAAGCTGGCGAGACGACTCGTCTCGGATAGTCCGCCACCGGGCCTCGTCGCGCGTGCGGCAGAGACCTTCCGCCGGACCGACGGCGATATTCCGTCGGTCGTGCGGACGATTATCACGAGTCCTGTATTCTTCTCGAAGGCAGCCTTTCGCGCGAAGGTGAAGACGCCGTTCGAACTCGTCGTGAGCGCGCGCCGCGCTCCGCGAGCTGTTAGTGATCGCGCTATCGTCGCCGGAGTTCCAGCGGCGATAGCGCTCACGAAAATCGATTGGGCTATTCGCCCTGCTGATGTGCCTCGACGAACCACAGCCACTTGTCGATGCCGCGCGAGATCTCGGTCAACACGTCGGCGCTGTCGGCATCTTTGAGATCCGTCATCTCCTCGATGCCGACGCGAACGACACGACCGAACTCCGCGAGCGCGTCAGATAACGCAGCGACGTGCTCCGACCCTTTCGTGAGGACGAGCGGATAGTCGACGAGCGTCGTGCGCTGTGCGACCACGCCGACTGTGCCTTCGGCGATGCCACCAAGCTGCACGACGCGTTCGGCGATGAGATCGGCGTATTCGTCGACCGCCTCGTGGATCTGGTCGAACAGCTCGTGAAGCGCGATGAAGCTCGGGCCCTTCACGTTCCAGTGTGCCTGCTTGGCTTGGGACTCGAGATCGATGCAGTCGGCGAGACGAGCGTTGAGCAGCTCGATCACTTCGCGGCGGGTGCTTTCGGGGAGATCGTTCTTCGTCGAGTACAGCTTCGACGCTTCGGGACGACGTTCGTCTGAGGTCGACGGCGCGGACGCTTTCGCTCGCGAGACGCTCGGGCCTTTATTTGTTCGGCGGACAGCCATGGCAAAACCCTCGATGCGGTGAGCCTGAAATATCGGGGTCGTGCGAAGCTCCGCATTGATCGGCTGCGGCCGCCGGCTCTTCTATAGAAGGGGCTAGCCCAGAGGCGGAAAGAATGCATAATGTATCCAGTTTCCTGGACGACTCTTCCCCATTCCGCCCCGACCAGCCGTGCAGCTCTCGAAACCGAGCGTCGAGTGACAGTGCTCCGAGCACGGTCGGTTGCTTGGCTCGTGGCGAGTATGCTGACGCTGAGTGGGTGCCGCGCGCATTCCGCCGGTCATCCGCCTCCCGATCTGCATGTTGACGTTCGTCCTTTCGGGCGGCTCGATGACGGCAGCAACGTCCGGATCTACACCATCACGAACGCGAGGGGCATGTCCGCGAAGGTCACCGAGTACGGTGCGACGCTGACCGAGCTCTGGGTCCCTGATCGCGATGGAAAGCTCGCCGACGTCGTCCTGGGGTACCCACGACTCGAGGACTACGTCGCGGCCCCGTTCTATTTAGGCGCGACGCTCGGCCGCGTGGCCAACCGAATCGCGAACGGAAAGTTCGTGCTCGACGGCAAGACGTACACGCTCGCGACGAACCGCGCGCCAAATCATCTCCACGGCGGCGCGCGTGGATTCGACAAACGGGTTTGGAATTCGACGCCACGCGCCAATGGCGTCGAATTCAGCTACACGAGTCCCGACGGCGAGGAAGGCTATCCGGGAACGCTGGAGACTCGGGTACTCTACACGCTGACCGACGCGAACGAGCTGCGCATCGAATACACGGCGACGACCGCCAAGCCGACGCCGGTCAACTTTACGAACCATTCGTTCTTCAATCTCGCCGGATCAGGCACGATGCTCGGCGAAGTGCTGATGATCAACGCGAGTCATTTCACGCCGGGGAACGCGTCGCTCGTGCCGACCGGCGAGATCGCTCCTGTCGCGGGAACGCCGCTCGACTTCACGCACGCGCGCAAAATCGGAAGTCGGATCGAGGAGATGCGGAAAGCGTCCAACGGCTACGACCACAATCTGGTGCTCGATCGACGTGGCGGCGGACTTTCGCTCGCCGCGCGACTCGAGGATGAGCTGTCTGGTCGCGTCCTCGAGATCTGGACGACCGAACCCGGCCTGCAGTTCTTCACCGGCAATCGCTTCGACGGATCGTTTCCCGGCGTCGGCGGCGTGAAGTACGAGCAGCACGCGGGAGTCGCGCTCGAGCCGCAGCATTTCCCCGACGCGATCCATCATCCGAATTTCCCGCCCATCGTGCTGCGGCCGGGCGAAACGTTCCGCTCGACGACGATTTATCGATTCACCACACGATCGCATGGCTGAGCAGACGCTGGTCGCCGACGAAGTGCGACCGCGCGCCGGAACGGCGCGTTGGTCGGTCGCGACCCTCGTGAGCATCGCGATCGCGATCAGCTACCTCGATCGTCAGACGCTGCCGTGGGCCATCACCGTGATTCAACGAGACATTCCGATCTCGAATCAGGTGAAGGCCTTCCTCGACTCGGCGTTTCTGGTCACGTACGGACTCATGTACCTCGGCGGCGGACGACTCGTCGACTTCCTCGGTACGCGGCGCGGCTTCCTCGCCATCATGTTGTTCTGGTCTCTGGCCTGCGCGAGTCATGGCCTCGCCGCGGACTACGGACTACCTGCGCTCCTCGGGCTGCCAATCGGCGTCGTGATGCTGGCGATGAGCAGACTGCTATTAGGGATTGGTGAAGGAGGCGGCTTCCCTGCTGCGACACGCGCCGTAACCGAGTGGTTTCGCGTCGATGAGCGCTCGACCGCGATGGGGATGATCAACGCCGGCACCGCTGTCGGCGCGGTTGTCGCGCCGCCGCTGATTGCACTCGTCCTCACGCGAGCTGACTGGTTCGGCCTGGCGCCGTGGCGATGGGTCTTCTTCATCACCGGCGCGTTCGGAATCGCGTGGACCATCTGGTGGTGGCTGTTTTACAAGTCGCCGGAAGACAACCGCCGAGTCGCGAGCGCTGAGCCGATGATTCCGCTCAGGGTGTTGCTGCAGCATCGCGAAACGTGGGCGGTCGTCATCGCGAAATTTCTCAGCGACGCCGCGTGGTACTTTTATCTCTTCTGGCTTCCGAAATTTCTGTTCGACACGTTCCAGCTCGACATCAAAACCGCGGGAACCATCGGCTGGATTCCGTACGCTGCTTCAGGTGTTGGCTGCCTCGTCGGCGGCACATTATCGAGTAAGCTGCTGCAACGCGGCTGGTCCGTGAACGCCGCGCGGAAGATCGCACTCGGTGCGAGTGCGGCGCTCATGCCGTGGGTGATGCTCGTCCCCGGCATGCACTCCGTCGCGTGGGTGATCGCGATTTTCAGCGTCGCGTTCTTCGGCCAGCAATCGTGGTCGACGCTCGTCATGATTCTTCCGACGGACCTCATCGAGCGGCGAGCGGTCGGCACGCTCGCAGGGCTCGTCGGACTCGGCGGCGCCATGGGCGGCGTGCTGCTCGGCCAGATCGTCGGCTATCTGCGCGATCACGGCTACAGCTACCGGCCGGCGCTCATCATCTCAGGCTCGCTTCACCTCATTGGGTTTGCCGTCATCTGCATCGGCATTCCAAGACTTCAGATGCTCAATCTCTCTCGAACCACGAACGCATGAAGATCACGAGAATCCGCACGCGCGTCGTCCAGTGGAAAGGCAAGACGGCGCCGCTGCCGCCGCACTTCTGCACGAACCCGATGGATTTGATCTCGGCGTCGCTGTCACCCGAGACGATGGGGACGTTCACGTTCCACGGGTGGCTCATCTGCGAAGTGTTCACGGACGACGGGCTCGTCGGAATCGGAAATGCGGCCCTTTCGCCGACGATCACGAAGCAGGTCATCGATCAGTACCTCGCTCCGCTCCTCATCGGCGAAGATCCGTGGGACATCGAGTTTCTCTGGCAGCACATGTATCGCAAGACGATGGCGTTCGGGCGTAAGGGAATCGGCATGGTTGCACTCAGCGCCGTCGACATCGCGCTTTGGGATCTCCTCGGCAAAGCCGCGAAGCAGCCGGTGTATCGATTGCTTGGCGGACGCACGAAGCCGCGCATTCCCGTCTACGCCAGTCGATTGTACAGCACGCCGCTCGACGAGCTCGCCGCCGAGTCGACGAAGTACGTCAGCGAGGGTTACAAGGCGTTGAAGATGCGATTCGGCTGGGGACCGACCGACGGCGCGGCGGGAATGCAGAAGAACGTCGATCTCGTTCGCACGGTACGCGAAACGGTCGGTGACGACATCGACATCATGGCCGACGCCTACATGGGCTGGACGCTCGACTACGCGAAGCGAATGCTGCCGCTCCTCGAGCCATTCAATCTTCGCTGGCTCGAGGAGCTCGTGATCCCGGATGACATCGGCGGATACACCGAGCTGCGACGACGCACGAGCATTCCGATCGCCGGCGGCGAACACGAGTTCACGATCTATGGATTTCGTGATCTCATCGATTCGCACGCGGTCGACTACATCCAGTTCGATACGAATCGCGTCGGCGGGATCTCGCAAGCGCGAAAGATCTCAGCGCTCGCCGAGGCGCATTCGATTCCGGTGATCCCGCACGCGGGACAGATGCACAACTATCACATCGTCATGGCAAACCTCAACTCGCCGATGGCGGAATTCTTCCCGCCCGTCGACGTCGAAGTCGGCAACGAGTTGTTCTGGTACATCTTCAACGGCGAGCCGATGCCGAGCGACGGATTCATCGATCTGGATGAAAAGACCCCTGGCTTGGGGCTGACCGTGAACGAAGATTCGCTGAGCAAATTCAGTGTGACGGAGTAACGAACAGTGACGCGACTTGTTCAGCTCCAACGAGGTAATGAGCGACGCATTGCCGTCGTCGACGAGCCGGTGCTGCGGTTGATCGATGGCTTCGACTCCGTGTACGGGCTCGCACAAGCAGCGATTGCTCGAGCGACGACGCTTGGCGCACTGATTGCCAATGCCGCGACGTCCGACACGATCGACTACAACGAAGTGTACGAGGGGAACTCGCACTGGAGCCTTCTGCTTCCGATCGACCACCCAACCGAACCGTCTCGCGTGCTCGTCTCGGGAACAGGCCTCACGCACCTCGGCAGCGCGGCGGAACGGCAAGCGATGCACGTGCGGGCGGAAAGCGAGATGACGGACAGCATGAAGATGTTTCGGTGGGGCGTCGAGGGCGGGAAACCGGCTGATGGGAAGCTCGGCATAGCGCCCGAGTGGTTCTACAAAGGAAGCGGCACGATTCTGCGCGGCCCCGGAGAGAAGCTCGTTACCCCGCCCTACGCGGAGGATGGCGGCGAGGAAGCCGAGATCGCCGGCGTGTACGTTATCGGCAGCGACGGCTCACCGTGGCGCGTCGGCATGTGTATCGGCAACGAGTTCTCGGATCATCGCTTCGAGAAGAAGAATTATCTCAACCTCGCGGGCTCGAAGCTTCGGACCTGCTCGCTGGGGCCCGAGCTCGTGATCGATCCGCAGTTCGACTCGGTCGCAGGAACCGCGACGATCGCGCGCGAGGGAAAGACGATCTGGTCGCGCGACATCGTCACCGGCGAATCAGAGATGTGTCATAGCCTACGCAACATCGAGCATCACCACTTCAAGTACGCGACGCATCGCCGCCCCGGTGACGTCCACGTTCACTATTTTGGCGCGTGCAGCCTGAGCTTCGGCGACGGTCTTCGACTCGCCGACGGAGACGTAATGGAAGTTCGTTTCGAAGGATTCGGCCGTCCACTTCGCAATGCGTTGTCGATCGACTCGAGCGCGAGCGCTCCGATCGCTGCGCGGTCACTCGCATGAGCTCACCTTCTCAGCACATCGCCTTTCTGGGGCTTGGAATCATGGGCAGCGGAATGGCGAAGCGTTCCCGACGCGCTGGTCACTCGCTGGCTGTCTACAATCGTACGGCGGAAAAAGCGAAGGCTTTGGTGGCCGACGGTGCGCGTCTCGCATCGTCGCCGCGAGATGCGGCAACCGGTGCCCAATTCATCATCAGCATGGTCGCCAACGACGACGCGTCGCGCGACGTCTGGCTTGGCGACAACGGGGCACTTGCCGGCGCGGCACCTGGTACGATCCTCATCGAGTCGAGCACGGTATCGACGGACTGGATTCGCGAGCTCAACGAAGCGGCGGGCGCGAAAAACTGTGTTCTCCTCGACGCGCCCGTCACGGGCAGCCGAATACAGGCCGAGAACGGCGAGTTGAACTTCCTTGTCGGCGGGTCGGAGGTGGCGCTCGAAAAGGCGCGGCCCGTCTTGGCGCCGATGAGCCGTAGTGTCGTTCACGTCGGACCGACGGGCAGCGGTGCGCTGCTCAAGCTGATCAACAACTTCATGTGCGGCGTGCAGGCTGCATCGGTCGCCGAGGCGCTCGTGCTGATCGAGCGCGCGGAGCTTGATCGTGATGTCGCAACCGGAGTGCTCATGAACGGCGCTCCCGGCAGCCCGTTGGTGAAGACTCTGTTCGGCCGCATGATGGCGAGAGACTACACCCCGAATTTCTATCTCTCGTTGATGGAGAAGGATCTCGCCTACTCGATCAAAGAAGCGGAACTCCAGAACGTATCGCTCGTGACGGCGCGCGCCGCGCGCGGTACGTTCGAGAGGGCCGACGCCGCTGGCCGAGGTCAGCAGGATATGGCAGCGATCGTCGAAGTGATTCGTGAAGCCCGGTAGTAGCGTTACGGAATGACCATTCTCTAATGTGGACCCCGAGGTGACGCGATGAGCAGTCGCGACTCGAAAGGATCGATCAGTCGCCGAGAGCTGTTGGCGAATGCAGCGAAGAGTGCAGCAGCCGTTGTCATTGCGCCGGCTCTGCAGGCAAAGATCTTCGCGCAGCCCGTCGCCGCGGCACGATCGGCGGCTCCGGTCAACGGCATCGCCGGCGTCGACCGAATCGTCGTTTTACCCGGCAAGACATATCTGCGAGGCTGGGCTGGCCACGGCGATCCACCGGTGCGCGCCCCTCGACGTGGCGCCGCGGCCGACTCGATTCCGCCGGCACCCGACGGTCGGCCGCCGAAAGTGAAATGGAGCAAGCGATCAGGCCCGGGCTCTGTCGCCTTCGAGAAGCCAACTGAGCTCACCACGAGCGCGATTTTCAGTGAGCCAGGAGCGTACGTCCTCGAGCTCACAGCCGACGATGGGACGGCGACCGCAACGTCGACTCTTGCTGTCAGAGTCGAGTTGCCGCCGCCGGCGACCCCGCTCGAGCCGATCGCCGTCGGTCGCTATTCGTTCGACAGCCCCCTGTGGAACCATCGCGCGAAGGCGTTGATCGTCAACTGGATTCCCCACGTGGTCGATCATCTCTCCGATCTCAGCCTCAACACCGGCGGCATCGACAACTTCATCGAGGCGGGCAAGAAGCTTCGAGGCGAGTCGTCGTACGGGAAGCACAAGGGATATGTGTTCTCTAATGCCTACGTGCACAACGCGGTCGAAGCGATGTCGGTCGCGATGATGGTGGATCCCAAGGGCGACGCCGACATGATCGCGGCGCAGGATGGCTTCCGCAAAACCCTCGACGCGTGGATCCCGATCATTCTCGCGGCGCAGGAACCGGACGGCTACATGCAGACCGCGTTCACGTTGCCGCGTGTGAGCAACGCCGGGGGAAACTCGAATCCGGGTCCGTTCAACCATTGGGAGCGTCGCGCCGATCACGAAGGCTACACTGGCGGCTATTTCATCGAGTCCGCGATCGCGCACTACACGATGACCGAGCGCAAAGACGCTCGGCTCTACAACGCCGCGCGCAAGCTCGCTGACTGTTGGTGTGCCAACCTCGGACCCGCGCCAAAGAAAGCGTGGTACGACGGCCATCAGGAAATGGAACAAGCACTCGTTCGACTCGGTCGGTTCGTCAACGCGAACGAGAAGAAGGGCGACGGCCAGAAATACATCGACCTCGGGAAATTCTTGCTCGACAACCGCTACAACGCGGCAACGAGCGAACGCGAACGCTCCGAGTATGATCAGAGCCATCTTCCCGTCATCGAGCAGTACGAGGCCGTGGGGCACGCGGTGCGCGCGGCGTACAACTATTCCGGAATGGCTGACGTCGCGATGGAAACGCGCGACCCAGACTATCGGAGCGCGGTTCGCTCGCTCTGGGACAACATCGTCAACCGCAAATATTATGTGACTGGCGGTGTCGGGAGCGGAGAGACGTCCGAAGGCTTCGGACCGAACTACTCGCTTCGTAACGGCTCGTACTGCGAATCGTGCTCGAGCTGCGGAGAGATCTTCTTCCAATGGAAGCTCGGCCTCACCTACCACGAAGCGCAGTACGCAGATCTCTATGAGGAAACGCTCTACAACGCGCTGCTTGGCGGCTTGGCGCTCGACGGGAAGACCTTCTACTACCCGAATCCGCTCGACGCCCGAACGACGCGCACGGCGTGGGCCAGCGTTCCGTGCTGCGTCGGCAATATTCCCCGCACACTGTTGTCGCTGCCGACGTGGATGTACACGCGCGGGGACGACGGCATCCAAGTCAATCTGTTCGCCGGCAGCACCGTCACGGTCAGAGACGTCGCCGGGACGAACATCGAGTTGACGCAGAAAACGAACTATCCGTGGGACGGAAAGGTCGCGATCACCGTAAAGCCGTCGGCAGCGAAGAATTTCACCATGTACGTTCGCGTGCCGAACCGCAGCGTCAGCTCGCTCTACGCCAGCACTCCGCAGGCCAACGGAATCACGACGCTCTCGGTCAACGGATCGACTGTTGAGCCCCGGATCAAGAATGGCTACGCGGTGATCAATCGCACCTGGAAAGCGGGCGACACGATCGAGCTCGATCTTCCGATGACCATTCAGCGCGTGCGCGCGGCGGAAACCGTTGTCGCTGACCGCGGGAAAGTCGCGCTTCGATATGGACCGCTGATGTACAGCATCGAGAAGGTCGACGTCGGCGACATCGGCAAGGTTCTGGCGCCCGGCGCACCGCTGACCAGCGAGTGGCGCGGCGATCTGCTCGGCGGAGTCGTTGTGATCAAGGGAACCTTCGCCGACGGCAGTCCGATGTTGGCGATTCCTAATTTCGTCCGAATGAATCGCGAGCCTCCTCCGCCCGCGGTCGTTGCCACCACACCGGCCGCTCCACCGGCGACGCCGGGAACGCGTCCGCCACCGCCGCCCGTCGTCTCAGTAGTGTGGATCAACGAGAGTCGTTCGGGATGACAGCGCAATCGATCCGGACGCTAGGGCTTCTTCGGCGGCACTCGCGTCCAGATCACGATTGCTCCGCAGCTCGTCAGCGACGCGAACTGCGGAGGCACCTGCGATGCGCGCGTATAGACTTCCATCCCCGCGATCGCCCCCGGCTGCACGAACTCGTCGATGTCGCGAGCGGTCGCGTCCTCCAATCGAATGCGATCGATGAACACCGTCGGCGTGCAGTCGTCCAGCGGTCCTGGCATGAAGATCTTGCCGTCATTTCCGCGGGGCATGCGCACGAGCGGCACGCGGCGGAGAAGGCTCGACGCGTCGATCGGCCAGATTCGCTCGACGTCTTCCGGTGTGAATTAGTGGCCGGATCCGAGCTTCGAACGACGTTCGAACCCGTTCGCGTCGTCCTTGTAGATGCGACTCGCGGTGATACGCACGGTGTCGAGAACGCTCTTGAGCGTCGCGAGCGCGACGTCGGGACCGCTATTCATGCCTGCGAATAAGTCGATGCGCGCGGGCCACCGCCTGACGAAACGAACTGGATCGACGCGTCGGCAAGTGGTCGCCGACCGATGCTGTCGTACACGACGCCACTGAGTGAAGGCGAGTCCGAACGCTGCGCACGACCCGAGCAGGCGAGCGTCGCCAGCAGCGCCAACGTCTTTGTCGACAGCGAATACGCGCGATTCACGATCCAGCCTCGTGTGCGAAGCATACCAATAGAACGACACTTTCGAGTTATGGCAAAAGAATCTTCTGACGATCCGCGCTTCGACCGTCGCGACTTTCTCGTTGATCTCGCCGGCATGCTCGTCGCGGGACAGGCTGGCCTCCGATTCCCGATGTCCACTAAGTCGACGTCGACCGAGCGCTCGACCGCCCCGCTCGCGCCGGCCGGGAACTTCGTCGGAATTCAAATGGGGCCGCACACCATGCTCGACGAAGGCATCGAGCACACGCTGGATCTCATTCAAGAAGCTGCCGCGATCAACGTCGTGATACCGTACAGTCACGGCTACAACGGCGCATTCGTGAAGCCGTTGCGCAGCCGAGCGGACCATGGCGTTCCGCTCACCGACAACGCCAACCGAAAGTTTCCGCTCGTCTGGGTGAAGACCAACGATCAGTACTACAAGGACACGAGTCTTCGCCACCAAGTCGTCGACGCGAGCTTCGCGCATCACGATCGCGATCTCTTCGCCGAGATGATCGGACCGGCCCGCAAACGCGGAATGAAAGTCTACGCTCGCGTGCTCGAGGCGGGCGGACGCAGCATCGCAAACTTCTCGAAGGTCGTCACCCGTGATATCGACGGTCGTCCGACAGGAACGGCATGCTGGAATCATCCCGAGTACATCGCCTTCTGGGCCGATACGATGGACGATCTTTTCCGTTCGTACGACCTCGACGGAATTCAGTGGGGCGCCGAGCGACAAGGGCCGTTGATGAACGTCGTCAGCCCGTGGGATGATCGTCCGCCGACCTGCTTTTGCGAATTCTGTAACGCGCGCGGTAAATCGAAGGGGATCGATCCGGAGCGTGCGAAGGAAGGATTTCGCGAGCTCTGGCAACTGGCGCAAGGAAAGGGAGACACGCGTCACGCCGACGGCGTCTTTGCGGGCTACCTGCGCGTCATCATGCGCTACCCGGAGATTCTCTCGTGGGAGTACCAGTACCGATTGTCGCGCGAAGAAATCGGCGCGGCGATGTACAAGAGAGTGAAGGCCGTCAACCCGGCCGCCAAGGTTGGCTGGCACGTCGATCACCAGCCATCGAGCTGGGATATGGTTTACCGCGCGGAGATGAGCTACGAGGAGATGGCGCCGCATTCAGACTTCATCAAACCAATCGTATACCACTCGGTGCTCGGCCCCCGTATTCGCGATTGGTATCTGCCCCGCTTCAAGAAGACGTTCTTGAGTGAGGTCTCGCTCGAGACGTCGCTCGAGTTGTACTACGACCTGTTCGGCTACGACAAGAACACCGAGCCGACGCTCGACGAGTTGTCGAAGAAAGGGTTTTCGCCCGATTATGTCTTTCGCGAAGTGCGCCACTCGGTAGCGAGCGCGAATGGGAAGACGAAGATCTACGCCGGTGTTGGTTTCGACGTCCCGGGCGCCCCGGCGGACAATCCGGACACCGTTTACCAGGCGACACGCAAGTCGTTCGAGGCGGGCGCGCACGGCGTCGTTGCGTCACGCGAGTACGAAGAGATGAAGGTTGAACATCTGAAGGCGTTCGGTCGGGCGGTGCGCGACGTATTCAAGCCGGGGTGATCGACCGGCGCCCTTAATTGCGCCGCACATCGGGCGCTGGTACTATCGAGGCGTCGACCACGAGCGACGAACCGCGATTCCTTCGTTTGAGATCTCGATGCAGAGTCACTCAGACACGGCCAGAGCATACGAGACGGACGTCCTCTTCCCGGCCGTCTACGATGAGCTCAAGCGAATCGCGCGACATCAGATTCGTACCGCGGCAAGCGACGCGACGATCTGTACTACGGAGCTGGTTCACGAAGCCTTTCTGAAATTGTCGCGTGGACGCCCCGACGCGTGGCAGGGACGCGCGCACTTCTTCGGCGCTGCATCGCGCGCCATGCGGCAAATCTTGGTGGACTTTGCGCGACGTCGGCAGAGCCTGAAGCGCGGCGGAACTGTTCGCCCCATACCGCTGAAAGACGCGGACGCCGCGCTCGAGATCGAGATGGATTCAGTCATCGCGCTCGATGGCGCACTCGCACAACTCGAAGAGCTGAATGCGCGCCTGGCGCGCGTCGTCGAGCTTCGATTCTTCGGCGGCCTGGCCGAAAACCAGGTCGCCGACGTGCTCGGCGTATCCGAGCGAACCGTCGAACGCGACTGGATAAAGGCGAAGCTTTTTCTGCTGCGCGAGCTCGAAGCGAACGACTATTGAGTTGACGCGGCGCGGCCGCACGTGAGGAACGACATGGATCTCGATCGCTGGCGCGCCGTGGAGCGAGTGCTCGATCTGGCGCTCGCCGAAGATCCGCAGCGGTGGCCCGCCGTGCTCGATGCGTCGTGCAGCGGGGACCCGGAGCTCCGCGCCGAGGTCGAGTCGCTCCTTCAGCATGTGCCGAACGCCGGCCGGTATCCGCTCTCGCCGCCTTCTGCGATTGCTGCCGCGATCGTGGCGGAAACCAACGGTCCCGAGCACGACGCGCGTGACGTCGGGCGCCGCGTCGGCGCCTATCGTCTCCTCCAGGAGATCGGCCGCGGCGGCATGGCGCGTGTCTTTCTCGCCGAGCGGGCCGACGGTCAATTCGAGCAACGAGTCGCGGTGAAGCTTCTGCGACCGGGGCTCGACACAGAGTTGGATCAGGCTCGCTTCCGCGCTGAACGGCAAATCCTCGCGGCGTTGAATCACCCGAACATCGCTCGGCTGTTCGACGGCGGCGTGACCGACGACGGCGTTCCCTACCTCGTGCTCGAGTACCTCGATGGTAAACCGATCGACAAGTATTGCGCGGAACGCGGGCTCTCGTTCCGCCAGCAACTCGAAGTCTTCCTGCCCGTGCTCGACGCCGTGCAGTACGCTCACCGAAATCTCGTCGTCCATCGAGACATCAAGCCGTCGAACATTCTCGTGACCGCGGACGGCGAAGTGAAGCTCCTCGACTTCGGTCTGGCCAAGCTGGTCGGCGCGGCGATCGAAGACGCGGTGCCGCTTACGATGCCGGGACAACGGTGGATGACACCGGAGTACGCAGCGCCCGAGCAGGTGACCGCCGGCGCTATCACGACGTCGACCGACATCTATCAGCTCGGGGCCGTCCTCTACGAGCTGCTCGCTGGAACCCCGCCCCTCGGTCGTCGCGACCGAGGAATGGTGGAGCTCGAGCACGCGATCCTCCGCGAAGAGCCGCGACCGCCGTCGCTCAAGGACGACGCGCACCGTCAGTTGCGCGGAGATGTCGACGCCATCGTACTCAGCGCACTGCGAAAAGAGCCGGAGCGACGCTATTCCTCGGCCACGGCGTTTCGAGACGACATTCAGAATTTTCTGAAGGATGAGCCCGTGCGCGCACGGCCCGACACGCTGCTGTACCGGGCGCGGAAGCTCGTCCGGCGAAACGCCGTGCCGGCCGTTGGGGGCGTATTGGCGGTAAGCGCACTGATTGCGACGACCGCGGTTTCGATTCACGAAATGCGCGATGCTCGACGCGAACGAGATCGCGCCCAGCAAGCCCTTCGACGATCGCGGGCGAGCACGTCGTTCGAGTCGCTGATCTTCAACCTGCTGCCCGTCGGCGGTACTACGTTCACGTACGACGAGCTGATTTCACGCGGGCGTCAGGTGATCGAGCGCGAGTTCCGCGGTGACGCTGAAAGCCGGATGGAGCTCGGCATTCAATTCGCCCAGCACTATCTCGAACAAGGCAAAGACACCGCGGCGCTCGCGCTCGTCGCGCAAGCAGTCGTGCTCGCGGACTCAGTGCGCGATCTGCAAATGCAAGTGCGCGCACGCTGCGAAATGGCTTATGCGTCTGTTCGCGCAAAAAGAATCGATAGCGCTCTCGTTTGGCTGTCGCGCGCCAAAACGCTTCGCACGAAGCTCGACGAGCCGGATCGAGGGACGCTCGACGCATGCGAAGGCGCCGAAGGAGACGCGCTCGTGCGTTCGAACCCGGATTCGTCTGTCCGCTTGTATCGCGCGATCGCGGCTCGCTTCGTCGCGGCAGGCGATACCGCGAATGCAGACTACGCCAACATGGTTGGGGACGTCGCTCGCGCCCTCCATATGGCGAAGCGAGATCGCGAATCTGTCAAAGAACTGATGCACGTTTCGGATTTGCAACAGAACGGCTTTGCTCCGAACCCAACCGACAACGTCGTGCTGATGTACAACGTCTCTTCCGCCTTCGGCGGGCTTGGCGAATACAAGACAGCGCGGGAATGGCTGGCCAGCCGTGTGGCTCTCGTGCCAAGCGTCGACTCGGCGCCGGAACAGGCGGTCTTCGCTGCTTACACGTACGGCTCGACGCTTTATCGTGTCGGTGAGGCTGACTCGGCGGAAGTCTGGCTGAACCGAGCGTTGGTCCATGCGGAGTTGATGGGCTCGCGCTTCGGACTGCAGACTGAGTACATGCTGGCGCGAATTGCGCTCGACCGCGGAAGAAACCGCGAAGCGCTCCGTCGCATCGCAGACGCTGACTCCATATTCCTGCGCATTGCGAAAAACCCGGACGCGAAAGCGAGTCGCGCTGCGTTTCGCCTCTCGATGCTGACCGGCGCGCTCACCGCGGCCACGGCTCCGTCGATTATCGCCGGAGTCCTCGACTCGATCGACTACAAGCCAACATCCATGGCGCAGGCTTTGGTCGAGCCGTTGCTCGAATCCGCGTCGCGTCTCGTCAGCGCGCACTCGTATACGGCTGCAACCGCGTTCGCCGAGCACGCAGTCAGGATCGCTGCGGTGGATTCCACTGCGTATCGCCAGAGCGCGATCATCGGGCGTGCGGAGTTGATCGAGGCTCGCGTTGCGCTCGGCCAAGGGGACGTCGCGCGTGCGCGCACACTGGTGAGTCG
>Ga0070684_100001587_pt1 | contig 16402 bp, 14 predicted proteins | sample KBSC723LmetaG_FD_65653 | JGI IMG/M metagenome (GOLD analysis project Ga0070684, IMG submission 65653) | Corn rhizosphere microbial communities from Kellogg Biological Station, Michigan, USA - KBS C7.2-3L metaG | ecosystem: Host-associated > Plants > Roots > Rhizosphere ...
CAGGATGTCCACGGTCTCGCCGGTACGCACGAGCACCGTGTCCTTCCAGACGAGGTTGGGCTCGACCACGCCGTCGCGGCCGAGGACGAGGAACCGGCCCGCTCCGTGGATGTGGAACGGGTGGTGCATCGGATGGTCGGAGTCCATCTCGTTGACGAGACGGAGCTTCACCTGGTCGCCGACCCGAAACCGCCAGTCGATCGCGTGGTTCTCGGCGTCGGTCGAACGGTCGACGAGCTTCCAGCGCATGTTCTCCGGCGTGGTCATCTTGTTGACCTCGACCATGTCGTCTTCCCACTCGATGCCGCCCGTGGCCTCGTGGTCGTGACCCTCGATCCCGTGATCATGGTGATGCTCACCCTGATCGGAGTGTCCGTGGCCGCCGACGAGATTGGCAGCGACCAACTTCATCCCGCACTCGGGACAGCGATCGTCCGGGTTCTCGCTGACGACCTCCGGATGCATCGGACACACGTAGGTCACGGCAGTTGCGAGCAGCTTCATCCCGCACTTCGGGCAGCTGCCTTCCTCAGCACGGACCACCTCGGGGTGCATCGGGCACGCGTACACGACCGCGCCCTCCGGTGTACCCATGTCCATCTCGGCGACAAAGGCCAGCGTCTTGTCCGGCTCTGCCTCCAGGTACGCGGCTATCCGCGCCCGCTCTGCGGTCATGTCCTCATTCCGGCGCAACACGTCGAAGATCTCGCCCAGTGAAGGTTCAGCCTTCACCTCCGAGACCGTGATCGCCGCCAATGGATAGCGCCGATCGGGCGTGGCGTGAATGAGCGTTGCCACTCCTGCCGTGTCGAAGCGGACGTCGATCACCACGCGCTCGGACGGTGCAAGGACGACCGCATCGACCAGCTCCTCATGCTCGACCCTGCCGCTGTCGCCACCGACAAGCTTCATCCGGGCACCTTCGATGCCGACGTTGAAGACCCGCGTGTTCGCGGTGTTCGTCAGGTACAAGCGAACGATCTCGCCCAGCTGCGCCTCGAACGACAGATCAGGCTCGCCGGCGACGAGCAAGATGTTCCCAAAACGCCCCATCGCTACGTACGTCGTCTCAGAGCGGCTGAACGGCGCGATCTTTCCGTCCTCGATCAAGACGTCATCGAGCGTAAGTGCGATCTCGCGGTTGACCGGAGCCCAGTAGTCGGGGTCAGCCGGAACGACGAGGATGTTCCCGTACAGACCTAGCTCCTGGCCGTAGTCCTCGCGAATGTGCGGGTGGTACCAATACACACCGGGATCGGGGAACTGCAGCCGATAGCTGAACTTCTCCCCGACCAGCATCGCGTCCTGGGTCTCGTGGGTGCCGTCATAGCGGTTCTCCACACGGAGGCCATGCCAGTGCACAGTCGCCTCCAAGTCGCCATCGTTCACGACGTTGACCACGACCTCCGAGCCCTGTTGCACCCTGATCGTCGGGCCAGGAATCGACCCGTTGTACGCGAGCATCCGCACCGTCTCATCGCCGATCCGTTTCGCCACCGGGCCAATACCGAGCTCAAGCTCACTTCCAGCCGAGAGTTCGACGATCTCGGTCTCCACAGCCGACGGGAGGCCGGTGATGTCGGTCGAAAACGCCTCACCTGCCGTCATCGCAAGTCTCCTTTGGTTGTCGGCACCATCATCCGATCCCCGCGGACCTGCGGTTGGAGGAACGGAGACGAGGGCCTGAAGCCCTTGAGCCGAACCTACACTCGGGGTCTCGTCGGTTTCCAATACCACGCGCGCGATTCCTTGAACGCGACGCCGCCTGGAGGCTCCTGACGTTCCCTCGCCGTCTCGAGGTGGACCCACCCGGTGAGATTCGTTGGGCCGCGTTGCCGTCGAGCGCATCATGACCCTCCGCGAAGATGTGGCCGTGGGTTGGGAGACACTCCATCAGTGGGGTGACGACGTCGCTCGCGTCGAACGCTGTGAGACCGGTGTCGCTAACGAGGTGTGGAGCGTGCGCGCCAACGGGCACCTCGCCGTCGGTCGGCTCGGCAAGCGCAGCGACGCTGACCTCTCGTGGGAGACCGAGCTGTTGCGACACCTCGACCGTGAAGGGATGACGGTGCCGATGCCGATCCCGACCACGGACGGCCGGTACTTCGCCGACGGTCTGGTCGTGCTGACCTACGTGGAGGGCGGACCGCCCGAAACGGAGGCCGACTGGCGTCGCGTCGCCGACACACTGCGCCAACTGCACCGACTGACGGACGGCTGGCCCCAACGCCCGGGCTGGCGATCGTCGACCGACCTCCTGCACGCGGAAACCGGGACGAAGATCGACCTCGGCGCGATGCCGCCTGACGGTGTCGTTCGATGCCGAGCAGCGTGGGCGCGGCTCACCGGACGGGAGCGGTGCGTCGTCCACGGCGACCCCAACCCGGGCAACATCCGCATGACCGCGGATCGGGTCGCGCTGATCGACTGGGACGAGTCGCACGTCGACGTGCCCGACCTCGACCTGGTGTTGCCACACAACGCCGCCGGCCTCGACGACGACGTGCACGACGTTGCCGCGCAAGCCCGGGCAGCATGGGAAGCCGCCGTCTGCTGGGACCCCACCGGGATCGACGAGTTCGCGGTCAAGCGGCTCGCCGAAGTTCGAGCGGTATGAAAGGAGACCGAACGACGATGTCGTCGATCGCCGGAGAGCTCATCACCGAGAGACTCGAGTACGACGGTGGTCGGCAGGTCACGGTGTACGTCCCGCCGGTTCCGGCCGACGCAGTCGTGTTCGCCGGGGACGGTCATCTGGTCTCGCAATGGAGTGGATCCCTCGAGGCCGCTGACGTAACGTCGACGATGATCGTCGGTGTCCATCGGCTGTCCGATGAGACACTGCGACTCAATGAGTACTCACCGGGCTTTGAGCCGGAGCGGTTCGCGGGACACGAGAAATTCTTCGTCGAGGACGTTCGTGGATGGGTGCGAGCGCGTTTCGGAGTCGCGATGCCCCCCGAACGCACGGCGGTGTTCGGTGTCTCGGCGGGTGGGGAGCTGGCCCTCGCCGTTGGGCTTGGGCATCCAGACGTCTACAGCGCAATCTTCTGCGCCTCCCCTGGCGGCGGTTACCAGCCGACTGGCGTGATGCCGAGTTCGCTTCCGCGCGTGTACCTCGTCGCGGGGACCCTGGAGCCGTTCTTCCGCGACAACGCCACCCGATGGGCGACCGCGCTTCGGGATGCCGGCGCCGACGTCGTGATGACCGAGCGCGTCGGATCGCACGGCGATAGGTTCTGGCAAGAAGAGCTGCCGCTGATGGTGGCGTGGGCGTTTGGACGATGACGCGGCGCGACGCTTCGCCGGCATCGCACTGTCTTGAAGTCGCGACCGACCTCAGGCAGGCATACGCGGACGCTGGCGCACTGCGGCGTCCCCTCGACGAACTGGCTGCGTTTCAACGCCAGGCGCCGGCGGCCAGGATCGCTTCGGCCGATGTTTCAGTAGGCCCGACCCGTCACCAGGTACGGAATCAAGAAGCAGACACCGGTCAGGGTGCAGGTAATGACGAACAACGCTGCATAGAGCAAGAACATGGCTCTGAAGAACGACGACTCGCTCGCAGAGGATCGGACGACCGGCGAGCTCGCCTGCAGCTCGGGTAGTGCCAACGTCGCCCCGCTCGTTGCCCAGGAGGCCACGAGCGCGCCATGCGCTCCGGTGTTCAGATGCGGCGGATCGAGCTGGAGGACGCGGGCATCGGCACGGACCGCGATCGTGAGCTCCTCCGGCCTGATCTCGTCGATCTCGTCGTGGACCAGGAGACCGCGTTGTGCGTTGGGCAGGCAAACGACGACAGCAGTCGTTTGGCCCTCGTCGTCGAGCCACATCTCCTCGACCCGGCCGATCCGCCCACCAGGCGCCAGGACGCGGAAGCCGTCGAGGTTTCCAATCGGTGTCCCTGCATCGACCTTCATACCGAAGCGGTTCCCGTTTCGGGATCGCACAAAACTGGCTGCCGAGTGCAGACCAGGAGGTCGACCTGGAGCCCCGGCTGGCGTTCGAGGCCTCGGCGTGCAACGATTCGGCTTGCCGTCGTTCGATGACTGATCCGATTCAGCCCTGGCCAGTCGTTCGTCGAGGTGCGAACGGGCATCCGGTGCGCACCCTCCAGCACCTGCTGCGCGCGCACGGCCAGCAGGTGAGCGTGGACGGCATCTTCGGGCCACTCACGGAAGGCGCCGTCAAGGCGGTGCAGACAGCGAGCGGGCTGACCGCAGACGGGATCGTCGGGCCGCAGACGTGGCCGAGGCTGATCGTGCAGGTGCGGCGCGGCGACAGCGGTGAGGCTGTGCGGGGCGTGCAGGAGGAGTTCCAGTTCCGCAACCTCTCCGGCGACCCCAGCCAGGGGGTGCAGATCGACGGGATCTTCGGGCCGATGACGGACGCGGCAGTGCGCGGCTTCCAGCAGGCGCTCGGCCTGAGCGTGGACGGGATCGTCGGGCCACTCACCTGGCGGGCGCTCGTCAGCGGCATGCTGGCCGGATGAAGCGAAGGCTCGCTCGTCTGAGCTAGATGGTCGGCCCGGCGGTCTCCGCCTTGTTCGGACAGACCTTCCGATGCTCAGCAAGCAGGGCCGGGCCACGGTGCTTCTCCGTGACGGCGACCCAGCCGCAAGCCTCGCAGGCGATCTCGCGCTCGGCCGCCTTCAACGCCCGCCGGGTGCGCGCGGCCTCGCCGGCCGGGCAATCATGCTCCTCGAACTCGCGAAGGGCCCACCGCAGCGAGGGCCGCTCCCAGCGTCGACCGCAAACGCCACATGAGGCGACGCCGGGATTGTCGAGCGCTTGCTCGGCTTCCTCCCGTCGTTTCGCGCTGCCCCAGGCCACCCACCCGACTCTACCGGCCGGGTGAAGGTTCACCCGGCCCGTGTCAATCGTCGAGCCTGTCCAGGCGGCGGGCGGCGGGCGCGAGCGGTCGGGGATCCTCCAGCACCGGCGCGAACAGGTCACCGTGCCGGGCGATCCGCTCCAGCGCCTCGGCCATCCCGAAGTCGCGCGGGCGGAGCCCGGATCGGAGCTCGTCCCAGCGCAAGGGCGTCGACACCGGGGCGCCCGGCTTCGGGCGCACCGAGTAGACGGAAGCGATCGTCTTGCCCCACCCGTTCTGGCGGTGGTCGACGAGGACGCCGCGCCGCTTCTTCTTCAGCCACTCCGCAGTCACCAGGCCGGGATGACGCCGCTCGAGCAGCCGCGAGGCGCGCTCGGCGAACGAGTACGTCTGCTCGAACGTCGAGCGGCGCGTGATCGGCGCGACGACATGGATGCCGTCGGCGCCGCTCGTCTTCACGTACCCCGGCAGCTCGACCTCGTCGAGCAGCGCCCGGATCAGGTGCGCGACCTCGATCGCCAGCTCGAAACCGCCGTCCGGCGGGTCGAGGTCGAAGAGGACGAAGTCCGGCCGGTGCGGCTTGTCGACGCGCGAGTACCACGCGTTCATGTCGACGCAGTTCATCTGGACCATCCACAGCACCGCCTCGACGGAGTCGAGCAGCGGGAAGTCGACGAGCCGAGCACCTCCCTCGCGCGGATGGGTCGTGAACCTGCGCGTGCGAATCCACGCCGGCATCCCCCGCGGCGCCTGCTTCTGGAAGAACACCTCGCCGTCGATCCCGTGCGGGTAGCGCTTCATCGTGAACGGCCGACCACGGAGGTGAGGAACGAGCGTCGAGCCGACCTCGCGGTAGTACTCGAACACGTCGCCCTTCGTGGTCCCGTCCTCCGGAAAGAGGACGCGATCCGGGCTCGAGAGCTTCACGGTCCTCGACGTCACAGCCGCCCTCGCAACAAACTCACCGGCTCGCCGACCAGCCCCCAGGTCTCGACCGCGCTTCTCCACCTATCCGCCACGTGCGAATCATGTCGGTTCACCTGGCTCGTCCCGACGAGGAGGAACTCCGGGCGCTTCCGACGACGCTACTTTTCTCAGACTCGATGACGCCTTTCCCTCGCATCGTGGAGCTTCGCGCGTTCGTTCTCACCGGCGGTGGTGCGGACTACCACGATCAAGCTGCAGGTCACTGGATCGATTCGCAGATCTCCACGCCGATGTCGCGCTACCGCGAGTATCGCGACACTCGCTCGTCGTTCGGGCTGAACGTGCTCGGCACCGTGGTCGTCGAGGCCGAGGCGGAGAACGGCGCTGTCGGCGTCGGCGTCTCGACCGGCGGTCCTCCGGCGTGCTTCCTCGTCGAACGACATCTGTCGCGATTCGTCGAGGGACAGACGGCCGATCGGATCGAGCTGATGTGGGATCAGATGTGGCGCTCCACGCTGTTCTACGGGCGCAAAGGGCTCGCGCTCAACGCTCTGTCGGCCGTCGATCTCGCGTTGTGGGACCTGCTCGGAAAGGTGCGGGACGAACCGGTGTACGCGCTGATCGGCGGTGCGGTCCGGGAGGAGATCGAGTTCTACGCGACCGGCCCCCGCCCCGATCTCGCCAAGGAGCTGGGCTTCATCGGAGGCAAGGTGCCGCTCGTGCACGGCCCCGCGGAGGGGGACGAGGGCCTTCGGAAAAACCTCGAGGCCGCGGAGGAGATGCGCGCGCGCGTCGGCGACGGCTTCTTCCTCGCCTACGACTGTTGGATGTCGCTCGACCTTCCGTACGCCCTCCGGCTTGCCGAAGGACTACGGCCGTACCGGTTCCGCTGGCTCGAGGAGTGTCTGCCACCAGACGACTATTGGGGCTATGCGGAGCTCCGGCGGCGCCTTCCGCCCGGACTGCTCCTCACCACCGGCGAGCACGAGGCCGGGAGGCTCGGCTTCCGCATGCTGATCGACATGGGCTGCTGCGACGTGGTGCAGCCTGACGTCGGCTGGTGCGGGGGGCTCACCGAGTTGCTCAAGATCGCTGCCTACGCCGACGCACACGACATCCCGGTCGTTCCGCACGGCTCCAGCGTGTACAGCTCGCACTTCGTCGTCACGCGTCCGGGGACGCCGTTCGCAGAGTTTCTGATGATGGCGCCTCGAGCGGATCGGGTCACCCCGATGTTCAGCCCACTCTTCATCGACGAGCCGGTGCCCGACCGCGGGAGGCTACGGGCATCGGCACTCGATCGTCCCGGCTTCGGCGTCGATCTCGACCGGACGCTTCCATTCGAGCGCCCGTTCGAGCACTGACGGCTGGCCCGCCGATCGCGCCGCCGTTCGGGCGGGCCCGCTTGCAAGCACCTTTCCGGGATTGAGGATCCCGGAAGGGTCGAGCAGGTTCTTGATACCGCGCATGAGCGGCAGGAGGTCGCCGTGCTCGCACTCCAGGTAGTCGATCTCGCCGAGGCCGATGCCGTGCTCGCCGGTACACGTTCCGCCGTGGGCGAGCGCGTCCTCGACGATCGTCGCGTTGATCTCCTTCGCGCGTGCCGCCGGTTGGCCGGGTAATACGCTCCCCGGATGAGGATCGAGTCCGTCCAGTCGCGTCTCTACCGGATCCCGCCGACCGTCCGTTGGGAGGACTCCACCCACCACGTGAGCGCCCTGGAGTACGTCGTCAGCGAAGTCACGACGGACACCGACATCGTCGGAACCGGTATCTCGTACACGACGGGCGTTGGTGGAAGCGCGATCGTTGCGCTCGTCGACGACTACTGCGCGGCGATGCTTCGCGGGGAGAGCCCGTTCGCGGTCGGACGGGTGTGGTCGTTCCTCGAGAAGCAGCTTCGCAGGAACGGCAGTGGGCTCGTCCACCTCGCGTTGGCCGCTGTCGACACGGCATTGTGGGACATCGTCGGCAAAGCGGTCGGACAGCCGCTCCATCGGCTGCTCGGCGCCTGCCACGAGCGCGTGCCCGTGTACGGAAGCGGCATCGATCTCTTCCTCGAGGAGGACGCGCTGCTCGACCAGGTCGAGACGATGCTGGCGGAGGGCTTCGACTGGATCAAGATCAAGGTCGGTAGAGACGACCCGGAAGAGGACGCAGCGCGGGTTCGGGCGGTTCGCGCCTTGCTCGGGGCGGGCCGGCGTCTCTGCGTGGACGCGAACCAGGCGTGGACGCTCGCCGACGCGCGTCGGCGCGCGCCGACGCTCGAGGCGGCAGGGGCAGATCTCACCTGGCTCGAGGAGCCGCTGCATCCCGAGGACGTCCGCGGCCATGCCGATCTCCGCCGATCGACCTGCCTTCCGATCGCGGTCGGGGAAAGCATCTACAGCGAGGCTCAGTTCCTGCGCTATCTCGAAGCAGACGCCGTCGACGTCGTCCAGCCGGACGTCTGCCGTGTCGGGGGTTTCACCGGCCTGGTGCGCGTCGCCGGGGTCGCGTCCGCATTTCACCGGCAGGTGGCGCCGCACTACGTCGCCGAGCTGACGGTCGGTGCGCTCTGTGCGATCCCGAACGCCCTCGTGCTCGAATGGGTGCGCGGCGGAACGTTGACCGAGCTCGGGGCGACCAGGGAGCCGCTTCGGATCGAGGGTGGGTTTGCCTACCCCTACGAGCGGCCCGGACACGGCCTCGACATCGACCTCGACGCCCTTGCGCCCTACGAAGTGGACTCGGAGACGCTGAGGCAGCAAGACACGCGCGCCGCGAAGTAGCCCGAGCGGGCGGTCACTCGATCGTCGACGTGCGACTGGTCGTGTCGGGCCGTTCGAGCACCTCGGGTAGCAGGTCGGTGCCCAGTCCGGGCCCAGTGAGGGGAAAGATCCATCCGCTCTCGACACGCGGGATCTCCGTCACGAGCTCGCGGTACCACCCCGTGTAGAAAGCCCGGACGGATTCCTGCACGAGCGCGTTCGGCGCGTTGATCGAAAGATGCACGGCGGCCGCGAACTCCACCGGTCCCGAGCAGTCGTGGGGCGCGATCGGGAGCTGCCACGCTTCGGCGAGCGTCGCAACCTTCTTCCCCTCGCTGATCCCGCCCACCCAGGCAGGATCGAAGATGACCACGCCGACCGGAGCCCGCTCGAGCAGCTCTCGGTAGGCCCAGCGCGTGCCGAGTGTCTCGCTCGCCGCGGTCGGCACGCGGGTCGCCTCCGCGAACCGGGCGAGCGCGTCGATGTTGTCCATCTTCACCGGATCCTCGAACCACGTCGGCTCGTACTCCTCGAGCGCCTTGGCGATCTTGATCGCGCTCGGCAGGTTCCAGAGCGAGTGCATCTCGACCATCAGCTCCATCCGGTCTCCGACCGCCTCCCGCACCTTGCGGAAGGGCTCGATCCCCTTCCTGAGGTCGTCGCTCGAGATCCACTGGCCGCCGCTCGCCTCCGCGTAGGGGTCGAGCGGCCAGATCTTCATCCCGGTGATGCCCTGCTCGAGCAGGCTGTGGGCGAGGCCGCCGGCGTCGTTCAGGAACCAGTCGAGATCCTCGTACGGACCGGCCGCGCCCGGATCCGTGTTCCAGTTGGAGACGGGAAGCCCGGCGGTCTCTGGCACACGACGGACGTAGCGGTAGCCGGCGCACGTGTTGTACGTGCGGATCCGGTCGCGGCTGGCTCCGCCGAGCAGCTGGTAGACCGGTTGTCCGCACACCTTTCCGAGGACGTCCCACAGGGCGATGTCGACTGCAGAACGCCCGCGGTTCTCCACGGCGGTCGCGCCGAAACCGACGAAGGGGTTCAGGCCCTGCCAGTGCCGGTCGATCTGGAGTGGATCCTTTCCGAGGAGGTAGCCGGCAGCGACCTCGTGCACCCAGGCGGACACGGCCTGGGCGGCGAAGAAGGTTTCGCCGAGGCCGACGACGTCCTCGTCCGTGTGGACACGGACGTAACAGAGATTAGGGAACTCGTCGACGACGATCGTCTCGACGGCTGTGATCTTCATTTCACGGCATCTCGGCGAAAACGGTGCACGGGCTCGAGTCGGCCCCCTCGGGGAAGAGCGGGATTGCGTAGACGCGGTGCGCGTTCGACGGATAGGCCGAGAGGTCGATGTCCTCGACGATGATCACGTACCGGTCGCGACCTACGCCGCAGAGGATCTGATGGGCGAGGATGCCCTCGGGGTCGATCTTTCGATAGGCGGCGAGCGAGATGAAGTCCAGCCCGACCGCCTTCAGCTCCGGGAGCGCCGACAGGTACTCGCACGCTTCGGGCGAGACGCCCGGGCCCTCGGCGGCGTACCTGATCGGATCGGGGTCGCGGACGTCGCTCCAGCCGGTGCGGATCATGACGATGTCGCTGTTCCGGAGCCGCTCGTCGTGGGCCTCGAGCTCCTCGCGCGATACGAGCTCGCGGTCCTGCTTCGGCGCGTCCACGAGCATCGGACGCTCGTACACGAAGCGCTCGAGCGGTACGTCGGCGATCGCAGGGCCTGCGTCGTTGAAGTGCTTGGGTGCGTCGAGGTGGGAGCCGAAGTGGTCGAGGAGATGGAGAATGCCGAAGTTCGCGACGTCGCCGCGTTCGATCGACGAGACCGGCTCCCACTCGTAGGTGTAGTTACCCGGCCAGCCGGGATGGCGGAACCCGATTTCGTACGAGAGACGGACGAAACGCGCCATTAGACGGCCGTCTTCTCTCGACCGTACAGGAGCAGGATCGCCAGGATCACGCCTCCGTAGACGACGTCGCGCCCCCAGTCGGGCATGTTCTCGGCGAGCAGGAGCGTGACGAGCGCGACGAGCGTGATCGAGCCTGCCGTCGAGCCGAGGTAGTTACCGCGGCCGCCGAGGATGGACACGCCGCCGATGACGACAGCGGCGATCGACTGGAAGAGGTACGGGTCTCCCATGCCGAGGGACGCCTGGCCACCGTACGCGGCCAGCGTGATGCCCGCGAAGGCGGCGAACATGCCTGACAGCATGTAGAGCACGACCGTCACGAGGCGGACGTTCACGCCGGCGAGGAAGCTGGCCTCCGCGTTGTTGCCGATTGCGTACACGCGCCGGCCGAAGGTCGTGTAGCCGAGCACGAACGTCATCAGGAGCGCGATCCCGAGCCACAGAAACAGCCCCCCGGGGATCCCGAGTGCCTCGCCTGTCACTGCGTGTCGGATGACCGGCGGCGCGTAGGAGGCGCAGGACGAGCAGGTGAGGCCCTGGGACAGGCCGAGCGTGAGGCCCTGGGCGACGCCGCCCATGGCCAGCGTGATCACGACCGCCGGGACGGCCAGGAAGGCGACGGCGAGGCCGTTGACGAGACCGAATCCGAGGCCCATCGCCAGCGTCAGCAGCACCGCCCATGAGGCGCGCCCGTCCTGGCCGAGCGAGGTCGTGACGACGAGGATGGCGCCGGCGTTCAGCACCCAGGGCACTGACAGGTCGATGCCGCCTACGAGCACGACGAAGGTCTGACCTGCCGCGACGAAGCCGACGAACGACGCAGTGAGCAGGATGGCCTTCACCGATTCGGCGCTTCCGAAGCCGGGATGGAGGATCTCGCCGATCCCGAAGACGGCGATCGCCGCGACGAAGGCGACGATCGTGCGCAGGCGGTCCGGCGTCAGGACCTCCGGGACTCTCCGGATCCTCTCCTTCACCGGTGCCGGCGCGACGGTCACGTCCGGGCGCTCACGAGCCGTCCGACGAGGCCGGCGAGCACGACCGCCAGCACGAGGAAGAGGCCCTGGAAGGCGTCCGTGTAGAGCTGGTTGACGTTCGCCTGGAAGAGCAGAGGCGTCACGAGGGTGAGCGCGAACGCGCCCGCGACCGCGCCGACTGCGCTCCCGCGCCCGCCGAAGAAGCTGATCCCTCCGAGCACGACGGCGGCGATCGATGTGAGGATGAACGGGTCGAACGCCGTCGCGTCGCCGCCCAGCGTCGTCGCCGAGAAGAACAGCGCACCCGCCGAGAACAGCGTGCCTGCGAACACGTAGGCCCCGACCTTGACCAGCCTGACCTTGATGCCGCTCGCGCGCGCCGCGGCCTGGTCGTTGCCGATTGCGTAGACGGCGACTCCGAACGGCGTTCGCCGGAAGACGAACCAGACGAGGAGCAGTCCGGCGACGTAGATCAGCCCCCAGGGGCCGTTCACGTTGGCCATGAACTTCGTGTACTCGATCGGGATCGAGCCTCCTGGCTCGGGGAGCACCTTGATCGCGAGCCCGCTGTAGATCGACAGCGTGGCGAGCGTGACCAGGATCGGTTGCAGCCGTCCGAACGCGATCAGGCAGCCGTTGACGAGGCCTGCTCCGGCGCCGATGGCGAGTCCGATCAGGCTCCAGGCGACCATCGACCCGGTGGACGAGTGCATGTTCGAGGCGACGATCGTGTTGGTCAGCGCCATGACGCCGCCGACCGAGAGGTCGAGGCCGCGCGTCAGGACGACGACGGTCTGCCCGACGGCGGCGAAGACGAGCGGAACGGCGGTGTTCACGATCGACTGGCCCTCGAACGGCGTCAGGAAGTGATGTTGATTCGAGACGAAGAGGCCGGCGTACACGCCAAACGTCCCCGCGAGAATCGCGAAGCTCAGTAGGAGCGGCGCCTGCTGCACGCCGAAGTGCCCCAGGCGTGACCTGCTCCGAAAACGTGGTTGCGTATCAGACGGCGGCATGCTCTTTCAGCGCGGCCGCGACCAGCCTCTCGGCGTCGATCTCGTCGGCCGCGAGCTCGCACGCGATCCTGCCTTCGCGCATGATCAGCACGCGGTGGCACACGTGTGCCATCTCCTCCGTGTCGGACGAGTAGAAGAGGAGCGCCTTGCCTTCACCGATCAGCTCGACCATGAGCTGGTAGATGTCGTGTTTCGTGCCCACGTCGACGCCGCGGGTGATGTCGTAGAGCAGCATGATGTCCGGCTCGGCGAGCAGCCAGCGGCCGATCAGAACCTTCTGCTGATTGCCGCCGGAAAGGGTGCCGACCTCCTGGACCGCGACTCGCCTCGTCCGGATCTGGAGGCGCTCCACCATCCGCCCCACCATTCGGTTCTCGCGCAGACGCCGCACGATCCCTCCGGCGGAAACGCGCGAGAGCACGACGAGACTCAGATTGTCACGCACCGAGAGCGGGAGCATCAGGCCCTCGCTCTTGCGGTCCTCGGGGACGAGCGCGATGCCAAGACGGGCGTCGATCGCATCCTGCGGCTTGCGCAGCCGCACGCGCTTCCCACCGACGGAGATCTCGCCGCCGCTCGGCCGGCGTGCGGCGAACAGGGTCATGAACAGATCGCGCTGTCCCTGGCCTGCGAGGCCGCCGACACCGAGGATCTCGCCTCGCCGAAGCTGGAAGGAGACGCCGTCGACGCGTGTGCCGCGCAGATCGCGGACCTCGAGCGCGACGTCTGCGTCCTGAGCCGGCCGGGGCAGCTCGGGATACATGCGTTCGATCGTGCGACCGGTCATCAGAGTTACTGCCTCTGCCTCGCCCATGTGCTCCCGGGTCGTCACGAACTCGCCGTTGCGGAAGACGGTGATGCGGTCGGCGATGTTCACCACCTCCCCCCACCGATGCGAGGTGAAGATGATGCAGCGGCCTCGCTCGCGCAGACCGCGCACCAGGCCGAAGAGCCACTCGACCTCTCGCTCGCCCAGAGCAGAGGTCGGCTCGTCGAGGAACAGGATCTCGGGGTCGCGCAGGAGCGTGCGGACGATCTCGATCGTCTGCCGCTGTGCCAGCGGAAGTGACGCCACGAGCTCGAGTGGGTCGATCCCCTCGACGCCGTAGCCCTCGAGGATCTCGTCCGCACGCGCCGGAAGCTGACGGCGCCGGATCAGTCTCGTCGGGCCGACCGGCTCGTTCCCGAGCAGGAGGTTCTCGGCCACCGTCATCCACGGGAGGAGCGTGAGCTCCTGGAAGACGGTGCCGACTCCGAGCCGACGTGCTTCCAAGGGGCTCGCGAGTGACACCTCGACGCCCTTGATCCGCAGCGCTCCCTCGTCGGGGGCCAGCACGGCCGAGAGAATCTTGATCATCGTGCTCTTGCCCGCGCCGTTCTCGCCGACGAGCGCGTGTACCTCGCCGAAGTCGGCCGAGAAGGACGCCGAGTGGAGAGCCTGGACGCCGCCGAAATGCTTTGAGACCCCGGACGCCTCGATTGCTCGAGACGTCCGGGGCTCGCTGCCATCCAGAGTGGTCTGGACGGTCCGTTCTGTCACCGCAACGGCTTTACCGGGCGCCTGCCGGGTGGTAGGTCCAGGGCACGGTCACCTTCATCGCTCCCGGACAGGCCGCCCCGGTCAGCGCCGCCTTGACGCAGACCTTCACGATCGCGTTTTTCCCGGAGTCGGTGAACGCGTCGAAGAAGCTGTCCGGAACGTTGCTGAACACGTTCACGCCGAGCTTTGCCGTCTTCTCGGTCGCGGCCGGGAACGGAAGCCAGACGGTCCCCTTGGGAGCTGCATGCTCCTTCTTGAGCACCTGACGGGCGACCTCGAGCGCGACGAGGACGTTGAACGGGGGCTGGCCGAGGGACAGCCCGTACTTCAGCTTCTTGCCGTGGTAACCGACGAGGAAGCGGCGGAAGCCGTTCTCGGCCTCACCGCCGACGACCGTCGGCATCGGCTTCCCGGCGGCGATGATCGCCTTGATGATGCCGTCGGTGCCGCCCGACGACCACACGCCGTCGATCTTCGGCAGGGAGGGCAGCTGCGACGCCGTGTTCCGCTGCGCCGTCGCCGAGTCCCACATGCCGGTGTACGTGGAGACGACCTTGATCCCGCTGTATTTCTTGAAGACGGACTTCGCGCCGTCGTTACGGTCGGTGTCCGCCTGCGTGCCTGCCACGCCCGTGACCATGATGACGTTGCCCTTGTGCCCGGGCAGGTGGTCGACGATGTACTGGGCGTTCTGGACGCCGTACTGGTACTGGCTCCCGTTGATCTTGATCGCACAGGGTGCCGTGACCAGGTTGTCGTACGCGACAACCAGGATGTGGCGGGCGCAGGCCTGCTGGATGATCCCGTTCAGACCGGTTCCCGACGCGGCGTCGACGAGGATCGCGTCCACGCCGGACGACACCAGATTGGAGATCTGTTGCGTCTGCTTGCTGACGTCGTTGCCGGAGTTGTAGACAGAGCACTTGACCTGCTGTTTGAACGGCGGCATCTTGCAGGCGGCCTTGAACACGTTCTCCATCTCGATCCGCCACTTGTTGCCGATGAACGAGTTGGAGAGAGCGATCTTCAGCGGCTCTGCGGCCGGCGCAGCCGCCCGCTTCGGCTGGGCGAGTGCCGTTGCTCCAATCGCAGAGCCTGCGACCACCAGGACGGCGGTGAGAAGAAGTCCCCACCGGAACTTGCTCACGACGTACCTCCCTTCCCCGAGCTAGGACTTGGCACGATAGGCGCCAGACTAATCGACGAGCATCGACTTCGCGATCGTTCCCATCGTCCCCTGAAGCGCGGCCACGGCCGTCGTGCAGGGCGTGGGTCACGGGACCTGCCGCGGCACGTCGACGGATTGTCTGGAAGAGTGCGAATCGATGGGAGGATCGACAACGGGCGAGCGAGTGGACGATCTCCCGACGATCCGTGACCGGCTGGCGAGGCTGTCGAGCTCCGGAGCCGCCGACGCCCGTGGAAAGCGGGGCGCGCTTCCGGGCGCGATCAGACGCCTTCACGGTGCAGGGACAGTCGCCGGCCCCGCGATCACCGCAAGCTGCGCGCAGGGGGCCGTCTCCGCCGTCCTCGCCTCCTTCGAGCAGGCGACGGCCGGGCAGATCCTCGTCGCCCAGGGCAGCGGCGAGTGGGCCTACTTCGGAGAGCTCACCGGAGCCGAGGCCGTGCGGATCGGCCTGGCCGCCGTCGTCGTCGACGGCTACGTGCGAGACCTGGAGCGCCTGTCGACCCTCGAGTTGCCCGTCTTCGCGCGCGGTTCGACGCCGCAGGGCGCACGCCCGACCGGGCCGGGCGAGGTCGGCGTGCCGCTGCGAATCGGCGACGAAGAGGTACGAAACGGAGACTGGATCGTGGCTGACGCCGACGGTGTGGTAGTCATCCCGAAGGAGGACCTCGCCGAGGTAATCAGCCGCGCAGAAGCAATTTCCGCAACCGAGGCAGCGTGCTGGGACCGCGTGCTCGGCGGCTCCACCCTGCTGGAAGAGCCGTACCAGGATGGGACGATCCTCCGGGAGGCAATTCGCAGCCGGGAGGACCCGTTGACAGCGCCCGACGCGTCGGCCACCTTCGGGCCTGGAGACGCCTCGACAGGCCCTGTCCCCGAGGGAACCGCACGCATCGGCGCCGAGGAACTGCTGGCCGGCCTGGCGCTGCCCACACAGGGAAGAGTTTTCGACCTCGGAACGGAGCTCGCCACGGGGATGCCGGTCGGGCCGATCGAGGCCTTCGGCGGATTTCGGATCACGCCCTACCGCACACCGAAGTGTATTGCCAGTCCCGGCAACGCACCGGGCTTCGACTTCTCGATGGAACTGATCCAGGGTTCACCGCACATCGGCACTCATTTCGACGCGCCCGCGCACATCCAGTCGTTCGGCAGGGTCTTCGGGGGGCACCGGGCGGCCGACGTCTACGACGATTTCGGCTGGCGCGAGAACGGCATCCACACGGTCCCTCCCGTGATCACCCGCGGCCT
>Ga0070684_100001590_pt1 | contig 16394 bp, 13 predicted proteins | sample KBSC723LmetaG_FD_65653 | JGI IMG/M metagenome (GOLD analysis project Ga0070684, IMG submission 65653) | Corn rhizosphere microbial communities from Kellogg Biological Station, Michigan, USA - KBS C7.2-3L metaG | ecosystem: Host-associated > Plants > Roots > Rhizosphere ...
GCGCATAGATCGTCTTGCGCTGCTGGTTCATGACGTCGTCGTACTCGAGCAGGTTCTTGCGGATGTCGAAGTTGTGGCCCTCGACCTTCTTCTGCGCGTTCTCGATGGCGCGGTTGATGAGGCCGTGCTCGATCGGCACGTCCTCCTCCATGCCCAGGCGCTCCATCAGGCCGGTGATGCGTTCGGCGCCGAAGATGCGCATCAGGTCGTCTTCCAGCGACAGGAAGAAGCGCGAGCTGCCGGGATCGCCCTGGCGTCCGGAACGGCCGCGCAGCTGGTTGTCGATGCGGCGCGATTCGTGGCGCTCGGTGCCGAGGATGTGCAGGCCGCCCGCGCTGAGCACCTCCTGCTTCTCGGCGTCGCACTGGGCCTTGAACCGCGCGAACCCCTGCTGGAACGCCTCTTCCTGCTCCGGGGGCCACTCGTGCCCCGGTTTGCCGGCGTTTTCGGGATCGATCTCGGCGCGCGCCATGAACTCGGCGTTGCCGCCCAGGATGATGTCGGTTCCGCGGCCCGCCATGTTGGTCGAGATCGTCACCGCGCCCTTGCGCCCCGCCTGGGCGACGACGTGCGCCTCCTTCTCGTGCTGCTTGGCGTTCAGCACGTTGTGCGGGATCTGCTTCTTGCGCAGCAGCGACGCGACGACCTCGGACTTCTCGACGCTGACAGTGCCGACCAGCACGGGCTGGCCGCGCTTGTGGCAGTCGACGATCTCGTCGACGACGGCGCGGAACTTACCGCGCTCGTTCTTGTAGACGACGTCGTCGGCGTCCTTTCGCAACATCGGCTTGTTGGTCGGCACGACGGTGACGCCGAGCTTGTAGATCTTGTGGAACTCCTCCGCCTCGGTGTCGGCGGTGCCAGTCATGCCACCCAGCTTCTTGTAGATGCGGAAGTAGTTCTGGTAGCTGATCGTCGCCATCGTCTGGTTCTCTTCTTGAACCTCGACGCCTTCCTTGGCCTCGATCGCCTGGTGAAGGCCGTCCGACCAGCGCCGGCCCGGCATCTTCCGGCCCGTGAACTCGTCGACGATGATGACCTTGTCGTCTTCGATCAGGTAGTTGACGTCGCGCTTGTACAGCGTGTGCGCCTTGAGCGCCGTCGTCACGTGATGCAGCCACTCGAGGTTGGCCGGGTTGTAAAGGTTGCCGACGTTCAGCCGCTGCTCGATGCGTTCGATGCCCGCGTCGGTCAGGATCGCCGAATGCGCCTTCTCGTCGACCGTGTAGTCGATGTCCTTGCGCAGTCCTGGAATGATGCCGTCGACCTTCTGGTATAGATCCGCCGACTGCTCCGCCGACCCCGAGATGATGAGCGGCGTGCGCGCCTCGTCGATCAGGATCGAGTCGACCTCGTCGACGATCGCGTAGTTCAGCTCGCGCTGAACGTAGTTCTCGATCGACAGCTTCATGTTGTCGCGCAGGTAGTCGAAGCCGAACTCGCTGTTCGTGCCGTACGCGATGTCGGACCGATAGCTCTCCTGGCGCTCCTGGTCGTCGAGGCCGTGCACGACGATGCCGACCGACATGCCGAGGAACTTGTAGATGCGGCCCATCCACTCCGAGTCGCGGCGGGCGAGGTAGTCGTTGACGGTGATGACGTGAACGCCCTTGTTGGCGAGCGCGTTCAGGTAGACAGGCAGCGTCGCGACGAGCGTCTTGCCCTCGCCGGTCTTCATCTCGGCGATGCCGCCGCGGTGAAGGACCATGCCGCCGATGAGCTGCACGTCGAAGTGCCGCATCCGCAGCACGCGCCGGCCCGCCTCGCGGCAGACCGCGAAGGCCTCGGGCAAGAGGTCGTCCAGCGTGGCGCCCTGGTCGAGCCGCGTGCGGAACGCGGCGGTCATCGCCCGCAGCTCCGCGTCCGACTTGGCTTGCAGCCCGCCCTCGAGCGAATTGATGTGCTCGACGATCGGCCGCATCCCCTTGATGACGCGGGCGTTCTTGGTGCCGAAAATCTTCTTTGCGACGTAGCTGATCATGTTTGACGCCGTCCGTCGTGGACGCGGCTAGACCTTATTGTGGGGACCGTCGGCACGCAAGGCAAAGGGGGCACGCCCCATGCGCGGTCAACGAAGTCTCACGTCCCGGTAGCCGGCGGGGCGGGCGCGACGACCAGCTGGACGACGCTGGCCACGAACCAGGCCAGCGCGACGATTGCCGCCATGATCAGCGCGAGGACGGGCAGGCCCACCAGCGCGAACACCAGCCAGAGCAGGAGCGCCGAGTCGCGCCGGCCCATCGTGAACAGGATGTCCCCGATCCCGGGCTTCTTGTCGGGCGTTGACGCCGAGGCGGCGCCCAGCTTCTTGCCCCCCGAGAACCACCAGACCATGTCCATCAGATCGCCGCTCGCGTGCTGCCGGCGCATGTCGCGCATGATGATGACGTTCGACGCGACCAGCATCGCGCCGCCCGCGATCCCGACCGCCGCCGCCCACGTCCCCGCGCCGCTGCGCGCGAGGCCGATCCCGATCGACACCGTGATCAGCACGTTCAGGACGTCGTCGACGAACGTATCCAGCCAGGCCCCGAGCTTGGACTGCTGCATGCGAACCCGGGCGAGCTCGCCGTCGCAGCCGTCCAGGATTGACTGGACATGCTGGCACGCGAAGCCCGCGAGCATCGCGGTGTAACCGCCCGCGGCGATCAGCGCGCAGCCCACGAGGCCGAACGCCGCCGCCACCAGCGTGATCTGGTTCGGGGTGATCGGCGTCGCGACCAGCACGCGCCGGGTGAAGCGCACCGAGATCGGTTTGTTCAGGCGGCGGGCGACGAAGCCCAGGTCGGGACGGAACAGCGCCGCGTACACCGCGTCCTCGGCGGCGCGCCGCCCCGCCTCGTCGGTGACGCGCGTGCCCGCGTCGCCGCGCGCGATGCGGACCACGTCGCCGCCGACAACGGTCGCGCCCAGGCCCGCGCCGATCGATGACGCCGCCTCCGCATCCTTCACCGTCTGGATCTCGACGTTCGCCGGCAGGACGGCCGGCAACACGATCGACCCGTCGCTGGCCACGATGACGCGCGTGTTTGCCTGCGCCAGCTGCTTGATCGCGCGTTCCACGACGGTGAGGCCGGCGATCCGCATCGATGCGCCGGCGCGCTCCGCGGCCGTCGCGGACACGACGGCGACGCTCGGGACGCCGCTCATGGTCGCGCCGCCTGCCGGCGGGACGTGCTCCGCCGCGGCCGATCAGCCCGGCGGGCCGCGGGATCAGCGGGTTCGTCGGAAGGGCCCTTCTCGTCGACAGGCGGGGGACGCCCGAGCCAGCCGCGGTGGCGGAAGTAGAGCAACATCGACCCCGCGATGATCAGCATCGCCACCAGCACCATCGGATAGCCGTGCGGCGAACGCAGCTCCGGCATGTGGTCAAAGTTCATCCCGTAGATGCCGGTGACCACGGTGAGCGGCAGCATCACCGTCGAGAACAACGTCAAGAAGCGCATGATGTCGTTGGTGCGGTTCGAGACGACCGACAGGTACGCCTCCTGGATCGAGGTCAGCATGTCGCGGAACCCTTCGAGCATGTCGTTGATGCGCACCAGGTGGTCGTGAACGTCGCGGAAGAGCAGCGTGTCCTCGGCGGAGATCAGCGCGAACTCACGGCGGCCCAGGCGCAGCAGCACCTCGCGCTGCTTCGCCGTCCAGCGGCGCAGTTCCAGGATGTTGCGCTTCACCGACAGCAGCGAAGCGATCTGGGCGTTGCGCGGGCGCGCGAAGACGGCGTCCTCCAGCGTCTCGATGCGCGCCTCGATGTTGTCGAGGACCAGCTCGAGCCCGTCGACCTGACGATCGAGGATGGCGTGCAGCACCGCCGTCGGTCCCTGGTTCAGCGGAATTCCCGTCCGCGTCACCTGTTCCATCACCGCCGCGACGCTGCGCGATGCGTCCGCGTGGTGCGTGACCAGGAAGTTCGGTCCCAGGAACGCGTCCAGCTCGACCGGCTCCGCGCTGTCCGCGGTGGCCCCCGCCGAGAGGCCGTGCGTGATGATGTAGAGGTAGCGGTCGTACTCGTCGACCTTGGGATGAGCGCGCTGTTCGAAGCAGTCCTCCACCGCGAGCGGGTGAAACTTGAAGACGTTGCGGACGATTGCGTTCTCGGCGTCGCCGATCGGCGCGGTGACGTCGACCCAGACGCGCGTGTCCGGTTTGGCCAGCAGCGCAGGCAGCTCGTCGGCGGCCGCATCACGCACCGCCGGCTCGCCGGGACCGGTCACCAGGATCCGAAACACGACGGCAAGGTAGCCGCCCGCGCGCAATCGAGCAACCGCGGCGACCTCAGCGCCCGATGCTGGTCAGCCAGCGTTCGACGGGCGCAGGAAGCGCGGTGGGCTCGCAGCGAACGAGCCGCGGGTGGCGCCAGTCGTCGTTGTCGACGACGGCGACGGCGTGCGCTTCCGGATCGTGCTCGGCGCGGTAGCGATCGCGGCCGGGGAAGTAGCGACGGGCGATGCGGCGCTGGATCTCCTCGTCGGTGCGGCCCTTGGCGCGGTCGCGCACCAGGATCCGCCGCCGCGCCTCGTCGTCGCTCACGCGCAGGGCCAGCAGGCCCGCTGTTGCCGCGATGGTCGGGACGCGCAGCGTGAACACGCCCTCGACGATCGCGAGCTGGGCGTCGCCCGATCCCGCCAGGAACGCGCGCAGCCGGCCGTCCAGTGCGTCGAGGTCGTAGTAGCGCTCGTAGTAGCGCGCCGCCTCCGCCCCCTCGTCCAGCCCGCCGAAGTCCAGGTCGCGCCGGAAGTCGTCGACGTGCACCACCGTCGCCGGCAGCCCGTCCGCGGCGCACGCCGTTGCGAGCGCGGCCGCGAGCTGCGACTTCCCGCTGCCGTCGAGCCCATCGACGGCGACGATCCGCCGGGGCGGCGTCACACCGGCGGGCGGATGCGCCACTCGGGCGTGAACAGCTGGATCAGCGCTGCGCCGGCGCGCGACGTCGCGACGATGAGCATCAGCAGCAGCATGATCGGCAGCTGATCGACCGCCGCCAGGAGCAGGCCCACCGCGATCAGGAAGTCGCGCCGGCCCAGCATGGCGACCGTCTTGATCGAATTGCTGCCCGCACCGCTCACGGTACGCAGCGTCTGCCCGTAGGCGAACCACCAGCGCAGCTTGGAGACGTCTCCCTCGCCCTGGCGAACCAGCTCACGGTACGTGACCACCGCGTAGAACACGATCATCGCCGCGCCCGCGACCCCCATCTTCATGTCGAGGAAGGTGCCGCCATGCGCCCACAACGCGCGCCCGACCGCGAGGATCAGAACGATCCCGACGAAGTCGCCGATCATCGTGTCCAGCCAGGCGCCCAGCCCCGACTGATGCAGGCGCAGCCGCGCGACCAGCGACGCGCAGCCATCGAGGACGATGTAGCCCTGGAGCACCGCGAACCCGATCACGACGTTGGGCGCGATCCCTGTCGCGACCATCAGCGCGCCGTAGACCCCGACGAAGCCCGCGACCAGCGTCAGCAACGCCGGCGTGATCGGCAGGTTCGCGAACAGAAGGCGCGTCAGCGCGATCGACAGCTTGCGGTTGATCAGGCGATCGAAGATGCCGCCCGGCTCACGCTGCAGATCGTTGTAGACGCTGTCGGCGGCGGCGCGGCGCGAGGCAGCGTCGACGACCTGAATGCCCCTCTCGAAGCGGCCGGGCTGGAGCCAGACGGTGTCGGCGCCGACGCTGATCGTCTCCGGCCCCAGCTCCTCCTGCAGCGCCGCGATCGCCGCGGCCGGATCGCCGTCGACATCGCGCCGCTCGATGTTGGCCGGCAAGCGGCGCGGTAACGAGATGCTGCCGTCGCCGACGACGATGACGCGCGCGTCGCGCACGCGCGCGAGCTGGCGAATGGCGCGGTCGACGATGCGCATGCCCCCGACGCGCATGCGCGCGCCGACGGCCTCGGCCTCGGTCGCGCGGAGGATCACCGGAATCACCGTCGCCGCCGCTGGCTTACCCACAGCGCGCGGCGTGAGGACGGCGGCGGCGCGGGCAATCGGGCTCAACTCTCTCGCGCCATCAATCATCACGCTAATTCCGTCCCTTCCGATTAGTGTCCGGCGCCGCGGGAACGTGAGAATGCCATCCCACCCGCGCACACACAAGGGAAGAAGCTCAACCGAGATCAAGTATCAGCCCTTACGGAAACCTGGCGCGTCAGCGTTCTGACGGCTTTCGCGCCACGCGCACCACGCCCGAGGTGGTCCCGCCGCGCACCAAACGTGAATGCGAGGCGGGTTCGACGCAGAATCCCGCCGTGCCGATCGACTGGAACGGTCTCGCGTACGCGCGCGCCCAGATGGGGATCTCGCTCGCGTTCCACATCGTGTTCGCGGCGGCCGGCGTCGCCCTGCCGGCGTTGATGGTGCTCGCCGACGTGCAGCACCGGCGCACGCGAGATCCCGAGTATCTGCAACTGTCCAAGCAGCTCGCGAAGGGGACCAGCATCCTGTTCGCCGTCGGCGCCGTGTCGGGGACCGTCCTGTCGTTCGAGCTGGGCCTGCTGTGGCCGCGCTTCATGGGCCGCTTCGGTGAGTCGATCGGCCTGCCGTTCGCGCTCGAGGGCTTCGCGTTCTTCACGGAGGCGATCTTCCTCGGCATCTATCTGTATGGGCGCGGCAAGGTGTCGCCCAACCTGCACCTCGCGTCGGGCGTCGCCGTCGCGGTGAGCGGCGCCGCGTCGGCGCTGTTCGTGACGCTGGTGAGCGCGTTCATGAACGGACCGGGCGGCACCGATCCGATCGCGGCGATGGCCAGCCCGTCATGGCCGTACCAGGTCGTGCACGTGCTGCTGTCCTGCTACCAGGCGACGGCCTGGGCGATGGTGGCGATCTCGGCGTTCATCCTGCTGCGCGATCCGAAGCGGACGCTGCACCGCAAGGCGCTGGCGCTCGCGCTGCCGATGGCCTGCCTGACCGCGCTGGTGCAGCCGCTGTCGGGCGATCGCTCGGCGAAGCACCTCGCGGTGGCGCAGCCGCTGAAGCTGGCGGCGGCCGAGGCGCACCTGCACACGGCGCCGCGCGCGCCGCTGCACGTCGGCGGCGTTCCCGATCTGGACACGGGCGAATTCCACGGCGCCATCCCGATCCCGGGCGGGCTCTCGTTCCTCGCGTTCGGCGACTTCGACGCGCCGGTCACCGGGCTGGACGCGTTCCCGCGCGCCGACTGGCCGCCCGTGCTGCGCGTGCGCACCGCGTTCCAGGTGATGGTCGGCGCGGGCAGCGCGATGGCGCTGGCGGCCCTGGCGGTGATCGTCGTGGCGGCGCGCCGGGCCGCGCGGCGGCGGCCGCGACTGCCCGACGGGCGGCGCTGGCTGCTCGCGTTCGTCGCGCTCGGGCCGCTCGGCTTCGTCAGCCTCGAGGCGGGGTGGCTGGTGACCGAATGGGGCCGGCAGCCGTGGATCGTCCGCGGGCTGATGCGCACCGCCGAAGCGGTGACCGACTTTCCCTACAAGGCGGCGCCCTTCTGGCTGTTCACGACCGTCTACGTGTTCCTGGGCGTGGCCGTCGTCTACCTGCTCGCGCGGCAGATCGCCCGCGCCGACCGGCCGCACGGGCCGACCGGATCGGCGCATGCCGACTGACCTGTGGCTGGCGGGCGCGATCGGCGTCGCGCTGTGCCTCTACTTCCTTTTCGGAGGCGCCGACTTCGGCGGCGGCGTGTGGGATCTGCTGGCGCGCGGTCCGCGCGCGGAGGCGCAACGCCGGGCGATCGCCGCCGCGATCGGCCCGGTCTGGGAGGCGAACCACGTCTGGTTGATCCTGGTGATCGTCATGCTGTTCGCCGGTTTTCCGCCGGCGTTTGCGGCGATCTCGGTGGCGTTGCACGTGCCGCTGACGTTGTTCATCGTCGGCGTCGTGCTGCGCGGGTCCGCGTTCGCGTTCCGGTCCCTCGACGATCAAACACGGGACCCTCAAAGGGTCCCGTCCCCCCCGCGAGAGGGCCGGGCCGGCGAAGCCGTCCCGTCCCCGCGCGATCTGGGCGATCCCGGCCAGCGCCGCTTCGGCCGCGTGTTCTCGATGGCGAGCACGATCGCGCCGGTGCTGCTGGGCGCCGTCGTGGGCGCCCTGGTGTCGGGCGACATCCGCGTGCAGGGCGGCGTCGTCACCAGCGGGTTCTTCGCGGCGTGGCTCGCGCCCTTCCCGCTCGCGGTCGGGCTGTTCGCGCTGGCGCTGTGCGCGCTGCTGGCCGCGACCTACCTGACGGTCGAGACGTCCGACCCCACGCTGCGCGAGGATTTCCGCCGGCGCGCGCTGGCCGCCGCCGTCGCGGTGGGCGTGATCGCGCTGGTCGCGTTCGTTCTCGCCGGCAGCGGGGCGCCGCGGGTCCGCGCCGCGCTGGCTGCGCGCCGCTGGAGCTGGCCGTTCCACGGCCTCACCGGCGCCGCCGCCGTCACCGCGATCGCGGCGCTCGCGACACGGCGGTTTCGCCTGGCACGCGTCGCCGTCGCCGCGCAGACGGTGCTGATCCTCGTCGGCTGGGCGCTGGCCCAGTATCCCTATCTGGTCGTGCCCGACGTGACGCTGCACGCCGCCGCGGCCAGCGCGCGTGCGCAGCGGCTGTTGCTGATCGCGCTCGCCGCCGGCTTGCCCGTGCTGCTGCCCAGCCTCTGGCTGCTCTTCCGCGTGTTCAAACGCGCTAAGAATTCGGCTCGGGCAAGCACGGCGCCATGACCCGCAACATCAGGGTGTGGCACTTGCCGTTGCTCGCGACGCTGCCGCGCCGGCGAAACAGATCGCGCTGGTTGTAGCGGAACGGGTTGCCGTCGCCGTCGCTGACGGTGCAGCCCGACTCGGTGAGGATCACCTCAGGCGCGCAGGTGTCCCATTCCATCTCGGCGGCGGACAGGTTCAGGACGGCGTCGATCTCGCCGCGCGCGAGCGCCATGTGCTTGGCCGACGCGCCCATCTGCACCGCGCGCGCCGCCAGCCCCGCCGCCGCGAGGCACTTGCCCAGGCCCTCATCGGGATTCAGCCGCGAGATGCCGACACGCACCTCGCTGGGCAGCTGCGCGCGCGACGCGCCCAGCGGCCGCGTCGCGCCGTCCACCTCGACGAACGCGCCCTGGCCCTTGCGCGCGAAGTACATCGCGTCCTTCACGGGCTGATACGCCACGCCCAGCACGGGCGCGCCGTCGATCGCCAGGCCGACCAGCACGCAGAAGTCCCCGGTCTGCGCGAGGAAGTCGCGCGTGCCGTCCAGCGGATCGATGATCCAGACGCGCTTCTTGCCGAGGCGGGCGTCGTCGTCGGGCGTCTCCTCGCTGAGGAAGCCGTCCTCCGGAAACGCGCCACGGATCTTCTCGGTGAGGCAAACGTTTGCCGCCTCGTCGGCCGCCGTCACCGGCGACAGATCGGATTTGCTGTGAACGGCGACGTCGGGCTGGCCGTAGAAGCGCATGATGGCCGCGCCCGCTTCACGGGCGGCCGCTCGCGCGACCTCCAGCTCGCGTTCGAGGCTGTCCACGCCGTGAGGTTATCATTAGTCCCTCGATGCGCGCGCGGAACCTAAAAGTCGGACAGCTGCTCTACGGCATCTCGACCTTCGTGCCGGGAGTGGCGGCGGTCTTCGGCCGCGGCGGCGGTGACACGAAGTCGGCCCGCTACTGCTACTCGGTCTGGCTGCGCCACCTTGTGACGGCCTTCGCGAACGGGATGAAGCAGCACCCGCGCGTCGTGGCCGAGCTGGGTCCCGGCGACTCGCTGGGCGTCGGCCTGGCGGCGCTGGTCTCGGGCGCCGATCGCTATCACGCCTTCGACGTCGTCCGGCACGCGCAGGTCAAGCGCAACCTGACCGTGCTCGACGAGCTGGTCGACCTCTTCCGCAGCCGCGCCGACGTCCCCGGCCCCGCCGAATTTCCCGAGGTGCAGCCCCTGCTGCAAAGCTACGCGTTCCCGCGTCACATCCTGGACGACGCGCAGCTCGCCGCCGCGCTTGCCGACGATCGCCTGGCGCGCCTCCGCGAATCCGTCCAGGCCCAGAACACCGCCGGATCGATGATCGACTACCGCACGCGCTGGTTCGACGAGAAGGCGGTGGAACGCGATTCGGTCGATCTGCTGTTCTCGCAGGCGGTTCTGGAGCACGTCGACGACCTGCCCGGCAGCTATCGGGCGATGCGCCTCTGGATCAAACCGGAGGGCGTGCTGTCGCACCAGATCGACTTCCGCTGCCACAGCACCGCGCGTGCGTGGAACGGACACTGGACCTACTCCGACGTCGCGTGGCGGCTGATCCGCGGGCGCCGATCGTACCTGCTGAACCGCGAGCCCTACTCGACGCACCTGCGGCTGCTCGCGGAGAACGGCTTCGCGTTCATGGGCGGCCAGACGGCAAATCTCGAATCACACCTCGAGCGATCCACGCTCGCGCCACGATTCCAGCACCTGACGGAGCAGGACCTGACCACCAGCAGCGCGCTGATCCAGGCGGTCCCCCGTCCCGCAAGCAATCTGTGACAGTGAGACAGACCACATGCGCACACTGTTTACGAATCCAGCGCGGGCCTTTATGCTCTAGCTGATGCGTCTGCTGATGTCTCACGCGCGCGTGACGTTCTTCGCGTGCGTCGTCGGGCTGGGGATCGCGCTGGCGTCGTCACCCGCGCTGGCCGTCGGCGAGGAGATCACCGACGTGCGCGTGCTCGGCAACCAGCGCACCGAGGAGTCCACGGTCCGCTCCGTCGCCGGCATCTCGATCGGCGACACGCTGGAGATGGACACGCTGGACCTGGTGCGCGAGCGCCTGAACACCACCGGCCTCTTCGCCGACGTCAACGTCTGGTGGGAGCAGCACAAGACCGGCGTGCGCGTGAACATCGCGGTGAAGGACAAGTTCCCCTGGGCGCCTGTCCCCACCGGATCGTGGTCGGCGAACAACAAGTCGTTCGGCCTGCTGTTCGTGCACGGCAACCTGTTCGGCCGCGGCAAGCAGCTGCTGATCGGCGGGCGCATCGCGACCGTCGACTCGGGCGCGGCCCTCGCCTATCGCGATCCGTCGTTCTTCGGCAGCTGGATCTACTGGCAGGTGCAGGGGAACGTGCAGCGCCAGAACATCCCCGAGTATTCGCCGGAGGACATCTCCGCGAACGACGGCGCTTACCGGTCGACGCTGCTCGTCTCGTACGGCATCGAGCCGGCGATCGGCATCGCCTGGTTCCGGCGCGTCAAGACCCAGGTCGCGTGGCGGCTGGAACAGTTCAACTTCGACCGGTCCTACGTCCCCGCCGACGACATGGACACGATGCCGTCGACGAACGGGGCGAAGGTCGGCATGGGCAAGGCGTCGCTGTCGCTCGACTTCCGGGCCCGCGAATTCGCGGTCATGCAAGGCACCGCGCTGGGCGGCGGCTTCGACTACGCCCAGCCCGACTTCGGCAGCGACCTCACCTTCTGGCGCGTCGGCGGCGGCGTCGAGCACGGCGTGAAGTTCTTCCGGAGCCACAACCTGATCGCCAGCGCCGGCGCCACCTTCGGCAAGAACCTGCCGTTCTGGATGGAGAACACGGCGGGCGGCCCGAACCTGCGCGGCTACCTCTACCAGCAGTTCCGCGGCGACAGCCAGCTCCAGGGCCACGTCGAGTACCACTTCCCGCTGTTCTCGATCAGCTCGCTGGACTTCCGGGCGCTGGCCTTCTACGACGCGCAGGCGATCTGGTTCCGCGACATGCCGCCGCCCGACCAGGCGGTCGGCAACTACGTCGTCCGGGACACGCCCGACCACCGCAGCTTCCTGGTCGACGCGCAGGGCTGGCCGAACGGCCCGGGCTTCGTGCTCGACCGGGACTTCCATCAGTCGGTCGGCGGCGGGCTGCGCTTCTTCCTGCGCTCGGTCGCGGTGCCGCTCATCGGCTTCGATGCGGGCTGGGGGATCGAGTCGCGGACCTGGCGCTTCACGCTGATCGTCGGCGCCTGAGGTTGCCGACATGTGGGAAAGCTGTCACTTCGAGGTGTTGAAGGTTCAACACCTGCGTGGGGAACTGACAGATTTTTCACGTGTTATCAGCTAGTTAACTAGCCCCCACGCGCTGGATCAGGGGTTGCTCTTCCTGGGACCCCATGTCCACCGTTCCCTTCGATGTGACGGGCGCTGCCGTCAACGGCCCCGCCCCCTCCCGATCGATCGGCGTCGCCCGGCTGCCCGGCCAGGTGCAGCTGGCGCTGCCCAAGGTCCTCCTCTGCGACCTGGACGGGACGCTGATCGACAGCATGCCGACGCTCGCCGACCTGGCGACCGACGTCATCGAAGAGCGCTACGGAACGCCGCGCGTGCTCGCCCGCGAGCTGTACCTCGCCACCTGCGGCCTGCCCTTCGTCAAGCAGCTGGAGGAGATCTTCCCGGACGACCCGCGCAACGCCGACGCCTCGGCCGAGTTCGAGGGGCGCAAGCCGGCCCGCTGCAACGCCATCCGGATGACGACGGACACCCGCCGCGCACTGGAACGGATGCGCGAGATGGGCGTCCGCATCGCGGTCTCGTCGAACAACGGCATCGAGAACGTCGCCGCGTTCGCGCGCGACGCCGGGTTCAAGTTCGACCTGCTGCTCGGGTACGGCGACGGCCTGGCCAAGGGCCGCACGCACCTGGACGCGATCTCGCGCGAGTTCGGCGTCTCCCGCCAGGAGATGCTGTTCGTGGGCGATTCGCTGCACGACGGCGAGATCGCGGAGCGCGAGGGCATCCCGTTCGTCGGCATCGCGACGACGTTCTCGCCCGATCGCTTCTCGCTGCGGTTCCCGTTGATCCCGGTGGTCCGGCGCTTCTCGGCGCTGCCGACGCTGTTCTAGGGTCGTCGTGGACGCGGTGCTGCTTGCCGCGGGCCTGGGCAGCCGCCTCGGCGCGCTGACGGAGCAGATCCCGAAGGCGCTGATCGAGGTCGGCGGGCAATCCTTGCTCGCCTACGCCGTCTCGTTCGCGCGCGCGGCCGGAGCGCAGGCGATCACCGTCGTGGGCGGCTTCGGCTTCGACCTTGTCGCGGCCGAGGTGAAGCGGCTCGCGCTGCCTGTCACGCTGGTCCAGAACAGCGCGTTCCGGGACGGCAACCTGATCTCGCTGACGGCGGCGCGCGGCTTCGTCGAGGGCGCGGACGAGTTCCTGCTGATGAACGTCGACCACATCTATCGGCCCGCGATCGCGGCGATCGTCGCGGCGCCGGCCGCCGACGTCACCGCCTTCGTCGACACCGATCGCACGCTGGGCGCCGACGACATGAAGGTCCAGCGCGACGGCGACGGACACGTCCACCGGATCGCCAAGACGCTGGAGACCTGGGACGCCGGCTACGTCGGCATGACGAAGGTCCCGCGCGCGGCCGCCGCCCGCTACTGGGCGACCGTCGACGCGGCGCTGGCCGCCGAGGGCCGCGCGATCCACGTCGAGCGCGTGCTCGCCCGGCTGGCCGACGCGGGCACGCCGCCCGCGTGCCGCGACATCAGCGGCCACGGCTGGCTGGAGGTCGACCTGCCCGACGAGCGCGATCGCGCCGAAGAGGCGATCCGTCGGGGCGGCTGGTCGGACGGACGTTGAGCGAGCCGGCCGCCACCGATAACGCCGACGCCACGCGATCGAAGGACATCTCGCACGCGGCGCGCAGCGGCGCCGTTCAGACGCTGACCATCGCCGCGCAGGCGCTGGTGACGGTCACGCACGTGCTGCTGGCGCGGCTCTTCGGCCCGGTCGTGTTCGGCGGCTATCAGACCTGCCTCGCGGTCCTGGAGGTCCTCACCCGCTTCGGCCCGTGCGGCGCCGACAAGGGGATGCACCGCTACGTCGCGGCCCACCGCGCGCGCGGCGAGACGGATCTGGTGCGGCGCGCGCTGGGGACCGGGCTGCGCCTCGCGATCGGCACGGCGGGGACGCTGGCGCTTTTGCTGATCGGCGTGTCGGCCTTCATCGCGCACTACTACCACCAGCCGGTCCTGGCGACCGCGCTGCGGGTGATGGCGCCCGCGGCCGTGTTCACCGCGTGCGTGTACGTGCTGGTGAACGCCAGCCTCGCGGCGAAGGTCACCTGGGCGAACTTCGTCGTCCGCGGCGTGGGCGAGCCGGCGCTGCTGATGGCGGCCGGCCTGCTGGCGGCGGTGTTCGGGCGGACGCTGCTGCACCTCGCGACCGCGCACGTGCTGGCGGCGGCCACGACGTTCACGCTGGCGATCTTCGTCGTCGGCCGCGTCTTCGGGCGGGGCGAGATCCGGCGGGCGCTGCGCTCGCCGGGGCTGCCGGGGTTCGTGCGGTTCTCGGCTCCGCTGGGCGTCGCCGAGCTGATGAACGCGATCCTGCAGCGCGCGGACGTGGTGCTGCTGACGGGGTTCGTCGGGCCGAGCACGACGGCGGTCTACGCGGCGGCCGAGTTCATCAGCCGCGTCATCGGCAACCCGCGCTACATCTTCGACGGCATCGCGGCGCCCGTCTTCTCCGAGGCGCTGCACTTGAATCAGACCGAACGCCTCCGCGCGAACCTGCTGTTGATGAGCCGTTGGGTCGCGACAGCGGCGGCGCCGATCGCGGTGACGGCGATGGCGCTGCGCCACGATCTACTCGCGCTGTACGGGCCGGCGTTCCAGGCGGGCGCGGGCGCGATCGTCATCCTGGCGGCGGGTCATTTGATCAACGCGACGTTCGGCCTGGCGGGGTACGTGCTGGTGGTGTCCGGGCGATCGGGGTTGCTGCTGGCGAACAACGTGGTCGTCGCGATCGTGAACGTCGCGCTCGGCGTGTATCTGATCCCGCGGACGGGGCTGCTCGGCGCGGCGACCGCGGCGATCGCGGGCGTGTCGCTGCTGCACACGCTGGTGTCGATCGAGGTCTGGCTGATGTACCGGGTGCTGCCCGTCGGCTGGGCGACGCTGAAGCCGGTGATCGCGGCGGGCGCGATGCTGGCGATCGAGCTGCTGGTGGGCCGCCACGTCGGTCCCACCGCGGCGCGGATCGTGCTGGTCATCGCCGCCGGGCTGGTGACGTACCTGCTCGCGCTGGTGGTGCTGGGACTGCCGCCGGAGGACCGGCAGCTGGTCGGGCGGCTCGGGGACCGCGCGCGCGCCTGGCTCGGGCGCGACCGCGCGAGGTAGCATCGGGCGTGTTCTCGATCGATCTGCTGAACCGGATCCGCGCCGCCGAGATCGAGGCGATCGCCGCGCATCTCCCGGCGGGGTCGCGCGTGCTGGAGATCGGCGCGGGCACCGGACGGCAGGCGCAGGAGCTGCGCCGCCTGGGCTTCGACGTCGAGGCGATCGAGATCCCCGATTCGAACTACGCGCAGGAGCGGCTGTTCCCGATCACCGACTACGACGGGCGGCACATCCCGTTCCCCGACGGCAGCTTCGACGCCGTGTTCTCGTCCAACGTGCTGGAGCACGTTCGCGCGCTGGACGAGCTGGAGGCCGACATCAAGCGGGTGTTGCGCCCCGGCGGCCTCTGCGTCCACGTGCTGCCGACGCACGTCTGGCGGTTCTGGACGATGCTGTCTGCGTTTCCGGCGGCGCTGCAGAAGATTGCCTCGCCGGGCGCGCAGGGGGGCGCATCGAACGGTCTCGGCGGTTTTCTGGGCCGGATCGGGCGCACCCTGCGCACGCTGCTGTCGCCGCTTTTTCCCACGCGCCACGGAGAGACCGGCACCGCGATCAGCGAGCTCTGGCTCTTTCACCCGCGCCGCTGGCGCCGTCACTTCCGCGCCGCCGGTTTCGAGATCGTGCGCGACGAGCCGATGGGCCTCTTCTACACGGGCCACCTCGTGCTGGGAGACCGGCGGTCGTTGCCCGAACGCCGGCGGATGGCGAGCCGCTACGGCAGCGCCTGCCACCTTTTCGAGCTGCGGCCGACGGTCGAGGCACAGCCGCGCGCGCGGTGAGGGAGTGAGGTAGAAGGAGCCGCGTGACCGGCGCCGCCGCCCCGAACATCGACCTCGAGCGGACCACGTTCGACGTGCTCGTCGTCGGGTCCGGCTTCGGCGGCGGGACGACGGCGTACGCGCTGTCGCGCGCCGGCCTGAAGGTGCTGCTGGTCGAGCGCGGCGGCTGGCCCGCGCGCGACGAGACCGACTGGAACGGCCGCGCGATCTTGCTCGACGGCCGCTACAAGGGCGAGACGCCGCTGGACGTACGCCAGGGCGGCGCGGCCGCGGACGTCGAGACGTTCCCCAACGAGGTCGTGGGCGGCAACTCGATCTTCTTCGGCGGCGCGGCGCTGCGCCTGCGCGCCACCGACTTCGCGCGCTGGCCGATCGCGTACGCCGATCTGGAAGCGCACTACGGCGAGGCGGAGGCGCTGCTGGAGGTTCACGGCGAGGCGGGGTCGGATCCCTGCGAGCCGCCGCGCTCCGGCCCGTATCCGTACCCGCCCGCCGAGCTGACGCTGCCCGCGCGCCGCATCGCCGACGCCGCGCGGGCGCTGGGCCTGCACCCGTT
>Ga0070684_100001592_pt1 | contig 16385 bp, 24 predicted proteins | sample KBSC723LmetaG_FD_65653 | JGI IMG/M metagenome (GOLD analysis project Ga0070684, IMG submission 65653) | Corn rhizosphere microbial communities from Kellogg Biological Station, Michigan, USA - KBS C7.2-3L metaG | ecosystem: Host-associated > Plants > Roots > Rhizosphere ...
CCCGGTCCATTAACTGTGAACTCAAACATCCTAGACCTTGATAAAGAGGGTTTGTTTTCTATGTTAATCCTTATGGGGCTTTCAACTTGGCGAGGTAATCCTATTAAATCACTATTAGGAGCCATAGTCAGATACCCTGTCATGGCGTCCCATTGTCCCTTGTTAGCCAAGCACTCTACGGCCTCTGAGATGGCGTCAATAACATGAGACTTTCCAATCCCGCCACAGATAACAGATGCGTCATCGTAAATATCTGCCACAACCACCATGTTGTTAGAGTGGTAGTTATATCCTATGATTCTTGGAGAATCCATAGCATTAGCTATGTCCTGATAGGAAGTTCTGGAAGATTGTTCTTCTGACAGAAACTGCAACGCTTGTTTTTCTTGACCTTGTGCTAACTGAAAATCTTCTGGTGAACCCCTGCGGTAACTCTCAAGAGCCTTAAGCATCATTACGATTGCCATTTTAGAATGCAATGGAATGAAGTCGCTCATGGACGTTATGTTAGTTGTCCTAAGTCTAACCAGCATACGAACAGATACCCCAGACTTACTTAACCTAATGGTTCTACGAGTTGGCTTTTGCTGAGATGTTACCCCGCCAACGCTATCGGCAACTATGGTGGAAGATTCTCCTAAGTCTTCCCAAGACCAGTCTACCCTTTCGTCACTATCTCCGGGGCCATTCATGGTAAACTCATACATCCTGCCCCTAGAAAATGACGGATTTCCTTCTAGGTTTACCTTGAGTGGAACCTCTACCTGATCTGGTAACTGAACAAGAAATCTATCTGTAATAGGAATAACAACATACGCCAGTAATGGTTCCCACGAACCTTTGTTAGCTAGCGTTTCTATGGCGTCTGTGAGGCGTCGGAAGATTTTGTCTTGGCTAGCAAAACCTAAAGCTTCCTTGGCGTCTTCGTAAATATCGGATACTAACATTATGAAATAGTTACCATGTTGAGCGCAGTTATACTCACCGAGCCACCGTATATAAATCCTTGTAACACATCATCTAGTTGCGCGTCTAGTGTGTTAACCGCTGATAATCCAAATTCAATTACTTTGTCTGATGCCACGCTAATCTGCATAACTGCTTGCCCCCTAACAAAGGTATACCCTGTGTCTGGGGTGTTATCCGCCAAGGCAACAGGAAACCATTTTTGCGTCACATCTGCTGGTGCGTTTTTAATTCTATACCATAAGCTTAGGTATCTATCCACCTTTCCACTAAAATCCACCTTAAAGGTAGTTAAAACTTGACCCAGCCTATTCAGGTCTCCACCAGTGGAGTAATCAACACCCTTAAAACAAGAGCCGTTAGTGGCTACCGTCTGTGTTGCGTAAACCCCATAAGGCCTAGTATAGTTATTTCCATCTGTTCCATGAAAATCATTAGAACCACCCAATGTATCATAGGCTATCGGGGCGGTAAATGCAGATACAGAAACGGGCGGGAAATACTTACCAACGTAACCGGGATTTTGTAACCTAACGTTGTTATTAAGGTCTTTAAGGTTGAACGAGGCGGCTGCATTAGACTCGTCAATGACTCTGTATCCCGTGACATATCCACCACCATCCTTAACAACGCTAAATCTAGAATTTACAGCAGTTAGTTTTGTGTCATGTGTTGACAACAAACTTGAATTTGCCGATATAGCCGCAGTGTTAGTATCTATGTTGCCCTGTAGCAGGGTATTGGCGTTTTCTCTATTAGTGATTTCGTCTGAAATGTTGTTAGCGTTATCAATAATATCAGCAGAATTATCAGCAACACCAGTAGTTAAGGTGGCGTCTGCTGCTATTCTGGCTGCTGTTTCGGCATCAATCAGTGCTTGATGTCCAGCAATTTCAGCAGTCAGGGCAGCTACGTCAGATTGTATATCTAGGTCTGCTGCTTCCCTTGCTGTTTTTTCGTCATTCAGTGTATCTGTAATACCAGCTATAGACGAGCTAAGGGAGTTAAATGAATTTTGTAAAACTGTATCAGCGGATTTTCTATCTGTGATTTCTTGGGCAACATCAGATGCGGCATCGTTAGCGATGGTCGTTAAGGAAGTAATCTGTGCCGCCTGAGCCGCCAATGGGTCTACGTTATTTCCTATTAACTGATCTATCTGAGTTAGTGCTGTTTGAAGTGCGGAATTAATAGAACCGATCTGCGAAGAAAAAGAGCCAGAAGAAGTAGAAGCAGACTCAGTAGCCAATGCTAAATTGGCCTCAAGATCATCTACTCTGGTATTTACGGTATCTAGCCCATCTGCAACCGTAACAGAAAGAGTTCCTCTGTCAGTTATTTCTTGATTTAGTGTAGCCAGATTGGTGTCTATCTGAGATTGCAGGTCTGTGTCTGTGCTAGCTAGGTCAGTATCTGCGCTTAGCCTATCTGTGGTTTCTTGGTCTAGCCTAGACGATAAATCGGAAACATCTGATGCGTTATCCGCAACGTCAGTAGATAGAGTAGTTAAATCCGTGTCTAGTATGGTATCAACTTCTCGTATAGAATGAGAAGACAGCCACGATAGAAATTCAGGCGGAACTCCTATAGGTGGGTCTTGCAGCGTATGAATATCCGTGTCGTGACCACTAATCCTGTTTTCGTGCCCTTGAAGTTCAACACTAAGGTCGTTGATTTGGCGTTGTAGCGCCGCGACCATCGTTGTTAGTGTCTCTAAAGTAGTATCCATTAGTAGTATTCCGTAACAAATATAACGCCCTGTCCACCAGTGCCACCAGCAAACCCACTCGCAGATGTTGAAAGCGCACCGCCACCACCACCACCATATAAATATCCGGGGTTTCCCGTAGCTTGACTAAAGGGCTGCGACTTTGAACCACCGTAAATCGAAGACCCACCAATACCGGGTATTCCTATCGTCCCAGACAACCTATAAGAGTTAGCTCCGTCTGGAGATTCTGTTCCAGATGAACTTCCACCACCACCAGCGCCACCACCACCAGCCGCAACTGCCGTATTGCCGCTTCCGGCTAGATTAGTTCCGCCCTGACCAGCACCCCCCATAACTATTCCGCCAAAATCTGTTGTTACACCAGCAGAGCCAGTTCCGTTTGCAGCTATACCACCCGCACCACCCGAACCAACTATCATAGCATAAGAAGAAGCTGGATTGGAAATTAGTTTAAAGTCATAGCCACCAGCACCACCGCCAGCACCTACGGAACAATTAGATAAAGCGGCCTGCGCCCCCGCACCGCCACCACCACCACCTATGCACTCAACATAAATAGCCTTAACCCCCGTTGGAGTAGTGTAGGTTCCATTGCTGTTAAAGGATACCCTTCTAACTGCTGGAAATCTATTAATGACGGTCCACTGGCTAGCTCCATCGGAGGATAACACGTATCCACCCTTAGGAACATCCATCACCAACGCCGACGAAGAACCTTGTATTGTATCAGCACCTTGTCGAGATATATTAAGAACGAATGCGCCATTAATTGCGCCGAAGTCGTCAGATATTGTTATTTCCTGACCTGCGTTGAACGAGTTAGCTAATGGCAGCGTTACTGTTCTTGTAGCTGTGAAATTCGCAGATGTAGAAACATGCCTATCGGTTGCAAGGGCTGTGTAGTTAGCATTACCAAAGGTTGTTATAGACTCAAGATTTAACAACGAAGATGATCGCGCTGTCTTAGCATCTACGTTCGTAGGAGAGGCTATGCCTGCCGTGGCATTAGCGTGTATAGTTTTAGCCGCCATGCCTGCCAGCATAGAGTTAGTTATGCTTGCAGCGTCAGGGGTAAATACCTGCCAAGTTGAATCTTCTCTTAAGTATCTTGTATATGGCGGTGTTCCTGTTCCGGGGTCTGGAACCAGCCCAGCAGCGTGTGATGGGCCTTTAGCACCAAATGGAGTAGCTGATGCAAAGTCTACTCCCGCAACAGCGGCAACATCTGTGGAGCCAACTCCAGACGATTTACGTAACCCTGTAACACTAGCCGGAAACCTCGTATCGTTACCAACGGCCAGATTAGAGGCTCCTGTTCCTACCAAGACTGACACATCGTTAAAATTAAATACCCTAAATGATGGAGCAGCAGCACCACCGCTTATTGGGCCAAGAAGCGCCGTGTTAGCTGATTGATTAGCTGCTGTGACCGCTAGGGTTCCTGTAGTTGTAACAGGGGAACCAGAAACGCTCAACCAAGGTGGGGCGGTTAATGCAACACTTGTTACTGTTCCAGAACCAGCTGGAGCGGCCCATGTTCCGTTTTCGTTTAAATATCTTGTAGAACCCGCAGAACCGCCGGGGTCAGGAACTAACCCCTTGGAATGCGATACCCCAGATGCGCCGAAAACTGTGGTATCCCAATAGTCTGTCTTGGCTACAGCGGCAACATCCGATGAACCCGCGCCTGCCCCTTTACGAAGACCAGTAACATTAGAAGAAAATCTAGTGTCATTACCTTGTGCCAAGGTATTAGCCGTAGCTCCAAAGTGAGGTGTGATAGTATATCCGCCGCTCCCATTATCGGTAACACTAATAGCGGTATCGTTTGCGCTAACAAATGAGTTAACAATGGAATTGATCGCGTCTTGCAATCCGTTGATTTGTGAAATCTCTAGGTTTGGTATATGTCCAGCGACCAATGATCGCATAGATGGAACACCAACACCAACCCCTGTTGCGAAAACCTTAAGTGCATCAATGTCAGATTTTGCAGATATAGAAAGAACCGCTTCCTGACCTGTGATGGGTTCCTCTGGAACATCTAACCAGTCAAGGTTGCTAACTATTTCAAGCGACTGAATTGACTGACCTTCTGGAAACCTTAACTGGAATGGGTTAAGCTCTAGTTCCATTACAGTTCGTCATTTTGATGCGGTATAACATGACCTGTTTTACCGTGGGTTTGTAAAAGCTGGTGTGCTAGCTTAGGCGCTACCCATAGCGGAACATGCATACCCGTTCCCCTTTCGGGAAAATGTGGGTCGTGTATCTTTCGACGAAAATCTACAGCACTTAGAAATTGCTGAAACCCCTGATCGTCTGTATCCGGTCTGTTGGGTGGTTCGCCTGATTCTTCGTTAAATGGTATCGGGGCTTTCTTCATGGTATAAGTCTTGTGGGTCAACTAGCTTAACATCTAGTAACTGTATATCGTTGAAGGGGTGACGTGCAATAATTCCAGCAGCCTCGTTTTCGGCTTCTGGCTGGTTGTCGGCTGTAATATATTCCTCTTCAATCTCGTCTGGATTACCAGACGGATTAAGCAGCGTTACCCTATAGACGTTATTCACACCTACATTTTACATGCAGGGTGATAACAAGGTCAACTAGCTATAGACCAACCCGGAGAATGGCTAGGAAAGCCACGGGGATAGAAAGCGTTTTCTCTTGAGAGGTGGTAGTTAGGATTAGCCTCCATCTCAGCATAAAGCTTTAACAGTTCAGGTGAAGGTGGCTTAGCCTTTAGCGTCCACGTTTTATCTGCGTATCTAGGGTGTCCCCAAAAATCAGGTATCATTTGTATGACTGTAATACGTAAGTAACACCATCTACAACCGCAGGAACTCCGGGCCAAAACCGATACACAACTTCAGCTTCATCAATTCCACCGTTTCCGTTTTCATAAGCAGGCGCACCTAGTTTCTTAAGCATGGCATAGCTACCTTCTCCGAGTTTTGTTCGTGGGCCAACATCAAACACGACACCCTCTACGGTGTTACCGCGCCATGTGGCCGTAGCTCTACAACCAAGCACTATAGGCCCAACGGCTTTAATAACAGGCGGGGGAAGCACGATACCAGCAACCCTGCCAGCATCTATAGGCCTACCATTAAACTGAAGCGTGGTATCAGCCTGTCCGTATGGGTCTTTATGCCAAAACTCCGAACCATCAACATCGTTATCCATGTCTCCGGTGTATTCGTAGCTGCCATCTTCCAAGTCCCAGACTGTGGCTGTGTAGCCTTCGCCTTTAGACTTGATCGTGATAAGCTCTTTCATTAGTATGGACTGTTCTTATTGTGGATTTTATTAGACCTACGTTTAGGAAGGGTAGAACCAGACTGGTCTACACCGCTAATAGTGCCCTTGTTGCGAGATGCATAAAATACCTGCTCGGCATCTTTGCCATACTCGCGCTCCATAGCACGCATAATCTTCCTGCCTTTAGATGTTAAGGGCATGTTACGCAGCTTTGAAGCACTGGACGATGTAATAAACTCCAATGACAAGGGCTGCTATCTGGGCGATCAGTGCCACAAAGGGCAGACCGAACAGAGTCAGTCCAAATGCAGTGAAGAAGATTGCGAACATCACGTTTAAGAATGTCATTTTTTTCTCCTTATTATGTTGGTTACTGAACCTACTACCTTACTTAATACTCCCTTGACTGCCCTGAAGGCAAGTCCCACGGCAGCTAGTGCTGCGGGTGCAAAGAACCATAGAATAACACCAACAATAGCCAGCACAATACCAAGAACAAATAGGTGCTTAGCCAGTAACTTAAACCCATAAGCAAAAGCCCCAAGACCCCAATAGCTATTAACCTTGTCAATGATTGGCTTGGCATATTGGTTATACTTAACTGCCTGCTCTTCATTTTTGTAATGCTGGTCTATCTGGCCGCTTAGTGTTACAATCTGAGTTTCTTGACCTTGCGCTATCTGATCTAGCCGAGCATTTTCTTGGTCTGTCTCTTGTATCACTAGCTCTTGTTCCTGAGCCTTGGCCTGTGCGTGAACGATGTATTCCTTGGCTCGACTCACTACCGATTTCTCGGCGGGTGACAGAGCTAAGGAAACAATGGCTATAGGAAGTATCAGGAGATTCCATCTCATGTTCCCGCTCCAAATTTCGGTGGCTTAGGTGGGTAGATTGTAGATAGTGCCGCGATAACAATTAACAAAACAGCTATACCTAGCCCAATATGTCCAACCAAATTCCAGTCTATATTGGCGATCATTTAAGCAACTTGTCAAGCTCGTCTGCCGCTGAACTCAGGTCTCCCTGAATGTCTTTGTTAAGCTTTAAGGCCTGAGTGTTAGAGGTCTTAATCTTAGTTGAAGATTCTCTAATCTGTTTGTTACTGGTAGAAACTGGGGTAACGTCTGGCTTGGGCGCAATGTTCGTGGGAACCGTTGAGCAACTTGCCAATACTAACCCAGCTATAAACCAATGCCATTTCATTTTACAACTTCAAGTTTTGGTTTTCCGTTTTTCTTAGGCTTATCTTCTATTGTAAGTGACTTAAGTGCTTCGATGGCTCCGGCGCGTTTATCAAGCTCCTGTTGTAACAACTTCAACCTAGCCTGTAGCTCTCGGTTTGCTGCCTGAATTGACTGGTTACGCTGGTCAAGTTCCTGTTGGGATGTTTTGGAAAACTCCATAAACTCTTCCTCAAGGGTCTTGATCTTGTTAGTGATATCTTGCTTAGCGATATTGTCCATGTATTATTATACAAAGCTGAGCCTGAGCATAGCAACGGAAATTATTTAGGGTTCTCTAGGTCGTGGATTTGCTTTTCGTGAACGTCTTGAAATGTAGACACAGAAAGCAGCTTCGTTTGCAGAACGATAATCTGCTGATCGCGCTCTGTTAGTTTGGCTTTAAGGTTTTCAACTTCCTCGCCAAGTCTTTGTATTTCTTTCTGTAGGTTTTCAATCACGCCCGTTTGCACAACTAAAGCTCCCTGTGCCGCTGTAACAACAATTTGCCCCGCCTCTGGCTTTACCTTATACAATGCTACAATGGCGGTCACAAGTCCACCCCCGAATATAAATGATACAACTCCGGTTAATATAGGTGTGTAGTCAACAGCTATAATCATGGTCGTTGCGTTAAGATTTGCTCGTTAACTATGTATTTATGGTTGTTTGTTACTTGGCTTAATCGTATAATGTTACAAATAACAATACCTACGGCTATTACAACGTTGTTAATATCTGAATTAGTAATATCCCCGTCTGTAACAAGACTTAATCCCCGTATTAAGAAAATCGAACCCACCATAATCAGGCCCGATGCCTCAAGGTTCGCTTTCGATAAAGCTATACCCACGATCTTAAGTGTTCCGGCCAATAACTGAAAGAAGGGAATAGCTATTCCTGTATATCCAAGAAGGTTCCATAGGTTGTCTTTTACGGCAGAACCCCCTTCGGCTATAGGAAACATGGTTAGCAGCCCGTTGATAATAACAAAAATTCCAACAAACGCCTCAAATGGCTTAAACCAAAACCTTCTCCACATTAGAATGAGCCTCCCCTGTGCTTAGCTGGTTCTTGTTTATGTGATTCCTGTGGCTGAACCCACTCCCATCTACCATCTGGATGAACTAAGTAAGAATCATGGCTAGACATGCTGTTAGACGATATGTTTACATGTGGAGCTGGCGTTGCTACGGGTGATGGGGCTGGAGCAGGTGCTGGCTTATCTGGCTTTCTTTTAGTCGCAACATAAGAGTGTCTACTTTTGTATTTTGGCTGATGGTAAGATACATTCCATGTCTGGCAAAACCCTAAGCCCGTTGTTGCTACGGCAAGACACGCTAAGACAAAAATCTTTGCTTCTGTTATCACGATATACAATAAGTCATTGAATAATAAGAGGGCAAGTTCGACTTATGCTGTCCTATATCTTAAGGTAGAACCAATATAAACTTTTGCTGTTCCACTGGTAGTCTTAAGAACCTTAAGCGAGATTGTAGGTGTTCCCGTTGTGCCAGTCTTTATAAATCCACGAATCTGTATAGAACCGTCTCCTGCGACTAGCACACATGGCGCACCAGCTTGATTTAATGCATTAGATGCTATTACAATTCCTGTAGCTGTAGCACTGGTTGCCGCTCCTGACCATACCCCTATCATGCCACTTCCGGTTCCTGCTTGCTGAACACCCACGGCCATCCCAGCGGTCGAGCTTGAGTTAACATACAGATTGGCCTCAAATTCATACAGCGTAGCAACCGATAGCGTTCCAGATACAAGTCCGGTAACGTCCACCAATGAAGCGCTAGAGGTAGTAAAGTCAGAGCCAGCTACCTTTAATGCTGTCCACCCACCCTTATTTCCAGCCACGCTTACATAGTCGGTGTCTGCAACGGCTATTCCTAGGGTGTTGGCTGCTGTTCTTTTCACTATTCCGGTCGAACCTAGGCCCGTTATGGTATCTTGAGTGATAGACCCACCTAAAGAGGTAGACGTTCCAGCTATCGTTATAGCGGAGTTAGAAAGTGATGCATTGGGTATTGCGCTAATGGTTAACACGCCAGTAGAAGCGAGAGACATGGTAGCTCCTGACCCACTTAGGGACACCGGAGCGTATGCCGTTCCGCCTGCATTTCCAACCAGTAACTGTCCAGAACTAGGGGCAGTGTTAGGAACAATGGATGCTTTGGTTTGAGCGTCATTGGTAACGCTAGCTAGCCAAGTTCTGTTTGCACTTAAGTCTTGAGATGTTGCGCCAATAGTTAATGATCTTGTGGTTGGAACCCCACCTAGACCTACAAGCGTCTGGTCTCCCGTATTTGTTCCACTTAAGTTTGAGCCAGTTATTGTTCCGGCAACCTTTAGGTTGGTGCTACCCGCTGCTGCTGCGGTTCCTATGCTAACACCCCCATCAGTCCCAACGTAAAGATGGCTTGCTCCACCAGTGTTAATGTTGATTGGATACAGAGTTGCTGTTCCAACCGCCTGTGTTCCTATAGAATAATAGGCAAGGCCACCACCACCACCAGCGGAGATAATGTTCATTAAGTGGAAGTTGGAAGGGTCAGCTATGTTGTCAGACCCAAGAAACTGAAACGCAGATGAACCTGTTCCGTTAGGGGTGCAGTTAATGATAGACCATCGGTTTGATGTTGATGCCCTAAATCTAGCCGTGTGGTAAGTGGATAGTTGCACCGAACCATCAACGGTTACTCCCTCTATAAGATCGGGGGATACTATAATGTCTTTCAGGAATAAACTTGTTCCATTCCATGCGGCGTTTGTTACACCCCCGAACGAGCCGCTGTTGTTATATTGAAGCTGGGTGTTGCTACCGCCGGGGGTTGCTGCTGCTGGAGTTACTAATTCAAAGTCTGTTTCTCCTGCATTCACTCTTACTACCTTTAAGGCATTTCCGGTATAAGATAAGGCAGATAAAGAAGTAAGCTGGGTATCCGACGCCTGTTTTGAGCTAGTGGATAACAAGCTCCACGCGTCTAGATTTGCGCTCCATGCCTCCACGTTTGTTCCTATTACAAGACCTAAGCTTGTCCGTCCAGTAGCAGCTACCAACCCAGTAGCCCCACCGTCCCACTTCATCCTGTCGGTAAAAGCCGCATCCCAGTTGGTCGAGTTGTCGGATATAACAGACAGCACTCCAGAGGTAAGTTTAGCTAGACCAGTTCCGGTTGCTCTAGTAATATGCTTTCCTGTTGTTCCTGTAAATTTTACTAACTCGTCTGCCACAGATACAGATACATCAGATACAACATCCCCCGTTCCTGCCCCACCGCCACTAACTGGTATATCTAACCACGCCCTCTGGCCGTATTGGTCAGTTCCATACATCTTATTGCCGCCGGGAGATTCTACGTCACCGTCTAGCCTTAGATTAGTAGGTAGGTCGCCCCCACCTAGAATTGAATAAAGAGTGCCTACGCTAACTGGCTTTTGTTGAAATCTTGTAGGTGCGTCAGGCATAAGAACACACTACAGTTATGGCTATATAGCAAGCAAGGGCAGGACTTTCATCCTGCCCTTACCGTTAATCTTCCCTACTAATTAGTAGGTGAGCGCATTGCTCCAACCAGCACCAAACGATGCGCGTGTTGCCATAATGGCACACACAGCATGAGGATGGATAGGCTGATAAGCTCGCTCAATCTCGTATCTGTGTTGACCGAAGTCATTCCAGAAGTTGCAATCAGCGTCGTCTAGGATTTTGAAGTCCAATCCGCCATTAACAATCTGTGCTGGGAAATTCCAGCCCGGAATGTTTTGATAGGTAGGAACCAATCGTGCGAATGGGCTTTTCCCAAACAAGAAACTCACTTCGTATGTAGCACCAACCCATGAGGCATTAGGACGATACCCAAAACCTGTGGTAGTAGCTACTGCCGTTCCCGGCTCAATGAGCGTAAGAACACCACCCGCTAGGGTAGTGCCTCTCAACGGCTCAGGGTCAACGCCGAATACGATGCCATGATAAGGCCCAGACCATCCGTAGCCTTTCACAACTTCATATCCTAGATCGTAACCACCTTGAACCAGTGCGCGGGTATCCTGACCGATGTGAAGTTCATCCCGCATTGACTGAATGGCGAACTGCGAACCGATGAATTTAAATACACCTTCTTGCACTCCTGCCATGTCAACGGGTTGAACTCCGAGCGTCTCACGCATGTAAGTCATAATGACTTCAAGCGAACGAAACGTCACCGGAGAGTTAGGTGTCCTGCTAGGAAACGCTGTGCTAAGCGCATTAACATCACCAGCAAAGTCCTGTGCGAACGTGCCAGTGGAGTCAATAACAGCTTTACATCCAGAGTTGTCGAAGTAGTTAGCACGCACATCTGCGTTCTGTAACCTGACAAGCATCTGTTTCAGCGAGTTAAGAGCATGAGTGTAACTGGAGATAAAGCCAGTTCTCGTAGTCTTAACGCACACCTTAGGCCCACGGCCACGAAGATTCATCAACTGAAATTGGTATTCAGTCGTGCCAGTCTGGTCAACGCCACCACCCGTTCCGCAGGCATTAGCCGCAGGAACGAATACAGGTCGCGTAAGGGACGCAGAAGGAACCGCAGCTTCACCCGTAATTGAACGAACAACGTCTGAAACGTTTTCCAACGTTCCACCGTCAATCGTATCAGTATACGCGCTACGCTGCGCAATCGTCATGGCAACTTGCCCAACGATACGTAGTGAGTCTTTATTCGCAATGTCCAAGGCGACCGCTGGTGTCAGACAGTCTTGAGGATAAGCCATAAAAATTTCACTTTCTGTTTAACCCTAGTTATGGTCTTAGGGTTACATTCATAGGGTTCTTGAACGCAACACTGAGACTACACGCGTAGCCTACGACCTTCTTTGTTGCGAACCCTACCCGCCTTCCTCCATCGGTTCTCCCTTTTATTCAGGGGATGGATTTAACTTCCGGCTTTAGAAGGTTTCCATGACTCATAGGAAACAATAACCTATTTCTAGATCGGCATTATAGAGTCTTGCCTATTTGTATATTATGCTTGTGTTACAGGTGGTGTCAAGAAGCTATGTCAATAAAGATATTATGCATAATTTCCGTTGTAGCTAGTCAATCATGTGCTATACTTAATTAAGTATGAATCCAACCACAATCGCAGATATTAACGAGCTAAAGAAAGGCTCTCCCGTCCTTAAGATGAACGTTCAAATTAAGAAGGCTTTTGAACCGGGGGAAGGAGAGACTCACGGCAGACCTTGGAAGATGCAAGCTGCTATCCTTACAGATGAAAACGGTGAAGAAATCAGAGCAACTTTTTGGAATCGCTTTAACATAGACCTTCGTAACATGGAAGGTGAAGACGTTATCCTGTTAGCTCAGGAAGACAACAAAGGCAAGATCGGTGGAATTACCGTGGATGAATACAAGGGCAAGAAACAAATCAAGGTAGAGAAGCATGTTAAGTTTGACCATGTAACGGGTGACGCTAAAGACTTCACCGCTGATGAAACACTTGAGCAAGAATTTGACCGCAAGGAACGAGAGGCAGACGAACATGACTCTACGTCCCAAATGACCCCAGAGGCAGCATCGAAAATTTTAAGCGGTGAGACTGAAACAACCCAACCTAAGTCTACTCGTTTTGTCTCAGAGGAAACTAAGCGTGAATCTATTGAGCGTCAGGTAGCTCTTAAAGCGGCAGTTGAGTATGCCGCAGCAGCTGGTTTAAAGGTTCAGTCAGTCTTAGATAACGCCGAGTCGTTTTATAAATTCCTACATGGCTCTGCGTAAGCTTAGCGCAACACGCGCTCACGTTAGATACAAACTCAAGGATGGTTCCATCTGTCCGGGTGGTTCTACCATATCCAAGATTGGCGAAGACCAATCATTTCTAATATCTTGGGCGCATAAGCTCGGCCTAGATCAACAAGACTACAAAAAGGTTGTAGACAGGGCGGCTGATATTGGTTCTGTAGCCCACTTCCTTATCGAGTGTTGGCTTAAGGGTGACGACCCAGACCTACAAGAATACTCCAAGGTAGCCATTGATAGCGGCACTCAGGTCTTTGAGAAGTTTAAGACCACATGGAATAAAGAGAACCTAAGCTATGTCTCTAGCGAGCTAGAGCTAGTTAGTGAGACCTATCGCTATGGTGGCACTTTGGATATTGTGGCCAGAGATAAAGATAAAGAGCTTGTGTTGGTTGATGAAAAGTCTTCTCCGCAGATTTACGGAAGCTTCTACCGCCAGCTAGCAGGCTACGAGAATCTCTGGAACGAGAATAACGAAGAGCGCATCAGGCGGCGTGTTATCTTTAGACACGGTAAAGACAACCCAAAGGATACGGAAGTCAGGTGGCTAGATGATCTTGATAAGCACTTTGAGGTGTTTAAGAGACAGATAGACCTATACTATGCCTTCCGTTCTATCAACAAAAAATGAAACTAATCGTTCCCTATACGTATCTTAGGCCTTTAGTCAGGGCCGCTCTTGAACAATACAACCTACATCCTACGTTTGTAGAGCTTCATGGAGAGGATGACTATTGGAACTTGTTATCACAGCTATGGGAAGAGAAGGAAAGCTTTGTGTTAAACGAGCATGACGTTCTCCCTTGGCCGGGGGCTATACAAGAGATACAAAACTGCCCCGCTGATTGGTGTTCATATACCTACAGAATGAAAGAGGGGTATGGAATACACCACGCCTTCGGATGCACGAAGATAGGACAAGGCCTTATAGAGGCTCTACCTGATGCATGGATAAGCGTAGACTCAACCCACTGGTATGATCTGGATGCTCAGCTATGTATCATGGCTAGGAACGCAGGCATCACTCCGCACCCTCACAGACCACCAGTTATTCACCTTAAGGAATTGCCAGCTTGAAGCGGTCTAGCCTCAGAAGAGTAAGCAAGAAATATCAATCGGCCAATAACCTATTCCACAAGGTAACTAAACCACAGTGGATACACGATCATCCTTATTGTGAAATATGCGGAGAAGGCTGGGGTCTTACCGTTCATCACAAAATGAGACGAGGAAAATATCTGAATGACACTAGGTATTTTATGACCTTATGTCGGATATGCCATGACTGGGTAGAGGCCAACAAACGAGAAGCTAGAGAGAAAGGATACATACTATACAAATGAGAAAAAAAAGATGCACACATTGCGGAGTGTTAACACATAAGTGGGAGAAATATAACGGAGACTTAAGGTGCTGGCCGTGTGGGAGACGAGCAAGAGTCCTAGCTAGACCAGACCTATTCCCAGAAGAAGCTAAAAATGTTACAAAGTTTCCGTTGGTAAAATTGCAACATATGCTAGATTGACATATTGACAGCAGACCATACACAATCAATAGAGATAGCGTCTGAGCTAAGGGAAGCCAATAACAAGCTAGAATCTCTCAGCGAAAAGGTTGGTGCAGCCAGAACCGTTAAGTCTCTAGCTAGCGACAGACGAAAGAACCTTCTTGCTAAACACATGAAGGGGTATCTTAACGCAGGAGACTCTACCGCCAAGGCTGAGTTTATGGCTAGAGCTAGTGACGAGTTTCTGGAAGAGTTTGACTCACAAGGAGACCAACTAGAGGCTGCGGAAGTAACCATATCCCAATACGAGACCGCAGAGAAGTTATTGGAATCACGCAGGTCTCTGTTGTCTCACAGTAAAACGATTCACAACGACCTACAGGGATGATACTCCACAAGGAACATAAACATAACTTTACAATGGTTGATAATGATCTTCTGGCAGACCCTAGGCTGTCTGCTAAGTCTAAGGGTATAATCTGCTACCTGCTTAGCAAGCCGGATGGATGGAACGTTGTAATGAGAGACCTACAGAACCACTTCACGGATGGTGAGGAATCTCTTCGGTCTGGCTTAAAGGAATTGTATGCCGCTGGCTATGCTAGGGTTGAGACGGTTATGGATGACAATGGACACTTCAAGGGCCGTAAAATCACAATTTCGGAAACACCCAATTTGGGGAAAGCCCAATTTGGGGAAACTACGCATTAGTAATACTCTATGGAATAATACTGAGTAGTAGTAAGACTAAAGATAGTAACTAGCACATTATGAATGTAACAGAATTAAGAGACCGTTGTAACAAACTCATAGACGAAGGGCATAGCGAAGCTAGGGTTTATGCGTTTACAGATACAGCAGTGGATGAATTAACAGCCGTAGAAGCTAGAGAGCTAGAGCCATTCAACCCTTTTTGGTCAACCGTTGAAGGATACATCATACAATGACAAACGATACCATATGGAAGGTGGTAAAGCGGGACGACGACTCCTGCGTAACACCATTGAGATTTCAGGACAAACTTACTGCGGAGAAATGGGTAACAAGGAATCAACCATTGTTTAAGGAAGAAATCGTAGCAAAATTATTCTTCATAGGTGATGAACCTATGTTTATCCAAGACACTCACGGAAAATTTATGAAATCAGTAACAGGAGAAAACGCACTAACAAAATGACAGTAGAAGAAATCAAAGAGCAATCAATTATCACATTCGTCCAAGATCGCGGAGCTAAACTCCGTAGGTCTGGGACTCAATTCGTAACGAATAAATGCCCCACGACAGAGCATGGTAACATGCACCTGTGCGTCTCGATAGACCCTAGTAAGCAGGTATGGCACTGCAACGACTGCGACACAGGTGGTTCTGTTATAGATTGGGTTATGCAAGAAAAGGGTATAGATTTTAAGACAGCACTAACAGAGCTAGGGGGTGATGATAATACAGACGGGAGACCCGATACCTTGGGAGCAACCGCCCCAGTAACACCCTCGCCAAAAGTTCAATCCTCAGGCGAGGGGAAAATCTCTCAGCTATACAACTACACCGACGAAACAGGTAAGCTACTATATCAGGTAGTTAGGTATGAGCCTAAGAGCTTTCGCCAGCGTCAGCCAGATGGTGAAGATTGGAAATGGAATCTTGAAGGTATAACTCGCGTTTTATACAACCTGCCGGAAGTTATGAAGTCAGGCACTGTCCTGCTATGCGAAGGCGAGAAAGATGCTGACACCTTAATCGAGCTAGGTAAATGCGCTACCACTCATTGTGGTGGAAGCTCTTCATGGTTTCCTGCTTACGCCGATACCTTAAAGGGTAAAGACGTATTGATTTTTTCAGATAACGATGCGGCAGGAGAGAAGCATTACCGCGCCGTTGTTACTTCCTTACAGGGCAAGGTT
>Ga0070684_100001593_pt1 | contig 16385 bp, 13 predicted proteins | sample KBSC723LmetaG_FD_65653 | JGI IMG/M metagenome (GOLD analysis project Ga0070684, IMG submission 65653) | Corn rhizosphere microbial communities from Kellogg Biological Station, Michigan, USA - KBS C7.2-3L metaG | ecosystem: Host-associated > Plants > Roots > Rhizosphere ...
GCCGGCCAGGTCACCGGCGTCTTCGGATTGGTCGGGGCAGGGCGCACCGAAACCTTCAAGATCGTCGCGGGCGTGCTCAAGCGCGACTTCTTTCACGGCGGTGAAATCCTGCTGCGCGGCCAACCGGTACGCTATCGCGTTCCGTCGCCGGCGGTGCGCGCCGGCATCGCCTATGTGACCGAGGATCGCAAGGTCGAGGGCTTCTTCGAGACCATGTCGGTGGCGCGCAATATCTATCTCGGGATTCTCGCCAAGTTTCCGCGCGGCCGCTTCTTCCTGTCTAACCGCGAATCCCAGAAAGCAGGCGACGACTGGGTTTCACGGCTGAAGGTGCGCGCCATCGGCACCAGGGCCAAGGTGGTCGAACTATCGGGTGGAAACCAGCAAAAGGTCGTGATCGCCAAATCCCTGGCGCAGGAGCCGGATCTCATCATCTTCGACGAGCCGACCCGCGGCGTCGACGTCGGGGCCATCGTGGAGATCCATGAGCTGATTAACCGGCTCGCTGACGAGGGCAAGGCCGTGGTCGTGATTTCGTCCTATCTGCCCGAAATACTGGCGCTGTCCGACCGGGTACTGGTCAGCCGGCAGGGCAAGGTGGTAGAGGAATTTTCCGCCTCGGAAGCGACCGAAGAGAAAATCATGTACGCTGCAATTCATTGAGAATAAAGGCAGCGAGGCTCCGTTGATCCCGAGATACTCCGATCATGCCGCCAATGAGCGGACTTTTCTGGCATGGGTCCGCACCGGCATCGCCACAATCGCGTTCGGTTTTGTGATCGAGAAGTTCAATCTGTTCATCCTGGTCATGGAAAAGGCCAATCAGATCTCGCGCAGCGAGCACCGCCTGCTCGGAAAGTTGTCGGGGCTGCTCGGGGAGTATGACGGCACGGTATTGATTTTCATTGGCATTGCACTGATCGCGCTCGCGACGATGCGCTTCGTCCGCACCTCGAAATTGATCGACGATGAGCAAGCGCATTCGGTGCAGAGCATTCGCACCGAGCTCGTGCTGTCGTTGGTGCTGATCGCGGCCGCGCTGGCGGCATATGTTGCGCTCGATTGACCGGTGACTCTGATGAACGAAACGCGCTGGCTCGGCTTGTCGAGGAATACTGCGACGCTGGTGCTGCTGCTATTCCTCGTCCTTCTCATCACCGATCTATCGATGATTTCGACGCGGCACGACAGCTTGCCCGGACATCCGAGCTTCTGGACCGCGGTTACGATGAGCCTCGTGCTCGTCGCCTTCATCCCGCTCTTCGTCAAGGCGCGCTTCAGCTTTGGATGGTTCGCCGGTATCAGCTTCTACAGCATGATTATCGGTTTTTTCTGGATCACCTATTTCACCAAAGACGCCTACGATCACACCTTGGCCCGCTGGTCGGCGGTCGCTTCGCTCTTGCTCTTCCTGTTGCCGGTGCTGTTCCAGACGTCGCCGCTGCCGGGCGGCTTCACGCTGTCGCGGAAGGCGATGGACCGCCTTGTCGTGATCCTGCTCTGCTTTGCCGTCGCTATCCTCGCCCTGAGCGCGTCCTATGGCTTCGCTCTGGTCGGTCTGACGCAATCCGAGGAATGGCGCGGCACGTTCGCGCGGCCGACGCTTTTGAATTATCTCATCGGCTGGCTGGTCGGCGCGGTGCTGCCCTTTGCGTTCGCCTACTTCGCCTGCCAGCGGCGGTACGTGCTGGCTTGCATTCCCATTCTCTTGATCTGGGGTTCCTATCCGATCGTGCTCAACAAGAGCGTGGCGTTCGGCGGCTTGTGGCTGCCATTCCTGTTCGTGGCGTTCCGCCTGTTTGAGCCAAAGCGCGCGACGATCCTGGCGATGCTGATCCCGATGCTGCCCGGCATGATCGGCCACGAACTGATGCAGCTCGATGTTATCGCTTCCCAAAGCTGGCTCGGTCGCGCGTCTACGTATTTGTTCGGCTTTGTGAACATCCGTCTGTTCGCATTTCCTTCGATCGCGATGAATCAATACTCGGACTTCTTCGCCAATCACCAGCTCACGCATTTTTGCCAGATCGGCGTTGTCCGCGCGATGTTTGGCTGTCCCTATCCGTTCCAGCTTGGTGCGGTGATGTCGGAGGCCTACCATATGGGCAGTCTCAACGGCTCGCTGTTTGCGACCGAAGGCATTGCCTCGGTGGGGCCGCTCTGGGCGCCGATTTCGGCGCTCGTCTGCGGGCTGATCGTCTCGTTCGGCAACAGCGCGTCCGCCCGCCTGCCGGCGCCGCTGGTCGCCACCTCGGCCGGGCTTGCGGTGCAGCAGGCGCTGCTCAATGTGCCGTTGTCGGCGAGCCTGCTGTCGAATGGCGTGCTGGTGCTGTTTCTCTTGTGGGCGGTGACCCCGCGGCCGGAGCAGGTGAAAACTTGAAGCTAGCGGCTCTGGCCAGTCGCAGCGCCGCGGCCGAGGGCAAACTGGCCGACGGGCCCTTCGACATGAAAGGGCTGTCCGGTGATCTTTTCGAACAGGTCGATATTGCTGGTGCCGATAGCGCAACCGCCGAGCCCCATGTCGGTCGCGGTCAGATAGAGCGTCTGCAAAAGTACGCCGACGTCTTTCAAGATCAGCGAATAGGCAATCGCGCTGTACTTCCAGGCGATGCGGTGGAAACGCGCGGCGATGGTGAAGAGAATCTGCGGCGTCGTGGCGGCATCCATGCTGAAGCTTGCAGCCGAAAGCTGCACTTCGAGCGCATCCGCGCGTGCCTCGATCCGCGCCAGCGCATGCCGCTCGGCGTCGTAGTGATAGAGTCCGCGCGGAAGGCCCTCGCAGGCGTCGACCGTCAGATAGAGCTCGAGCTCATAGGCGCTGCCGGCGGAGGGGTAGGGGCGCGAGGTGTAGTCGAGATCGGGGCCAACGCTGCCGTCGCCGAAATCGAGCGGGCTTGTCCATTTCGACTTCACCCGCGCAGCCCGGTCAAGAAACCGCGCGAGCTCGGCGAGCGTGATCGGCTTCGCACCGTCGAAATCGCGGACCGAGTGCCGCGCGGCCAGCAGCGTGGCGAATGGCGAGGTGGGCTCGCCCGGCGAAAGCGAAAATTCCTCTAGATTGATCAGCGTGCCGCTCCAGGGCGCGCGCACCGCCGGCGGCGGCTCGATCTTGCCGACATAGGGATAGCGGCCGCCCAACGGGTTGGCCTGGCGGCCTTCCGTGGAATGGGTATGGAACAGGAGATCGTGAAAATCCCAGACCACGAGATTTTCGTCGCCTTCGTTCGGCCGCAGGCCTTCGCTCTTCGCGTCAACCTTGAACAGGATCCCGCATTCGACCAAGAGGCCCAGCAGCGCCAGGCCAACGAAATCCTGCTCCTGGCGAAGCTTGCCGATCTTCTGCGGCGTCGTGAGCGCGGCAAGGGCTGCGGCTACCCGCGGATCGGCGATGCGAAACAGCGCGGTCGAGCGCGGCGATTCCAGCACGAGGTCGCTACCGCGGCGCCGAAGATAGGCAAAGCGCGACAACACGATGGTGTCGGCGCTACCGAGCTTGGCCATCCCTGGCCAATAGTCAGGGGTCTGCGGCTCGACCGTCACCACCTCGCTGCCGTCGGGCCGCGCAAGGGCATATTCGAGGAGCCCCATGCGGGCGAGCTGTCGAGCCAATCCCTCGACTTCGCGGTCGGCGGCCTTGCGCGCGGGCGAGAACGAGCCGACCGGCAATCCTTGCGCCAAGCCCTGTGCGCGCTTCACCACGCCACGATTGATCATGCCGATTTCGATGGCATAGCCGTCGACATAGGCGCCGACCTTGCCATTGGCATAGATCTCGAGCGTCACCTGGTCGTTGACCCGCGCCAGCAGCGCGGGCGACGCCGCGGCCTTCGGTGCTCGCTTCTTTCTCGGCGCCTTCTTTGCTGCTTTCTTGAGCCTTCGCGAGCCGGGCATGGGAGCCTCAGGTGTGCGGCAGGAACGGTGTGAGTTCGTCCTCCCGGAGCGGGCGGTCGAGCCAGCCCATCTTCACGGGTACGTCGTAGAGCCGGCCCGGCCCAAAACGCTTGTAGAAGTGCCGCAGGCCCGGAACGATCACGCGCATGACGGGGACTTCGACGTCGGGCCGCGTCTGGTCGAGCACGAGGAAGTCGTAGCCTGCGCGGCGGGCGACCTCGACGCAGGCCTCCACCTGCTCCTTCACGCTGTCCAGCGGCACGTTCATGCCAAGCGGCGGCGCGGCGATAGCATGCTTGGCCGGAAGCAGGAACGGATAGCTTTCCAGCTTCAGCGGCGTGAGGCCGTCGAGCGACGACTTGTCGCCGCGCATGTCACCGGCGCCTATCACCCCGATCGACAGGAACTGGCTGAGCTCGGTCAGCGAACGCAGCAGCGCGATGCGGCGGTCGAAATGCGCGCCGGAGCCGAACTCGATATTCTCTTTGCCGTCCTGCATCCAGTGCATGATCGCGACATAGGCGGGAACGCCGAGATCGCTGGTGACGTCAAGCACCCAGATCCTGCGCCCGTGATCTGCGAACTGGGTCTTGATGTCGCGAATATAGGCATCGTCGAACTCGGAGAGATCGACTTCCGCGCGCCGCACGCGGTTGTACCACCAGATCGCATAGGCATCGCGTTCGACCAGCTCCAGGAAACCCTGGACGATGGCTTCCTCGCGGGTGTTGCCGGCTGCGCAGCCGTTCGAGTCCGTGTGGAAGTCCTCATAGAAGAAATAGAGTAGGCCGGTCGGCAGATATCTGAAGCGCTGGTCGCGCAGTGACCACATCGGCGACCATTCGAGCTTGTCGGAGGGATCGATCGGCTCGGAAACCTGATGCGAGTCCTCGGAATCATGGCTGTGGCGGCTCGCAAACTGCGTTTCGCTGAAGTGCTGGACGTCATTGGAAAGAATGGCGTCGCCTTGCGGAAAATCGGTGAAGCGGCGCGTGAGCCTGATTTCGTCGCCCTGGAAGATGCCGGAATAGCGCTCGATCGCTTCCATCAGCGCGCTCGCCTCGGCCTGCTCGGCGGTCGAGCCCTTGCCAAAACTGCCGCCGTTCAATCCCGACCGCAGCTGATCGACGCTCATCGCCGGCGCGGAGAAATTGTGCTGGGCGAAGAAATTGGTGTTGAGCGGCAACTCGCCGTCCATTTTCTCGAGCTTCGTCACCACGCCGGTGAGCGGGCTGACATGCTTGCGATACCGTGCGACCGTGGTGCGCGAGGACACCGAGCGATAGCCGCCGCTGGTCATGAGCAATCTTGTGCCGGCGTTGATCTTGACCGGCTCCGGGGTACGCTTCGGATTCCACAACTTCCTGTCGCCGCAGGTCGGACATTGCGGACGGCGCGCCACGAAGTGTTTGACGATCGTCGCGCCCATCAGGTCGAAGCTTGCGATGTGATCACGCAGGTCGGTGCGGAAGCCGGACGCGATGGCCTTGGCGATTTCGACAGCGGCAAACTGAATCGCGCCCTGCCCAAAACTGCTTTGCACCAGCGGCGATGCCGCGACGATGCGCGCCTCGGTGCGGTCGAGGAAGCCCTTGATTTCCCGATTGCGCAGCATGCGATCGGACAGGCACGTCCAGCAGGCGCTTTCGCCGGGCTTGAACACGGGTCCCACCAGCGGAAAGGCGCCGGATGGTTGCGCCAGGAGCCACGGCGTCTTGTCCTTGACGTGCCGATTGTTCATCTCGGCCAGTCGGCGGTCGAGATAATCATTGACGAGCGTGACCGTGAGGTCCGCCGAGCGGGTGACAACCCGCACGCCGAGGCTGGTCAGCGCTGCGGACAACTCCTTGGCGCCCTTCACATCGATGGCGTCGATGCGCACCTTGCAGCTCGCAAGACTGCTTTCGGCGGATTCGGGCGGCAGACCGAGGCTCGCCCAGAAGGCCGCAACGGGACCGGTGGTGACGGGAGAAGCGATCGTGACATAGCGGCGCTCGTACAAGCGCTTCAACGCTTCCTGGATCTGGTCGATTGGAAATTTCCGCGACAGCTCGCGAATGAGGACCTGGGTGTCCTTGCCGTTCTTTCCGATCGCGTCGGCAATCGCGCAATAAAGCTCGCCGTGCAGGAAAAACTTTCGATGCTCGGAGTAGAGGCACAACGTGGCAGGCGGCAGCACATAGGCGGTGAAGTTCGGCGCGAACTGCACGATTTCCTTGGCCGCCTTTTGCGGCGCGCGGGTCTTGCGTTTGACTGTCATCGGGTGAGCACGCTGTCTACTCGTTGGGACTGTCGGCGCGGCTGGGCAAGGTGTTCGCCCGCCGGAAAATCCTCACCGACCCGCGCGCTAGCATTTTTCGATGTGGATGGAAATACACGCTTGTCAGTTGCCGGCTCCTTGGCGAAGGCGAGCATTACAAGCGCACACATGAATTGGCCGGGTCGATGGACGAGCCCGGCCAATGAATCGTTGATTGGAGTGCGCAATCAGAAGGCGCCGCGGCTCAGCAGAGGCGGCAATAACCCCAAGACGCGCAGCAAGCACCGCAGCCACCGCAGCCGCCGCAACGGCAAGCACGGCAGCCACAACCACGGCAGCCACGGCAGCCGCCGCAACGGCAGCCCCAAGCCATCTGCTGGAAGCCGGTGCCGCCAAGTTCCTTGTCGAACAAATGGAAGGTCGCCAGGTTGGCGTCGGCGATCTCTTCTTCACCGAGCAACACCGATTGGCTCGGCGAGAAATTCAGTTTCTGCGGAGCGTCCGTATTCGTCAGCGCTGATGCTGAAGCGCCCCCTGCGAGCGAAAAGGTCAACCCGGCAGCGCCCAATGCCGGCACTGCGGCTTTAGTGACGCGCTTCCGCTTAGAAGCTTGCTTCGACATAGTCGCATCCTCCTCCATACCTGTAAGATCAGTTTCGATTCATCCAACCCGAAGCGATCCTACGCTGAAAAAAGCCTGCCGCGCAAGGCCGTCGCTCTCACTAACGTGTTGTAGTACATTCAGTTTCCATTCATCTTGATGAATGTGAACATGTCGCTCATGCAGTGAAATGGGCATGACCTCGTGACAACTTTCGCGCGACGAAAAATGCTGCGGCGCAGTTTTGTCCAGCCGGTGAGGAGAGGTCGTTGAGCGATCGTCACGGATGCTTTGCCTGGTACGAGTTGCTGACCACCGACATGGCGGCGGCGCAAGCCTTCTATCGCCATGTTGTTGGATGGCAGGCGAAGGATGCCTCCGCGGCATTTCCCTACACCTTTTTTTGCGCTGGGCCGACCGAGGTCGGCGGGTTGATGGAGCTGCCGCCGGACGCCAGGCGCATGGGCGCGACGCCGCGCTTCGTTGGCTATATCGCGGTCGACGATATCGACGGCACCGTGAGCCGGCTGCGCCGTCTCGGCGGCTCGGTGCTCGTGCCGCCGACCGACAGCAACATCGGCCGCGTCGCCATCGTCGCAGATCCTCAGACCGCCACGTTCGGACTGGTCGGGGGGCTGAAGCGCAGCGAGGCGGCCGCCTGGCCGGAGCCACAGCCGGGGCAGGTGGGATGGCACGAGCTGCTCGCGGCGGACGGCCAAAAGGCTTTTGCTTTTTACAGCGAGCTGTTTGGCTGGCAGCCCGCGGCTCGGGAGAACGATCGGCTGGACTCTTATCTGCTGGTCTCGGCGGGCGGCCGTACCATCGCCGGCATGTTCACCAAGCTGGCGCGCGCCCCCGTCCCGTTCTGGTTGTATTACATCGAGGTCGCCGACATCGCCGTCGCCGTGGCGAGGGTGAAGGAGGCTGGTGGCCGGGTGGTGCAGGGGCCGATGGAATTGTTGGGCGGGAGCTGGATCGCGCGCTGCATCGATCCGCAGGGCGCGATGTTCTCGTTGCAGGGCAAGACCAGCCAGACCGTTATCGAGCCGGCCTCGACCAGGGAGCTCGACTGGGCCGCCGAATGGGGCGGCTTTGCATCACGCGGAAAGGTGATTGCCCGGCCGAAGCGCCCGTGACACCCCAAGCCCAGAACTCACGTCTGGGTCGCCGGCGCCACCGGAGGCTTCGCCGCCTTGGCCGCCGGCTTGTCCTGCCTCTTCGACCAGGAGATGTAGTAGGCGACAACAGTCATGATCATGATGCCGGCGAGGCTGACCAGGATTTGGGCCAGCAGCGAGCCCGAGCTCAAGGTCAGGGTGAAATGCGCGACAAAGGACAGGAACACGCCGACGCAGAACACGGCGAGCGATTGCTGGCCGCAGACGATGGCGGGATCAAGGCCCTTCCACTCGAGCGCCGGCCAGTCTTTGGGAATGAAGCGCACCACCAGCATCGCAATCACGATGAAATGGATCAGGCGGTAGGGCGCCATGAAGGTCTTGTCGTTCGGATTGAAGGCTGAATAGAGCCAGTGCGGGAACATCGCGCCGAAGTCCGGAAATCTGCCGGCAAAGGTCATGATGAAAGCGAAGATCAAATAGGCGACGCCGAGATAGAGTGCGGCCTTGGAATTGATGATCCACGCGGCTTTCTTCGCCCCACCCAGCGCACACCACGATCCAAAGATGAAGATCACTTGCCAGCAATAAGGATCGAAATACCAGGAGCCGGCGGGATAGGCGTTGAAGTTCCAGTTGAAATGCCGTGCCAGCAGCCAAATGATGATAGAGGCGAGCATGGTCAGATCGGGCTGGCGCAGCATCAGCCACAGCACCGGCGGGAAGAAGCCCATCAGCACGATGTAGAGCGGCAGCACGTCCAGGTTGACCGGCTTGAATTTCAGCAGGAGCCCCTGGCCGAGTGTCTGGGTCGCGTGGTCGACGAGACCGGCGACATTGAACTCGTTGATCAGCTCGGAATCGGCAAAACGCTGGGCGAGGAAGCTGATCGAGACGATGTAGATCACGAACAGGATGATATGGGCGACGTAAAGCTGCCAGACGCGCTTGAACAGCCGCGTGGCGCCGACGATGAAACCGCGCTCCATCATCATCCGCGCATAGACAAAGGAAGCGGTGTAGCCCGAAATGAAAACGAAGAGGTCGGCGGCGTCGGAAAAGCCGTAATTCCGCGTCGTGATCCAGTTCACGACGTTGTCGGGAATGTGGTCGAGGAAAATCGCCCAGTTCGCGATGCCGCGAAACAGGTCGAGCCGGAGATCACGGCCTTTTTCGGGGAGCACTGCGTTGATTTTCATGGGAGCCATTTCGAGAGTGGTCCTTCGTGGAGGTCGAGAGGCTTTCGGTTCGTTCCGCCCGGACTGTCAGAGCGCAGCAATGAGATTGTCACAGCGCAGCATAATGACTATACCGGTCGGCAAAGGTAACGTTCCAGCTCAGGAATCATCGACTAAGGTCTTGAATCCTATCTTGGACGTTTCCACCAAGGGCTTCAATATCGCATTTCTCAGGGGACCCCGCCATCCATGACCGCTCGCATTTTTAAGCCCGCCAAAAACGCGATGCAATCGGGCCGGGCTTCCACCCAGGAATGGCGCCTCGAATATGAGCCTGAGCAACCGCGCGCGATCGAGCCGCTGATGGGCTGGACCTCGTCCGGCGACATGAAGCAGCAACTCACGCTGCAGTTCGACAGCCAGGAGGAGGCCGTGGCCTATTGCGAGCGCAAAGGCATCCCCTATCAGGTGATCGAGCCGAAGCAGTCGGCGCACCGCCAGATCGCCTATGCCGACAATTTCGCGTTCCGCCGCGGCGAGCCCTGGACCCACTGAAGCGCGATAGGATTAGGTTGAATCGCAATCGCGCTTTAGCTTCTTGTTGGCGCGTGATCTTTTCGGAAAGCCGCTACACACTTTTCCGGATCTGCGCTAGCTGCGGGCGCCCTCATAGATGGCCGCGCGTGGTCACGCCGGCATCGCGTCGGCGAGGGTGCGCGAATGGCCTCTAAATTCGGCCACGACTTTTCCGTCCTGCGCGTTCGTCACCGTGCAGTCGTAGATCGCCGTGCGGCTGGTGCGGCATCGTTCGAATGCCCGCACGATCAAGCGGTCGCCAGGCCGAACGGGTCGCACGAAGGTGATGCTGCATTGCTGAGCCACCGACTGCCGGCCATGGCTGTTGCAGGCGATCGAGAGCGCTGTATCGGCCAGCGTAAAGAGCACGCCGCCATGGCAGGTACCGAAGACATTCAGGCCATTTTGCGAAACTGTCATCTCAAGCTCGGCTTCGCCTGGCGCTGCCCGCCGAAGCGAGAAGCCGAAGGCCTTCGCGGGCGCGTCGCCGGAGAGCATGACGTCGGCGCAATGCTCAGCCAGCTCGATCGGATCTTCAGGTAACGGACTCATCTTGCCTGCTGATGGTTATTTGCTGAGATGGGGCCGGGGCATGTTCCCGGTCGTGCGCGGCCAGCGCGCGCGCCGCTGCCTCTACCGTCAGCTCGCCTGCCTCGACGCACGCCAGGGCTGCGAGCAACGCCTCGTCGTTTTGCCTCATGATGCGGCGCCGCACTTCGGCTGCTGCCGCCTCTGCCACTAGACGATGGACACGGGCGCGCCGCCGGGCCCGACGTTGCTCAGGCGTCAGCGGCGCTAGATTCAGAACGGTCTCGAGCAGCCCGGCGACGCCTTGCGCAGAACTGGCCACGGTCTCGATCACCGGCACATTCCTGTCGTTTTCGCGCCGCAGGGCCAGCATGCTCCGCAGTTGACGGACGGTCCGGGCGGCCAGCGGCAGATCCGCCTTGTTGACCACCAGGATGCTCGCGATTTCCAGGATTCCCGCTTTGATAGCCTGGACGTCATCGCCGAGTCCGGGGGCGTTTACGACGACCCTCACATCGGCAACCTCGACGATGTCGACTTCCGACTGCCCCGCGCCGACGGTCTCAATCACAATCACGTCCCGCCCCGCGACATCCAGGACATCGACGATAGGCTGGATGCTCTCGTTGAGGCCGCCGAGGTGGCCGCGCGAGGCGATCGAGCGAATGAAGACGCCAGGATCTTCGGTATGCTGTCCCATCCTGATCCTGTCCCCGAGCACGGCGCCGCCGGAAAGCGGACTGGACGGATCGACGGCTGCAACGGCAACCGTGCGTCCGCTCTTGCGCAACTCGGCGACGAACGCATCGATCAGCGTCGACTTTCCGGCACCGGGCGGGCCGGTAAACCCCACCGTCAGAGCGGCGCCGGTCGACGGCAGCAGCGCTCGATGCAGGTTGGCGGCAGCGGGCCCGCCCGCTTCCATCATCGTGATAGCCCGTGCGATCGCCCTCGGATCGCCTGCGTGGAGCCGTTGCAACAAACCTTCCATCGCAGGCGCCGGCATGGTGTCAGGCAACGATCAGAGGATGTCCGAAGCCGAGCTCACGGCGAAGGCAGCCGACCACCTCGCCATGCGTGACGCCGACATCAACAGCCTCCACCACCTTCTCAAAGGTATTGTCGTCGGTGCTGCTGGCAGCACGGGCCAGTGCATCCAGCGCGCGGGCGACCTGCGCCTGGCTGCGCTCGCGCTTGAACGCCTTGAAACGTTCGACATGCCGATGCATCGCATCCGCGTCAGGTCGGTCCGCCGGCGGAACGGTCGGATCTTCCTCGACCTGGTAGCAGTTGACCCCCACGATCTTGCGCTCGCCGGCATCGACCTGCTCCTGGAAAGCGAGCGCGGAGGCTCCGATCATGGTCTGCACCAGGCCAGTCTCGGCGGCCTTGTACATGCCGCCGGCCGCATCGATCTTGGCGATCACGCCCTCGATCTCGGCCTCCATCTGGTCCGTCAATCGCTCGACATAGTATGAGCCCCCCAGGGGATCGATCACGTCGCAGAGCCGGGCCTCCTCGCGCAGGATATTCTGCGTCGCCACTGCGACGCGCGCTGTCTCCTCGCTCGGACAGGCGATCGCCTCGTCATAGGCGTCGGTGTGCAGCGATTGTAGGCCGCTCAGGATGCCCGCCATGGCCTGGATAGAAACGCGGGCAATATTGTTGAGCGGCTGCTGCTGCGTCAGGTCGACGCCTGAGGTCTGGCCATGGAATTTGAAACGCCAGCACGCCGGGTCCCTGGCGCCCAGCCGATCGCGTGCAATCCTGGCCCAGATGCGCCGGCCGGCGCGGAATTTCGCGACCTCCTCGAACAAAGAGATCGAGATATCAAAGAAAAAGGTGAAGCGACGCAGCACGTCGTCGACGTCCATGCCCCGCGCGATGCAATCCTCGGCATATTGGATGGCGGTGGAAAGCGTAAAGCCCATGGTCTCGGCCGGCGTCGCACCGGCTTGCTGCATGTGCTGACCGACGACCGACACCGGGTTCCAATTCGGCACACGACGCCGGCAAAATTCGATGTGATCGAGCAGGACCCGCCGTGATCCCGGCAGCGACAGGCGGTAGAATTGATGATTGGCGATGAAATGCGAAATGTAATCGCTCTGGTTGGAAGTCCCCGTCACCGAGCGCCAGTCGATGCCGCGCCGGCGCGCCACGCACAGCGTGAAGGCGAGCAGCGTGAATGGTGACGGGTCATTCATCGCGGTGGAGATTTCGCCGATGGGGACGCCGTCGAGCGCCCGGTCCATGTGGTCGGTGGTGTTGATTACCGTGCCGCAGGTGCCGAGCAGCACCGGATCGACCTCGTCGCAATCGATGCCGCGAAAGCCCGAGCAGCAGGGCAGGAGGCTGATCGCCGTGGCACCGGCTTCGATGATACGCCGGACGCGCTTGTTGTAGTCCTCGGGCGTGCCGAGACCGATCAACTGCCGCTGGGTCCAGGTGCGGCCGCGGTGCATCGAGGGATAGATGCCGCGCGTGAATGGGAACTGGCCGGGGAATCCGAGGTCCTCGAGATAGCGCTCGCCGGACCAGTCGCGCGGCGAATAGAGCGGTTGTATCTCGACGCCGGACCGGTTGCGGATCGGCTTTTCCGCGCGCATCTGCCGTGAATATTGCGAGCGCCACTCGCCCTGTGCCTGCTCAAAGCCGGGAAGCGGAAGTTGGACCGCCGTCTGGGTCATGGGTTCGCCTCCAAGAATTCATCGATCCGGTCCGAACGCGACTGCCGGCCGAGCGTGGCGACAAAATCGACGATCTCGTCACGCGCAGCGCCGGGTCCGAATATCCGGCTGACGCCGGCCGCGAGCAGCGCCGCCTTTTCCTCGTCCGGCACGATCCCGCCGACGACGACGCCGACATGGTCAAGGCCCGCTTCGCGGAGCGCATCCATCATCTTCGGCACGATAAGGTGGTCGGTCGCAAGCGAGCTGACGCCGATGATGTCGACGTCTTCCTCCGTCGCGAGCTTCACCACGCCGGCGATGGTCTGCCACGGCGGGGTGTAAATCACCTCCATGCCGGCATCGCGGAGATAGGCCGCGACGATGCGGCTGCCGCGGTCGTGCCCGTCGAGGCCGATCTTGGTCACGAGCACGCGCAGCGGCCTTGTATCGGCGTTGCTCATCGCTTGGATCTCCGCCGCGCAGATGCTCTGCGACAGGATCGGCCGACGCCGAAGATGGCGACGAACTCATCGACGATCGCGTCCAGCCCGCCTTTCGACGGACGAAACCACACAGGCGTCGAATTGAGCGCGCCGAGCAGCAGCATCCGAAGCAAGGTCGCGGACCGATCCTCGGGCAGGTCGAGGGCCGTGATGAGGGCGCGGAACCGCATCTCGTATCGATCACGGTGCCCGCGCAGCTCGGCCGCGGCCTCCGGCACGTCATCGGGCAGCACGCGGACGATCACCCGCGCGAACGCGCTGGCATCAAGAATGGATTCCAGATGCGCCTTGATGGCCCGCCGAAACCGCAACGACGTATCCGTCTCGTAGCTGATTGAAGCTTCCAGGTGACCGATGATCCGGTCGACGCCCTCGGCATAGACGGCGACGAGCAGCGCCTGCTTGGTCGGCACGTGGAAGTAAACCGCGCCGGGCGTGACGCCGGCAGCCTCGGCAATGTCGCGGATGGTCGTTGCGTGATAACCGCGGTCGGCAAAATGCATGGCCGCGGCATCCAGAAGGGCAGGCCATCGGTTCGCCTGTTGCTTTGCGGCAGTGGCGGCCACATTAAACCTCTTCACTAACTAAACGGCCGTTTAGCGCGTTATCGCAGGCTTGGCAAGTTCTCGCCTTGGGAATCGACGGAAGTAAAGCGCCAACATGTCCAAACGTTATCTCATAAGCTCGTGATTACAGGCCCTTTGATCGTCCTGCAGCATCGTTTCGCTGTACGGTGAAGGTTCCGGAATGCGCCGTGCGCGCAAGCCAGCGAGCCGATCTTCTTGACGTCGTGGCGGCGCATAGCTAAACAACCGTTTAATTAGTATCGACCAAGAGACGATGGAACAGAGGGGAGGGTGACGCATGGCAGAGCAACAGGCGTTTTGGAATCCTGGCAAGGAAACCCGCACGCGCGAGGAGCGCGAGGCGGAGGTTCTCGGCCTCATGCAGCGGCAGCTGCGTTACGCGTACGAGCAGTTGCCGTTCTACCGCCGGCATTACGATCGGGCCGGCTTTCATCCCGACAAGGTCACGTCCATCGCGCGTTTCACCGAGCTTGTGCCGATCATCACCAAGCAGATGCTTCGCGAGGATCAGGTGGAGCACCCGCCGTTCGGCAGCTATCTCGGTTCGCGGAGCGTCGACATCTGCCGCGTGCACGGCTCATCCGGCACCAGCGGCAAGCCAACGCTTTATGCGATCTCGCGTGATGATTGGGACTACATCGCCGACGTCATGGCGCAGGCGTTCTTTACCTGTGGCGTTCGGCCAGGCGACGTCGTGCAGCTTGCGACGGTCTTCAGTCTCTTCATGGGAGGGTGGGGCTCCCTCCTCGGCATCGAACGCCTGGGTGCGACTGCCTTTCCGGTCGGCGCGGGCGAGACGGAACGGCAAATAGATTTGATGTGGCGCGTCAAGTCGAGCGTCCTGGTCACGACGCCGAGCTATGCGTTGCACATGCTGGAGGTTGCGCGCTCGATGGGACTGGATCCATCCAAATCGCCGCTGCGGCTTGGAATATTCATCGGCGAGCCGGGCTCATCAATTCCGGGAACGCGTCAGGCGCTGGAGACAGGATGGGGTATCGTCGTACGCGATATGGCGACGACATCCGAAATGACGCCTTGGGGCACCAATGCCGAATGCGAGATGGGCCATGGCGTGCATGTGATGCAGGACGAGGTCTGGACCGAGATCGTCGCGAAGGACGATGCCAACCGCGCAGTTCCCGACGGCGAGAGCGGAGCGCTGGTGTATACCCACTTGCGAAGGCAGTCACAGCCGATGATCCGCTTCTATTCGGGCGACGAGTCTCACATGACCTACGAGCCTTGCGGTTGTGGACGGACCTACCCACGGCTTCCCATGGGCGTCTACGGCCGGTTGGACGATATGCTGCTGATCCGCGGCGCCAATGTCTATCCGAGCCAGGTCCAGCGCTCTCTCCTGTCGGTGCCGGGGACGGGCATCGAGTTCAAGATCGTGCTCGAGCGGAATGGTGCGCTGGATACGGCGACGGTGCGGGTCGAGCGGGATCCGGCGGCGTGCTCCGATAATCTAACGGAATTCGACAGCGAATTGACCAAGCGGATCAAGCACAGGCTGAAGAACGACACCAACATCAACTTCGAGGTCGAGGTGCTTGCGCCAAACTCGCTGGAACGCGCGATATCCAAGGCGAAGCGGGTCGACGACCGGCGTCCTCGATTCAGACCGGGCTGAAGCGCGAACGCCGCATGGCGTCGGATACCGCCGGCATTGGGGCCGGGGCGCGATGGCTGGCATCCGCGGGGCGGAAGTCAAGGGGTTTGCCAAGTCGGCCGCCCGGTGACACCATAATTGGTGTTGCAACCTCGATTGCGGCCCATCATAACCGCCGACACCATGCCGCTTCATTCCACGCTCGATCCCGCTTCATCCGAATTCGCTGTCAACGCCGAGGCCATGCGCGGTCTCGTCGCCGAGATGCGTGAAAAGCTCTCGCTGGTTGCAGGGGGCGGCGGCAAGGCGTCGCGGGCACGTCACACCGCGCGCGGCAAGATGCTGGCGCGACAGCGCGTCGATCTCCTGCTCGATCCCGGCACCGCCTTCCTCGAGACGTCGCCGCTTGCTGCTCACGGCCTCTACGGCGGCGATGTGCATTCGGCGAGCATCATCACCGGGGTCGGACGGATTGCGGGGCGCGAATGCGTCGTCGTCGCCAACGATGCCACCATCAAGGGCGGCACCTATTATCCGATGACGGTGAAGAAGCATCTGCGCGCGCAGGATATCGCGCGGCAGAACAATCTGCCCTGCGTCTACATGGTCGATTCCGGCGGCGCGTTCCTGCCGATGCAGGACGAGATCTTTCCCGACGAGCGGCATTTCGGTCGCATCTTCTACAATCAGGCGCAGATGTCCGCGCAGGGCATTCCCCAGATCGCGATCGTGATGGGTTCTTGCACCGCCGGCGGCGCCTATGTGCCGGCGATGTCGGACGAGAGCATCATCGTGCGAAACCAGGGCACCATCTTCCTCGGCGGCCCGCCGCTGGTGAAAGCCGCGACCGGCGAGG
>Ga0070684_100001594_pt1 | contig 16385 bp, 17 predicted proteins | sample KBSC723LmetaG_FD_65653 | JGI IMG/M metagenome (GOLD analysis project Ga0070684, IMG submission 65653) | Corn rhizosphere microbial communities from Kellogg Biological Station, Michigan, USA - KBS C7.2-3L metaG | ecosystem: Host-associated > Plants > Roots > Rhizosphere ...
GTACGTGGAACGCTTGCTGGTACCATCGAGCTCAGGATGACCCTCGACGGCCGCTACAAGGAGCTCTACCCCGAGCTCGAGTCCTCACCCTTCGCGACGGTCGAGGAGGCGATTGAGGACATCCGGGCCGGCCGCATGGTGGTGGTCGTCGATTCGCCGGACCGGGAGAACGAGGGTGACCTGGTGATGGCCGCCGAATGCGTCACCCCGGAGGCGATCAACTTCATGGCCAAGGAGGCGCGGGGGCTGATCTGCCTCACCCTGACGCCCGAGCGCTGCGACGAGCTGGGCCTGCCGATGATGACCCACCAGAACCGCACGCCATACGAGACCGCCTTCACGGTCTCGATCGAGGCCCGCCAGGGCGTCTCCACGGGAATCTCGGCGGCGGACCGCGCCCACACCATCCGGGTCGCCGCCGACCCGGAGTCCGGGCCGGGAGACCTGGTGCAGCCGGGACACGTGTTCCCGCTGCGCTCGCGGCCATACGGCGTGCTCGAGCGCACGGGGCAGACCGAAGCATCCGTCGACCTGGCCCGGCTGGCAGGGCTCAGCGCGGCCGGCGTCATCTGCGAGGTGATGAACGACGACGGCACGATGGCGCGGATCCCTGACTTGGTGGCCTACTGCGAGCGGCACGGCCTGAAGATGATCACGGTCGCCGACCTGATCGCCCACCGCCACCGGCGCGAGAAGCTGGTGGAGCGGATCGCGGCGGCGCAGCTGCCGACCGCCTATGGCGATTTCGTCGCCCACGGCTACCGGTCGATGATCGACGGCCAGCAGCACGTGGCGATGGTGATGGGCGATGTGGCGGGAGCGCAGGACGTGCTGGTGCGGGTGCACAGCGAGTGCGTCACCGGCGACGTGTTCCACTCCATGCGCTGCGACTGCGGCGAGCAGCTGGAGCGGGCGCTGGCCCAGATCGGCCAGGAGGGGCGGGGGGTGCTGCTGTACCTCTCTCAGGAAGGCCGGGGGATTGGCCTGCTCAACAAGCTCCGCGCCTACGAGCTGCAGGAGCAGGGCCTGGACACCGTCGACGCCAACCTCGCCCTCGGCCTGCCGGTCGACTCCCGCGACTACGGCATGGGCGCGCAGATCCTGGCCGACATCGGGCTGTCCACGATCCGCGTGTTGACCAACAACCCCAAGAAGATCGTCGGCCTGGAGGGCTACGGCCTGACGGTCACCGAGCAGGTGCCGATCGTGGCCGAGCCGAACCCGGTCAATGAGCAGTACCTGCGCACCAAGCGGGAGCGGATGGGCCACACCATCACCCACCAGGGTCGCCGGGTCGACGACTTCGAGGGCGTGCCCTCGCCCTTCACCGAGTCGCCGTTCGGCTTCACCGGGCCGGTCTCGCAGTGAGCGAGGAGGGACCCGGGGAGATCCAGCTCCCCGAGGGATGTCGCGCAATCACCGGCCAGGCGTTCACCGGCCTCGACATCGCCATCGTCGCCTCCCGCTACAACGCCAAGGTGGTGGAACGATTGCTGGCGGGCGCGGTGGAGGAGCTTGAGAGCCAGGGGATCACGCGCGACGCGCTGACCATCGTGCTCGTGCCGGGAGCCTGGGAGCTGCCCTATGTCTGCCGCAGGCTGGCCGAGGCCGGCGGCCATCATGCCGTGGTCGCGCTGGGCTGCGTGGTCCGCGGCGAGACTCCCCACTTCGACTACGTCTGCGCCGAGGCCTCACGCGGTATCACCGAGGCCAGCCGCGACACGGGCGTGCCGGTCACCTTCGGCCTGCTCACCGTCAACACTCAGGAACAGGCGGAGGCGCGGGCCGGCGGCAGTTCCGGCAACAAGGGCGCCGAGGCCGCCGCCGCCGCGGTCGAGATGGCCGGCCTGATGCGCACACTTCCGCGGGCGCGGTAACGCGGGGCTCGGCAGGGTGGGCATTCGGGTGCCCGGCGCCGAGCCAGGCACCTACTCGATCGTCGCCGGCGCTCTAGACCGCTTTGGTGACTTTGCCGCTTTTGAGGCAGCGGGTGCAGACGTAGGCGCGAGTGGGGCTGCCGTTCAGCAGGATGCGCATCTGCTGGAGGTTCGGGTTGAAGCGGCGCCTGGTTGCGACCATCGAGTGGCTGCGGTTGTTGCCGAAGCCGGGCTTCTTGTTGCAGATGACGCAGACCTTGGACACCGAACGACCTTCCCTGTTGGAGTGCGGCCGGCAGTATAGCCTGCAACCACGGCACCTCTATTCACGTCATACGACAAGATGGCGAACGCGCCGCTCAGGGCCGTGCCGGCCGGAGCCGCCGCTCAGGTGGACGGTGGGCTGACGATTCCTAACGAGGTGATCGCGCAGATCGTCGGGTTCACCGTGCTCGAGTGCTACGGGGTGGTGGGGATGGCGGCGACCAACCTGACGCAGGGTGTCGCCCGGCTGCTGTCGCGGGAGCGGATCACACAGGGTGTGTCTGTGCGCCGTGAGGGCGATGGGCTGGCGATCGAGCTGTACGTGATCCTCGAGTTCGGCCTGAACCTGGCGGAGGTCGCGTCGAACGTCCGCACCCGGGTGGTCTACAACGTGGAGAAGATGACCCGGATGACGGTAGGTTCGGTGCAGATCCACGTGCAAGGCGTGAAGCGGACGTCATGACCACACCGGCGCAGATCGCACGGGCCCTCGCCGAGGGTGGCCGCGCCGCGCTCGAGGCCAACCGCCAGCGGCTGAACGATCTGAACGTGTATCCGGTGCCCGACGGCGATACCGGAACCAATCTGGCCGAGTCGGTGGCGGCGCTCGCCGATGCGCTGGCCGAGCCGTCCCTGGCCGACGCCGACCGGGCGGGGGTCGCCCATGCGGCCAAGCAGGCCGCGCTGATGGGGGCCCGTGGGAACAGCGGCGTGATCCTGAGCCAGATCGTCCGCGGGCTGGCCGAGGCGCTGGCGGCCACCGAGGGCGAGCTGGGGCCGGCAGACGCCGCAGCGGCGCTCCGCGAGGCGGCCACCCGGGCCTACTGCGCCGTTCGCCAGCCGGTCGAGGGGACGATGCTGACCGCCATCCGCGAGATGGCCGAGGAGGCCGAGCGGATGCCGCCGGACGGCGAGCTGGCGACGATGCTCGACGCCGTCGTCCGAGCGGGGGAGGCCACCGTCGAGCGGACGCCGGACATGCTCGAGGTGCTGCGCCGCAGCGGCGTGGTCGACGCCGGCGCCGCCGGGCTGGTGGAGCTGACCCGGGGAGCCGTCGCCGGCCTGCGGGGTGAGGCGGCGGGGCCTGCCGGCCCTGCCGTCGCCAGGCCGGTCACCATCGGCACCCACCACCAGGAGGACTCGCCGTTTCGCTACTGCACCACCTACCTGGTGGAGGGCCCCGGGGTGGACGCCGACACCCTTGCCGCGCAGCTCGAACCGCTTGGGGACTCGCTGCACGTGGTCGGGGAGTCACCGATGTTCAAGGTGCACATCCACACGGACGACCCCGGCGCTGCGCTGTCGCTGGCTGTTGCCGTCGGATCCGTCGACCGGATCGAGATCGCCGACATGCACCGGCAGACCGCCGAGCGCGCGCGGCGGCTGTCGTTGGTCCGCCACCACCAGGCAACCGGGGTGGTGGCCGTCGTGGCCGGCGACGGCAACGAGGCCGCCTACCGCGAGGCGGGCGCCCAGGGGCTGGTGGCAGGCGGCCAGTCGATGAATCCCTCGGCCGGGGAACTCGTGGCGGCCATCGAGGCGGTGGACGCCGACGGCGTGCTGGTGCTGCCCAACAACGCCAACGTGATCCTGGCCGCCGAGCATGCGGCGGCCGCGGCGGGCCGGCCGGCCCGGGTGGTGCCCACGCGGTCCGTCGCCGCCGGCCTGCTGCTGCTCGGGCACGTCGACCCGGACCTGCCGCTGGACGTCAACGCCGACCTGCTGGCCGCCCGCAACGGCGCCGTTCGCCACGGTGAGGTGACGGCCGCCGTGCGCGATTCCCAGGCCGACGGCGTGGCCGTCCGCAAGGGCCAGCACGTCGCGCTGATCGACGGCCAGGTGGCGGGCGCCTATTCCACGCCGGAGGATGCCGCCGCAGCGTTGATTGATGGCCTGGGGGTCACGGCCGACCGGCTGCTTTTGGTGACCGGCGAGGACGGCGAGCTGCCGACCGGCGGCTGGCTGGAGGCTGTCCGGGCGCGCCACCGGGGGGTCGCCATCGAGCTGCGTGACGGCGGCCAGCCGCTGTACCCGTTGGTGGCGGCGGCGGAGGGCCGGCAGCTGCTGACGGCCGAGAACACCGCGCTCGTGCTCGATTCGACCGCCGACCTGGCCGATCCCCGGTCGCTGCACGCCAACTGGCGGATGGTGCCGCTCTCGGTCCGGTTCGGCGACGGCGAGCTGCTCGACTTCGTCGAGCTCTCGCCGGACGAGTTCTACCGGCGGCTGGAGAGCGCAGCCGACCACCCGACCACCGCCGCCCCCTCGCCCGGCGCCTACCAGGCTGCGTTCGAGGAGCTGTCGGGCTACGCCCGGATCCTGGTGCTGCCGGTCTCCTCCCGGGTCTCGGCCAGTGCCGGCTCGGCCGAGATCGCGGCCCGTGCGGTCGATCCCGATGGCCGCCGGATCAGCGTGCTCGACGGCCGGTCGGTGTCGGGCGCCACGCTGCTTCTGGCCGACGGGGTGCAGCGACTGCTCGTCCGCGGCGTGCCGGAGAATGAGCTGATGACGTGGTTCGAGGGGGCCCGTGGCCGGCTCGCGCTGGTGTTCTCGGTGGAGACGCTCGAATACCTGCGGCGGGGCGGGCGGATCGGCCGGGCAAAGGCCGTTGTCGGCGGCCTGCTGCGCGTGCGCCCGCTGCTGACGCTGAGCGACGGGGAGGTGGTGGCGCACGGGTCGGTGCGCGGCCGGGGCGCGGTGCTGCCGGCCTTCGAGCGATTCTTGGGCGAGCGGCTGGCCGCCGCACAGCATGCCCGGATCGCGGTCGTGCATGCCCGCGACGAGGCCCGGGCCCGGGAGCTGTGCGAGCTGCTCGCCCGTGGCTGGCCGCGCTGCTCGGTCGACCACGTCGTCGAGCTGGGCGCGGTGGTGGGCACCCACGGCGGCCCGGGCACGCTGGGCATGGCCGTGCTCCCAGACGAATGAGCCGCACGGCGTTCGCCGGGCTACCGCTCTCCGGAGAGCCGCCCAGGCCCGTCCGTGGGCCCCGGCCTTCGCATCTCGACCAGCCGGTGCCGGGCGACCGCCGGCTGCGCTCGGCGCTGGCCTCCCTGAGGCCGCGGCCCGTGGTCACGATCGGCGACCTGCTCGAGCACGTGCCCTTCCGCCACGAGGATTTCCGTCAGGCCAGGCGGATGGCCGACATGCAGCCGGGCGAGGAGGCGACCATCGTCTGCACCGTGATCGACGTCCGCCAGCGGCCGACCAGGCGCCGAAACCTGGTGATCGTCGAGGCCCGCGTGCGCGACGCCTCCGGGCCGGGCGTGGTGATCTGGTTCAACCAGCGGTACGTCGCCCGCCAGCTGTCGCCCGGCACGGTGATCTCGGTGCGGGGCGAGCGGCGGGCTTCGATCGGGGCCGAGATCGCCGCCAAGTCGCACGAGGTCATGGATGAGGGCGACGACGCCCAGCACACCAGCGGCCTGGTGCCGATCTACCGGGCCACCGAGAGTCTCAGCAGCCGGCGGATCCGCACGCTGGTCGACGAGCAGCTCGGGCATGCCGGTGACGCTCCGGACGCTCTGCCCAGCGACGTTCGCCGGCGCCACCGGCTGCCGCTTCGCCGCGACGCGATCATGGCCGCTCACCGCCCGCGCACGCCACGCGACGCCGAGTGGGCCCGCCGCCGGCTGGCCTTCGAGGAGCTGTTCCTGCTCCAGGTCGGTCTGATCCGCCACCGCAGGGAGCTGGAGTCGGCGGCCGTCGCACCGGCGCTGGGCCGGCCCGGAGAGCTGTCCGTGGGTCTGCCGGGGACGCTGCCGTTCACGCCGACGGCGGCCCAGATCCGGGCGATGGCCGAGGTGGACGCCGATGTCGCTCGCACCATCCCGATGCAGCGGCTGCTGCAGGGCGACGTCGGTGCCGGAAAGACGGTCGTGGCCGTGCACGCGCTGCTGCGGGCGGTCGAGCACGGCGGCCAGGGGGCGCTGATGGCGCCCACCGAGACGCTGTCCTCGCAGCACCTGCTGAGCATCTCGGCGCTGTGCGAGCCGCTGGGCGTGCGGGTCACCCCGCTGGTCAACGGCATGCCCGCCCGCGAGCGGCGGGCCGCCCTGCAGATGGTGGAGTCGGGAGAGCCCCAGATCGTGGTCGGCACCCACGCCCTGATCCAGGATGCGGTCGTGTTCGGCAGGCTGGAGGTGGCGGTGGTCGACGAGCAGCACCGGTTCGGTGTCGACCAGCGGCGGGCGCTGGAGGAGAAGGCCCGGGACACCGGCCATGTCCCGCACGTGCTGCACATGACGGCCACCCCGATCCCGCGCACGCTTGCACTCACCGTGTACGGCGACCTCGACGTGTCGCTGCTGGACGAGCTGCCGCCCGGCCGCACGCCGGTCGTCACCCGGCTCGTCTCGCGCCAGCGGCGGGGAGAGGTATTCACCCGCATGCGGCGGCTGCTGGACGACGGCCGGCAGGCGTACGTGGTCTGCCCGCTGGTGTCGGAGAGTGACGTCGCCGAGGCGACGGCCGCCGAGACGGAGGCCCGGAGACTCGCCGAGGGGGAGCTGCGCGGCTACCGGGTCGAGGTGATGCACGGCCAGATGCCGGTCACCGAGCGGCGGGCGGCGATGCAGCGATTCCGGGCAGGCGAGCTGCAGGTACTGGTGGCGACGACGGTGATCGAGGTCGGGGTGGACGTCCCCAATGCCGTGCTGATGGTGATCGAGGAGGCCGACCGGTTCGGGTTGGCGCAGCTTCACCAGCTGCGGGGCCGGGTCGGCCGCGGTGCGCACGAAAGCTACTGCCTGCTGCTGGCCGACCCCGTGACCGACGACGGCCGCCAGCGGCTGGAGGCGATGGTGCGCACCACCGACGGCTTCGAGCTGGCCGAAGTCGACCTCGAGCTGCGCGGTGAGGGCAGCCTGCTGGCGGCGCGCCAGAGCGGCATCCCCGACCTCCGCCACGCGCGCCTGTCCAAGCACCGGCGGCTGGCGATTCGGGCGCGCCAGGAGGCGCTCCGCCACCTCGACGCCGATCCCCGGCTGCGCTCCCCGGCGTCGGAGCTGATGCTCGACCAGGCCCGGCGGCTGTTCGGCGAGGAGATCGGCTGGCTGACCCGTGCCTGACGGCATATCGTCAACCGGGATGACCGCGCCCGACGCCCACGAGGAGCAGGCCCGCATGCTGTTCAACCGGGTCTGGGAGCTGCTGGAGGAAGACCGCACGCCGGACCGCGACGTCGAGATGCTGCACGCCGCCCATGCCTCACGCCACCACTGGTGGGCGGCCGGGGCCGGCCCGGTGCGGCTGCTGCGAGGCGAATGGCAGATCTCCCGCGTCTACGCCACACTGGGCCGACCGGAGCCGGCGCTGGTGCATGCCCGGCTGGCGCTGGAGCTGAGCGAGCGGCAGCAGGTCGACGCCTTCGACACCGCCTACGCGCACGAGGCGGCGGCGCGCGCCCACCTGCTGGCCGGCACCCGGGGCGCCGCCCGCCGCCACGTGGTCGAGGCCCGCAGGCTGCTCGACCGGATCGACGACGACGAGCACCGCGGCCTGCTCGAGGCCGACCTGGCCACGATCGAGCTGTGAGGATCATCGCCGGCGAGCGCCGCGGCACCCGGCTGGCGGTGCCGGCCGGCAGGCGCACGCGGCCCACGTCCGACAGGGCGCGGGAGTCGCTGTTCGCGATGCTGGGCTCGGTCGGCGACCTCGATGTGCTCGACCCGTTCGCCGGCTCCGGGGCGCTCGGGCTGGAGGCCCTGTCGCGCGGTGCCCGCCACGCCGTGTTCTGCGAGACCTCGCCGGCGGCGCTGCGCGCCCTGCGGGACAACATCGCCCGGCTCCGCTACGGCGACCGGACCCAGGTCGTGCGACTGGACGGCCGCAGGCGGATGGCGGAAGATGCGGCCGCGGGGCACCGCTACGACTTGCTCCTGCTCGATCCCCCTTATACGATGCTGCCCGCCTTGCAAGAACTGTTTTCCCTGCAGCTGCCCGGATTGCTGGTTCCCGGCGGCCTGGCGGTTGTCGAGAGCCCGGCGTCGAGCCCCGCGCTCGACCTGCCACTGGAGCTCGACACCACCCGCACCTACGGCGAGGCCCGGATCTCGCTCTACCGGCATGGCTGAGCGGGTTGCGGTGTGTCCGGGCACGTACGACCCGGTCACGGTCGGCCACCTGGACATCATCCGCCGGTCGGCCGAGATCTTCGACCGGGTGGTCGTGGGGGTGGTGCGGGCGCCGCGCCACAAGCAGACGATGTTCCCGCTGGAGGAGCGGATCGGCTTCATCGAGCAGTCGCTGCAGGGCTCCGCGAACACGGAGGTGGTGGGGTTCAGCGAGCTGGTCGTCGACTTCGCGCGCGAGCACGGCGCGCATGCGATCGTCAAGGGGCTTCGCGCCGTCTCCGACTTCGAGTGGGAGTTTCAGATGAACCACCTGAACCGCGGGCTGGCGCCTGAGATCGAGACGATCTACCTGATGAGCTCGCCTCGCTACAGTTTTCTGTCCTCCCGCGGAGTGCGTGAGATCGCATCATTCGGCGGTCCCGTGGCAGAGTACGTACCTGAGCAGGTCGCCCGTCGGCTCGCCGAGCTGCACGAGCAGGGCGCCATCTGATGAAGTGAGGAGACCCCGTTGGACGTTCTGGTTCTGATCGACAAGCTGGATGAGATGGTGCAGAACGCCAAGAGCGTGCCCATGACCGACCAGGTGCGCATCGACCGGGAGGAGATCTGGGAGATCATCGACCAGATGCGCTCCACCATCCCGGAGGAGATCAAGCAGGCTCGCTGGATCGTCAAGGAGCGGCAGGAGATGCTGGCCGAGGCGAAGCGCGAGGCCGAGCGGCTTGTCAACGAGGCCCGCGAGCAGGCCGGCCGGGAGGCGTCCCAGCAGGAGGTCGTGAAGCTGGCCGAGCGCCAGGCCCACGAGCTGCTGGAGCAGGCCCGGGGGCGCGAGCGGGAGACACGGCTGGCCGCCGAGGATTACGCGGACGGGATCCTCGAGCATCTCGAGGTCAACCTGGGCAAGTTCCTGACCGCCGTCCAGCGCGGTCGCGAGCAGCTGGCGCAGGGCTCGCAGGACCGCGCGGGAGCCGCCACCGCCGGCTTCGATGTGACCCAGCCCTGATCGCGGAGAGAATCATGCTTGACCTTCGCTCATTCGAGCTCGAGCCGGGCAGCGTCCGCCATGAGACGGCGACCGTCCACCTCGATCCGTTGCTGCTGGGCGGGCAGAGCTACGAGGTGCGCCCGGAGCAGCTTCCGGTGCAGATCGAGCTGCAGCCGGGCCACGGCAGCCTGTTCATGAAGCTGCGGTTCACCGCCACCGTGCACGGGCCGTGCATGCGCTGCCTGGAGGACGCACAGCTCGAAGTCCGCGCAGCGGCCGAGGAATACCATGACCATGACGCGGCCGCCCGGGGCGACGAGGAGCTGGGCAGCGAGTACCTGCACGACATGCAGCTCGACCTCGAGGCGTGGACGCGCGACACCCTGGCCGAGGCCCTGCCCGAGAAGATCCTCTGCAGCGCCGACTGCGCCGGTCTGTGCGCCCTGTGCGGCGAGCGGCTGCAGCCGGGAGACGACCATGCATGCGCCGAACCGGAGCCCGACACCCGCTGGGAGAAGCTGCGGGAACTGCTATAAACCCAGGCTTATGGCCGTCCCCAAGAAGAAGACCTCCAAGGCGCGCCGCGACAAGCGGCGGGCCACCCACCGGATCTCGGCGCCCGCGCTCACGGAGTGCCCCCACTGCCATCATCCGGTGCGACCACACCACGTCTGCGGGAACTGCGGTCAGTACCGGGGCCGTGAGGTCGAGCCTCTCACCACCGTCGCGCCCTAGGTCAGGGATGCGGTGAGCGTCACCGTCGCGGTCGACGCTCTGGGCGGAGACCGGGCGCCGGAGGAGATCGTCGCCGGTGCCGTCGAGTCGCTGCGCCCCGGGCTGCGGATCCTGATGTGCGGCCCCCTGGAGCTGGTCACGGCCGAGCTCGCCAGGCATGGCAGCCCGGCGGATATCGAGGTGGTCGACGCGCCCGAGACGATCGACTTCCACGACGACGCCGTGGCTGCGGTGCGCAGCCGTCCCCGCTCGTCCCTGGTCGTTCCCTGCACCCTCGTCCGCGAGGGCCGCGCCGGGGCGGCCGTGTCAGCCGGACACACCGGCGCGATGCTCGCCGCGTCGCTGCTGCACATGGGCCGGATCCGTGGCGTCCACCGGCCCGGGATCGCCGTCGCGCTGCCCGCCCAGGGCGGTCCCGCCGTGCTGATCGATGCCGGCGCCAACGCGGAGTGCAAGCCGGAGAACCTCCTCCAGTTCGGCGTGATGGGCTCCGTGTTCGCCGAGCGCCTGCTGCGGATCGAGAGCCCCCGGGTGGGGCTGCTCTCGATCGGCGAGGAGGCGACCAAGGGCAGCAGCCTGACTCTGGAGGCGCACGACCTGCTGGCCGCGGCGCCGATCAACTTCGCCGGTAACTGCGAGGGCCGCGACGCGCTGCGCGGGGACTTCCGGGTGATCGTGGCCGACGGTTTCAGCGGCAACGTGATGCTGAAGTCGATGGAGGGCGCCGGCTCGGTGCTGTTCGCCGAGATGCGCGAGGCGGCGATGTCGTCGCTGAGGGCCAAGCTGGGAGCGTTGCTGCTGCGGCCGGCGCTGCGGGGGGTGCGCGACCATTACGACCCCGAGCGGATAGGCGGCGCCTACCTGCTGGGCGTCCGCGGCCTGTCGGTGATCGCCCATGGCAGCTCCTCCCGGTGGGCGATCGTGAACGCCATCCAACTCGCCGCCCGGGGCATCGAGGAGGAGGTGGTCGAGCGCATGGAGCGGGGGATCGCCGCGGCCGGCGCGGCACCCGACTTGCAGGACCGGTCGCCGGTACGTACAGTCCCCGCTGTCGTAGACCCGGAGAATGGAGAGAGGCTGACATGACTCGTGAGGAGGCGTTTGAGCGCGTCAGGGGGATCCTGGTCGAGCAGCTCGGTGTCGATGAGGATCAGGTGACCGAGGCTGCCTCGTTCCAGGCCGACCTCGACGCCGACTCGCTCGACCTCGTCGAGCTGATCATGGAGCTGGAGGACCAGTTCGGCCTCAAGATCTCCGACGAGGACGCGCAGAAGATCGAGACCGTCGGCCAGGCCGTCGACTACGTCACCACCAACGGCTAGGACGGAATCGGCGGGGGAGCTCCTCCGCCGGCTCGTCGATTCACTGACGCCCGAGGCCCGGCGCCAGGCGTTCACACATTCATCGTGGGTCACCGACCGCTCGGAGTCGTACGAGCGGCTGGAGTTCCTTGGCGACAGCGTGCTCGGCCTGGCGGTGGCCGGGCACCTGTTCGCCCGTTTCCCCGACCGGCCGGAAGGCGACCTGGCCCGGATCCGCGCCCACGTCGTCTCCCGGCCCAGCTGCGCCGTGACCGCCCGCGCCCTGGGGCTCGACCGCGAGCTGGTCGCCGAGGCGGCCAGGCGCGGCGGCGAGGCGGCCGCGTCGGTCGAGCAGCTGGCCGATTCCGACAGCGTGATGGCCGAGGTGATCGAGGCGGTGATCGGCGCCTGCTTCGTGCAGTTCGGCCACGAGTGTGTGGCCGAGGCGGTGGTCGCGGCTTTCGAGCCGCGGGTCGAGTTCGCCCTCGAGGGGCACGTCGACTACAAGACCGTGCTGCAGGAAGACCTGGCACGTCAGGGGGCATCGGTAACCTATGACCTGGTCGAGGCAACCGGCCCCGACCACGACCGGCGCTTCACCAGCGTCGCGATCGTGGAGGGACGGCCGCTCGGCACGGGGACGGGGCCCAGCAAGAAGGCCTCCGAGCAGGCGGCGGCGCAGGAGGCGCTGCGCAAGCTCACCGGCCCCAGCCCACCACCGTAGACAACCGCCAGGATCACGTCAGGAGCCCCGCGATGTACTTGAAGACACTTCGGATGCGCGGCTTCAAGTCGTTCGCCCAGAGCGTCGAGCTGCGGTTCGAGCACGGCATCGCGGTTGTGGTCGGCCCCAACGGCAGCGGCAAGTCGAACATCGCCGACGCGCTGCAGTGGGCGATGGCCGTACAGTCGCCCGCTCAGCTGCGCGCGCCCAGCGGCCAGGACGTGCTGTTCGGTGGCACCGACTCGCGGCCGCCGTCGGGCGTGTGCGAGGTCGAGCTGGTGCTCGACAACGAGTGCGAAACGCTGCCGATCGAGTTCGGCGAGGTGTCCGTGATGCGTCGCCTGCACCGCGACGGCGAGAGCGAGTACTTCATCAACCGGGCCCGCGTGCGGCGGCTGGACGTGCTCGAGCTGCTGTCGGACACCGGTCTGGGCCGCGAGATGCACTCGGTGATTGGCCAGGGCAAGGTGGAGGAGATCCTGCTGGCCAAGCCGCACGAGCGGCGGCGATTCGTCGAGGAGGCTGCGGGCCTGGGCAAGTATCAGCGCCGCCGCACCCGATCCGAGCAGAAGCTCGCCCGGGTGGCCACCGAGCTGGAACGGGCACGCGATCTGGAGCGTGAGGTCAGGGCCCGGCTGCGGCCGCTGGCGATGCAGGCCACCGCCGCCGACCGGGCGGCGAAGCTGGGGCAGGAGATCGCGCAGGGACGGATCTCGCTGCTCTCGTCGGAGCTGCTGGTGGAGGGCCGCCGCACGGCCGACCTGCGCGGGCGGCTGGAGGGCGTGACCTCCGCCCGCTCGGGCATCGACGCCGAGCTGGTGGCGATCGCCTCCCGCCGTTCGGCCGCCGAGACCGAGCTGGCCGGCCTGGCCGCCGCGCAGGAGCGCGCCACGCGGGCGTTCTACGCCTTCGAGACCGGCCGCGAGCGAGTCGAGGCCGAGCGGTCGCGCCTGGCCCGCGCACGCGCCGCGCTCGACCGCAGCGAGACCTGGCGTCGGGAGGACGCCGCCCGCCGGCAGGCGGACGCAGCCCGCCTGCGGCTCGAGGCCGAGGCGGCCGAGGCGGCGGCGGCCGAGCACGTCGCCGAGGCAGCGGCGCTGGAGGCACAGGACGGGGGCGGGCTCGACGAGGCGGCGGCCGCGGCCGAGGCGGCGCTGGCCGGCGCGCTCGACGCCCGCCGCGCGCACGCCGAGGCCGAGGGACAGGCGGCCAACGTCCGCCGCGAGCACGAGGCGGCGGTGGCCCGGGTCGCCGAGCTGGGCGAGCGGCTCGAAGCGCTGGGCGCCGCATCCGAGGATGAGGCGGCGCGGCTGGACGCCGCCCAGGCCGGCGTGTCGGCGCTCACAGCTCGCCAGGCCGAGGCGGCCGACGCGGTTGCCGCCGCCGAGGCTGCGGCCGCTGCCGCCGAGGCGGACGCCGCGCGGGCCGGCGAGGCCGCGCGCGAGGCCCGGCTGCTGGCCGAGGGATTGGCGGAGCACGCTTCGCGGGAGCGGGCGCGGCTGGAGTCGCTCGAGCTGGCGCTCCGAAGGGGCGACGGACTGTCGCCGGCGGCGCAGGCGCTTCGCGACAGCGGTGCCCGGCTGGTGCTGGCCGGGATCGAGGCCGAGCCGGGATACGAGCGGGCGGTCGCAGCTGCGCTCGGCTGGCGGGCCGGCGCCGTGGTCGCCGAGCGGCTCGACCAGGCCCTCGACCTGCTGAATCAGGGCGAGGGTGAGCTGAACGTCGTCACGGCCGGCGGGGACGGGCGAGCGGCCGGGGAGATGCCCGCCGGCGCCCGGCCGCTGGCCGAGGTCGCCAGGATCAGCGACCCGTCGCTGGCGCCACTGGTGTCCGGCATCTGGCTGGTTGACGATCTCCGCGGGGTGCAAAGCGGCGTGGCCGTGACCGCCGCCGGCGTCGGGCTGGATGCAGACCGCGGCGAGGCCTGGCGGATCGCCGATGCCGGCGAGGCCTCCTGGCTTCGGGCCCGCGGCGAGCGCGACTCGCTGGCCGCGGGCCTGGCGGAGCGGGAGCAGGCGGCGCAGCGAGCCCACGCCGAGGCCGAGGCCGCGAGCGCCGCCGCGGCAAAAGCTGCCGCTGCGGACGCCGCGGCTCGCGATCGTCTGCGCGATGCACGCCGCGACGAGCAGGAGGCTGCCGACGAGCTGCGGCGGACGTCCGGTGCCCGCGACGCGCTGGCCGACGAGCTGGCCCGTCGGGATGCCGGCCGCGATCTGGCCGCTCGCGACCTGGAGTCAGAGAGCGCCAGGCTGACCGAGCTGCACGCGTTGCTGGCCGGGTACGAGCGGTCGCTGGCGGAGCGGCGGTCGGCGGCGCTGGCCGCCGACGAGCGGCATGCGGGGCTGGAGATGACCCGCCGACGGCTGGCCGACGAGGCGGCCCGCCAAGCGGCCCGCCGGGCGGCGCTCGACGAGCGGATCGAGCGCTTCCGGGGTGAGGCGAGCCGCGCCCTCGAGGCAGCCGAGCGGGCGGCGACGGCGGCGCAGCACTCGCTGCAGGCCTCCGTTCAGGCGGCCGAGGCCGCGCCCGCCGTCGACCGGCTGGTCGCCGAGCTCGACTCGGCGCTGGCTGCCGCGCGCGGGCTGGCCGAGCCGGCCAGGGCCGGCATCGACACGATCGAGCGGCGGGCGGGCGAGCTGGCGGCCGAGCTGCAGGCCTGCGCGATGGCGGAGGCCGAGGCCCAGGGCCGTGCCCGCGACATCCAGGCGGCGGCGACGGAGGTGGAGGTGTCGCTGGCCCGAAGCGGCGAGAGGATCGACGACCTCGGCCGCCGTCGCGCAGAGCTGGCCGCGGAGCACAGCGTCGACGTGGTCGAGCCCGAGGAGCCGCTGGCCGCCGACGACGCGGCAGCTGCGGCGGCCCGACTGGAGCGGTTGGAGCGCCGCCGCGAGAGCCTGGGCGCGGTGAACCCGCTGGCTCAGGAGGAGTACGAGCAGGAGAAGGTGCGGGCGGACGACCTGTCCACCCAGTGCGAGGACCTGGAGACCTCGCTGGCCGAGCTGCAGGCGCTGATCAAGGATCTCACCACCACGATCGACCAGCGGTTCGCGGCCACGTTCGACTCCGTGGCGCAGAACTTCGAGGAGGTGATCGGCACGCTCTTCCCGGGCGGCCGCGGGCGGCTGCGGCTGACCGAGGAGGTCGTCCCGGACGAGTCCTCGGATGATCAGCCGGACGACGGCTCGGTGGTCGACGCGGCGGCGCCCCGGCCGCCGGTCGAGCGCGGCATCGATCTCGAGGTGAAGCCGGCCGGCAAGCGGATCGAGTCGCTCTCACTGCTGTCGGGCGGCGAGAAGTCGCTGACGGCGATCGCGTTCCTGTTCGCGCTGATGCTGACCAAGCCGTCGCCCTTCTACCTGCTCGACGAGGTCGAGGCGGCGCTGGACGACGCCAACATCGACCGCTTCCTCGACCTGCTGCGGGCCTACCAGGACCGGGCCCAGTTCCTGGTCGTCACCCACCAGCGGCGGACGATGGAGGTGGCCGACGTGCTGTACGGCGTGACCATGGCCGGTGACGGCGTCTCGACTGTGCTGTCTCGCCGCATGCCCAGCGACCCCGAGCTGCACGAGGCGGCGCTCGAATCCGCGTAGGCGCGGATGCGGTGATCTCCGACGGCTGCGGCCGCGTGCTGCTGCACCGCCGCAGCGACGATGGCCTGTGGGGCATGCCCGGCGGCTGGGTCGACGACGGCGAGTCGCCGGAGCAGGCGATCGTCCGCGAGGTGCGGGAGGAGACCGGGTTCGAGGTGCGCGTGGTCGAACTGGGCGAGACGACCGAGCGACCGGCGTCGCTTCACCACACCTTTCTCTGCGAGGTACTGGGCGGCGAGCTGGCGGTGTCCGAGGAATCGCACGAGGTTGCCTACCGTGACCCGGCAGAGATCGAGCGGTGGCACATGGACCACCGCTCGCGGCTGTTCCGCGCGCTCGGAGCGTCATGAAGCTCTCCGACGGGCGGATCACGTTGCGCCCTGCCACGCCGGCCGACGAAGAGCGCCTGTGGGAGATCCTGCAGGAGCCGGAGATCGTCCGCTGGTGGGGCCACGAGGCCCGCGAAGACCTGCAATCGCACCTGGCGGGCCGCGAGCAGGCGGTGCCGTTCGTGATCGAGCACGCGGACGCCCCGGCCGGCATGATCCAGTACTGCGAGGAGAACACCCCCGAGTTCCGCCACGCCGGGATCGACATCTACCTGACCGCTCGACTGCATGGGCGGGGCCTTGGGGCCGCTGCGATCCGCCTGATGGTGGAGCATCTGCGGGGTCTCGGTCATCACCGGATCACCATCGACCCAGCGGCCGCCAACCACGCCGCCATCCGCTGCTATCTGTCGGTCGGCTTCCAGGAGGTGGGCGTGATGCACGCCTACTGGCGTGACCCGGACGGCGTATGGCAGGACGGGTTGTTGATGGAGCTGGTGGCGCCT
>Ga0070684_100001595_pt1 | contig 16372 bp, 10 predicted proteins | sample KBSC723LmetaG_FD_65653 | JGI IMG/M metagenome (GOLD analysis project Ga0070684, IMG submission 65653) | Corn rhizosphere microbial communities from Kellogg Biological Station, Michigan, USA - KBS C7.2-3L metaG | ecosystem: Host-associated > Plants > Roots > Rhizosphere ...
TCCAGGAAGCGGGAAGACAGCAAAAGGAAATGTCACCTGAACAAAGAAAAGAAATACGGAGAAGAAGTCGGGAAAGTATCAGGAATCTGAACCTTTACTGGATGAATGAGATGGTGAATAGTGACGCACAATTACGAGAGAAAATGGCTTTCTTCTGGCACGGGCACTTCGCGTGCCGTAACCTTAATATTTTTTTTCAGCAGGAGTTGCTTCATATCATTCGGCGAAATGCTCTTGGGAGTTTCAGGGATCTTCTACATGAGGTTTCCAAAACAGGAGCCATGTTGAATTTTCTCAACAATAATCAAAATCGGAAAGATCACCCCAATGAGAATTTTGCGCGTGAAGTAATGGAACTGTTTACTATGGGAAGAGGAAATTATACTGAAGACGATGTGAAGGAGGCAGCAAGAGCCTTTACCGGCTGGGGTGCCAATGCAAAGGGTGAGTTTGTGTTTCGAAAATTTCAACACGATGATGGAAGTAAAACCGTTCTGGGTAAGACGGGAGATTTTGATGGCGATGAAGTGTTGGAGATTTTATTGGAACAAAAGCAAACCGCAAAATTCATCTCGCAAAAAATATATCGGTTTTTTGTGAACGATATGATCGACCAACCAAAAGTAGATTGGCTGGCTGATAGATTTTATAAAAGTGGTTATGATATCGGCAGACTCATGGAAGATATTTTTACCAGCGATTGGTTCTGCGAGGGAAAAAACATTGGTTGCAAAATAAAATCACCGATTGAACTATTGGTAGGAATACAAAGAATGCTGCCGATGAAATTGGAGAATGAAGAGGCCCTGCTGTTGTTGCAAAGATTGCTGGGACAAATATTGTTTTATCCACCAAATGTCGCTGGCTGGCCCGGTGGGAAAACCTGGATCGACAGTTCTACACTGATGATGCGCATGCGCATCCCCCAACTCATCAATGAAAGGGATGAATTCAATATGAACCCAAAATCCGATGACGACCAGATGATGGGGCTTAACGATGATGATACGAAACCAAAATCCGATAGATATCGGATAGGAAAGGGGGCCAGGCCTATTATTGTGAAAATCGATTGGGGCAATTATGTGGGATATTACAATAGCGTACCGCGCGGAGACCTGGTGAATGATATTGCAGGTAATTTATTGCAAACAAAAAAGGCAGTTAGTGCTGGCGTCATCATTGAGTATTCGGATTCAGGTGACAAGGAAAGTTTTATTAAAACAGCGACGATACAAATCATGAGTACGCCGGAATACCAGCTATGTTAGATCCAGCTACAAGCTGCAAGCTTTGAGCTATGAGTCTTTTGGCTTTGCTCACAGCTTATAGCTAATGGCTCAAAACTTAAGACATGCTATTCAAACGAAAAGAATTTTTACAGGTCGGATCGCTCGCCACCGCTTCATTCATGGTGCCAAAATTTTTAAAAGCATTTGAAAGAGTCGATAGAGTCCCGCCTGGAAACAGGGTGACGGTCATACTGCAATTAAGCGGCGGAAATGATGGATTAAATACAGTGATACCGGTACGGAATGATATTTATTATCGTGATCGCCCAAGGTTGGGAATTCAAAGAGCCAGTTCTTTAACCTTAACGGATGAGGTAGCATTACATCCGGCACTATCAGCATTGAGAGAATTGTATGACGATGGCAATTTGGGAATTCTAAACAATGTAGGTTATCCTAACCCTGATCGTTCGCATTTCCGCAGCATGGATATCTGGCAGACAGGAAGTGAGAGCACTGAGTACATCACCACAGGCTGGTTGGGCCGCTACCTCGATGCGCAATGTCATGGATGTGATAAACCCACCTATGCTTTGGAGATCGATGACGTATTGAGTCTTGCATTAAAGGGAGAAAATTCGAAAGCCATTGCGATGAAGGATCCAAAAAGGTTATTCGGTACCAGTAACGAAAAATTTTTTAGAGATGTACTGAAAGATCACAAAAATGATGGAGAGGAAACCGTGGATTATCTATACAAGACAATGTCAGAGACTTTATCATCGGCCAATTACATTTTCCAGCAAAGTAAATTGCATCCCTCATCAACGGAATATCCAAAAACGGAATTGGGAAATGGATTAAAAACAATCGCTTCGCTGATATTTTCCGACATCAATACAAAAGTCTACTACATTTCTCTTGGCAGTTTTGACACACATGTAAACCAACAAATGCAACAGCAACGCTTATTTACAGAACTAAGCGATGCTGTGAGAGCATTTACCACCGATTTGAAAAGGAATAATCGATTTAATGACGTACTGATGTTCACCTTCTCTGAGTTTGGAAGAAGGGTTTCTCAAAATGCCAGTGGAGGCACTGACCATGGCACAGCAAACAATATGTTTTTAATTGGGGGAGCGTTAAAACAAAAGGGCATTATCAATCCAATGCCTGATTTGAATGATCTTGACGAGGGCGACCTGAAATACAAGATTGATTTTAAAACCGTGTATGCCACGGTCCTAAAGAATTGGCTGGATGCAGATGACACAGCTATTCTTGGAAGAAGATATGACCATCTGGGGTTTTGTTGATCCGTGCTGCACATATAAAGTGAAAAGCAACTACCTTTTTTAGTAGTTGCTTTTATTATTAATGAACTTGACTAAATCACTTTTCGTTTACTTATTGCCACACGATAAAGGATCAATCCCATCAATGCAAAAAACGCTACACCCAGCCATTTGTAACCTTCTGCTCCCAGCGACCGGGTAAGTCCGTGTTCCGCACTGATCTTTTCCAAAGCGGCATTTACTTTATCATTAACTGAAAGGATCGCGACAATTACGCCGGCCAGTGCACCTCCTGCTACAAGCCCGGTTGCAAATAAATTTCCTTTTGCAAGATCTTCTTCACCTTCAGGCAAAAGATTTTTCTTTCTTTTATTTCTCGATTCCGCAATACCTTTAATAGCGCCTCCGATAAAAATCGGAAATGTAGTTGAAAGCGGAAGATAAATTCCAATAGCAAATGATAAAGATTTGATGCCGCAAAGTTCCATTACAATGGCAATGAATACACCCACAAGAATAAATTGCCAATCCAGGTTGAAAGAAAGAATTCCTTTGATCAGTGTAGCCATTAATGTTCCCTGTGGTGCCGGAAATTTGTCTGTCCCAATAGCATGATGAATGCCCTGTTGTACCATCTCGTGGGTCGGTGTATCCAAAATTTTTACTGTTGCGCCAATAGCCAACGAAGAAACAATAGCGCCTATGAATAATGCAATTTGCTGGTACCTTGGTGTTGCGCCGACTATATAACCTGTTTTCAGATCCTGCGAAGTACCGCCGGCATTTGCCGCCGCAATACAGATCATTCCACCAACTACAAGAGCCATGGGTTCATAGAAAGTTCCTGTCCATTTTACAGCAATAAAAATTAGGCAGGTTCCCATCAGCGTAGCGATCGTCATTCCACTGATAGGATTGTTTGATGTACCAATCAAACCTGTGATGCGTGATGAAACTGTAACGAAGAAGGCTCCGAAAACAATGATCAATAAGCCCAACAACAATTTACTTCCGATTGAACTGCCCGGAATAAAATTGCTTGGTAAAAAAGCGATGATCAATACTAATAAAAGACTACCGATGCCAACTACTTTAATGGAAATATCTCTTTCGGTTCTAGGTACATCACCACTTCCAATTTTTTCCCCCTTCAAAGAACCAAGGCTTCCTTTAAATGAAGAAATAATGGTAGGAATTGTTTTAATCAATGTGATAAAACCACCGGCGGCAACAGCGCCGGCGCCGATCTGCCGCACATATGCACGATAAATAGCCGTAGCCCAGTCATTAAAATTATGAGTGGCGGGATCCCATCCCCCGGGTCCGCCCGGCTTCGTGATATCGGTTAAGTAGCCAAGCTTCACTAATTGCGCAGCGATCAAATCAGGATTTATCAATGAAGCCAAAAGTGGAATGAATACAAACCAACACAAAATGCCACCTGCAACAAGTACCCCTCCTATCTTCGGCCCAATGATATAACCAACACCCATGTATTCAGGGGTGATTTCACCGGCTATTCTTGCAGAAGGGAAAATTTTATTTGCCTGTCGTGTAGCAAAATCAGGCACATCCTTAATAACATGAAATATTTTTTGCAGTATAGCATAACTGCCCGCGAGGATAACTCCCCAGATGGCGATCTTGGCAAGCTCACCACCTTTTTCTCCTGCCTTCAATACTGAAGCACAAGCAGTGCCTTCAGGGTAGGGAAGAACGCCATGCTCTTTTACAATCAATGAATGCCGAAGAGGTATCATCATTAATGTTCCCAGCATTCCACCAATAGCCGCCAGTACAAGAATCGTTACATAATTGAAATAGTTAGCGCTGCCTGCAGCACTTAAAAAAAGAAAACCGGGAAGAGTAAACACAACACCGCCAGCAATACTTTCACCGGCACTGCCTGTAGTTTGAATAATATTGTTTTCAAGAATCGTGGTTTTTAAAAAAAGTTTTCCAAGAAGTATAGAAAGTACCGCAATCGGAATAGACGCGGAAACGGTGAGCCCTGCTTTCAATGCCAGGTAAACGGTCGCAGCTCCGAAGATGATCCCGAAAATAGCTCCCATCACTACGGACTTGAGGGTAAACTCCGGCATTTTTATCTCAGGAGCAACAAAAGGCTTGAAATGAGATGGCTGATCGGGCATAGCAGTTAATTTGTTGAGTAAGATAAATAAAAAGGAGTTGAATTTTCTTCAAGTCCTGTATCAATGAGGCAATTTATTCATCTGAAACCGCTGCTTCTTCCACCACTTTATTCAACCTCTTAGTTAACGGCAGCAATAAGAAGCATGCGATGATAGCCGCAACGGCACTGATAGCAAAGAACACGGCTTTGTTATCGAACTTATCCCAGAAGCCTGCCAGTATACCTGATACTTTTCCTCCCAGTGAAGTGGTTATGAACCATCCTCCCATCATCAATGCAGTCAATCTTCGTGGAGCAACCTTTGATGTAAGGGATAAGCCGACGGGGCTTACAAACAATTCGCTTATCGTAAATACTCCGTAACTGCTCACCAGCCACCAGCTTGAAACTTTATTAAAATAAATGTTAGTGACTAAACATGCAGCAACCATTATAACCGAGGATAAGCCCGCAATCAGTGTGCCCCACGCAAATTTGCTTGGCGTTGAAAGCGTCTTGCCTATGCGTTGCCGCCAGGCAAAAAAGGCAACAACGATTGGAGTGAGGACAATGATCCAGAATGGATTTACTGATTGATAAATTTCAGTGGAGATCAATTTTAAATCTTTGCCTTGCGGAGGATATTTATCTTTTGGTAAGTTTTGAAAATAAAGATCAGTTCCCTGCTTCGTCAAAACTTTTCCATTAGCATCTGATTGCGGGCGAAACTGTTCGTCAACAACCGGAACTTCCGTAGGCTGAGTATTTACTGACTCTAAAAATCCAAAAGGCTTCAATGCGGGCTGAATAGCTTTTGGCGCTTCACGATCAGTATAAGTCTGCGCCCAGATGGTTAATGCGGTGGAGTTTTGATTATAAATATTCCAGAAAATGATGGATACCCCAAACAATATTAACAATGTGCTTATGCGCTTACGTTCAAAACCTTTTGCCTTGTACCATAGACTGAAATAAAAAATAATGATAGGAACACAGGCAAAAATGAAAGCATCATTAGAATCTGATCCAAGAATATTGCCCGGGATAAACCAACCAATAGCGCCAGCTATCATCGCCGGTAAAAACACTTTGATAAATATTTGTGAGATCGGCATATCACCTTCCCGAACGGGTTTAATGATATCAGCATGTTTTACGTGCTTCAGTCCAAAAGCGAACCATATTACAGACAGCACCATTCCAAACCCGGCGGCAGAAAATGCAATGCCCCATCCATTTTGATCCTGATATTTATTATGCAAATACGCGGCAACAAAATTGCAAATGAAGGCACCGATATTGATGCCCATATAAAATATATTGTAAGCGATATCTTTCTTAGGTCTTAAATCTGCACGGTTATAAATATTACCGAGTAACGTGCTGATATTTGGTTTGAAAAAACCGTTTCCAACAATGGCTGATAACAACCCCAGGTACATGATCGTATCACTTCCATTCAAGGCGATCAAAAAATAGCCAAGTGCCAGCAAAGCGCCGCCTAAAAAAATTGATTTTGCATAACCAAGAATCCTGTCTGCAATCAGGCCTCCAAGAAATGGTGTGAGATAGATCAATGCCACATACGTTCCAACAATGCTTATGGCTGAAACATTATCCATACCACGTCCGCCATGGCCAATAGTATCGGTGAGGTATAAAAAGAAAATACCGATCATTAAATAGTATCCAAACCGTTCCCACATTTCCGTAAAGAAAAGAACATATAATCCTCTTGGATGTTTGCCAGTTTGAATTGTCTGGCTGGAAATGCCGGGTTGGCTCATACAATCGTTTTTTATTTACTACTCAGTACAGTTTATTCGTCCAAAATACATAAAAATGGTTTCTTGTAAGAAAACAACTGTTTCTTTAACAATTGTAGCGATATTCGCAAGGAATTAATCCTTGAACAATGCGTATCCTGTTGTTAGGCTCTGGTGGAAGAGAACATGCTCTTGCATGGAAACTCAATCAAAGTGTTTGGGCAAATCCTCTCTATATCGCTCCCGGTAATCCTGGTACAGCTCAATGCGGAAAAAATGTTTCAATTGACATCAAGGATTTTGACGCCATCAAAAAGTTTTGCCTTGATGAGAAGATCGAGATGTTAGTTGTCGGTCCGGAAGAACCGCTGGTAAATGGTTTATACGATTACTTCAAAGCCGATGACGACCTGTCGAAAATTTATTTTATAGGTCCCTCAAAAAAAGGAGCTCAGTTAGAAGGAAGCAAGGCATTTGCAAAATCCTTCATGGGACGCCACAACATTCCCACCGCAAAATATCGTGAATTTGATTCTTCGAATTTTGAAGAAGGGGTTCATTATGTAAATGAACATCCTTTACCAGTTGTATTAAAGGCTGATGGATTAGCCGCTGGTAAAGGCGTTGTCATTTGTCAATCACATGTTGAAGCGGTTTCTGAATTTGAACTGATGATCCAGCATTCAAAATTTGGAGAGGCAAGTAAGAAGGTGGTAGTAGAAGAATTTTTAGATGGAATAGAGCTGAGTGTTTTTGTGATCACCGATGGGAAAAATTATTTGCTACTTCCCGAGGCCAAAGACTATAAGAGGATCGGTGAAGGTGATACAGGATTAAATACGGGAGGGATGGGCGCGGTTAGCCCTGTTCCCTTTGCTACCCCTGGTTTCATGTACAAAGTGGAAGAAAGGATCATTAAGCCAACCATCAAAGGTTTGGACAAGGAAGAAATTGAGTACATGGGCTTTTTATTTTTCGGCTTGATCAGTGTAGATGGAGAGCCTTATGTAATTGAATATAATTGTCGGATGGGTGATCCTGAAACGGAAGTAGTAATGCCAAGGCTGGAGACAGATCTTGTCGGCCTGCTCGTTGCGGCCACTCAAAAAGAATTGGATACAGTCAAATTAAGGGTCGATGAGCGTTGCGCTGTTACAGTTATGGCTGTCAGCCAGGGCTATCCAGGCTCTTACGAAAAAGGATTTGAGATCCAGGGCTTAAAAAACGAGAATGATAAAGATTGTTTTATCTTTCACGCGGGTACAAAAGAAGTTGAGGGTAAAATTGTAACCAATGGAGGCCGGGTATTGTGTGCTACTTCATATGGAGAAAATATTCGCGAAGCGGCTGAAAATTCAATACTCATGCTGGAAGACATCAGCTTTGAAGGCATGTATTATCGTACTGATATCGGATACGAGTTTAAATCAAGGACATCTGCACACAGATAATACCCAATTTCCACTCTACATTTGTGTAAATAGTTTATATGGCTGGTGACTTGTACTATAGTGAGTACCTGCAATTGGATAAAATCCTCAACGCCCAATCTCCCGAAAGCATTAAACGAAATCTGACAGCACATGACGAAATGCTTTTTATCGTTGTCCATCAAACCTATGAATTATGGTTTAAGCAACTACACCATGAGTTAGACTCTATTTTACTTATAATGAAAAAACCGGCGATGAACGATAATTCACCGGAATTGCAAACCGTTGTTCACCGTCTGAATCGCATGGCCGTTATCTTAAGAGTACTGGTTCATCAAATCGATATCCTTGAAACAATGACGTCGATGGACTTCCTTGATTTTCGCGATTTGCTTCGTCCTGCTTCAGGTTTTCAAAGTTGGCAATTCAAAGAACTCGAAGCAAAACTGGGATTAAAATTTGAAGCCCGTTACGGACAGGAATATTATATCTCAAAGTTGCACGCAGAACAAATTGAAATAATTAAAAAAGCTGAATCAGAAAGATCACTGCTCGAACTGGTCAATGCATGGCTCGAAAGAATGCCATTGGCACCTTCATACGGCGAAGAGGCAAAGGGCGGTTTTTGGGATAACTACCTGGATCGCTATACAAATAGTTTGGCCGATGTGGAAAAAGATAACCTCTCATCATTTGACGGAATATTTTTTGAAAAGGATAGGCACGAAATGGGAGCGAATTCCGTACAACGATCTTTGTCACCAAAGGCTTGTCGTGCTGCGTTATTTATTATGCTATACAGGGGATATCCTCTTTTGCAACTGCCATTTCAGTTGTTAAATAGTTTATTGGAAATTGATGAGCAGCTTAGTTCATGGCGCTACAGGCACATGAACATGGTGCATAGAATGATCGGCACAAGAATCGGAACCGGTGGAAGCAGTGGAAAAGACTATTTAAAAGCCGCTGCAGACAGACACTACATTTTTAAAGAAATTGCACAGCTTAATAGTTTTTTAATTGAAAGAAGGAAACTTCCGGTTTTGCCCCCGGAATTGGAAAAACGATTGGGATTTGTAGCTTCTTAAAAAAATCTTCCCACGCCAGTTATCGTTCTATAGGGAGTAGAAAAAAATCTGTCAACTTCCTTATTAAAATCATCTCTGTATACAATAGGCGTACTATGACCGGAAGCAGGCAGGATCCACAAATAAGCTTTGGGAATATTTTTGTAAATGAGCATTGTATGTTCTTCTTTGATCACGTCATGATCACCACCAATGATCAGGGAGGGGCAAGAAATTTTTTGCAGGTCAGTTAATGGAATATGGGGTTGTTCCACCAATAAGCGTAAGAGTTTGTAACCATTTTTTTCCTCCGCGGTTTTGTTAGCCTTTGCCTTCAATGCCTTATAAGATGGAATTACCATGTCCCAAATTTGTTGAGGTACGGCGGTCGTATCGGGAACAAGGTTTGCCCCGGTTGATGCAAGCTTTTTTACTTTTTCAGGATGGCGAATTGCCAGCAGCAAAGCATTAATTCCACCATCACTCCAACCGATCACGTAAGCTGAATCAACCTTCAAAGCATCCAGCAAGGCCGCATAGTCATCAGCCATCATTTCATATGTCAGGCTGTCTCCCTTGTCTGTCGAATTTCCTTGTGCGCGACTATCCGCAATAATAACCTTGTATTTCTTGTCAAAATAAGGAATCTGGTAAATAAAATCTTTTATCGAGCCGCCATTGCCATGAATAATGAGAAGTGGCGCACCTTGTCCATAAGTTTCTGCATACATTTTAAAGCCCCTGATATCATAAAACTTGCCTCTTGACTTATCATGTCCATATTGAACGGTCGTGTCCCGCAGTTTGTCTTCGAAATCTTTCCTGATCTTGTCCATGTCCTGACCGGCAGCGGCAATGCTTAGAAACTGGAAAATAGCAACCAAGCCTAAAATATTTCTCATGTTAGAAGCGTTTAACTGAAAGCTATACGAAAATTTTGAAAGCAAGGGACTAAAGCAGGGAAACTATAAAAAAGAGAAAGCGATCCCTTTGTATGGGACCGCCTTTCTTTGCTGATAGATTGAAATATATATGTTGATTTATGATGAAGGCGTACGGATCGCTGAATTTCTCAGTGCTTTCATAGGTACTTGTTAAAGCTTTCCATTACCATGCCAAAATCAAAAGGTCGCGTTTATTTATCGATTGTTTAAACCCGAAAAAAGTGGAGAAATCAACAGACCGGAATGATCTACCAGTCGGTCGGAAAAGGCTGGCGAAAACAAATTGTTGAAAGAATTCGTGCAATACAAGTAAGTGGAAATCATAAGAACAGCGAACGGTTTCACTTTGTTAATTCAAATTATTTACTCGTACTTTGCACCCATTAAATCCAATAGCATAAATGGGACTTTTTAACTGGTTTACTCAAGAAATCGCGATCGACCTGGGTACTGCAAATACTCTTATTATACACAATGACGAGGTGGTGGTGAATGAGCCAAGCATTGTAGCCCTTGATCGCAACAATCCGAAAAATGTGCTAGCAGTTGGGAAAAGGGCTTTGATGATGCATGAAAAAACTCATGAAAGCATTCGTACCGTAAGGCCTTTGAAAGATGGTGTAATTGCTGATTTTAATGCAGCAGAGCTGATGATCCGCGAGATGATCAAAATGATCTACCCCAAAAAACCTCTTTTTCCGCCAAGCTGGCGGATGATGATTTGTATTCCTTCCTCGATCACCGAAGTAGAAAAAAGAGCTGTTCGCGATAGTGCCGAGCAGGCTGGCGCAAAGGAAGTATACTTGATACATGAGCCGATGGCTGCAGCGCTGGGGATTGGCATCGATGTTGAGGAGCCCGTCGGTAACATGATTATTGATATTGGAGGAGGCACTACGGGCATTACAGTTATCGCGCTTGCTGGTATTGTTTGTGATCAATCAATTCGGATAGCGGGCGACGAATTTACGGCAGACATTATGGAGGCTCTTCGCCGGTATCATAGCTTATTGATCGGCGAACGTACAGCCGAACAAATAAAGATACAAATAGGTGCAGCCATGAAAGACCTGGATAGTCCACCGGATGATATTCCGGTAAACGGCCGGGATCTTGTAACAGGTATTCCCAAGCAGATCATGGTCAGCTTCCAGGAAATTGCTGAAGCGCTTGATAAAAGCATTTTTAAGATCGAAGAAGCTATTTTAAAAGCCCTGGAACAAACACCACCGGAATTGGCCGCTGATATTTACAGACGCGGTTTATACCTTACAGGCGGTGGTGCTCTATTAAGAGGGCTGGATAAACGGTTAAGTCAAAAAATTAAATTGCCTGTACACGTAGCTGATGATCCTCTAAAGAGCGTCGTAAGAGGCACTGGCATTGCCCTTAAAAATTACGACAGGTATCCATTTGTTATGAGATAAAGCCCCTTCTCCGGCTTAGGCAGGGAACTTAGGTCGATCAAACTTTAAAATTTTGTTGCGTAGTCCGGAGTGGATTTTGATTATGAAGTCAACAGCATTACTACCATCAACTTCGGTTGTGTCACTTCAAGGTTCAGTAATTCTAATCAACAAATGCAGATTTCATATGATAATATTTTCACAACCTTTAAACGAACTGCTCACAATAAAACTATAAAATCTAAGTTCCGCTTTAGGGGACGGGGTTATGCGTAATATATTTCTTTTCATTGGTCGTTACTTCACTTTTTTTGCCTTTCTGGGATTCCAGGTATTAGCCCTATCATTCTTATTCCGGTATAATAAATACCACCATGCTGTAGGTTTGGGAGTTGCTAACGAATTAACAGGTTGGATGAACTCCAAGTATGCAAACGTTGATCAGTATTTTCATCTTAAACAGGAAAGCGATCGTATCCACCATGTAAATGATTCATTGATCAATTTATTAAAGACTAACTTTTTGAATCCCGATACCGCAACACAGTTTGTCCAGGACACAATCCCGTATGATACGCTCGGTGATCGCCGCCGGTATGTGTGGCGCGATGCTGAAGTAGTAAGCAATTCGGTAAATTCTGAGAGAAATTATTTACAAATAAACAGGGGCTCAAAACAAGGTATCAGGGATAATATGGCAGTATTGAATTCCGACCTTAGCCTTGTGGGTATTGTCGTAAATACCAGCGACAATTTTAGCCAGGTCATGAGTCTTCTTCATGTAAAGAATAACGTAAACGCAATTATGAAGCGAAGTGGAAATGCGGGGACAATAAGCTGGGACGGGAAAAGTCCGTTGTATCTTACCATGACCGGCATCCCAAAAAGTGATTCGATCGCCAAGGGTGATACCGTTTTGACCGGGACCTATTCTCTTAGCTTTCCTCCGTTGAGAATGATTGGGAGCGTTGCTTCCATCATAAAGGATAATTCAAGTAGCTTTTATATACTGCAAATAAAAACGGCAGCCAATTTTCAAAATCTTCAGCATGTTTTTGTAGTAGAAAACTTGCAGGCAGAGGAGCAGGAGAAACTGGACAAAGAAACCCGCAAAAAGATTGATGAAGTAAAAAAAGCCAAATGAGTGATCTCGTTAAAAATATTCTGCGGTTTACTGTTTTTATCCTGGTACAGGTGTACATTTTATTTAAAGTGCCTCACCTGCATCGATTCATCACTCCTTATTTATACTACCTTTTCATTCTCTGGCTTCCTTTTGCAACTCCAAGGTTTTTGTTATTAGTCATTGGCTTTATGACCGGCCTTTCATTGGATTATTTTACTCAGACTCCGGGACTTCATGCCGCAGCTTGCCTGCTGATCGCCTATATTCGCCCCTTCGTCATCAATATTTTGTTGCCAAAGGATAGTACTGAGTTTAACTACAGAGAACCGTCCCCCCGCACGCTTGGGTGGACACCTTATGGTATTTACGTTCTGATTCTTACCATTTTTCATCACGGGTACATGCTTCTCCTCGAGTGGCTCTCCTTTGGAAACGTCCTGACTTTTCTGATCAAGCTCGTCGCTACCACAGGGATAAGCCTCTTGCTCGTCCTTGCGACGGAACTCCTGTTTCCAAGGAAAATGCGCTACAGGACAAATACTGCGTAAAAATCTTCACAAATTTCTGTCGGGTGACGTAAAGAAAATTTTGCATTGTAGCTTTGATAAAAATTACTTACTGTGTATTTTTCTCTTCTTTGATCTATGCCTGTGTTTAACCAATCGAGGAGCCGTATTATCCGAGCAATTTTTTTAGCATCCTTCATAGTGCTGATCGCACAACTATTTCACTTGCAGGTTGTCTCACGGGAATATAAAAGACAAGCAGATATCAATGCCATTTTTGCTAAAAGAATTTATCCTTCAAGAGGGATCATTTTCGACAGGAAGAATAAAGCGATACTCAATAATATACTCATGTATGACCTGATGGTGACACCATCAGAAGTGAAAGGAATCGACACTGGTTACTTTTGCCAGCTTATGGAAATGGATACGGCGGAATTCAAAAAAAGGATTAGGACCGCGATCATAAAAAATAAAGCATTTCGGCCTTCTGTGTTTGAGGAATTGCTGACGCCCCAGAAATATGCAAGAATGGAGGAGAATATGTGGAGATTTAACAACGGCTTTTTCCTTCAGCCGCGACCGGTCAGGCTCTATCCTTTCAATGCAGCTGCCCACATACTCGGCTACATCAATGAAGTAGACACGGCCATCATTAACAGGTCGAATGGATTTTATGAATCCGGCGACTATGCTGGCCGAACAGGTTTAGAGCAATATTACGAAAGCGTGTTACGGGGACAAAAAGGAACCGAGCTGTGGATAAAAGATAATTTCAACAGGTTGGTGGGCCATTATCAAAATGGGATTTTTGATACTACCGCGGTGGCAGGAAGGAATCTCAGGACGTATATTGATATCGATCTTCAACAATTAGCGGAAAAATTATTGGCAAATAAAGTAGGTGCTATTGTTGCGATCGAGCCAAAGACAGGAGGCATTTTAGCGATGGCTTCAGCGCCTGACTACAACCCTAACGATCTCACCGGGTCGTCCAAGCAAAAAAATTACAGTAAGATGTTGCTGGATGTAAGTACGCCGCTGTATAACCGTGCTATTAAAGGACAATATCCCGCCGGGTCCACTTATAAACCTCTTGGAGCTTTAATAGGATTAGACGAGGGCGTGATCACGCCTGAAAGCGGATATCCTTGCCATGGTGCCTATTTAGAATGCACACGTCCTGTAAAATGTCTTGAAAAATGGGCAGGTCACGCGGCCGACCTTCGGCTGGCAGTTGCGCACTCCTGCAATGCTTTTTTTAGTAGCACTATTCGCAGAACAATTGACAATCCAAAATATCATAATCCGAGGATTGGGTTAACGAGATGGAAAGAATATTGTAACGCATTTGGCTATGGCCATAAATTGGGCGTTGATATACCCAATGAAAATGGCGGAAACATTCCCGACACAACAGCTTATGATAAAGAATACCGCGGGCAATGGAACTCGTGTACGATGACTGGCGGTGGTCTTGGGATCGGACAGGATAAAATGCTGGTAACCCCTTTACAAATTGCGAATGGTATTTGTATTGTTGCCAACAAAGGGTATTATTATCTTCCCCATTTTGTGAGATCAATTGATGATGAAAACGATGATGATACAACGTTGGTAAATAAATTCAGAAAAAAACACGATGTGCTCACACATATCTCTGATGGTGCCTACGAAACAGTGATCAGCGGCATGCAGGATGTTACAGAAATAGGGACAGCAGCAGCGATTACGAAAATCCCCGGTATAAATATTTGTGCTAAAACAGGCACTGCTCAAAATAAAAGAGTCCTGGATAAAAAAGTTGTCGAACTAAAAGACCACTCTTTATTTGTCTGCTTTGCACCAAGGGAAGATCCGAAAATAGCCATTTCAGTCATCATTGAAAACGGAGGATTCGGCTCCACCTGGGCCGGGCCAATGGCATATCTCCTGGTCGAAAAATACCTGACAGATTCGTTGAGAGAAGATCGTCGGAAGGAAGTAGATAGAATTGCTGCAACTAACCTGATGCCTTCTTATCTTACCAGGGAGCAATACAAGGCGGATTCAATTCGCGCATATGAATGGTTCAAGATGACAAAAGATAGCAGCTACATCGATAAATACACCTTTGAAAAAGCCGAATTGCCGTATATCCCTGGGAAAAAATTTCCTTCACCTGGCAAAACGAAACCCGGTACTCAATTCATAGTACTTATTGATGATAAAAATTTAAGGAAGAAAAATCATTCCGTGCCTTCATGATCGATAAAAACCCGACTATATCAAAAGGAGTTGACTGGAGTTTAGCGTGGATCTATTTAATATTAGTTGTAGTTGGTATTACTGCAATATTCGCGGTTACCTATAAAGAAGGGGACCCGATTCTTCAAAGTTTTTTTGGATTTAAAACTGACTACAGCAAACAATTTTATTTTTTTGTCGCATCGGCTATCATCGGAGTGTTCATTTTGCTAACCGACAGCAAGTTTTTTACTGCGACGGCTAACATTTGGTATGCATTTGGGATATTTTTATTGCTGCTGGTATTTCCTTTTCATTCCAGTGTAAAGGGAACGGAGTCGATCATTCGTTTTGGCGGATTTCAATTTCAACCCGCAGAGTTTTGCAAGATCTGTGTTTCTCTTGCTCTGGCAAAATATCTCTCGCGATCCGACACAGAGTTTGGAACAACAAGATCGCAATTAATCGCGGCAGGCATCGTTTTGTTCCCGGCTGTATTAACGCTGATGCAAAGCGAGACGGGCTTGGCCCTTGTATATTTTTCTTTTTTTATAGTTATGTACAGAGAAGGATTGCCATCTACAATTCTTGTGATCGGCTTTTCATTAGCAGCATTGGTAGTGGCAACGCTGTTGATCGAAAAAAATACACTGGCCCTCATACTCACTGGGCTTGCTTTACTGTTCATTTTTTTCTCATGGAGACAGATCAGGCGCAGGAGGTATATTTTATTTAATGTGATCTTACTCTGGTTGATTTGCGTGGGCGTACAACGATTCGGAGTTCCATTTGCATTTAAACACGTATTAAAATTGTACCAGGTAGAGCGCATCTATAGTACTGTCGGTAAGGAAATTCCGGCCGAGTATGTCGCTGCACATCGAAAAGAAACAACGCAGACGGCAAAGAAAAAAGATACAGACTATAATGTAAAGCAGTCAAAGATTGCTATTGGCAGCGGAGGCCTTACCGGGAAAGGATTGCTGAAAAGCACTCAAACGCGATATGGTTTTGTGCCCGAACAAAGAACAGATTTCATATTTGATACTATCGGAGAAGGATTTGGTTTTGTCGGGAGTATTCTATTGCTTGGTATATACCTGCTTTTACTATTTAGAATAGTAGCTATTGCTGAAAGACAAAGGAGTGTTTTCAGTCGATGCTATGCATATGGAGTTGCTGCGGTATTTTTCTTTCATTTGGTGATCAATGTCGGCATGACTGTGGGGCTTGC
>Ga0070684_100001597_pt1 | contig 16367 bp, 15 predicted proteins | sample KBSC723LmetaG_FD_65653 | JGI IMG/M metagenome (GOLD analysis project Ga0070684, IMG submission 65653) | Corn rhizosphere microbial communities from Kellogg Biological Station, Michigan, USA - KBS C7.2-3L metaG | ecosystem: Host-associated > Plants > Roots > Rhizosphere ...
GGGTCACCTGCATCGCCGACGCGGCGTCCCCGTCAGGCCGCGGGGTGAGCGGCGTCGCGACGCGTCCCGCTGCGCCGGACCTTGCCGTGCGCCGTCGTTCGGGTCGACATCGAATCCGTCGGCGAGGATCATCAGGGTGCGGACTGAGGGTGCCCGCACCGCGTGGAGGAGGGAGCTGGTCGATGCCTTCGGCGCAGCGCTCGGTCGTCATCAATCGACCTCCTGGAGAGGTCTTCGACTTCTTCACGAACCCGATCAACGAATCCCGTTGGCGCACCCATCTGAAGGAGGTGTCGGCCAGCGGTCCGCTCGGTGTGGGCAGTCGCGTCCATCAGGTGGTCAAGGGACCGGGTGGACGCGGTATCCCCGCCGATATCGAGGTAACGGTCTATCAACCGCCCGAGCGATACGCCTTTCGGGTGGTGGCGGGTCCGGTGCGACCGACCGGCGAGTACAGGTTTGCCGGAGTGGGCGACACGACGACCGTCTCGTTGTCGCTCGAAGCGCAGATGTCGGGCCTGAAGAAGTTGCTGATGTCCCGTGCCGTTCAGAAGTCGATGGACGGCGAGATGCGGGCGCTGAGCAGAGCCAAGGCGCTGCTCGAGAACACCTAGGCAACGCCTGGATCCTGGACGCCTCCCGGCGTTACCTCGCAGTGGATGTGGCGTCCTCGCCCGGCGCGCGGGCGCCGATGTGCGATGGCTTGCAAGGCATTGCGTCCGACACGTGCGTCCCGCCGATGTCGTGGCCCGCAAGGGTCCCTCACGTTCTCCAGCGACGACTGCGATTGGCTGACCTTGCTCGGTGAGACGACATCGTCCAGGGTCGTTGCGGGCAAAGCCGTGATCGGGAGGTGCCGGATGAGGGCGATAGTGGTGACGGACCAGGCCGCCGGAACGGCCGGTATGACGCTGGCCGAGCGTCCGGAGCCGCAGGCCGCGATCAACGACGTGACCGTCCAGGTTCACGCGTCGGGATTCGTCTCGACTGAGCTGGGGTGGCCCTCGACCTGGACCGATCGCGCCGACCGTGACCGGACCCCGTCGATCCCCGGCCACGAGCTGGCTGGAGTGGTCACCACTCTCGGATACGGCACGACGGGGCTGTCGGTGGGACAGCGAGTGTTCGGCCTTGCCGACTGGCACCGCGACGGAACCCTGGCGGAGTACCTGGCGATCGAAGCACGCAACCTGGCGCCGCTGCCCGGTGACGTCGACTTCACGGTGGGCGCCTCGCTGCCGATCTCAGGTCTGACCGCCTGGCAGGGGCTGTTCCAGCACGGCCGCCTTCGAGCGGGGCAGAGCGTCCTGGCCCACGGCGCTGCCGGTGCCGTCGGAACGATGGTGACCCAGCTCGCTCGGGAGGCGGGCGCCTACGTCATCGGCACCGGACGCACCGCCGACCGTCAGAAGGCGCTCGACTTCGGCGCACAGGAGTTCCTCGACCTCCAGAACGACGACCTGGAAGGCGTCGGCCAAGTCGATCTGGTCTTCGATGTCATCGGCAGCGACGTCCAGAGGCGGTCCGCAGGCCTGATCAAGCCTGGAGGAACGCTGGTGTCAGTCGTCGGCCCGGTCGAGGCCCGCCCCGCGGACGGCTTGGCAGTGGATTTCGTCGTCGAGGCCGATCGCACCCAACTGGGTGAGATCGTCCAGCGGGTGAGGGACGGACGACTGCGCACGAACATCGGAACCACCGTGTCCCTCGACGATGCCGTCGCTGCCCTCAACCCCACTGAGCGGCTCACGGGCAAGACGATCATCCGCGTTCGCCCGTGAGGACCTGGCACACCCAGCACGAGAACGACCCGCAGCGCGAGCGGTACATCGATCGCTCGCCGAACCTCCGATACGACCTGCGGCCGGCCGACCACCTCCAGGGCCACGGTCGGAGCACGATCGGTCCGGGAAGCAGCGCCACATCGCCGCGAGCAGGTGGGGTCGAAAGCAGAGGAATCGAGGCTTGACCTCAAGCCGACTTGAGATCGCACACTGCCATCCCAAGCGATAGGAGGGCGCCGTGGAACAGCACGAGCGCTTGTTGGGATGGCCGACCTGGATCGGGGTCGTGGTCGATGACCTTCAAGCTCAGAGAACGTTCTGGGGCGAGATGCTGGGCGTCCCTGAAGACCATGCGGGCGCAGGGTTCGCGCACTTCATCTTGCCCACGGGGGAGATCTTCGAGGTGATCGAGCGTTCGGAGACGCCCGAGTACGACGGGCGTAGGTTCCAAGTCGGCTTCGAGGTGGCCGACATCGAGGTCGCCCGTGCGGAGCTCATCCGGCGTGGCGTCACGGCGATCAGCGAGATCATGGAAGCCAGCTCTCCCGACCCGTGGGCCTACTTCTTGGATCCGGAAGGGAACGTCTTCGAGATCAAGCAGCGCAAGCCGCGGACCGATTGAGTCTCGCAGGCGCGATCCGGTCGGACGACAGCGTGGAGGTGGCGGCTCCCCTTGCCGCCAAGAGGTGCGTCACTCTGCCGGGTAGGGGCGGCGTCCCCCGGAAGAATCTGGTCAGACGTGTCGGATCGGGGCGGCGCCGTTCGTGGAAGGGTGGGCGGCCTGGCACGACCGCCGTTCCGCATTCACCACTCACGTCCAGGAGACACCGTGAAGCTTCTTCTCACCTCGGGAGGTGTGACGAACGCCAGCATCCGTGACGCGCTCGTCGAGCTGCTCGGAAAGCCGATCGCCGAGTCCACCGCGCTGTGCATCCCCACTGCGCAGTACGGCCATCCGATGGTCGGCCCGGGAGTGAGGGCGTGGCAGTTCATCAGCGGCAACTCACAGAACCCCATGGTCGACCTGGGCTGGAAGTCCGTCGGCGTGCTGGAGCTGACCGCGCTGCCCAGCATCGACAAGGAAGGGTGGGTGCCGCTGGTCCGCGAGGCAGATGCCCTGCTCGTTGCGGGTGGCGACGTCCTCTACCTGTGCCACTGGATGCGCGAGTCCGGGCTGGCGGACCTGATGCCGGTGTTGAGTGAGACCGTCTGGGTGGGGCTCAGCGCAGGCAGCATGGTGATGACCCCCAGTGTCGGGGAGGACTTCATCCAGTGGCGACCGCCCACCGGCGACGAGACCACGTTGGGCGTGGTCGACTTCTCGATCTGCCCTCACCTGGCTGCCGACGGCATGCCAGGCAACTCCATGGCCGAGGCGGAGCAGTGGGCGGCCGGCATCTCGAACGCGGCGTACGCGATGGACGACCAGACGGCCATCACGGTGATCGACGGCACCGTCGAGTTCGTGTCCGAAGGGCACTGGAAGCAGCTCCGCACCCTGAGCTCCGAGCCCGACCAGGCGTAGACGGCCCAGGGATGTCGGCCGTGGCGGATCGGCACGAAGCGCGTGGACGCGAGTCTTGCGCCCCAGCCAGGCAGCCCTCGTCATGGACGGTCACCGACGAATTCCTCGTCCTGGCGAACCGAATCCAGCCGTCCGGCATCAGACCGGGCATGAAGACCTTCTGTGGACTCCTCCTCGTGGTCGCGTCGGTGGTGCTGGTGCCCGGTCCCGCAACCGCTGCCAGCCCGACCTGCCACGGCGTGAAAGCCACCATCGTCGGCACCGCTCACCGCGACACCATCGTCGGAACGTCGCACCGCGACGTGATCGTCGCCGGACGCGGCAACGATGTCGTCGACGGCCGGGGCGGCAACGACCTGATCTGCGGTGGACCCGGTGCCGACCGGCTGGAGGGTGGTGCGGGCCGGGACCGCCTGTACGGGCAGGAGGACCGGATCAACCACGGCGAGGAAGAGGCGTGCGACCACGGTGACGCCCTCGACGGTGGTCGCGGCGACGACGTACTCGATCCCGGCCACGACTCGCGGGCGTACTACTTCGGCGGCTGCCCGGATCGGGACGAGGTGCGCTTCCGGCACGGTGGCGCTCACGGAGTGCACCTCGACCTCGTCCGCGGGCTGTCCACCGGACAGGGACACGACAGGGTCGTGGCCGGATACGGGCTCTCAGTCGTCGGTTCCGACCAGGACGACGTCATCCTCGGCACCGACGTCTCGGAGGTGTACAACGCCCGCGGGGGCAAGGACATCGTGCGCGCTGGCGGCGGAGACGACCGCCTGCTCGAAGGCCGGGCCGCCAACGGCGACGACCTCTACGACGCAGGGAAGGGCGAGGATCTCGTGGTCACCTTCCGCGGGCACGACACCGTCCTCGGCGGCGCCGACCGCGACCAGCTGATCCTGCAGAACCCGGCCCCCATGACCGTGGACGGCGGCGACGGCGGCGACCAGATCTCCCGCTACGCGGTACCCAGCGGCCAGACGGTCACCGGAGGGCCCGGCGGCGACAGCCTGAACATCATCCTGCACGACTCGCCCGGACCTCAGGCCGAGCTGGACATCCCGGCCGGCACGATCACCGTCGACGGCGTCTCCTCCGACGTCTCCGACTTCGAGTTCTGGAACTTCGTGTCCTACCGACCCCTGCTGGTCGACGGCAGTGACGCCGGCGAGAGCGTCCGGGCCACCGGCTGGGGTGGAACCACCGTCGCACCGCTCACCGCCTACATGGGTGGCGGCGACGACACGGTCGAGGGCGGGGCGAGCGACGACTACGTCGACGGCGGCGCCGGCACCGACACCGCGAATCTCGATGGCGGCACCAACACCTGCGTCGACGTCGAGCAGGGGGACTGCTGAGCACGGATAGAGGCGGCAGATCGCAAAGTGCCGACGGCGGGCGGGGCGACGCAGCGGGTCAGCCATCTGGGGTGAGTGGTGCGGCGCCTCGGAGCGGGCCCATCGGCCTTGCCGCGCAGCTGCCTCTCGCCAGGTCAGACCCGTCATCCGACCCTTTCGCTGGCTGCCACAGGGTCGGCCGCGGCTGGGCGCTGGGCCGGCGAGGGCTGGCGGATCGTGAGCGCGGAGATCAGTGCACCGAGCGTGGCGAGTGCGACCACCACGACGTACGCGAGGTGGAAGGCGTGCGCGCTGGCAGGGCGGTGACCCTGCCCACTGCCGGAGGCGACGACGTGTGTCTGGGAGAGGAGCACCGTGGAAACGACCGCGACCGCGGCGGATCCGCCGATCTCACGCATGGTCTCGAGGAGGCCGGATGCGATGCCGGCCATCTCTGGCTTGACCGCGCCGAGAGCGGCGATCTGGGCTGCGGGTGCGGCCAGTCCGCCGCCGACGCCGACGGCGACAAGGGCAGGGAGGACGTCGGGAAGGTAGTGGCCGTCGGCTGGGATCCGGACCAGCCACAGTGCAGCGAGTGCCATGAGGGCATGTCCCGTGACGAGCAGGGCGCGTACGCCGACCAGCCTCACGAGCGCGGCGCCCGTGGTGGCCGCGGTCAGGAACGACACGGCCGTCGTAGCGAGCCACGCGGCTCCGGTCCGGATCGGCGAGTACCCGAGCTGCTGCTGCATGAGAAGCGAGCCGAGGAAGATGAAGCCGAGCACGGACCCGAAGGCGAAGAACGCCACGATGTTCGCGGCAACCTCGTTGCGGTCATGCAGGACGGCGCGCGGGATGAGCGGGTTCGCGCTGCGCGCCTGGATCGCGGCGAAGAGGACGAGCAGCGTGACGCCACCGGCGAGCAGCGCAAGTGTGCTGTCGCGGGTCCAACCGTGCCCGGCACCGCGATCGAGGGCGTAGACCAAGGTCAGCAGCGCACCGGTGGCGATGGTGGCGCCAACAAGGCCGCCCGTGGCGGGGTGGGCGGGCCGATCGCGGCTCACCGTCCGTGCCGCCGTGGCGGCCAGCGTGGCCCCGATCGGGACGTTGATGAGGAAGATCCAGCGCCAGCCCACGCTGTCGGTGATCAGACCACTCGCGATGACGCCGACCGATGCCGAGACGCCTGTCACAGCTCCATAGAGACCCAGCGCACGAGCGCGCCCTTCGGCGTCGACGAAGGTGGACGCGATGATCGCGAGCGCCGCGGGCGGGATGAGCGCCGCGCCGAGGCCTTGTACCGCCCGGGCGATGATCAGCCAGCCCACGCTCGAGCTCAGGCCAGCGGCGAGGGATCCGACCGCGAAGAGGCTCAAGCCGGCAACGAGTAGCGCGCGGGCACCGTGTCGGTCGACGAGCCGTCCTCCAAGAAGGAGGAAGCCGCCGAGCAGGAGCCCGTAGGCGATGACGACCCACTCCGTCGTGTCACGTCCGGCGTGAAGGTCGCGCTGGATCGAGGGGAGCGCCACGTTCACGATCGCGACGTCGAGGATGACCATGAACTGCGCCGCGCAGGCAAGGGCGAGCATCGGACCCCTGCGTGGTGACGACTGTGTGATGAGCATGGGACTCCCTCTTCTCGCTGGCCCTGCGGGGCAGGTTCGCTGTCGGCCAATAAGAGACTCAGGGAGGTCGCGATTGGGCGGCCGGGGACCGCCCAGTTCGACGTACCGTCGGTGTCCCAAGCAGTGAGGAGGCGAGATGTGCGATCACGAGGAATCACTGCTGACCCGACGGGCGCGAGCCGGTGACGGTGACGCGTTCCGCGAGCTGACCGCGCCCTACCATCGCGAGCTCCAGACGCACTGCTACCGGATCCTCGGGTCTCTGCAGGACGCCGAGGATGCGATGCAGGAGACCCTGCTTGCGGCGTGGCGGGGCTTCGCTGCGTTCGAGGGCCGCTCATCGGTGCGCACGTGGCTGTATCGCATCGCCACCAACCGGTGCCTCAACATGCGTCGCGCCACCAAGCGGCGCCCGGCAAAGGAGTGGGACGTGCCCGGAGTACAGCCGCCGCCCCCGACCCGGCTCGGCGAGGTGGTCTGGCTGGAGCCGCTGCCCGACAGCTATCTCGACGGCCTTCCCGACGCGCCACCTGGTCCGGAGGCGCGATATGAACAACGGGAGTCGATCTCGCTGGCATTCGTCACGGCCTCCCAGCTGCTGCCGCCGCGGCAGCTCGCCGTGCTGGTCCTGCGCGACGTCCTCGGCTTCCCCGCAGCCGAGGTCGCCGAGATGCTCGATGCGACCGTCGAGTCGGTCACCAGCGCGCTGAAGCGTGCACGGGCGACCGTCGACAAACGCCGAACCGACCGTGACCGGCTGACACCGCCGGGGCCCGGCTCGATCGAGGAAGAGGCGCTGATCGCCAAGTTCGTGCACGCCTATGAGTCCTCAAACGTCGAGGAGCTGGTGAGCCTGCTGACCGACGACGCGTTCATCACGATGCCGCCGATGCCCTTCGAGTACGCCGGACGCGAGGCCGTCGGCGAGTTCTGCTCCCTGCTCTTCGGGGCGGGCAGGCGCTACACCCTGATCCCCACGCGCTCGAACGGGCAGCCCGCCTTCGGCGTCTACGTCGACACCGGAACGGGCACCAAGCACGGCACCGGCGTCTTCGTGCTCACCCTCGCCGGGCAGCAGATCAGCGCCATGACCCGTTTCGAGAACTCCGTGCTGGCCTCGTTCGGACTGCCGCGCACCCTATGAGGGGACCAGGTATGACCGTCGCCGAGTCACTGCCCTGCTCGGACTGAGGATCACCGCCGGGCCGCTGGAGATGCGTGGCATCACCGACGCCCTGCTGCCGGGTCCGGTCGACCTCGCCCTCGAGGGCATCCAGACCCGGACGCCATGCCGCTCTACGTGCCGTGGTCGACCTCGGCCCTCGCTGACGCTCCTGAGAGAGCTCGTGCTGGCCCCCGAGGACCTCGTTCGCTTCAGCGAGCCGTTGTCCGCCCCTGGTGTCGAGGCGTTCCGCGCCTCCGTCGGGTTGTGACCGTGCGGCCGGACCTGGTCAGACTCGTCGTCGATGGGTACGACGAGGTGGTCGAGTGCTTCGAGCACCGGCTCGGCTTCATTCTGGTGCCGGCGAATCGGCAGCCACGCACGACGGTCGACCCAAGCGGTGGGTCGGGGCCAGGCCCGGCTGACGGCGGCGCCGGCCGAGGCCGGCGCTGGATACATGCGGTCGCCGGACAAGGCACCGGAGGGACGCGTGGGCGGGGTCGCCGATCCGTGGGACAACAAGTGGGACCTTGCCGCCCCACGGTCGGACCGCCGTCTATCCAGCCGCCGGGGAGACCGTGTAGACCAGGTGTTGGATGCCACCGTCCAATGACTCACTCCGAGTCAGCGTCAGTCGCTGCTTGGCGGTCAACTCCTCGAACAGTCGCCGACCGGACCCGAGCGCGGTCGGGAACACGAACAGTCGCAGCTCATCGACCAGCTCGTTGTCGAACAACGTCCCGAGCAGGGCGCCTGAACCGTAGACCAGGATCTCTCCCTCGGTCGTCTCCTTGATCGAGCGCACCCCGATCACGGGGTCTCCACCGCCGGTGGTGTGGGCAGGACCCCACGACGTCGTGATCGGACGACTCGACACGACGTACTTCGGAAGGCCCTCGAGGCGCTGACCCCACACGCCGTCGCGTCCGGCCCAGCGGCTGGCGAACCACTCGTAGCTGCGAGCTCCGAACAGCATCGCCGAGGCGGCCAGCGCCTCCTCGGTCTCCAGCTTCGCCCAGGCGCCCCGGGCCAGATCGGTCATCTCCTCGAACCATCCCCCGAGCGCGAAGTCCTCGTCTCCGGTCGGGTCCTGGATGACCCCGTCGAGCGTCATGTTGGTTGCCACGACGATCCTGCCCATCGCTGCTGCTCCTTTTCGCTTTGGTGACACTTCCAGCGATGTAGACACACCACCCCAGCCAACTGGGCGAGCTACGACCGCCCACTTCGAGCCGGCGATGGTGTCGCGCCATCCGCCGGATCGACCGCTCACCTCCCAGATGCAGCGAGGCCGCGCTCGAACTCGACCAGGTGTCGACGGTGGCCCCCGTGGTCTGGGTCCGAGCTCCCGCGTCACCGACGAATCCACTCCGGTGCGGGAGCCGTGTCGAGTCCGGCCCGCGTCCCCTGCATCGCTCCCCGGCGCGGCCCCTCCACACCGCGCCGTACCGCTCGCGGCCGGTCACGCGGCTGACGCACCGGTCGACCCTGACCTGCCGCCCGAGAAATGACGGATCCGCTGCCTGTGTCAGCGTCGTCTGCCATCATCCCGGGCCATGACCATCGCGATCCCTCGACTGCTCGGTGCGGCCGTACTCGTCCCCGCGTTCTTGGCCTTCGCCGCGTGCGGCTCCAGCTCGTCATCGGACGTATCAGCGTCCAGCCCGACCAAGAGCGCCGCAGAGCCGCCTGCCTCAAAGACGACGACGGGAGCCGAGGCAACCATCCAAGAGGTCGGATTCGGTCAGCAGGACGAGTACGTCTGGACGACCGCGTTGGTCAAGAACGAGACCAGCGACGCGGGTCAGACCGTGACCGTCCACTTCAACCTGAAGGACGCAAAGGGCAAGGTCGTCGCCTCGGGCGACCAGGTGTCGGCGTTCAACTGGGCTGGTCAGGCGGTTCCAATCGGCACCCAGATCTCGGCCCCACAGCACGTGGAGATCGCCTCCGTGGACGCGACCGTTGACGTGGAGGACGACGGCATCGGTACTGCGTCGGACGACTGGGGAACGTTCAAGGGCAACCTGTACAAGGACTACGGACAGTGGGCAGCCCGGTTCACCGTGAAGAACCCGACGGACAAGCCGCTGAAGGGATCAGCTCTGCAGATCATCTGCGTCAACGCAACAGGAGACATCATCGGCGGCGACGCCGAGTTTCCCGAACTGATCCCAGCCTCCGGGGTGACGGTCGTGGATTCAACGAATCTCTATCTCAGCGAGAAGCCCGCGTCCTGCACCGGCTACCTCACGCCTTGGATGTAGAACGTCGCCGGCAGCACAACCGCCGAGTTCCGCGAGAGGGCCACCGACATCCGCGGCGCCGCCGACCGCGCAGAACACTTCATCGGAGTCCTGCTTCTGCGAGCGCGCAACGGGCGAGGCCTCACCACCCGCCACCTCGTCGACCTCGCCGCCGTGGCCGAAGATGTCCTCGGCACCACCGACGCCGGTGACCGGCAGCACGCCACCCCCAACGTGCTGCCACACCACCAAGGGCGACATCTGGGTCACCACCACCGATGCCGGAAGCCGCATCAGCCAGCTGGCCGTGACCAACACGGGTCCCGCCCTCAGCCGTGCCGACCTGGCCAGCATCTTCGAACCGTTCCGCCGGCTCATCGACCGCACGTCCCACGAAGGCGTCGGCCCGGACCTCGCCTTCCCCTCGCCCAGCCACCACCCCGGCCAGGAATCCCCTCCACCGGACGCCTGGTGAAACGGGCAGAGGAGGCGCCGACACAGTACGTCGTTCCGCCGCGGCTTCCTCGGGACCCGGGCGACCCCTAGGTGGGCTCAGTCGTCGAGGCCAGGAGGCGTCGCGCCCGACGACCCAGATCGCTCAGGTCCACCCGACCCTCGTCGGCAGCAGCAGCCAGACGCGCCGCCAGGTCCAGCGCCTCGTCGAGCTCAGGCTTGACGATCGCGGACTCCTGACCCATGTCGCGCAGAATGGTGACCTCGGTGCGCGAGGCGATCAACGGGTCGGCAACCCCATCGATCCACACTCGGGTGCGGTGGCCATCGCCGCGCTCCTCGCCGGTGATCCGCTCCAGCGCGAAAATGCGGTCCGCACGCGCGAACTTGCCGAAGCCCAAGGCGACCATGCGTGAGTCCGACGACACGCCTCCATCTTGGCATCACCCACCGACTTAGATCCCGCGCCGCAGGATCCGTCGACCCGGCGCGCCGACGCGTCTCTCCGCATCCGTCGCGTAGCGGGCCCGCGGTGGGTCCGACCGGGCGGCTGCAGCACGCGGGCGTCCGTCGGGGTGCGGGGTCGCCCGGTGACGTTGGCCGAGGTCAGGAGCGGCGCTTGAGCGCGTCCCGCAGCTGACGGCGCACCGGAGCGGGCACGTCCGCTTCCTGGAGCCCGTCCAGCCGAGCGATCCGGGTCACCGCGACCTTGGGCTGCTTGGACAGCTCCGCGACCGCGATGTGGTCGCCCGGACCCTTGCCACGCCAGCGGAAGAGGTCGACGCTCAGCTCGGCCAGCTGCCCCTCGCTCAGCTCGTCGGCCGGGATGCGCACGGTGAACTCGGGCGACTCGACCTCGGACAGATGGTGGCGCTCCATCCCCGCCCGCCCGGTGGGGTCGGGGAAGGACCGGCGCTCGCCGAAGTCGGGGACGTCCCCGATCGCCACCCGCTTGCCGCCCACCTTCGCCTCGTAGGACAGGCCAGCCGAGATCGTGTCCGGGCGGTCGAGCGGCCCCTCCACGAACTTGACCCCACGCACCCGGGCCTCACCCTCGACGACGCGCAGCCTCAGCCGCAGGTACCCGGAGCCTTCCGACGCGGTGGATCCACCGGGACCCGCGGCGTCGGCAGCACCGGCGCCACCGCCTCGGGAGGCTCCCTCGAGCGGCTGTTGGTCGCCAGGGTCGCGACGTCTGGGGCCGGCCTTCGGTCGATCCGGGAACGCGTCCATGGTGTTCTTGCTCGCCGTGCTCGGTGTGGGCTCCTCCGCCATGGTCACCAGCCTGCGGTTGATCCGGCGCGGCGACACGGGCTCCCCGAACGCGGGCTTGCCCGGCTGGTCGACGACCGTGGGGCCACCCTCGGTCTGGGTGCGGGGTGGCTGCGGCGCCCGGGCGGGCCGCGTCGTGTTCTTCCGTGTGCTGGCCATGACTCCTCCTACCAGTTCCTGCCGTAGCGGTAGTTGTGGATCCACCTGTAGTAGATCTTGAGCAGGTGCAACGTCGGCGTCGCCCGGATCAGGCCGAGCCAGTCGTTGTTGTGCACGACGAGGTTGCGGCGGCTTCCGACGCCCTCGACGTCACCCACCTCGAACCGGTCCACCGAGCCCAGGTTCCACTCTCCCACCCAGTCCTCGCTCCACGACGCCGTGATCCCGACGCCCGTGGAGCGCATCACGCCCAGGTACTCCGGTCCCCAGTCCTCGTGGTTGTAGACGAAGAGGTCGGCGCGCCCGTCACCGGTGTCCCCGACCCAGTGGTGGTCGTGACGGCGCATCTGCCAGCCGGGCACCGTGCCGTCGTAGCGGTTCGCCAGATAGAGCCAGTCCCGAAGCGACTTGAACATCCCGAGCTGCGCCGTCCTCCAGTCCTCCCCGTTGAAGACATAGAGGTCGATGCGCCCGTCGCCGTCGAAGTCGCCGACGTACAGCTGGTCGTTCGGCCTCAGCTGCCACCCGGGCAGCTGCCCGTCGAACCGCTGGGCCATCGACAACGACGTTCCGTTCGAACGCAGCAGACCAAGGTAGGGGTAGGACCAGTCCGAGCCGTTGAACACCCAGAGGTCCTCGCGTCCCGACCCGTCGAAGTCCCCGACGAAGTGCTGGTCTCCCGGCCGCATCTGCCAGCCCGGCATCGTCGAGTCGTAGCGTCGGACGACCGTGAAGCTCGATCCGTTCGACCGGAGCATGCCGACGTAGGGGTAGGCCCAGTCGGGCCCGTTGACGACGAACAGGTCGTCGCGCCCGTTGCCGTCGAAGTCCGCCACATGGAAGCGGTCGTTCCTCTGGAACTGCCATCCCGGCATGCTGTCGTCGTACCGGGCGACGCACCGCAGGCCCCCGCTGCCGTCGTCGGCGAGCAGGCCGAGATACTCCATCGCCCAGTTGGTCGAGTTGTACACGACGACCTCGTCCTTGCCGTCCCCGTTGAAGTCGCCGATGTAGAACTGGTCACCGGGCTGGAACTGCCACGACCCCGGCACTCGCTCGACCGCGCTGAACACGAGCTCGAACCTGGTGCCGTCGGAGCGGTAGACCAGGATCGAGTTCCCGTTGTGGATGAGGATGTCGTCCTTGCCGTCGCCGCTGAAGTCGCCGGTGTAGACATGCGCGAAGGAGTGGCCGCTCGCGAGGTGGTGCTTGCTCTTCATCTCGGTGTAGCAGACCGGGCAGTACGGCGGCGAGTTGCCGCGCATCCGGCAGTTGATGACCGGGCGGTACTTGCCGGAGTCGACGTACTGGGCGCCCTCGAACAGGCCGGCGCTCTGGCTCCCGTCCCAGTCCGCCGGCTGGGGCCCCTGGTTCCAGCCTGTGCAGATGCCGTTGCCCGGATTGGGGTTGATCCCCGTGGGGACGGGGGTGCTCGGGTCGACGTACTGGCGCCACTTCAGCGTGGTGCGGTTGCTGTTCGCGGTGACGTTGACCGCGCCGGGCTCGCCACCGGTGAAGGTGCCCGGCTGGCAGTACTCGTCGGCGAGTCCACCCGCGCCGTGACCGAACTCGTGCGCCATCACGGCCCAGGTCGAACCCATGGTGACGACCTGGAAGCCGCCGCCACCGCACCCGCCGAAGCCGCCTTCGTTGAGGATGACCACGGCGAGGTCCCAGTCCGGCACCCACGTGTCGAGCGCATCGTTGACCAGCGTTCCGGTGTTCGCCCCGCCCTCCATCCAGCAGTGCGCCCACGAGCCGGAGTAGATGTACCCGAGAGCGGTGTCCCGCAGGGTGGTCGAGGTGATCGTGTCGTCGGAGGCGTCGCTCGGCGTGCCATGCTCGTCGTACACCCGCTGACTGACCCCGGAGTCGTGCGAGATGAGGTTGACCCGGAAGACGTTGAACGCCGAGGCGTCCTCGTAGAAGTAGTCGTTGCCGAAGACCCCGTTGATGATGAGGTCCTGCACCTTCGCGTTGTAGGCCGCCTGGTCACCGGCGGCGAACCCGTCACCGACGACAGCGATGTTGATCTTGGTTCCAGGCGGGCCGGACCTCAGGATCTGCGTGACGCTGTCTGGCATGAGACTCCCTCCTCGGTTCGCTCCGCGGCACGAAGCCCCTCCTGAGGAGTGAGTCCTCTAGACCGCCCGGTGGTACGGCGCCGGGCGTGCCCGCGCCTGCTCCTCCAACATCCTCCCCTCGGCGCTACCTGACAACCCGACCACAGCGTTCGAGAGCAGGGCCAGGACGGCGAGCATCGCCAGAAGACGCGCGACGCCACCCACGGCGCGATGCCAGTGCGTCACGCCGCCTCAGGCGACCGTGCCATCGTCGACACGGCGAGGATGCGACCGTCCGGGTCTGACCACCGAGGGGTGCGTCAGCAGGATCTTGTCGACGGGGGACCGCGCATCCTCAGATCTGCTACGAGGTCGCGGGGTGCTGCCTCCCTGCAACGCGGGGGCCCAGGTGGGAGCATCGGGTGTGCGTGAGGTTCGCATCGACCCGGTACCGCTGGAGCGGCTGGCGCGACTCCTGGACGCGGAGCGAGCGGAGCGGCTCGAGAGCAACGTGATCCTGGCACGGCGCATCCTGGACGGTCGGGTCGTGTGGAACGTGAACGCGACGGCCTCCGGTGGAGGGGTCGCGGAGATGCTCACGACGCTGTTGGCCTACAGCCGCGGGGCGGGTGTCGACGCGCGTTGGCTGGTCCTGGAGGGGAACCCCACGTTCTTCCGGATCACCAAGCGACTGCACAACGTCCTGCACGGGGCACCTGGTGACGGTGGTCCACTGGGCGACGCGGAGCGAGACGAGTACGAGTCGGTCCTCGCCGGCAACCTCGACACCATGAGGTCGCGGGTGCGGGCCGGGGACATCGTGCTTCTGCACGACCCGCAGTCAGCAGGGCTTGCCGAGGGACTGCGTGCGGCGGGCGCTCATGTGGTGTGGCGCTGTCACATCGGCCGGGACCAGGGGACCGAGCTCACCGACGTCGGCTGGAACTTCTTGGAGCCCTACGTCAGCGAGGCGGACGCCACGATCTTCTCGCGCGAAGCCTACGGCCCCACATGGCTGGATCGGCGACGCTCACGGATCATCCCTCCGTCGCTGGACCCGTTCAGCACCAAGAACGTCGAGCTACGACCGGCCGATGTCGACGCGACGCTGCGCCATGCCGGCCTCGTGGCCGGGCCCGGAGAGCGGGGCAGTCTGGCCTTCGGCCGACGCGACGGATCCACCGGTACGGTGCGCGCCCACGGCAACCTCGTCGTGGCCGGCGACATGGTGCCCGGGGACGCTCGCGTGGTGGTTCAGGTCAGCCGCTGGGATCGGCTCAAGGACATGGCCGGGGTGATGACCGCCTTCGCGGCAGGCCTGTCCCGACTTCCGAGCGACACGCACCTGATGCTGGTGGGGCCCGATGTGTGGGGGGTGAGCGACGACCCCGAGGGCGCCGAAGTCCTCTTGGAGTGCGTCGACCTGTGGAAGACGCTGCAGCTTCAGGCGAGACAGCGCGTGCATCTGATCTCGTTGCCGATGGACGATGTGGGCGAGAACGCCCACCTCGTCAACGCTGTGCAGCGGCACGCCAGTGTCGTGGTGCAGAAGAGCCTCGTCGAGGGCTTCGGGCTGACGGTGACCGAGCCGATGTGGAAGCGCCGTCCGGTCGTGGCCTCCGCCGTCGGTGGCATCCAGGACCAGATCGTGGACGGGGAGAGTGGCCTGATGCTGGCCGACCCGACCGACCTGGGTGGCTTCACGGATCTGATCACCACGGTGCTCGAAGATGACCGCCTCGCACAGCGGCTGGGTGACGGCGCCGGCAAGAGGGTGCGCGACCAGTACCTCGGCGACCGGCACCTGATCCAATATGTAGAGCTGTTCGACGAGCTTTTGCAGGAGTAGCTCGGGCTTCCGCCTACCGCGGGACCAATCGAATGCGTCTCAACTGCGTGCGGTGGTCTCCGCCTCGAGGCTGACGACTTCGAGCCGTGGGAACGTCTACTCTCGCGTGACGAGGCGGGGGATCCGATGCGAGCCACGACGACGATCTCGGTGGCAGCCGCCCTGCTGTGCGCGTCCGCGACGCTGTCCGGCTGTGGCAAGGACTCAAGTCGCACCACCGGGCCCACGCCGTGGACGTTCACCCCCAGCGACTGCCCCAGCGACTACCCGCTACCGCTGACTGTGTCGACCAGCGTTGATCAGGAGCGGCCCTACGTGCAGAACGTCGTCGCCTGCACCAGCGACGAGCAGTACGGGCCGGTGTACCTGCACAACGTGGGAGACGAGGTCTGGACCTTGGACAACATGCTTGTTGATCGCAGATACCTCGACAACACCGAGGCGTCCTACGCGTTCGCCGTGACCTTCGGCTACGCCCATCGCCCGCTGCTGGATCCCGACGACGAGCTGCTCGTGAGCGCCCCGCCGGGCAAGGTGTCGTGGACGTTGGATCCTGCCTACACAGTCGCGTGGGATACGCAGACGGAGGCACTCGAGCAGCTGAGGGCACTCGGCGCAGGGGCGTACCTCGCGGCCCTGAGAAGGCAATCGCCGCAACACGCTGCGCTCGCAGCGTGCACGCTGGCGGCGTTCGACGCCGCCGAGACGTGGACCGGGGACCCCGACGGGTTCGACGAGAACCTCGGTGCCGCCCTCTCCACCGGTTCAGGAGCCGCAGGATGCGCGTCGAGATGGGAGACGCTGTGGGCGACGAAGTTCGAGCCAGCGGCGGCCTTCCTCGAGAAGGCGGATACCCGGTGGCGGCTGTTCCGGACCTTCGGAGAGCACATCCTCG
>Ga0070684_100001600_pt1 | contig 16355 bp, 9 predicted proteins | sample KBSC723LmetaG_FD_65653 | JGI IMG/M metagenome (GOLD analysis project Ga0070684, IMG submission 65653) | Corn rhizosphere microbial communities from Kellogg Biological Station, Michigan, USA - KBS C7.2-3L metaG | ecosystem: Host-associated > Plants > Roots > Rhizosphere ...
CGAGACGATCGCGGACGACTTCGAGATCGAGGGAGGTCTTTCGTTCGCTCCGTACACTTTGGATCTCGAGGATCTCAAGCGTCAGGCCGTTGAAAATCGCCCCGACGTGCAGGCCGCGCGCGTGGGCGTGAAGCTTGCGCAGGATGCGGCGGCACTGGAACAAGGGAACCGGGCGCGCGATCTTGGCGGCGATGTGTCCTACTCCCATCTGGGGCCCGATAACGTGTTCGGCGTCGGCTTCTCGATCGATTTGCCCATCCACGATCGGAACCAGGGCAACATCGCGCGCACCGAGATCGCCGTTCGCCAGGCTATCGAAACCGACACCGCCACACGGTTCATGGCCATCACAGACGTCGTGAATGCTTTTGCCGGGTTCACGACGAACCAGAAGATCGTCAACCTGTACGAATCCGGATATCTCGACCAGGCACGGCAGTCACTCGAGATCACAACCTACGTCTATCAGCACGGCGCCGGCTCGCTTCTCGATCTGCTGGACGCCCAACGGACGTATCGCGAGACGGAGCTCGCGTACCGCGCGGCACTCGCGGCGTACATGACGAGCCTCAGGCAGCTTAACTTCGCGGTAGGAAGACAGGTGATTCCATGAGATCCGCGGCACTCACAGTCGCGCTCGCGCTGATGCTAACCGGTTGCGGCGGGAGCAAGCCCCAGGGGACTGGGGGCTCACCACAGGCCGTCCCTTCTGGAGCGGCATCAACCGCACCCGCGGCAGCCTACTTCACCGTGCCGCCGCCGCAGCTGCCCCACCTGCAGCTGGTCGCGGTGACGCAGACGACGTGGATGACCATCCTGCGCACGACTGGCACGGTGGATTGGAACAATGACCGTACCACCCAGGCGATTACGGAGGTCAGCGGACCGATTACCAGGATCGTCGTCGACACCGGTACGCAGGTGAAGGAAGGAGACGTGCTGCTCTACGTGAGCAGCCCCGACGTCAGCAATGCCATCGCCTCGTACCGCAAGGCAAAGAACCGCCTCGACCTGGCGCAACGCAACCTCGATCGCAGCAAGGATCTGTTCGAGCACAAGGCGATCTCGCAGCGAGATTTCGAGTCAGCGCAGGCCGATTACAACGATGCGGCAACTGACGTCCAGACCTCGCTGGAAGCACTCAGAATCTTCGGCGTCACGCCGGCGGACATTACCGAAGCCGAGCGGCAGAACACGGGAATTCGCCCGGAGTTGGCCATGCGCGCTCCCATCTCCGGGACCGTCGTCCAGAAGATGGTCCTTCCGGGCCAGTTCATTCAGGCCGGCACCACGGCGGCGTTCGTCATCAGCGACGTCTCGACGCTCTGGGTGCAGGGTCACATCTACGAAAAGGATCTCCGATCGATCCACGTAGGCGATGTGGCTGAGATGCGGAACACGTCATTCCCTGGCGTCTTTCACGGCACCGTCTCGTACATCGGCGACATGATCGATCCCGCCACGCGCACAACGCCGGTGCGCATCGTGACGAAGAACAGTGACCGCCTCCTCAAGAAGGATTTGTTTCTGGATGTGACAATCCAGGACAAGAGCCAGCATCAGGCGCTGGTCGTGCCAACGACCTCAGTGCTCTACGACGACCAGAACTTTCCGTTCGTGTACCTACAGGTCGAGGCGGGCAAGTTCGCGCAGAGGGCAATAAAGATCGGAGGCCAACAGCAAGATCAGATCGAGGTCCTCGATGGCCTGAAAGAAGGCGACCGCGTGGTCTCACAGGGCAGCGTCTTCCTGCAGTTCGCCAGCACCTTCCAGGAATAGAGGATCGACATGATTGACCGAATCGTCTCCTTTGCCCTGGCGCAGCGGTTCATGGTGATCATCGCCGTGCTTGGCTTGGGGATTTGGGGTGTCCTCTCCTTTCAGAAGCTGCCGATCGATGCGTATCCCGATCTGGCGCCGCCGCGAGTCCAGATCGTCACGCAGTGGCCGGGTCATGCCGCCGAAGAGGTCGAGCGGCAGATCACGATTCCACTCGAGACCGAGATGAACGGGATCCCGAAGCTGGACATCCTGCGCTCGATCTCGCTCTATGGCCTGTCATCGGTGACGATGAATTTTGACTTCGACACCGATCCGTACTTCGCCCGGGCACAGGCCTTCGAGCGGATTCCGGACGCGGAAGTCCCCGACGGCGTCACGCCGGGCATGTCGCCGCTTTTCAGCCCCAGCGGCCTCATCTATCGATACGTCCTGCAGAGCCCCGACCGCTCAGCCCAGGATCTCAAGATTCTGGAAGAATGGGTCCTCGAGCGGAAGTACCGGGCCATTCAAGGCGTCGCCGACGATTCAGGCCTCGGCGGCCCGTCGATGCAGTATCAGGTCCAGCTCGACCCAAACAAGCTCTCGTCATACGGCGTCAGCGTGTCGCAGATCGTCGACCAGCTGGCCGCCAATAACGCCAACGCCGGCGGCGGCTTCTATTCGCAAGGTGGGCAGTTCTTTTACGTGCGTGGCCTCGGCCAGGTGAAGAGCCTCGAGGACATCGGCAATATCGTGGTCGCGACCCACAACGGCATTCCCGTGTTCGTCAAGGATGTCGCGATCGTGGCGATCGATCACGCGCCTCGGCTGGGTCAGTTCGGGTACATGAGGCAGAACGATGCGGTCGAGGGCGTGATCCTCATGCGTGTCGGCGAGCAGGCGCAGGTTGTGCTCAAGAAGGTGGAAGCGGTAACCGACACGCTCAACAAAACCGTGTTGCCCCCCGACGTCAAGATCGTGCCGTACTACGATCGGACCGATTTGATCGCCGAGACGACGAAGACGGTCGAAGCCAATCTGGTGCGCGGGATGTTGATCGTACTGGTCATCCTGATCCTGTTCCTGTTCAGCGTTCGCACGGCTCTCGTCGTTGCCGTCACCATTCCCTTCTCGCTGCTTTTCGCGTTTATCTGCCTGGACTGGGCTCACATTCCTGCGAACCTGCTCTCCATCGGCGCTATCGATTTCGGCATGATTGTGGATGGCGGAGTCGTCATGGTGGAGAACATCTTCCGCGAGGTGGCGGCTCGGCACGGCGAGACATTCAATCTGACCGACGTCATCCGTGGCGCCGCGCGCGACGTCGAGCGGCCCATCTTCTATGCCAGCGCCATCATCATCGCAGGATACCTGCCGATCTACTCGCTTACCGGACCGTCCGGACGGCTATTCCGGCCGATGGCGGACACGATGTCGTTTGCGCTGATCGGGTCGCTGCTGTTCTCTCTGACGGTGCTGCCGGTGCTGTGCGCCTATTTTTTGCGCAAAGGAGTGAAGGAGCCGACGGTGCCGCTGTTCGACCGCGTCCGCGACGCGTACGGGCGATTGCTTGATCGGTGCCTCCGATTCCGCGCCGCCACTCTCGGAGCGTGCATCGCCGTATTCGCCGCCTCGCTTCTCCTCATCCCCGCGATTGGCGCGGAATTCATGCCTCATCTCGATGAAGGCGCAATCTGGATTCGCGCCACGATGCCGTACACGATCTCGTTCGACGAGGCGTCGAAGCTTGGACCCCAGATCCGCGCACTGCTCCTCGAATTTCCTCAGGTAACGACCGTGGCGAACGAACTCGGCCGGCCCGACGACGGGACCGACCCGATTGGCTTCTTCAACGACGAATATTTCGTGGGACTCAAACCCTACAGTGACCCCGCTTGGCGGGGCGCCATTCGCACCAAGCCACAGCTGACGGCGGCGATCAACGACAAGCTGAATGCGTTTCCCGGCATCATCTTCAACTTCACTCAGCCAGCGGAGGACGCCGTCGACGAGGCGGAGACCGGTCTGAAGAGCTCTCTCGCCGTCAAGATCTTCGGTTCGGACCTGGAAACGCTCGAGGCCAAGGCCGAAGCCGTCCGCAAGGTCATCGCGAATGTGTCTGGCATCACCGACATCACACTCGTGCGTGAGCTCGGGCAGCCGAGCCTCACGATCGAGCCGGACCGCGCGAAGCTCGCGCAGTATGGCCTGAACGTCGCCGACATCAACACGCTGATCGAGACCGCCATCGGCGGCAGCCCGGCGACCAAGGTGATTCAGGGGGAGCGGTCGTTCGATCTCGTCGTTCGGCTGCAGGAGCCTTTTCGCCAGAACATGGACGCGATCAAGAACCTGCTGATCTCGACACCCGACGGCCAGCACCTGCCGCTCAGTCAGTTTGCCGACATCAAGATCAGCAAGGGCGCATCGTTCATCTATCGCGAGAGCAATTCACGCTTCGTCGGAATCCAGTTCAGCGTAGAGGGACGCGACCTCGCGAGTGCGGTTCAGGAGGCGCAGGCGAAAGTCCAGGCCGCGGTGCCGCTGCCGATCGGGTACACGTTCGATTGGGGTGGCGAGTACAAGTCGTACCTGGCAGCGAAGACGCAGATGGCGATCATCATTCCGCTGACCATCGGGCTGATCCTGCTCATCCTGTTCGCGCTCTACGGCAACATGAAATTTCCGCTCATCATCATCTTCAGCGTGCTGCTGACAGTTCCGGTGGGTGGCCTCCTCGCTCTGAAGCTGACGGGCACGAATTTCAGTGTGTCGTCCGGGTTCGGGTTCGTCGCCCTCATGGGTGTCGCGGTGCAGACGAGCGTCATCCTCTACTCGTTCATCAATAAACTGCGCCTCGAGGGCCGCGACATCGCCAGCGCGACGCACGAAGCGTCGCTCCTGCGCCTGCGGCCGATCATGATGACCGCGCTCGTGGCCTGTCTCGGGTTGCTGCCTGCGGCGATGTCCACTGGCATCGGCAGCGACTCCCAGAAACCGTTCGCCATCGTCATCGTCGGGGGCCTGCTGTCACGACTGGCGCTGTCGATCTTCCTGGCGCCCGTGCTGTATGCGCTGGTCGCGCGAGAAGGCGACGTCTTGAAAGTCTGACCGCCATGCTTGGTCCCGCAGCGCCGGACGATCGGCAATGAGTGGCAATCTCTAAAATGGAGTGGACGAGTAGGCGGTACGGAACATGCCATCACGACGGCCGGGCATAGCGTTTCGTGGCTCCCGGCGCCGCATCGGTCGCATCCGGTTTCGCGAGAACTGGTCACGGGACATGTGGCTGCTATCGGTGTTCGTACTCGTCGCGCTTTTTTTTCTGATCCGGTGGCTCTTGTACGCGACGCCCTAGGGGGCTCGATTAGAGCAGCAAGCGGACCGCACGCCACCTGATCGAGCCCGATCCGATTGTTATCGCTCGATTTTCAGCAGTTCGATATCGAAGACGAGCATTCCCCTCGGCATACCCGTTTGCCCCTGGTATGCGAGGTTCTCCGGTATCCAAAAACGCCTCTTGTCGCCTTCCACCATGAGCTGGATGCCCTCGGTCCATCCTTTGATGACTTGATCCAGCTCGACCGTCTGCGGCTGCCCCCGAGTCACGGTGCTGTCGAACATCTTCCCGTCGGTCGTCCAGCCGGTGTAGTCCACTGTGACCCGCGACGATCGCGACGGATTCGTGGATCCGGTGCCATCCTTGATCACCTTGTAGGCGAGGCCGCTTGCCGTCCGCTTGGCATCGGCGGGCGGCTTCGCAACATCGGAAGGCGGCGTCGTTGGCGGCGTATCAATGGCAAGGAGTTGGACCTCAAAGACCAGCATCCCCTTCGGACGACCCGCGGCGCCTTTATAGGCCAGTGATTCCGGAATCCACAGGCGGCGCCTTTCGCCAACCACCATCAGCTGAATGCCCTCGCTGAGGCCGGGAAGCACCCGCTCGACGGCGAAGGTCGACGGCGTCCCGCGCGTCGCCGAACTGTCGAACACCTTGCCGTCGGTCGTCCAACCCGTGTAGTGAACCACCACCAGGTCGCCCTTTGTCGGTCGCGTCTCTCCATTGCCCGATGCGAGAACCTTGGATGCGAGTCCCGATGCAGTCTTTAACGCGTCGGCTGGTATGGCAGCCACATCCGGTGGCGCTGGTGGTATCTGGCCTGCGCCGGTGCCCGGCAACGACATCGACAACGCCGAAATGAGGACGAACACACAAGAGCAGACTGTTTTCATGGCGACAACATCATAACAACCAGAGCGATCTCGAACGCGACACCACATTCACACCAACTCCCGTTTGGGGACGCCAGCTCCAGAAGCTCTACTCACCTCGCCTCCTACGAGATGATCGCCACGCAGCTGCCTGGAGGCGGCCTACGCGCCGACGCAGCGAAGAGCCGAGACGTGTCGGATGCAATCGTTGTCGAGGCTGGCGAACTGTTTGGCGAAGACGTTGATGAAATCCACTTCGAGCGCCCTGAGCACATGAAGCGCCTCGATGCCGAAGCTGGCGGCGCCGAGACAGCAATAGGGGGCAGTTGGTGCATAGTAGGTATCTTGCTACTGGCTGGCTCATTCAGGCACTTCGCCTGTTGACCGAAGCGTGAATCAACCCGAGAGACGCGATGAATCCGATGGCGCGGTTCGTTACCGTCACCGCTCTGGGCTCACTGGTATCAGGGGTGACAGTTCTGCTCTTTTGGCCGATGCTCCGCGGTTCAGGGGTCGCCGTCGGGCTGGCATTCGCCGCGACGTTGACGACACTCGTTGATGACCGCCTTGCGAGACGGCCTCGATCGGTGTGGACGGCGATCGCGATGGGGGTTGTCAGCGGTGCGGCGGCGTGGGCGACGCTCGCGTTACTCCATCATTGGTAACGAGATCATTGGTAACGAGCTGCATCGCGTGATTACTCGAAAGGGCCAGTTACTGCCGTAGATACGCGGCGCCAATTCTCAGATGTCCGATGATCGTCTCATCGAACGCGTACCGAAGCGCGAGCGTTCCGAGCCCGTGGGACAGCGCGAGCGGGACAATGTTCGGGTTCCTGTCGTAGAGCCGGCACCAGATGAGAGCGGCCGCGCCGGTGAGTGGCGCCAGCAACGGATTTGGAAGGTGGACCGCGCCGAAGAGTACCGCCGCGATGCCGATGCCTTTGGCGCGCGACGATGCGCGTTGGGCTTCGCGCAGGACGACGGTTTGCAGCACCCATTGCTGCGCCCCTCCCCAGACCACGAGAGGTGCGAGGCTGCCGAGAAAGTCGCGACGATCGTGCAACGTGCCGATGCCGGCGCCGGCGCCGACGATCAGAAGTACGGCTACGAAAGTCACTGCGAGTGCCAGCCACAGCCCCGGGAAGAACGCGGGCCCTGAGAATCCCCACTCGCGGTGACGAAGAGCGTGCCAGGCGGTCAGGATAACAACGGCGGCCACGGGGACGAGAACCGCGTTACGCGACACGTTCGGCTCGATAATCCAGACGTAAGTCATGACGCATGCCATGATCGCCGTCGTGAAAGGCATGGACCGATTTTATCGGGGCGATCAAGGCGATCACTAGCGCCTAACCTACGAAGAATTGTCCGGCCGGTGGGCGGCGGCGGCGCTCAGATAGACGATTTATATCGAGGAGCACACAACATGCGCAAACAGATCGTTGGCGTGATACTCCTGGCAGGTGTCGGCATCGCCGCCGCCTCGGCGCGGCAAGGCCAGAACGTGCCCGGCTTGGGCACCGGCGAAGTAACCGTGAAGGGCGTCGTCGGCATCGCCAATACCGTCCCGGTTACGCAGTCGGGGGCTTGGAAAGTCGGGGTGGACGGAAGCCCCGAGGTGCGGGTCGCGAACCAGCCGATCGTGTGGATCGCGCCGCCGAGCTTCATCAAGGCCGGCGGGCGGTACGCGATCACCTGGAACGCTGGAGATACCGAAACCGTCACGGTTTCCGGCGTCGCCGGCGCCGGGTGGGTCCAGGTGACCACGAGCAACTCGCCGACACGCTGGATCAACGTGACGCTCGCACGCTCTATCGAAGCGCGGTAATGCGACGAAATTCCGGTGGAACAGCGCGAGCGGGACGTTCACCTACGACACCTCTTCCTCCTCGTCAAGCGACACGGCCCATAAGGTGTCGTGTAGATCCGGCGTCAGTTGAGACAAGCGAAAGACGGCCACGGCCGCCCGCTGACAGTAGTCGCGGTTGTCATTTTCGTCGATGGCTGCGGCAAAAGCGCCGCCCGCAAGTGCCCGGCGTGCTTCGTCCAACTCCTGCTGAATCGCCAGCAGCTGCTCCTCGCACCACGCGCGCACCACGGCCGGGTCGTGTTTGCGGTTCTTCAGCAACGCCGGAGGCAGCGGCATCGGCGGGAAGTGGTCGCGCACCATCGCGAGCAGGTCGCGCAACTCCTCCACTTCGTCAGGCGATTCAAGCCCACGGCTCAGACCCGAGTTGATGTCGCCGATCGCTTGCAGCGGCGCGTCACGCAACTGGTCGAGCATTCGCTTCTCTACGTACGTACTGTTCCACCCGTCTTGGCACACGGTGCCGCGAATCACGAGCACGGTGAATCGCTCCTCCGGCTGTGGAGTTGGCGATTTCTTGTTCGTCACTCTTTTTTTCTCCGTTTCGGCCAGCCTGTTTGTCGGTAGGCGGCCTGCGAGCCGAAAGAGCAACGAATGGTCCATGCACCCGGCACGGCCTTCACGCGGATTAGGCGGTTTAGTGCATCTCTGTTGCGGACGGTGCGCTGCTTCGTCGGCTCGGAGGAAGAAGTCTTGCCCCAACCAGATTTCTCTCCAGTGGAGCGACTTACTTAGGCGAGTCTGCTGTTCGGCGATCGGAACGATGCGACAGCCTTCGTCGAGCTGCGGAAGACTCGCGCGGAGCAGTCGCGCGGTGACCTCACCGCCGCGCCGGAATCGCGATCGTCCGCGGCAGCAAGCGCTGGGGCGCGGCCCACGGTTCCGCCACGCTAAAGAGCGACAACATGACGAGCGCGACACCCGCCAGGAGGACAACGAAATGCGACGGGTTCAGCCGTATGAGGCGGTGCCGCATACTCGTTAGACACCGGTCAGGCCGTTCGGGCGATGCGCTCCCGACTAGTTCTGATTGTTCGTGCCTTTGACTGGACCACCGGTCTCACGGAGGGTCTGTTCCGCGCGCTGCACAAGCTCCGCCAACTCGGGTTTGTCTCGCGCCCGATTGATGAACTCCTGCAGCTTTTGCCGGAACGCAACTTCATCTCCAGCCTCGGCGTGCAGGAACGCGAGGTCGTAGACAATCGTCAGGTCGAACCGGTCGACCTGCTCCGCCGTGTGGTATTCCTCAATCGCGAGCCGCAGCAGCCGCCACGACTCCCGCACGTCCGCCATGCCTTCGGCGCTCGCGGGGTCCTTTTCCACGAGCTCCCGGGCGCGCGCCTGCAGTCGTTCGGCCTTCCTCCGGTACAGCTGTCCGAGATCCTTTCGACAGAACGCGCAGTCCGGCGCGAGTACCACCGCCTTCTCCATCTCACCGATCGCTTCGTCCTCGCGGCCGAGCCGCAGGAGCGTTTGCCCGTAGTCGTGCCGCAGGTCTGCGAAATCATCGTGCGCGTTGAGCGCCCGTTCGAACTCCTGCAGGGCATTTGCATCCTGCTCCGCGATCAGCCAGGACTTACCGAGCATGTAGTGCGTCGGAAACCGGTGCGCGAAGGACACGTCTGCGATCGGCGCGTTGACGAGCGCAGCAACGGCAAGCAAGCCGAGCAACCCGCCCGCCAGTAGTTTTACATTTCTGGCTTTCCACTGGTTCGCAACCCACAGCGCACCTCCGGCCGCGAACGGCAGCATCGCCGGTACGATCGGCAGTCGATACCGCGCACGGACGTGAAACAGCACCAGCGACGCCGCGTGGGCCGCGATGAAGCCCAGCATCAGCCACGCGCCCGCGATCGGCTTGCGCGTCACGGCGCCGAGAACGAACAACGGCGCCACCAGTCCAAACGGGAACCACAGCGGCCCGAGACGAAACATCAGCCCGCGCAGCAACCACGATTCCCCGCGATACAGATCGATGTCGTTGTTCGGCTCGAGTTCCTCCGCATCGAAGACCAGCCACGATTTCTTGATCAGCTTTTTCACCCAGTCGCCCGGGGCGGCGGCGATGTCCCGAAATGCGCGTCGGTAGAACCACGCGTTGTAGGCGGCAGGCGAGGCATCTTCCCCCAGTTCGGCGTGCGGCGCCGTCCGCATGCGGTCCCATTCGATGCCGGGTTGAAGTCCCGTCAAGCGCTCGGAATCCGCGCTGTTGCCGATGAAGAAGTTCGCCCCGCTCTCGGCGGAAACGGGAACGAACCCGCCGCTGTTCAGGTAATTCCACATCATCACGGGGACGACCATGAGCGTCGCCAGCAGGACGAAGATCGCGGGCGCGAGCCACCGGTTCTTTGATCGCCTGTCCGCCCGGAGAAACAACCAGGCGACCGCGAACGGAACGAACAGAAGGATGTTCTCGCGGGCAATGAGCGAGAGCCCCATGAGGAGCCCCGCCGCCGCGGCCCACGGGAGGCGTCCGCTCTCGTCCCATCGCAACAGGCACAGGAGCAGCGCAAGCGCGAGGAAGATCACCAGCACCTCGCGCAGCAAGTCCGTTTCGTAGAACACCAGCGGGCCGTACAGCGCCGCGGCAAAACCGGCGATCACGCCCGCGGTACGGCCTGACAACCGCGCGCCGAGCCGCTGCACCATCACGCAGCTCGTTGCACCGATGAGAGACTGCACGACGCGCGGCGCCATATATCCGTGGCCAAAGAGAAAGTAGTTCGCCGCCAGAAACACCGTGTAGAGGGGCGCCTGGTCGAACGGCCGAGCGGAGATCCCGGTCGTGATCAGTTCGGTCGCCCGCGAGTCATACCCTTGCGCGTCGATGATCGGCGAGAAGAAGAACGGGAGGTGTCGCGAGTGCCAGACGAAAACCAGGCGGGCCGCAAATGCCACGGCGAACACCGCGAGCCACCACCAGTCCCGCGGCGCCGCCCGGACCGTTTTCGGCGACGGCGGGGGCGACCGGCTGGTTCGCTTCTTCTTTCGTGACATGGTGTTCGCTGCGGATTGCGTCAACCGCCGCCAATTCTACAACTGTGGTTGATGTGGCAGTTTAGCCGGTGGCGGTTCGTGTCGATACTGCGGTGAAGTTCTGTGTCGCGTTGACATCTCGGCCGCATCAGGGAGACTCGCCCAACAAATCTGCCAATCAGGAGACAAAAGGAGCGTGCGAATCAGACATTAATTCGTGACGGCTCGATTTCACTAGGTACTTCAGCTACGCCAGTGGCCTCGAGTTTGGATGAATGTGCGGAACCGGGGAGTACCAGACTGAGCCCAGGGGGCCATGTCTCAACTACGCAGCGTCGAGTTCATCGACAGTGCGCGCGGCACTGCGATGCTCTCCAGCACTAGTGTCTCACTCCCGATTCGCCTTCTTCCCAACCAGCCCGACCACGTAACGCCGATCGTGTGCGACATGCGCATGGTGTCATCGACGTCGCCGTTGCAATCGAATTGTGACTGTTGGCTGCGAGGTCTGCGAGAGCGCGGGGACATTGATTGTGCCGCCGGAAACGTACGGCAGCTCGATCCCGCCAGACGCTAGAGAGCAGTTGAACGGGCAAGAAAGAGGATTGTTATGGCTGGCGTGCCGTTCAGGCTTCCGGATATGCGGTTGTCGCTGTCAACGAAGCGAAACCGTCAAGACCTCTATGTTTATCTTTCACTGTTGGCACTGGGAGTGTTGCAGCTCGCCTTGAGCAGCTGGTCGTCGGAGTTTGTATCCGACTCGTACTACTACGAACTCGCGCATTCAATCCTGGCCAGGGCTGGTTATGGATTCAACTTCAGGCCGGAGCCGCAGATCCCGCCAGGATTTCCCGCGCTGCTGGCCCTGCTCATGCTTGTCGCTGGCCATAGCTACGCGCTCTTGATCCGGTCCATCCCGGTCTTCACGACGCTTGGCTTCATCGCTTCATACGAAGTGCTGAAGGCGGAGGAAGGCCGAGGCTTCGCGGCCTTGACGTGCCTCCTTCTTGCATCGTCACCGAGCTGGTTCGCCTTCTCGACGAGGCTGTTGTTTTCGGATATGCCCTACTTCTTCAGCAGCATGTTTCTGCTCTGGGCATTGCTGCGGCTTGATGCGTCGATCAATCGGCCGAGGTCCTTCGTCTCATGGTGGGCGCTTTGTGGAGCGCTCTTACTCGCTTCGATCCTGGTGCGATCAACCGGGATCGCTTTGGCTGTTGCGATTCTTCCGTGGCTCGCGGTTTCGGTGTTTTGGGAGCGTCATTCAGCCAAGCGCCGCCTGGCGATCTATCTTCCGCTGATTGTCATCGGCCTTGCCGCCGAAGGAAGCTGGATACTCTGGTCGGAGCGACATCCGGTCGCCATCTGGCCGGTTCACGGATTTCAAGAGAGTTACATCGCACAGTTAAAGCTCAAGAACGGAAACAATCCCGAGTCGGGAATGGCCACGTGGGCCGATGTCGTCGAGAGGCCGATCGAGAATGAAGACGACATGGCTACCGCCACGGTCGGCCTTCTCGCTCATAAACTGGTCGCACCCGCATGGTACTCGCCGGCCACCGCGATCCCGTTGGCGCTCTTGATGGTTGGCCTGGCGTACTCCTTTCGCAACACGGGCGGCGGCGGGGTAATCGAATGGTATTTCGTCAGTTACCAGTTTCTGTACTTGTTCTGGCCCTGGAATTTTGAGTTGAGATTCCAGTTACCGGTCGCGCCACTGTCGGCTCTCTATATCTGGCGAGGCGGCAGGCTGTTGTGGCGCTGGGCCCAGCCTGCACCTCGTGCGGCAGGTCTGATCTCTCTCATCGTGGCGGCGCTAGGCGCTCTGGGTTCCGTCGTTTGGGGTTTGGGTAATCCCCACCCTCCTGCCTTGGCGTCCATAGCCGTCTGGTTGCTCGCCGGTTCCGTAGGTGCCGCCTTTCTGGCCGGCGGACCCGAGTTGATGCGTAAGTTGTCTCTATTCGCGGATACCGCCGTGTCTGTGAGAGGAGTACGCGTATCCCGTACAAAGCTCGCAGTCAGTATCGCCGTGGCTTGCTTGCTCGTCGTCGGTGTTGGAAGGCAAACGGTCTTGGGTGTCGAGAATGTGGAAAGAGTCCCGGAAATGGATCCGAGTATAGAAGCGGCGATGTGGATTCGAGCGCACAGCGCGCCCGATGCCGTGGTGATGGCTCGGTGGGAGCCGCTCGTCTACCATTACAGCGGGCACCGGGTGATATGGTTTCCAGCTTCCACGGATCCACAGCTGCTGATGTCCGGAATCCGCAAGTATCACATCCGTCTCATCGTACTTGCGGAGTATGAGTGGGAAAGCTACTGGAAGCCGTCAGAAGGGGATTGCTTTAGAGTGCTCGCGCACGCGTATCCAGGACTGTTCCAGCAGGTCCACGAAGGACCGCACGAACGGGTTTATGAGTTACGCGACGAAAACGATCCCGGCGAATAGTGCTATCGCCCGAGTGAGCGTCGTCGTGGTGATGTCCGACGCCTCGTCGACGGTCAGCGTAAAGCTCTGCGTGACTGGTTCGTCGACGCCGTTATCGAAGGTGAATGTAATGGCGTAGTGGCCCTCGGTCCCCAACGCCGGCATACCGTCCAGCGTTGCCGTGCCGTCACGGTGGTCGGTGAAGGTAACGCCTGACGGCAGCGCATCGCCGCCGATCGTGATCGCCGTTGCCACCGGAAAGCTTTCCGTCGTGATCGTGACGCTTCCCTGGCTGCCGGCCGTCAGCGAGGCCGTGTCCGCGCTCGTGAACCGGCCAGCGTCGTTGATATTCAGCGTGAAACTCTGGGTGCCGGGCGTCCCCACGCCGTTGATCGCCGCAAACGTCAACGCATGGGCTCCGCCGCTTCCGGGCGCCGGCGTTCCAGAGAGCGTGGCGGTGCCATTGCCGATGTCGACGAAGACGATGCCTGCCGGCAGCTCGATGGTCTCGGTGAGCGCGGCGGTCGGCGCGCCGACGCTCGTCACCAGGACGGCGCTGAAGGTGCCGGTAGAGAACGTTGCGCTCGTTGCGCTGGTGACCATCGCCGACTGCAGCACGCGCAGCATGAAGCTCTGCGTCGTTGTCCCACCGGGGCCGCTCGCCGTGAGCATCATCGGATAGAGACCAGCCTCGCCCCTCGGCGCGCCGATCAACGTCGCCGTGCCATCGTGGTTGTCTACGAAGTCCAGGCCGGGCGCCATGAATCCGACGTAGGTCATCGAACCGGCGGTCGGCGTCGCCGCCGTCGTAATGTCGAACGTGCCGGCCACGCCAATGGTAAACGTCGCTCCCGGCGCACTGGTGAAGAGCGGCGTGCCCGTCGCGCCGTTCACGATGTTCAGCGTGAAGTTCTGCACCGCATCCCAACCTGTTCCGTTGCTCGCCGTGATCGTCAGCGGATAGATGTCAGCGGAGCCGGGGAACGGCGTGCCGGTTAATGTCGCCGTCCCGTCACCGTTGTCGTTCAGCGCGAGACCGGCTGGCAGTCCGGCCGCGCTGAGGGTCGCGTTCGGAGTCCCGGTCGAGGTGATCGTGAAGCTGCCCAGTGTGCCGGCCACGAAGGTCGTCGTGTTCGCGCTGGTGATTGTCGGTGCTCCGCCGGCAACCGGAGAGATGTAGAGCGAAAACACCTGCGTCGCGGAGCCACCGGGGTTTGACGCCGTGATCGTCAACGGGTAAAAGCCGAGGACTCGCGGGCTGGGAGTCGGCCGCCCCGACAGCGTCGCCGTGCCGTCGCCGTTGTTGACGAACGTCAAGCCGGCGGGCAACGCCTCGGCTATCTCGATCGCGCCGGCTGCCGGGCGCGCGACCGTCGTGACGGTGAAGCTTTCGAATGCACCGGCGTTGAAGGTGGCGGACGCCGCTGTCGTGATGATCGGCGACGACGGGTCGCTCACGGTCAGGATGAAGTTCTGCTGCATCGATCCGAAGGGCGTCGTTGCAGTGATGATCAGCGGGTAGCTGCCGTTGGTGTTGGCTGCCGGGACGCCCGCAATCGTGGCGGTGCTGTTCCCGTTGTCAACAAACGACACGTCCGGCGGGAGAATGCCATCGGCCGTAAACACCGCGTTCGGAACGGCGCTGCTTGTGACGATAAATGAGTTCGGGTTGCCGACGGTGAACGTTGCTTCCGGCACGCTCGTAAATGTCGCCGGTCCGCTGACGGTCAGCGTGAAGACCTGCGTCGCTGGGTTACCTACACCGTTCGCCGCGGTGATCGTGAGTTGGTGCGGACCGCCGGTGCCAGCCGCAGGCGTACCGGACAGCGTCCCGGTACCGTCGCCGTTGTCGGTGAACATCACACCCGCGGGCACATCGCCTGTGACTGTCACCTGTGGCCTCAGATAACCGCTCGTGCTGACCGTAAAGGTGTTGACAGCCCCCGGCGTGAACGAGACAGCCTTGGCGCTCGTGATCGCGGGCGCCTGATAAACGAAGAGCGCAAAGCTCTGCGTGTCCTTCTTCCCGAGGCGGTCGGTGGCCGTCAGAGTCAGCGGATACATGCCCCCGGAACCCTCGGCTGGCGTTCCGGTCAGCGTCGCACTGCGGTTGCCCTTGTCCGCAAACGTCAGGCCGCCTGGAAGCGCCCCCGTCTCGGTCAGCGTGATACCTCCGCTGCTACCGATCGCTGTGATGTTGAATGCAAGCCGCGACCCGACCGTGAAGACCGAGGAGGGCGGGCTGTTGATCCTGAGCGAACCGATGCCGGGCGCCGATCCAACGAACACGCCGCCTGTGAAGATCGGATCGAAGCCATAAAAGCTCGACAGCACAGAAAAGGAAATCTCTGGACGGTGGGCCAGGCGCTGAAACGAGGCGAATCTGAAGATCTCGACGTGCGGACCTCCTCCGGGTCCAGCACCGGTGATGATTTCCGGGTGGCCGTCCCCGTTGACGTCGACGGCGCCGACCTCAACCCCGCCCGTAAACGCCCGATCATAGGCGTAGAATCCGCCCATGAATGGACCATCGAACTCGAATGGTCGGGCATTCGGGAACGTGAGACGCGCTCCACTCCAGATCTGCACGACCGGCCCGGCGCCGGCGCCTGTGCCGGTCACGATGTCCGCGTAGCCGTCGTCATCGAAGTCGCCAGAGGCGACGAATACACCGCCGGTGAAGTCTCGGTCGTCCACCAGGAAACTTGCCAGCATCGACAGATCCGCGCCGCTGAAGACCTCGACGTGCGGGCCGCCGCCGGGTCCAGCACCCGTGATGATGTCAGCGTGCCCGTCGCCGTTGATGTCGCCAGCCGCGACGCGGACTCCCCCCGTGAACGACGGGCCGTACGCGAAGAAGCTCGCCAGCATGGACAGGTCCGCGCCGCTGAACACCTCGACGTGCGGACCACCGCCGACCCCTGCCCCCGTGATGATATCGGCGCGCCCATCGCCGTTCACGTCACCGGCCGCAACATAGACTCCGCCGGTAAAGGCCGGGTTGTACGCGTAGAAGCTGGCCAGCAGGGCGAAGTCCTTGCCGCTGAACACCTCGACGTGTGGCCCCCCCGTCGGCCCCGCGCCCGTGATGATGTCTGGGACGCCGTCACCG
>Ga0070684_100001602_pt1 | contig 16342 bp, 16 predicted proteins | sample KBSC723LmetaG_FD_65653 | JGI IMG/M metagenome (GOLD analysis project Ga0070684, IMG submission 65653) | Corn rhizosphere microbial communities from Kellogg Biological Station, Michigan, USA - KBS C7.2-3L metaG | ecosystem: Host-associated > Plants > Roots > Rhizosphere ...
GTGACGGGCGAGCGCAGCTGCGCATTGGTGCTGTCGAGCACTTCGCCCGCCGAGATCGTGCCGGAGCCTGAATTTCCCGAGACCGCGGTAGCGCGAATCGGCGCCGCAGCGGCGACTTTCGACGGATCGGTGATCAGCACGCTCATGTCGGTGATCGCGCCGCGCGTCGGGCGGATCAGGAACCGGTCACCCACGTCCGCTGCACCACCGACTTCGATTTCCAGGCCGTCGGCAACGAACGGATCGGCAGCCGTGCCCGTGCCAGTCATCGGCACTGCGGTGCCGTTGATGGAATCGCGTAACTGCCAGCCGCTGCCGGTCATTTCGAGGACGTAGTCGCGGCCCGTCAGCGCGCCCACGTCTGCGCGCGTTGCGGCGACCGTCCCGGTTCCAGTGTTGAGGCTGTTGTCGAGCACTTCCGCATCGCCGACTGCGAAGAAGTCGCCGCCGAGCGCTCCCGAGAGATCCATACCCTCGTGGTGCTGCTCGTTCACGACGTCGCTCAGCGCAACCGCGATACGTCCGAGCGCATTGCGTGCCGGGTCGAGCTGCTCGCCGCGGAAAGCCAGCAGTCCGCCCAGCGAGCCACCCGTAACGTTGCGACTGATGTCGACGGAGCTGCCCGGCGTCTGCAGAGCAACGGTAAGCTGCGTCGAATCGTACGGATCCTGGATCGTCGTGAGCTGGTTCGTATTGGCGCCCAGGACCAGCGGCTGGCCGCTGCCGACGAATACGTTCACGGCGCCGCCATCCTGGGGAACGACGTTCACGGAGATCTTCTGCGCAAGCTGATCGAGCAGCTGGTCGCGCTGATCGAGCAGATCGTTCGGCGGCTGGCCGCCGGTGCGCGCGATACCCGCCGTGATCTCGTTGTTCAGCCGGGCAATGCCCTGCGACAGCGTGTTGACCTCGGCCACTTCGCCCTTGATGCGCGAATTGATCTCATTGCCCATCTGATCCAGGCGCGAGTCGAAGAACTGCAGGCGCTGCTGCAGCGTATTGGCTTCGCTCAGCAGCACTTGGCGCGCCGGGACCGAGGCCGGCGAATTCGCGACGCTCTGGAAAGCGTTGACGAACTTCTGCAGCGTCGGGCTCAGGCCGTTCGCCGAATCCCCGAACATGTTGTTCAGGGTCTCGGCGTTGGAAGCGTAGATGTCGAGGTGCTCGAGATTGCTGGAGCTGGCGCGCGTCTGAGCGGCGACGAACTGGTCGTAGATGCGCGTCGTCGTGTTGACGCTGGCGCCCTGCCCGACCCAGCCGTTGCCATAAGCCTGCGCCGGGCGCGTGCCGATCTCGACACGCTGGCGGCTGTAGCCGTCGGTGCTGACGTTGGAAATATTATGGCTGGTCGTATCGAGCGCACGCTGGAAAGCGAGCAACCCGGACACGCCGGTCGAGAGTAGATCAGCCATCGTTCAGTACCCTGTTCGTAGTTGACGGCGCCGAAGCAGCGAACTTGAGCGCATCGGAGCGCGCGCGGACTTCGCTGGCGACAGCAGCGATCTTCTGTGCGTAATGCGGGTCGGTTGCGTAGCCGCCCTGCTGCAATGCTGTCGCGAAGGCCTCGACGTTGTCGCCCGCGCCACGGGCATTGGCATAACGCGAGCTGTCGCGGATCAGCGCGGCGTAGTCGCGAAAACTGTCGGCCGGCGAGTCGTACGCGCGGAAGCGCTCGACTTTGCGCACGGGGATGCCTGCTTCGAACTCGAGCGTCGGCACGTTGACCGTCGCGCCCGACCACTGGCTGCCGGCTTTGATGCCGAACAGGTTGAAGCTGCAGTCGCCGTTGGCGTTGCACGGGACCGAGCGGCCCCAGCCGGTTTCGAGTGCGGCCTGAGCGAGCAAGGCGTTGGCGTCGACGCCGAGCTCGCGCGCGGCTTGTTCGGCGTGCGGGCGGAGCTGACGGAGAAAATCTTCTTTGGAAGTAGTCAGGGCTTGGCTGTTAGCTGCTGGCGCAGAGCTGGCGGGTGCCGATGTCTTCTCAGTGCTCTGCACACCACCTTGCAATTGCCGCACGAGCATATCGGCAAGGCCAAGGCCTTTGCCCTTCGACAGCTGCATCGCGATCTGATCGTCGAACATGTCCTGATACATGTCCCCTTGATCGCTGCCGAACAACGAATCCTCGCCGAAACTCTTGTTCGCTTCGCGCATGCTCTTGAGCAGCATCTGCGTGAACAGGCTCTCGAACTGGCGCGCTGCTTCCTTCAGCGCCGTCGGGGCCTGTCCCTTCGCGTCGTTCTTCAGGGACGCGAGTCCCTGGAAGTCCGCGAAGAAATTGATGTTGCTCGGGCCGGTCATGATCAGATGACGATGAGCTCGGCGCGCAGTGCGCCGGCTTCTTTCAGCGCTTCGAGGATCGCCACGAGGTCGCCGGGTGCTGCGCCGACCTGGTTCACCGCGCGCACGATCTCATCGAGATTGACGCCGGCGTGGAATACGAACATGCGCGCTTCGGGCTGCTCGACCTTGATGTCGGTGCGCGGCGTCACCACCGTTTCGCCCAGTGACAGCGCGTTCGGCTGACTGACGTCGGCGCGCTCGGTGATCGTCACCGAGAGCGAGCCGTGCGCGACGGCCGCCGGCGTCACGCGGACAGCAGAGCCGATCACGACCGTGCCGGTGCGAGAGTTCACGATTACGCGAGCCGGCGCATCGCCGGGCTCGATCTCGATCGCTTCGAGCGTCGAGAGATAGGCAATCCGCTGACTGGAATCCGTCGGGGCCTGCACGCGAACGGACACTGCGTCCATCGCACGCGCAGTGTCTTCGCCGAGCAGCTTGTTGATGCCTTCGGTCAGGCGCGCGGCCGTCGTGAAGTCAGGCGTATTCAGATTCAGCACGACGTACGGCTCGGTCGTGAAGTTCGTCGCAACCGCGCGCTCGACCGACGCGCCGTTCGGTACGCGGCCCGAGCTCGGAACGTTCAGTGCGATGCGCGAGCCGTCCTTGCCCGACACGCCGAAGCCGCTGACGACGAGGCTGCCCTGGCCGATCGCGTAGACCTCGCCGTCGATACCGCGGAGCGGCGTCATCAGAAGGCTGCCACCGCGCAGGCTGCTGGCGTTACCGATCGAATCGACGGTGATGTCGATCGTCTGACCTGGCTTCGAGAACGCGGGCAGATCGGCGCGCACCGTCACCGCCGCGACGTTCTTCAGCTGTGGATTCACGTTCGCCGGAATCGTCACGCCGAACTTCGCGAGCATGTTCCGGATGCTCTGGATCGTGAACGGCGCCTGGCTGGTCTGGTCGCCCGTGCCGTCGAGGCCGACGACGAGGCCGTAACCGATGAGCTGGTTGCCGCGCACGCCGGCCACCGAGGCGAGATCTTTCACGCGTTCCGCGTGAGCGCCCGCCGAGGCCAGCGTGAGAGTAAGTGCCGCGAGGATGCTGAATGTCTTCATTGCAGGCTCAGAACGGCAGGAACGGCAGGTTGAAGAAGCGCGAGAGGATGCCTGGCGAGCTCGCGTTCGCGAGCGGACCCTTGCCGCCATACGCAATCTGCGCGTCGGCAACCTTGAGCGAGGAGATCGAGTTGTCCGGCTCGATGTCGATCGGCCGCACGATGCCCTGGATGCGCACGTATTCCTGACCCTGGTTGATCGCGATCCACTTCTGGCCGCGCACCAGCAGGTTGCCGTTCGACAGCCGCTGCGCCACGGTGACCGAGATGTCGCCTTCGAGGCGATTGCTCTGCGTGCTCGCGCCTTCGCCATCGAAGTCCGCGTCGTTGTTGACCTGCGCGTGCAGGATCTCGACGCCGTTCGCCGTTACCGGGCGGCCGCCGATGATCGGTCCGGGCATGTCGATGTCCGTCGATTTCTTCGTCGAGGTCGTCGAGCTCTTCGACGCGTTGGTGCGCTCGCTGAGGCGGATCGTCAGTGTGTCGCCGACCCGGCGCGCGACCGCGTTCTCGAACAGCGCGACATCGTGACCGGCCTGATAGATGGCGCCGTTCGCCTGAGCCGCCTCGGGCAGCGGCTCGGGCCACGTCGCCGAATAGCTGGGCTCGGGCGGCCCCATCACGCAACCCGAGAGCGCAACCATGGCGCTCACAACTAAAGTCCAACGCATGGTGTTCACTGGCTTCATCACAGCTGGTTCGTGATGTATTCGAGCATCTGGTCGGTCGTCGCGATCGCCTTCGAGTTCATCTCGTAGGCGCGCTGGGTTTCGATCATGTTCACCAGCTCTTCGACGACGTTCACGTTCGAGCTTTCGAGCGAGCCCTGCACCAGCAGGCCGAGGCCGTTCAGGCCGGGCGTGCCGCTCTGCGCCGGGCCGCTGGCCGCGGACTCGAGCAACAGGTTTTCGCCGCGCGGCTGCAGGCCGGCGGGATTGATGAAGTCGAAGATCTGCAGCGAGCCGACCTGCGTCGGGGCGGTCTGACCCGCGATCTGCACGCTGACGACGCCGTCCGCGCCGATCGTCACCGACTGCGCGCCGTCCGGAATCGTGATGCCGGGCTGCACGGTAAAGCCGCTCGATGTCACGAGTTCGCCCTGCGCGCTGACTTGGAAGGCGCCATCACGCGTGTAACCCATCGTGCCGTCCGGCAGCAGCACCTGGAAGAAGCCGCGGCCGTTGACCGCGACGTCGAGCGAGTTGCCGGTCTGGGACAGATTGCCCTGCGTGTACTGCTTCTCCGTCGCGACGACGCGCACGCCAGTACCCAGGCTCAAGCCGGACGGCAGCTCCGTATCCTGCGAAGTCGCGGCGCCGACCTGGCGCACGTTCTGATACAGCAGATCTTCGAACACCGCGCGGCCTTTCTTGTAGCCGTTGGTGTTGACGTTCGCGAGATTGTTGGACGTGACGGTCATGCGCGTCTGTTGCGCATCGAGACCGGTCTTGGCAGCCCACAAAGCAGGATTCATGACAACCTCTTACGGTTAAGCCTTCAGCAGTTGCGCCGACGCAGCCGCGTTCTCTTCCGCGGTACGCATGGCTTTCACTTGCAGATCGAAGTGGCGCGACAGCTCGATCATGTTGACCATCGCATCAGCAACGTTGACGTTGCTGGTCTCGAGCACGCCCGAGGCGACCCGCACATTCGCGTCCGCCGGCGCATCGGTGCCGTCGTTGACGCGAAACAGCCCGTCGTCGCCGCGCACGAGAGATTCGGCAGGTGGGTTGACGAGCTTGATGCGACCCACTTGCGACGTTGTTTCCGGACCCTGACCGACCGGCACGATCGAGATCGTCCCGTCGGCAGCGATCATCAGTGACGTGTGCGGCGGCACGCTGATCGGGCCGCCCTCGCCCATCACCTGCAGCCCTGCACCGTTCTTCAGCATTCCGGTCGGCTCGATGTGCAGGTCGCCGGCGCGCGTGTAGGCCTCGCGACCGTCCGCACCCTGGACTGCAATCCAACCCGCGCCGTTGATGCCGACGTCGAGATCGCGTCCCGTGTCCGTCAATGCGCCTTGCGACGCATCCCAACCGATCGTGGTGTTCGTTGCATACGCACGCGACGGAAAACCGGAACCCGCGACTGCACGACTCTGGAACGCGCTGAGATCGGCGCGAAAGCCCGTCGTGCTCGCGTTCGCGAGGTTGTGGTTGTTGACGGTCTGCGCGCGAAGGGTTTCCTTCGCGCCAGTCATCGAGACGTAGAGGAAGCGGTCCATGAGGAAGCTTACCGGCCAAGTTACCGAATATTGATGATCGTCTGCGTGATCGCGTCAGCGGTGCTGATCATCTGCGCGTTCGCCTGGAAGTTGCGCTGCGCAGTGATCATGTTCACCAGCTGCTCGGTGATGTCGACGTTCGACGCTTCGAGCGCGCCCGACTGCACCAGACCGAAACCGGAGTTGCCCGCCTGACCGCGCAACGCCTGGCCCGAGCCGAACGTCTCCGCCCAGTTCGTGTCGCCAAGCTGCTGCAAGCCCTGCGGGTTCGCGAAGTTCGCGAGCGCAACCTGGCCGAGCGCGGTCGAGCGGCCGTTGGTGAAGCGCGCCTGCACGACGCCGGTGGAGTCGATGTCGATGCCGATCAGGCGGCCGGTCGTGTAACCGTCCTGCGTGATGGCGTTGACGTTGAAAGCGCCGCCGTACTGCGTCGTGGTGCCGAAGTCGAAAGTCATATCCATCTGTGCGGCGCCGGTTGCCGGCGTGTACCCCGGGAACGTGATCGTGCCGTTCGGCGGATCGGTCAGTGCGCCAGTGCTGTCGTACTGCAGACGCGTTTGCGTGCCGACGGCGTTGCCGTCCACGTACAACTGCGTCATCCACTCGTTCGCGTTGGTGGTCTTCGTGAAGTACAGCGTCGCGGTGTGCGCAGCGCCAAGCGAATCGTAGGTCGTGAGCGAGGTCGCGTTGTTGTAGCTGTTGACGTTCGCCGGATCGAACACGGCAACCGTCGGCGGCGTCGCGTTCGCCGGAAGATTCAGCGTCACGTCGACAGCCGTGGTCGCGGCCGGCGCGCTTTCGCTGGTGACGAGCTGGATGTCAGACAACGCACCGGTGTTGAACTGCCCATTGGTGGTCGGCGGATAGGCCTGCAAACGCTGCTGTCGTGCATTCACGACGAAGCCCTGGGAGTCGACCTGGAACGCGCCAGCGCGCGTGTAAGCGAGCGCACCGCCATCGTTCAGGATGAAGAAGCCCTGCCCGCTCAGCGCGAGGTCGAGGCTGTTGTCCGTGAAGTCGATGTTGCCCTGGGTGAACTGCTGGGCGACGTTGGAGACGCGCACGCCGTTGCCGATCGCGTTGCTGCTCACGCCCTGCGGAGAGACGGAGAACAGCTCGGCGAACTCCGCGCGCGAGTTCTTGAAACCCGTGGTCGCGGTGTTGGCGATGTTGTTGGCTGTGACGGTGAGATCGGCCTGCGCCGCATTCAAACCGCTCAAGGCAAGACGAAAGGTCATTGGGGTCTCCGATTGCGTTTCGTTACATCACCCGGCGCACGTCGCTGAGCGCGCGCGCACCGAGATCTTGAGTGTTCAGGGTCAGGCCGGTGCTCGGGTCGATCGTCACGCTGGTGACGCGACTCGAGAGCAGCATCTCGAGCGATTCGGATCGGCCGCCGCCGGTGGCGATGGCTTCGAACGTGTAGTTGCCCGCGGCCGCGCGCGCGCCGTTGTCGGCAGTGCCATCCCATGAGAATTCCTGCAGACCGGTGCCAGCCGGCAGCGCTGTGTGGCGCACCAGTGTGCCGTTCGCGTCGCGAATGTTGAGCGTCAGCCCGGTCGCGCCAGCCGGCACATCGAACGCGCCGTGCACCGACCCTTCCGCCTGCAGCGTCGCACCTTCGCTCGCGACCAGGACTTCGCGGCCGATCATGGTCGAGCCGTCGAGCACCTGCGAAGAGCGCATCGAATCCGACAGAGTGCCGAACGCGTCCTGCATCTGCTGGATGCCGGTAACCGTGCTGAACTGCGCGAGTTGGCCGAGGAACTGGCTCGGATCCATCGCCTTGAACGGATCCTGGTTCTTCAGCTGCGCGAGCATCAGCTTCAGGAACTCGTTCTGGCCGAGCTGATCGCTCTTCTTCGTGCCGCTCGACGAGCCAGCGCCTGCTGCGCCCGTGCCGTTGATGATGTCTGCGATTGACATGGCTTACTTCCGATTACTGACCGAGGCGCAGCGTGGCGAGCATCATGTCCTTCGCCGTCTGCATCACTTCGACGTTGTTCTGATACGACCGCGAGGCGGAGATCATGTCGACCATCTCCTCGACCGTGTTCACGTTCGGCGCGTACACATAGCCGTTCGCATCGGCGAGCGGATTGCCCGGCTCGTAGCGCGCGGTCGGTGCCGCCTGGTTCTCGACGATGCCTTTGACGGCAACGCCGGAGCTCGCCGCGTTCTGCCCGAGGCTCGCGCGGATCGCTTCGAACAGCGGGTGCTTCGACTTGTAGACCTGGTTCGGATCGCCGCTGACGCTGTCGGCGTTGGCGAGATTGCTGGCGGTGGTGTTGAGGCGCACCGACTGCGCGCTCATGCCGGTGCCGGCGATTTCGAAGATCTTGAACGATGACATGATGGTTACTGCCCTGTGATCGCCGTCATCAACGCCCGGAACTTCGAGCTGATGAACGACAGAGTCGCCTGGTAGCGCACGGTGTTCTCGGCAAAGGCCGCTTGTTCGAGCTGGCCGTCGACCGTGTTGCCGTCGAGCGAAGGCGCGAGCGGCGTCCGGTACTTCAGTTCGGGAGCAGGGGTGCCGTCAGGAGCTGCATTGCCGATGTGGCCAGCACGCGTCGTAGCGAGATGCACACCGCCGGTCGCGTTGCTCTGTCCACTCGCAGCGGCCAATGCATTCTTGAAATCGATATCGCGGGCGCGATAGCCCGGCGTATCCGCATTCGCGAGATTCGCCGCCAGCACCTCGGTGCGCTGCGAGCGCAGCTTCAGCGCCGCCGCGTGCACTCCGATGTAGTTGTCGATACTCGATGGCATGTGCCTGTCCGTCAGAAAACCGTCTGCGGAAGGACATTGCACGGGACGTGCCAGGGAGGTTGAGCAGCTATCTAGCGGGGCGGCAACGCAAATTGTTGTGAGAGGAGTCACGCGAGCGGCGGCAAGAACTTGCCGCTGTGGCAATGGGCATTGCGCTGCAGGTCGGGCTTTAGCCCGACAATCCGTGCCGGAAGAAGAGTCGGGCTGAAGCCCGACCTACGGCGCAAACCCCTGCCGCCATATATATATGTGAGCGCTGCGTGTGCTCCTCTTCACACTTTGCGAACCGGTTCGCGGCGCTGGCATTCGCCTTGCTTGATGCTCAGTGCCGTCAAAGCGATGGCGCCATCGCCCTGCAGTCGTGAAGAGAATCGGTTCGCAGCTCCTGATCCTCCTCAGCGCGTTGTTCGCGATGACGGCGTTTGCCGCGACGCAATCGCTCGACGATATCCAGTCCACGGCCGAAACGTTCGTGCGCTCGCATCTGCCTTCGAGCACTGCGAAGCAGTTCGTCACGGCATCGAGGCTCGATCCGCGGCTTCGCCTCGCGGCCTGCGATCAGCCACTGGAGGCGTTCGCACAAAACACGACGACGCTCGGCGAGCGCGTGACCGTCGGCGTGCGCTGCGCATCTGCGAATACGTGGACGCTGTACGTTCCCGTTGCAGTCGAAGTGGAAATTCCCGTGCTCGTGCTGCGTCGGGCGCTCGCGCGCCGCGCGCGTGTCGCGATCATCGATGTCGAACCGGAGACGCGTCGCATGCCGGGCAGCGCTGCGACATTCCTGCAGGACGTGACGAGCCTCCAAGGCCATCGCTTGAAGCGCTCGCTCCCCGCGGGCACTGCTTTGACCGTCGACATGCTCGTCCCCGACGTCGTGGTTCGGCGCGGGCAGCAAGTCACGCTGATCGCGGCGTCCGGCCCGGTCGAAATCCGGGCCCAGGGACACGCCCTGACCGAAGGCGGCGTCGACGACCGCATCCGGGTCCAGAACATGAGCTCGCTCAAGGTCGTGGAAGGCGTGGTCGTCAACGACAGCGTGGTCCGCGTCGGGCTCTGATCGCCCCGCCAAGAGGCATTTAACCTATTGTCATAGCGAACGTTTTCGCTCGGTGGATCCCTCAAGCGCCCATGCGGTCGCAGCCGACGGGAATCCTAAAGTTCTGAGAACTACTGCCGTTATAGGCCTCGTACGGAGTCGGGCTGGAGCCTGACCCTCACAGGAGATTGGGCCGTGACGAACAAGATCGGTGGCTATGGCAATCGCCCGGTGCAGAACGGCACCGGCAAGTCGGTATCGCGCGAACGCGATGCAGGGACCTCCGCTTCGCAGTCGGCTGAAGGCGCCAAGGCTGCAACGCCGGTCAAGATCACGGACCAGGCCCGCCAGTTGGCGGCGCTCGAGCGTGCCGTGAACGACGCACCGGTGGTCAACGAAGCGCGCGTCGCTGCGGTTCGGCAGGCGGTCGAGGAAGGCCGTTACGAAGTAGTGCCGGAGCGCATCGCCAACAAGCTGCTGCGCATGAACCAAGAGTTGGGCACGACGGAGAAGTAACGAAGTGGATCCGGGAGTCTGTCGCGAGCATCTGCAGAAGCTGCTCGTCGAAGAATCGAATGCACTGACGCAGCTGGAGAAGCTGCTCGATCACGAGCACGAGCTGCTCGTAGCCAACGACGTCGACGGTCTGGATCGCGCGGGAGAAGCGCGCCAGGTGTGCGTCGGCGAGCTGCTGCGCGTCGAAGACGAGCGCCGCTCGCTGTGCCGGATGATGAACGTTCCCACCGATGTGCAGGGGCTGGAGAGGCTGCTGCGCTGGTGCGACCCGTCGAGCACGATGCAACGCCGCCTGGTTGACTGCGCCGAGCGTGCGACCCGCTGCCGCGAGCTGAATGATCGCAACGGCGCGCTGGTGACGGCGCGGTTGAAGAAGGTCGAAGGCATGCTCGACGTGCTGACCGGCCGGGCGAATCAGCCGAAGGTGTATGGGAGACAGGGAATGTTTCAGCAGCCGAAAGCCAACGCTCGCGTCCTCGCGAGCGTGTGACTAGTGGGCTGTAGGTCGGGCTTCAGCCCGACTCCGCACGGATTGTCGGGCTAAAGCCCGACCTACAGCGCCCCCATTCCCCTTAGCGCTGCTTCGATTACTTCCGCGTTCTTCTTCGACGCGGATGCGCCCTGCTCCGCGATCGCGTCGGCATGCTCGAACAGCGGCTTGAACAAGCCGAGCTTGTCGACCGGCCCTGTCAGCGTCACGCTGCCGCGGTCTGCGAACACCTTGCTCCAGCGATCGCGCACCTGATCCCAGAACTCTTTCGTGCGCTCGTAGTACTGGTCTGCCGCGGCGAAGTCCGCGTCGCGGATGCGCTCGTAACGCGCGACTCCATACTCGCGACCGACATACGGTCGTGACGCGTCGAGCTCGCGAAACTGCGTCAGCACGCCCTTGAGATTGTTCTCTTCCTGCACCCAACCGCGGGGCACGATCGTGTGTCGATTCGTGCCGGCGAGCACCTGGTAATCGTCGCGCACGCTCCACTCGCGTCGCGGTAGCGGCCGCCATGTATCGCCGCTCTGCCAGGTGGAGAAGCTGCCGGTGTGTTCCCACTTGCCGAGGCCCGCGTAGCGCGGTGACTCGTCCACCTGATACACAGTCTGCATCCACTGCTGCGCCGACTGCGACTGCGCCAACAGGCGGCGTTCCCACCGATCATTGCCGTGATACCTGACGATGTGCGTCGGCTGATACTTCCAGTCCTGGCGCCAGTGCTTAGTGACCATCGGCTCGCTCACCTTGCCGTCGGGCTGCACGATGCGCATCTCGAGAATGTGCACGAGGCTGATGAACTCGCCTTGGTCGGTGTCGACGTAGACCTTCTCCGTGCCCCACGACTGATACGGCGCCTTCGGTTTGTCATCGCCGCCGAACGGCGTGATTTCCAGGAAATCGAACGTCACGCGATACGTGCCGGCCATCGCGAGAATCGCGCGTCGGTCGCGCTCCAGGTCGGTGATGCCCTTCTCCTGCAGTCGTTGCCACGCGGGCGATTCGCTCTTGTCGAGCATGACTGCGGGGCCTTTGGTAGTGCCACCGCGCGGCATGAGACCGCTGCCATCGAGCGGCCAGGAGAAGGTGTAGCGCGGAGGACTTACCGGCGGCGTGTCGTTCGCGAAGATCGGAGCGCAAAGAAGCACGGCGACGAGCGCCAGTGCGGAGCGGATGAAATTCAAGTCAGCACTCCGGAACGTTCACTGCGAGACCGCCGAGCGACGTCTCTTTATAAGAGTCGCGCATGTCGGCGCCGGTCCGGCGCATCGTCTCGATGACTCGATCGAGCGTCACGTGATGCGTGCCGTCGCCCATCAGCGCCAGACGCACCGCGCCCACTGCTTTCAACGCCCCGGCAGTGTTGCGCTCAATGCAGGGAATCTGCACGAGACCACGGATCGGATCGCACGTCAGGCCGAGATTGTGCTCCATGCCGATCTCAGCGGCGTTCTCGATCTGCGAGTTCGTGCCGCCCTGAGCAGCCGCCAGCCCTGCCGCTGCAATCGAGCACGCGACACCGATCTCGCCCTGACAGCCGACTTCTGCCGCGGAAATGCTGGCGTTGCGCTTGTATAGCGAGCCGATCGCTGCCGCCGTCAACAGGAAGGTGTGTCGACCTTCCACCGTGCCATTGCAGTAGCGATCGTAGAATCGCAGCACCGCCGGAACGACGCCCGCGGCGCCATTCGTCGGCGCAGTGACCACTTTGCCTCCGGCCGCATTCTCTTCGTTCACTGCGAGCGCCCACGCGCTGATCCAGTCCATCGCGATGAGCGGATCGGTAACCTTGTTCCGTTCGCGCTCCTCGAGCGTCTCGCGAACTTTTGCCGCGCGACGTTTGACGTTGAGACCACCGGGCAGGATTCCCTCCTCGCGCAGCCCGCGATCGATGCACGCGCTCATCGCGGCCCAGATGCGATCGAGTCCGGCACGAACCTCCTGCTCGCTGCGCAACGCACACTCGTTGCTCATCATGATGTCCGCGATGCGCACCTTCTCGCGCTCGGCGATCTCGAGCAGCTCTTCGGCATTCTCGAACGGGAACGGGATTGCCGGACCCGTAGCGACCGCGGCCGGCGACTGCGCTTCTGCGTCCGTCACGACGAAGCCGCCGCCGACGGAATAGAACGTACCTTCATGCACCTGCCCGTTCTGCGCGTCGTAGGCGCGCAGCGTCAGCGCGTTCGGGTGATACGGCAGACTGTCCTTGTAGTGCCAATGAATGTCGCGATCGATCCGGAATTCGATCGACTGCGAGCCGGCCAGCGAGAGTTTGCCGTGCTGCCGGACTTCCTCGATGAGTTTCGCACCGACGTCGGGGTCGAGCTGCGCCGGCATCCAACCCGCGAGACCCAGCGTCACGGCGGAATCGGTGCAGTGGCCTTTACCTGTCAGCGCGAGCGAGCCGTAAAGATCGACGGTCACGCGCGCGACCTTCGCGAGCTGGCCACGCTGCTCGACCTCGCGGACGAACCGGTACGCAGCCGTCATCGGCCCCATCGTGTGCGAGCTCGAGGGACCGATGCCGATCTTGAAGAGGTCGAAGACGCTGACGTTCAACTGCAGGCACTCCGTTGGGTCGGAGTGCGCATCATAGTCCATTCCGACCTGCAGTTTTAGAAGGCCCAGCTCTCGTAATTGGCGTAAGCGGTCTTCTGGTCCAGGTATTTCAGGCCTTTGACGCAGCGGACGATCCACCACACGGCGATCACGAAGAACAGCAGGATCCCGATCAGCACGACGGTCAGGATGCCGGCGATCACGCTGTAGAGAATGCCGATCCAGAAAATCCGAATCTGCGCGTCGTAGTGCGTACGCAGCCAGTCGGGCGACTCGTCTCTGTAGATGTAGGCCATGACCACGCCGATGATCATGGTGACGCCGGTGACTACCCCCACCAGGTACAGGACATAGATGATCTTCGCCATGTCCGGACTGCCGGTGCGCTCTGCCGAAACTTCGTTCATCGCGGACCCCCGAGGTGGTTGCAGCCCAGCGCTGCGAAGGAGGCATTGTCTGCGCTCGACCGAGGCGCAACAACTGATTTCGCCGGCGGCTGACCGCGGCTCACCGTTGACGAGTCATACCGGCGCGACTTCGAACCCGGTGTCGACGTCGCGTGCCCAGGCCAGCAATCCGCCTTCGAGGTGCGCGATATCTTCGACGCCGGCCCGACTGGCGAGCGCCGCGGCAGTCAGGCTGCGAGCACCGCTGCGACAAACGAACACGACGAGTCCCTTCGGCAGCGAGCCCATGCGAGCGGGCAGCTCACCCACAGGAATGTTCGTCGCTCCCGCCAGATGTGAGGCAGCGAACTCGCGCGGCTCGCGCACATCGACGATCGATGCGGCTGTCCCCCGCTCTTTCAGCAGTGAGCTCAGCTCTGCTGGGGTGAGCGTGCGGACACTCGCGAGTGCTTCAGCCGTGCATAGCTGGGGCGCGTCCTGTGGCGCCGTGATAGTGGGATGGTCGCCGCACACTGCGCAGTCGGCGCGTCGCTTGAAAGTGAATTCGTCGAAGCGCATCGCCAGCGCGTCGTAGGTGAGTAGTCGGCCGATCAGCGGCTCGCCCGCGCCGACAATCAACTTGATGGCCTCCGTCGCCTGGATCGTGCCCATCACGCCAGGCAGCACGCCGAGCACACCCGCCTCCGCGCAATTCGGCACGAGCCCTTCGCCCGGTGGCGAGGGAAACAGGCAGCGATAACACGGCCCGCGATCGGGCACGTACGTCATCGCCTGCCCTTCGAAGCGATGAATGGCCGCCGAGACGAGCGGCTTGCGCAAGATCACGCACGCGTCGTTGGCGAGATAGCGCGTGCCGAAGCGATCCGTACCGTCGAGCACGAGGTCATAGTCCGCGAACAGCTGCAGTACGTTATTCGCGCGCAGCTCGACCTCGTGCGCGATGAGCTCGATCTGCGGATTTAGCGCGAGCAAGCGGTCCTTCGCCGCCGTCGCCTTCGGTGTGCCGACGCTCGCGGTGTCGTAGATCACCTGGCGCTGGAGATTCGACATGTCGACGACGTCGCAGTCGATGACGCCGATCGTGCCGACACCCGATGCCGCCAGGTAGAGCGTCGAGGGAGAGCCGAGCCCGCCTGCGCCGATGACGAGCACCCGCGCCGCCTTGAGCCTTTCCTGGCCCGCGACGCCGATTTCCCGCAGCACCAGGTGGCGGCTGTAGCGTTCGCGGTCGGCTGGCGTGAGCATGGCCCGCCGATTGTAGGCGAAAAAAAGGCGCCGCTACGTTCGCAGGGGTAGCGGCGCCAATTCAGACGGAAGCTGCGGCGTGAGATTTCTCAAGGTGGACGACGTTTCATCAACCTCTCGCAGGAGAACCTAACCGCCGCAGCCTCCGTGTCCCGTTACAGCTTGACGGTCATACCGACGAAGATGAAACGACCGAGGGCGTCGTACACCTGCGGATAGGTATTGCCGTTGCCCGTCGTGCCGACGCTGGCATTGATCTGCGGATCGTTGTCGAGCACGTTGTTGATGCCCAGACGCACGTTCGTCGCATCGTTGAAGTTCCAGCTGCCGAACAGATCGAAGTAGCTCTCGTGGCTGAAGTGCCGATCGATACGGTTGGCGGCTGCACCTTCCTGGTCGACCGGACCGATGTAGCGATGAGTCAGCGCCACATCCACGTTCCACGGCGTCTGCCAGCCGATGCGCAAGCGCGTCCGGAGCTCCGGATTCGCGGCCGTCGTCAGGCTGCTGACGCAAGCACCCGCGTGCAGGCCCGTGCAGTCGAACGCCGGGAAGCCCGCGCTGCCCGGATCGGTGATCAGCTCCTTCAGGAACGTGCCGGTCAGGTTGAACGCCAACGTACCCATGTTGCCGATGTCGAGGCCGGTGTAGTTGAGGTTCAGGTCGATGCCGGACGTTTCCAGACCGCCGATGTTGATGTTGCTGTCGTCGACGTTGCCCGTACCGATCCACAGCTGGCCGTTCTGATTGCGATGAATGCGGCTGCACGCGCCGGCATCGCCGAACTGGTAGCACGCATCCAGCGAGTTGGCCGCACCGAAGGTCGAGATCAGGTCTTTGACGTCGATGTCGAAGTAGTCGATCGACCCGCTCAACCCGGGCGCGAAGCGCGGCGTGAACACGATGCCGTAGGAATATGTGTTCGACGTCTCAGGCTTCAGGGACTGGTTGCCGCCTGCATTGGAGTTGTACTGGCCGGCCGGGCTGTCGAGGGCAGCACTGCGCAGCTGAGAACTCGTGAGGCCGGAGTCCAGACAGGCCTGGTCCGGAGCGGCACCCGCCTTGCCGGCGAGAGCAGCACCGCACGGATCGCCGTCCATGTCGAACAGCACGAAGCCCCGCGCCGTGAACAGCTCGACGATGTTCGGCGCACGCACCGCGCGCTGGTAGCTCGCGCGGAAGCGGACGTCTTCGAGCGGCGCGTACTCCACGCCGAACTTGTACGTGTCCGTCGTGGTGCCGGAGCTGTAATCCGAGTAGCGATACGCAGTGTCGAACGACAACTGCTCGATACCCGTCTTGCCCTGCACCAGCGGAACGCTCGCTTCCATGAACACATCGTTCACGTTGGTCGAGCCACTGATGCCGATCGTCGGACCGCCCGAACCACCGAGGAGGCCGTTGGTCAGCACGTAGTCCGTGGTGTTCTCGAGCTTGTCGCGGCGGTTCTCGACACCGAAGGCGACTTTCACGGGCTCTTCCGCCCACGGCAGCTTGGCGCCGATCGTGCCCAGGTCGCCGGTGATGACGCCGGTGATGACGTTCTGGTCGATCACGCCCGTCTGCACGGCCGGCACTTGCAGGTAAGCCAGCGCTTGCGGGGTCACGCCGCCCAGGGTGAACGGGTTGTAGGGGACGCAGTTCGGATCGGAGCCATCGAGCACCGAGGCGCAAACGA
>Ga0070684_100001606_pt1 | contig 16331 bp, 15 predicted proteins | sample KBSC723LmetaG_FD_65653 | JGI IMG/M metagenome (GOLD analysis project Ga0070684, IMG submission 65653) | Corn rhizosphere microbial communities from Kellogg Biological Station, Michigan, USA - KBS C7.2-3L metaG | ecosystem: Host-associated > Plants > Roots > Rhizosphere ...
CCCGCCCATCCGGTCGGCCGCAACTCTCTCTACGGCCCTGGCCTCCAGCAGTGGGATGTGAACGTCCAGCGCTCCTTCAAGCTGGCCGAGCGCGTTTCCCTTGACTTCCGTGGCGAACTCTTCAACGTCTTCAACCACGGCAACGGCGGCATCGAAAACACGAGCCTGATCACCGGAATCCCCACGGACCAGTTCACCGGCGACAACGGAACCAACACCTTTGCGGATGCGGCGCCGACCGTCAGCGGTCATCGCCACGCCCGTTTCTTCATCCGGCTCGAGTTCTAACCGAACACCGGGTTGAATTAAGAGGGGCGCCCGCGGGCGCCCCTCACCATTTCTATCCATGCCGACGCGAAGAGCGCGGCGGTGAGACCCATCCTCGACAAGGGCGCGCGCGGGCCCTTCTATCATGAATTCAGGAGACTTCTTTCATGCGTCTTACTGGAAACACAATCCTAATTACCGGCGGCGGATCCGGCATCGGCCGCGGCTTGGCGGAATCGCTGCTGAAGCTCGGAAACAAAGTCATCATCTCTGGCCGGCGGCAGAAGGCGCTCGATGAAACCACCGGCGCAAACCCCGGCATGCAGTCGCTGATCCTCGACGTGGCGGAAGAGGGCAGCATTCGCTCGTTCGCCGCCGATGTCGTGGAGAAGTTTCCATCGCTCAACGTTCTCATTAACAACGCGGGTATCATGCGCGCGGAAAACCTGCTCGAGCAGTCGGAGGACCTCGCGGATGCCGAGGCAATTGTCGCAACAAATCTCCTCGGCCCTATCCGGCTCACCGCGGCCCTGCTGCCGCACCTGAAGCAGCAGCCCGGCGCCGCCATCGTCAACGTCTCTTCGGGACTGGCGTTCGTGCCGCTTGCCATCACGCCGACGTACTGCGCCACCAAGGCTGCCATTCACTCATACACGCAGTCGCTGCGCTGGCAGCTTCGCGAGACCGGCGTTGAGGTGCTGGAGATCATTCCGCCGTATGTGCAGACCGAATTGATGAACGGCGCCGAAGATCCGCGCGCCATGCCGCTGAAGGATTTCATCGCCGAGACGATGTCGCTTTTTGCGCAGCAGCCGACTCCGCCAGAGATCGCCGTTGGGCGAGTGCAACCCTTGTACTCGGCGGCTCAAAGCGGCAACTACGATAACGTCTTCCGCGGCATGAATTCGAACTTCTGAGGCGCGAGCGCGATTTTTGTGATTGCCCCCAGTGCATGCAGCACGCCTGCGTCACCTTGACATCGTTAGCCCGCGGCGATAGAAGGGGTGTGTTTCGCTGAGGGATCGGAAGATCATGCCCAAATCATTGTCTCGCCGTAGTTTTCTGCAAACCACAGCAGCCGCCGCGGGGGGCGCGCTCGCGCCGAACTCTATCCGGCTTGAAGCCGAGCCGAACTATGCCGCGGCCGGGTACACTGCAGCCGGCGATCGCATCCAGTTCGGCATGATCGGCGTGGGCATGGAAGGCAGCGGCGTGCTCTCGACGGCCGTGGCGCTGCCCGGCGTGGAATGCTTTGCCGCAGCCGATCTCTACGACGGCCGCCACACGCTCGCCCGCGAGATTGTCGGCAAGCCCATCAAAACCACGCGCCGCTACCAGGAACTGCTCGATGACAAGTCCATCGATGCCGTCCTGATTGCCGTGCCCGACCACTGGCACAAGCAGGTTGTGGTCGATGCGCTCGCGGCAGGCAAGGACGTGTATTGCGAAAAGCCCATGTCGCACACGCCCGCCGATGGCCTGGCCATGGTGGCCGCGGCAAAGAAGACCGACCGCATTGTGCAGATCGGCGCGCAGCGCACCAGTTCCGTGCTCTGCCGAAAAGTACACGAGATGATCGCCGGCGGCGCCATCGGCGACGTCAACCTGATCGAAGCCACGATGGGCCGCAACGATCCTACCGGCGCTTGGGAGTATCCGCCGCCCTTCGACCTGTCTCCGCAGAATCTCGACTGGGACACCTGGCTCGGCACCGCTCCGAAGAAGGCGTTCGATCCCTTCACCTTCGCGCGCTGGCGCTGCTGGAAGGAGTACGGCACCGGCGTGGCCGGCGATCTGCTCGTGCATCTCATCAGCGGGATGCAGGTTTGCCTCGGCATCAACGAGGTGCCGAAACGCGCATCCGCGTTCGGCGGCATCTACCGCTGGAAGGACGGTCGCAACATGCCCGACGTGCACGCCGTGCTTTTCGAGTACATGGGCGTTCCCGTCTACATGCGCCTGAGCCTCGACTGCGAAATGGCGGAAGTCACGCGCTTCCAGGGATCGAAGGGCTTGATCGAGTTGCGCGAGTTCTCGATCAGCTATTCGCCGCAGACCGGCGAGGATACAGCGCCGAGTTACTACTCCGGCGGATTCCCCGGAGCCATGCGCGCGAAATATGTGAAGGAGTGGCACGACCAGCACGATCCCAAGCCCGGCAAGGAACCGTTGGCCGAGACGACCACGATCAACGGCGATGACTATGACGATCTGCGTCCGCATATTTGGAACTTCTTTGAGGCGGTGCGTTCGCGCAAACCGGTAGTGCAGGATGCCGTGTTCGGCCACCACGCCGCGCTGGCCTGCCACATGGCCAACGAGTCGTATTTCCGCGGGGCGCCCGTTCGCTGGGATGAAGCGTCTGGAGAGATCAAATCGCTGGCATAGCCATCACTCGCAACATTGGGGAGAACGAATGAAACCTGCATTGGCTCGCTCGTTGAATATGGTCTGCATGTTGGCTGCGCTTTGCTTCGCATCCGGCGTTGCACTTGCGCAGGGCCCCGCGCCCGATCCCGACGCGCCTTTCCTGGGCCGCTGGGATCTCACGCTGCAGGCCGGCGAGCAACAATACCCCTCGTGGATCGAAATCGGCGAGAAGGACGGCAAGCTGACGGCGCTGTTCACCGGGCGCTGGGGCAATGCGCGGCCGCTGCCGCAGATCTCCATCACCGGAACGGAGATTACGTTTGTGTCTCCGAAGGCGGAGGAAGACTCGAAGGCCGACATGCTGTATCAAGGCGCGCGCAATGGCGAAAGCCTGGCTGGAACTGTCACCGGGCCGGACGGCACGACGTGGAAATGGACCGGCGTGAAGGCGCCCGCGCTCGAGCGCAGCGGCACGCCGCAGTGGGGCAAGCAGATCCAGCTCTTCGATGGCAAGGATCTCAAGGGCTGGCACGAGAGCAAGTCCGGTCCGCCTGACTGGACGGTCAAGGACGGCATGCTGGTGAGCCCGGGTAATGGCCCGGAGCTGATCGGCGACCGCAAGTTCCAGGACTTCAAGCTGCACGTGGAGTTCAACTGCGGCAAAGACGCCAACGCAGGCGTCTACCTGCGCGGGCGCTATGAAGTGCAGATTGAAACCGAATCGCAGGGCGAGCCGCCCAGCCACCACACCGGCGGCGTATACGGGTTCCTCGCGCCGACGCCCGAGCAGCCGCGCACTCCCGACGTGTGGCAGGCGTTCGACATCACGCTCGTCGGCCGCAAAGTGACGGTCGTTCTCAATGGCAAAACCGTCATCGACAACCAGGAGATTCCCGGCATCACCGGCGGCGCGCTCGACAGCCATGAAGGCGAGCCCGGCCCCATTTACCTGCAAGGCAGCGAGAAGGGTCACGTGCAGTTCCGCAAGATCACCATCACGCCGGCGAAGTAGCAAGGTGGGATGGATCTGCGGCGACAGATAGCGCAGTACCATCGCGTTTGCGGGTTCACGCTGCTCCGTTCATGCTGTTTCGCTGCGCTTGCGGAAGACCACTTTCAGCTCGCGGCGCCAGTGCTCGGAGACGGCGAGCAGCTCCCATTCGATCTGCGGCGACAGGTAGCGTAGTACCGTCGCGTTTGCCGGGTGGATGCGCAGGGCGGGCGCGGCCAGCACCAGGCGAGGGGGCAGCGGAGACACCTCGGTACCGGGAAAGTAGCCTGCGCGCTCGAATGCCGACACGATCCTGCCGGCGGGCCCGGGCGCACGATCCTCGTTGAGCGCCCGTACGCGGATCCAGTAATCGAGCGCCTGCAGAGGCAGGTGCAGATCCTCATCGGCCTTCAACTCGAGTACCACCAGCCGGCCGTCGCGGTCGAGGGTGAGCAGGTCGAGCATGCCGCGATCGCTGGCGCTGAGCGCCGGCACCTGCGAATACACCAGGTCATTGCGAAACCCGGGCAGCACGTCGGCCATTCCCGTGCGCATCTGCGACTCCAGCCATCGCTCCGGCTGCAAGCGGAATAGCGGATCGGCGTGCACTTCATCGGGATGCCGCCCGGCAAACAGGCGGTGAAGCAGATCCTGGCAGAGCCCTTGTGTATCCGTATCCAGCGGAGTTTCGTTCGCGCCGGCGCCGAATGAAACCTCATCTGCCTGCGCAAACGAAGTGGTTGAGGCGCCGTGTCGCACGCGCGCAAATTCCAGCCCATGCAGCAGGAGCGCGACCTCCGTGGCCGATTTTGCATGGAGTTCCACCCGGGCATGCGCCTCGGCAGGCACGAGCGCGAGCACGCGGTCGAGTCCGGCACGACACCGATCGATCGCGGCCTGCGGCGAAAAGGCATGCACCAGCCGGGATTGGATGTTTCCGGTATCGCGGAAATCCACGGGGGCCAGCTCCTCGCTCCGTTCATCGAGCGTGAAGAGCTGGAAGTCGGCCGCCGCATGGTTCAGCCAGAGCATGCGTTCTGCGGTCACTCGCCAACTGCCCGCCGGCACAATCACCTTCAGCCCGCCGAAATGCCTGCGCGTGTCTGCATGCTGCCTGCAGTACTCGAGCCACAGAATGCCGAGGGTGAGAATGCCGTCGACGGCCGCGCCCGATTCCGATTCACCGATTCCGATGACCGCTTCAGCCGCGGCGCCCTTCAGCAGCCGGCCGCGCGCGTAGGCCGGGCCGAAGCTGTGTTCCAGGTCCATGGCCGAACGCATGCCATCGACGGTCCCGCCGGGAAGGCTGCGCGTCAGCACACGTTCCAGGAGCCGCTGATAATTCCTGCGCGCCGCATCGCGCGTAGTCGGGGTTCGGCGGTCGCCTGTGGGTACGAATTCCAGCGACTCCGGCTTAGGCGTGCCGAGGCGCTTCGTGGTCACGCGCAGGCAAGTGGCCCGCGCCTGCACGCCGACAACGGTGCGCACGATGTTGCGTTCTTCGTTCCAAAGCTGCAGCAGGCACCGGCCGTGCGACTCGCCAACGGAGTATTTCGCGGAACGCATGTCGAAGAGCACGCGGCCCTCGGCGAGGACCGCCGACGCGGGGTGTTCGGCGAGATATGTTTCGAGGTCTTTGGCGAGCTGCTGCGGCGCGGGCGCCTCCGCATCCGATGCAGCGGAAGCGCGCGCACCCATGGGCGTCTTCGGGCCGGGTTTCAGGCCGGGCATGGTGTTTACCAGCCCATCCGCTCACGCAGCCGAGTGATGTGGGCGGTGTGGTGCTTCGAGTGCCACGAGTAGAGCGCGAGATTGCCTTTCAGCGTGATCTGTCCGCGCTCGGGATGGCGGAATGTTTTGTCAAAATCCGCATCGCTCATCGATTCCAGCAGGCTGACCAGCCGCGCGTGCACCGCCGCGGTAAATGCCAGCGAAACCTCCACTGGCAAGCGGCTGTCTTCCAACCTGGCCCAGGCAGCCTCGTCATACGCGGTGATCGCGGGATCCTGCTCCGTCAGCGCCAGCTTGAACCGGATATACGCGTTGGCGTGGCTGTCGGCAACGTGGTGCACCAGCTGGCGGACGGTCCATCCACCGTCGCGGTAGGGGGTGTCGAGCTGCGCATCGTCGAGGCCGTCGACGGCGGCGCGCAGGCGCTCTGGAAGAAGGCGAATGGCATCGATCTGTTCCTTGCGCGTTGCCGGGGCGGCGGGGTCGAAGCGGCCGATGGGATAGCGGAATTCGTCCAGGGGTGTCATGGGCTCAGGCATGGCTCGAACCTATCACGCTGGGGAGGGCGCGAGCGATTGAAGACGGCTCCGCTCCACCGCGATGGACGGGAGCCGGCGCCGGTTACACGCTGTGATGGTGATGGGCGTGACTGTGATGGCGCAGATGATGCTGCAGATGATGCCGCAGATGATGGTGCTGATGGTGCTGATGCCGCTGCGACCCGAATGCGCACGGGGATACCAGCACCAGCAATAACGCACAAAGAACAAGCTTCTTCATGGAATAGAGCGTAGCACCACGGCGATTCTGCCGCATCTCGGCGGCACGGCGCTGCACACGCCCGGCATCAAGTTGGGAACGGGCAACGTAGACGAGCAGTACAGTCCTCCCGGCCGCAACCGCAGGAAGCGTAAAATCATAGATGATGATTGCCCCCGCGGCCACGCCCGCTCCTAACCACAAGCGCTATTTCTTCGACAAGTTTGGAATCACGGAACGCCTCCTCGAGCGCTGCCTTGGCGAAGCGCTTTCCGCGGGCGGCGATTACGCCGATCTCTACTTTGAATCGGTCACTGCCATCTCGCTTGGGGTGGACGAGCAGATCGTCAAGTCGGCCAGCCAGGGCACCAGCGCCGGCTGCGGCATCCGCGTCATCTCCGGCGACCGGACGGGGTACGCGTACACCGATAACCTGAACTCCGACCGCCTGTTGCACGCCGCGCGCACGGCCGCGCTGATCGCCTCAGGACCTGCCAAAACGCCTGTGCAGGGGTTCACCGAGGCATCGGTGCCCGACCTTTATCCTGTCCCGCTCGGCGGATTCGACCTCGAACTGGCCGCGCGGCTCGAGCTCATTTTGCGCGTAGATCGCGCGGCTCGCGCCGTCGATCCGCGGATTGTGCAGGTGCGGGCGGGCTACTCGGAGGAACTGCGCCGGATTCTCATGGCTGGCTCCGACGGCTCGTTTGCCAGCGATACGCAGCCGCTTTGCCGTCTCAATGCCTTTGTGATTGCGCGAGACGAAAAGAGCACGACCAAAGGCTCAGCCGGAGCGGGCGGGCGCGCGGGGCTGGGCCAATTCACCGGCTCGAAAAGCCCCGAGCACCTGGCCCAGGAAGCGGCCCGCGGCGCAATCCTGCAGCTCGCGGCCGTTGCTGCGCCGGCCGGCGAAATGGAAGTGGTTCTCGGGCCGGGCTGGCCCGGCATCCTGCTGCACGAGGCCGTGGGTCACGGGCTTGAGGCCGACTTCAACCGAAAGGGAACCTCGGCATTCACCGGCCTGGTAGGCAAGCCAGTCGCCAGTTCAAAGGTCACGGTGGTCGACAACGGCACGATGGAAGGCCGCCGCGGCTCGCTCAATGTCGACGACGAGGGCTCGCCAACGCAGGAGACCGTGCTCATCGAAAACGGCATTCTCAAGGGCTACCTGACTGACAAGCTCTCGGCGCGGCTGATGGGTACGGCGAACACCGGTTCCGGCCGCCGCGAAAGCTACCACTGCATTCCCATGCCGCGCATGACGAATACCTACATGCTCGCCGGCGAGGACGACCCGGAAGACATTATCCGCTCGGTAAAGAGGGGACTCTACGCGCCAAACTTTGGCGGGGGGCAGGTCGACATCACGAACGGGAAATTCGTCTTCTCGGCCTCAGAAGCGTATTTGATTGAGGACGGCAAAATCACCGCGCCGGTGCGCGACGCCACTCTCATCGGCAACGGCCCTGAGTCGCTCAAGCACGTCTCCATGGTCGGCCACGATCTCAAGCTCGACGAGGGAATCGGCACCTGCGGCAAAGACGGGCAGAGCGTGCCGGTGGGCGTGGGCATGCCGACGATCAAGCTCGACAAGATGACGGTGGGCGGCACCGGCCGATAGCTCGGTCGTGCGCACTCGCCTCCTACCGGACCACGGCCTGCCTGACGCTTCGCGTTTCGCACGAAGAAGGAAGGGCCCAGACGGCAGGGAACTGGCGGAAGGCGGGGATCTGTGGTGTCTGGGGTGCGTTCTCTGTACAATGCTCTCTACATTGTTCGCTCTCTACATAGCTCCAGAATGCGTCTAATGGTGTGACATGCGTCGTCGTATTGCTTCCGTGCTGCTTTCCCTTCCCCTGGCGGCCGCTCCCGTGTGGGCGCAACTTGCCCCATCGCCCGACGCGCCACCGGTGAGCCACGCGCCCGCGCAACCGGAAGACGACCAGCCAGAGGCCAGCTTCAAGCTGCAGGTCAACCTGGTGGACATGTTCTTCACGGTGAAAGACAAGTCCGGCCAGCTCATTCCGCACCTGAGCAAGGACGACTGCACGGTCGCCGAAGACAAGCAGCCGCAGAAGTGGCGGAACTTTACATCCGAGACGGACCTGCCCTTGACGCTGGGCATCCTGCTCGACACCTCGGGCAGCCAGCAGGATGTGCTGCCACTGGAGCAGCAGGCGGGGAGCCAGTTCCTGGAGCAGGTTTTGCGGAAGAAGGATGAGGCATTCCTGCTGTCGTTCGACGTCAACGTGGACCTTCTGCAGGACTATACGAACTCGCCTCGGCAGCTCTCCCGGGCCATGAACAAGGCGCAGATCAACACTGCGGGCGGCAATGGCGCTGCCGGCATACCGGGTCTCGGCGGCGGCACCGTGCCGGTGTACGGGACGCCGAAGGGAACGCTGCTCTATGACGCGATCTATCTCGCGGCCAATGAAAAGCTGGCCCAGGAGACAGGCCGCAAGGCACTGATCATCCTCACCGACGGCGACGACCAGGGCAGCCGGACCAAAATCCAGGATGCGATTGCGGCGGCGCAGCGCTCGAACGCGATCATCTATGTGATCCTGATTGCCGATACCGGGTTCTACGGCGGGTTCAACATGGGCTATTCAGGGTACTCGGCTGCTAAAAAGATCTCAGAGGAGAGCGGCGGACGCCTGATCAACGTGGGCAACAACGGCAAAAAGCTTTCCGAGGCGTTTCAGCAGATTCAGGACGAGCTGCGGACACAGTACGTGGGCACGTATACGCCGACCAACGCGAAGCTGGACGGGACGTTCCGCCGCGTCAGCGTGAGCTGCGGCGAAGGCATGCACGTGCAGGTTCGGAAGGGCTACTTTGCGCCGTCGCCGGAACAGTCTCGCCAGTAGCTGGAAGCTGAAAGCTAGAAGCCAGGAGCCTTCAGCCGTCAGCCCTCAGCTCGCCTGTGCCAATCGACACCTCTACACCCCGGTGGGGCTTCTGGCTACTAGCTACTAGCCGCTAGCTTCTAGCTGACGGCTGACGGCTGACGGCTGGCGGCTGGCGGCTGACGGCTGACGGCTGACGTCTGACGGCTGAAGGCCAGGACCGCACAAAACCTCACCCCGCTCTCCCGCGCAGGCTTCTCCCACAGCGGGTCCTGCATCCAATGCGACGTGGAATGATGCGCGGGAGTGCGCCTGAAAAAGCGCGGGGCTTCACGTGGCGTCTCCATGCCGGCCTTTGCATGCGACCTCCAGCCGTCATCACGCGTCCTGCGCGACCCATGCGCTATTCACCATCCATTCACTCACAACGGGAGGGAATCAGATGAATCGTCTTTACACAGCGGTCTGCTGTCTTGCACTTGTTGCGGTTCCGGCCTTCGGGCAGAAGAAGGCGGCCGCCAAGGGCGGGATGAGTGACCAGCAGTTCGTGGAGTTTGCCGCACAAACCGACATGGTGGAGGCAAATCTCGGCCAATTGGCAAACAGCGTTGCGGATTCGCAGGGGGTGAAGGACTTCGGGCAAACCCTCGTGACCGATCACACCAGCGATTTCGAACAATTGAAAACGGCGGCGCAGCAGGCGGGCCTCAATGTGCCGGCCGCGATCGATGCGCAGCATAACAAGGCGATGGTCGAGCCGTTCCAGAAGCTGAAAGGCGCGGCGTTCGACAAGAAGTATGTGCAGGAGATGACGGCTGGGCACATGAAAGCCATCGCAATGTACAAGAAGGCATCCGAGGACGCGCAGAATCCCGCCATCAAGTCATATGCGGCTACGGCGCTGCCGGTGTTGCAGAAGCACCTCGACGCCGCCAAGGACCTGGCAAAGGTAAAGCCGGAAAAGGGCAAGGCCGGAAAGAAGTAGCCGGCGAACCGCCGCAACCTGGGACCGCAGCCGCACCAGCAGCGGCTGCGGTCGTTGTGTCTCTGGGGCGCGAACGGTGTGCGGAACCGGACAGGGAAAAGCGTAAGCGGACAGCAATGTGCTCGCGAGACCCGGCCGGCGAAGCTTCATCTACTTTCCATTCAGCTACTTGGAAAACAGACTGGCAGCAATCGGGTGGAGCAGAAATTGCCTGCGAACAGGCAAGTGCAAGGAGGAAGCCGCCATGTCGTATTTCGAGCGTGTTCGGGACGTGATCGCGGGGCCGTTCAGCCCTGACATCATCGAGCAGAGAACGGGGGCAGGTTGGCAGATGGTGTCGATCGAGTGGCGGCGGGAGTTGCCGGACTCGGAAACGCCACCGGAACACGGGTTCGCCGAGCAGATCCCATTTGGGCTGCGCATCTCGGATGACTGCAAGCGGCTGGAGGTGCATCCGGCGGAGAACCAGGTGCTGTTGCTGATGATGGACCTTCTGGCGCAGGACTTCTCCTACTCGGCAATCGTCAGCGATTTGAACGAGAAGGGATTCCGGCAGCGCGATGGACGGCCGTGGTCAAGGATTGCGGTGTTCAACATGATGCCGCGGCTGATCGAGGTGGGCCCCCGGATCTTCTCGTCTGAGGAATGGGAGAAGCGCCGGGTGCGTTTGACCAGAACGCGAGAGACGGAACTCAGCTGATCTCAACCGGGTTCGGCCTGGTGCGATTTGAGTATGAGCTCGATGGTGCGCTTGCGCAGGGCCGATGCCATACTGGCTTGCCGCGCGGCGCCGCCTTCCTGGTGGGTGTTGATCGAGAGCGCTTCAGTCCACGAGGCGGAGACGCGGCGCGCTTCGTCGCGAAGGATGGCGTCCACGAGGGGCGACGACACATGCGCAAGCTGGTGGCAAAGTTCCGCCAGTTCGGGGTAAGAGAGCTTCCACAGTTTTCCTTCGGCGACGTGCATCAGAGACCTCTTGGGTTGTCCTGGGTATAGATCAGTAATACCGTAACCGGGAGCAAAAGGGGAAGAATCCTGCGGGGAGGGCGGCTAAAGGTCAGATCGTTGAATCCCGCGGTTACTGCAGGTCAGACGCCTGCCTCAGGATCGGACCAATCGAGCCCGGGTTGTCGCCCAGCATGGGGTTCACGTTGAAATCCCAAACGGTCTGGCTGATGTCCGACGGCGAGAGAATCTCCACCAGCGCATATTCCCCGATGAGCAGCGGCTCGATGGGGGTGACTTTGATCCAGTGCTTGCCGGGTAGTACCTCGGTGCGAGTGGGGATCACGTTCTCGTCATGGGTCACTTCGCCGGTGCGGCTGACGTGGATGGCGCCGATAACGCGCACCCGGTTGCGCTCATCGACACGGACGATGGCGAACCCGGATTGAGCGGAGTGGGCGCCGTGCTTGCCGGTGACTCCGGGCTTCGCGGTGCTCGTGTCAACCGTCATCGCGTGCGAAAGCACATGCTCGCGATCGTCGGCGACGTTCAGCGAAAAGTAGATGGCGGGGTCATTGACGTGCAGGTGAACCTTGGCGTGGCGGCCTTCCAGCTCGATGGCTTCGCGCGACCCCGCCAGCGGATTGAGCACGCTGAGACCATGATGCGTACGGGCGTCGACGGCGAGGTTGTTCGGCTTCAACTCCACCAGTTCAGGCGTGCCGTGAAAGGTGTCGAGCACGAAAACGGTATCTTCGTCAGGGAGCTCAAGTCCGGTGGCGACCTGCGGCGAGCGCGCCTTCTCTTCCTGGCGTTCGGCGGACTCTTCCTCGTCGATTTTGGCAGCTTCCCGCATCGCCGGAGACGCATCATCCGACTGGGCTGTATGGTCGCGCTCCCATTTCTTTGTCGCGTCCCAGTCGACAAGCTGTGAGGGAAGCTCTTCCCACTCGCCGCCGCGCTCGACCGAAATGTAGCGAACCCGGTCGCCCACGATCTCGTACTTGCGCACGACCTGGTAGGAGCCGTCTTTCAGAATGAGGCGGTGGTTAAGCTGCACCCCGGGCACTCCCTGGTTCAGCGGGAGAGGTTTCTTGGCCTGGGCCGGAAGGAGCACGGGAACGGCGAGAAAGCAGGCGGCGATGAGCCGAAACAGCAGCTTGACGCGAACACAGTGACCCATACGACGACCCCCGACGGCAGACACAGTTTAGACGAGCGCGGGTGCATTCGGGTGGGCTGTATACAGGTAAACGGCAATCGCTCTCTCGAGTTTGCCCGCAGCCTCATTCGCAGCGAACCCTTACGCTGAGCGAGCCGACAGAGGTGCCACGTTTCGTCAAACTCCCCCAATCAGCCGTAATAGGATGAAATCCATAGCCATGTCATTTCCTGTGGTGGTTTGCCTCGTCGCTGCGATAGCCGGCTTCTACGTGGGATCGAAGCTGCGCAGATTCAAGGTTTCAGCCGTTCCCCCAAAAAGCCGTTCCCATTTGTCGATCGAAGAGCGGCAGCGCAAGATCAAGATCGCAGAGCGGTTCTCATGGGGAATGGCGATCTTCTGGCTGGCCGGAGCTGCCCTGCTGGCGTGCCTGGCTCGATGAACGAGGGCGGGACGTCGAACGTCCTTCATCACTCGTGACCGCTGCGGTCTGCTCGGGGGCAATCGGCGAGTCTGCCGTTTCTGGGGAGGTGCCCCCTGCCACCCCACCTTCGATTTTCAACAGAATCCTCGTAACACGAACAAAATAATCTACTTAGTAATGAGATTTCGACGCTTATTTTCGTATCATCAACAAAGCCGCCGAAAATCAGCAGCTGCAGGCATTCAACCGCCGCCTTCCCGACTGCTGACAAACCTTCAGGACGAGTTCTGCCCACACATTCTGCTGTCCCCGTTCTAGACCACGCGAGCAGGCCAGCCAGAAGATCGGCAGTCCCCAAGGAACCGGCGTGCGGTTGTGCTTGCGAGAGCCGCGCAGAACGACGCGATCACATTTCGCGGACGAAGAGGGCGGTGGGTGAGCCGTCTACGGTGCTGCTTACAATGCGGACGCGGTCTCCCTTATCGGCGTGGTAACTGGCGCCATCGACTGCGCCCATGCCGGTTTCAGCGACCGTCTTATCGATGATCTTGAAGGTCTGGGGCTTGCCGGACTCGTCCTGGATGGTCAGCGTATGTCCATGCCCGTCGTAATGGCTCACGGTTCCGTTGGTGGACTGGAACGGACCTGTGCCCAGGCTCTCAAGAGCGACAACGGTGCGATCGCCGTCGCCTCCGAAGTAGAACACGATGACGTAGGCTCCCTGCTTATCGAACTGCGTGGCAGAGACGGTCTCCGGCTGGATGTGCTTGTCGAACGAAATGCGGGTCTTGGGATTGTTCAACTGCTGATAAACGACGCCCGTTGCGCCGGAATCCTGAAACACGGTGATGGTCTTGCCCGCATTGTCGATGGAGCTCACCGTTCCAGTGAGGGCGTGAATGATTTCCTGAGCAGACGAGGGGGCGGCGGAGAGAGCGGCGGTAAAAAAGGCGACTGCGCAGGCAGCCACAAATGCCTTAAGCATCTGGTTCCTCCATAACTTATTTGAATTGCGGGCTGGGGAACGAGCATGGGGAGATGCTCCTCAGCAGGCGCAAGCAGTATAGTTCCGCGATTTGCCGGCTCGCAACCGAGTTGGCAAATCGCGGACCCGCAAACCGAGGCGAATCAATTGCAATCACTGAGTTTCATCGGTGATCGCCCGTCGCGAAAAATGCTGCCGGATTGCCCCCAGGCTGGAACTCGCATCCAAAAGCTGAGAACGTGCCGACACCTCGGATGAAGTGGATAAAGATGTTCTCTAAAGCTGTGTACAGGCTCATCTATATTGCCTCGCTGTCGTTACTGCTTTCCAGTTGCAGCTCCATCCCAAAAGCTCCTGGATCGGGCGGTGGTTCCGGGCCGGGCGGCGGTTCTGGATCGTCCGGGGACCTGACCAAACTGAATCACATCGTCTACATCGCGCAGGAGAACCGCTCATTCGACAGCTATTTTGGGGCGTTGCGAGATTATTGGGCGAAGAACGGATATCAGGATCAATCCTTCGACGGGCTGCCGCAATTCAACCCTGCGAGTGGAGCGTCACCGCTGAACGGCCCGGCGCCGTCGTTGCCGGGGTGCGACCCGTCGGCGCCACCGCCCTCGGACTGCGTATTCGATCCGAACAACCCGGTGAGTTCGTTCCATTTCCAGACTGAGTGCGTCGAGAACCCCAGCCCGTCATGGAATGAAGCGCACGTCGACTGGGACTACAACGATCCGGTGGGGAACAGCGCGGCCACGCTCAACGGCTTTGTGCATACCGCGGCGCATGATGCGCGCACACTCTCTCCGCCGTTTCACGACACCGACGGCGTGCGCGCGATGGGTTACTACGACGGCGATGATCTGAACTACTACTACTTCATGGCTTCGAATTTCGCGACATCGGACCGGTGGTTCCAGCCGGTGATGACCCGCACGCAGCCCAATCGCGAGTTTCTCGTAGGGGCCACATCGCAGGGCCATGTGTATCCGCTCGCCTCGGGCTATCTGAGCGCAAAGACCATCTTTGAAGAACTGCAGGACGCGGGCATCACCTGGAAGATCTACGTCAACACCGACGGGACGCGATGCCAGAACGATGTGAACGATGCCAAGTGCCTGATCAACCTGAGTTACGTGGCGAACTTCACTTTCGGGCAGAGCATTCCATCCAAATACCCCAAGAACATCGGCAACATGACAGACTATTTCAACGATGTGAAGAACGGCACGCTGCCGCAGGTGGCGCAGATCGAGCCGGCATCTTCTGCGCATCTTGACGAGCATCCGGCGGACACCGATACCCAGAGGAACAGCGTCGAGAACGGCGCCGCCTATGTCTCGACGCTCGTCAACGCGCTGATGAAGAGCAGTTCGTGGAAGGATTCGGCGTTCATCCTGACCTTCGACGAGAACGGCGGGTTCTACGATCACGTATCGCCCCAGCCCGCGGTCAGCCCTGACGGTATCAAGCCGGTGGACCTGAAAGCGGGAGATGTGTGCACCACCACCAGCGGTCCGATCTGCGACTTTACGACCACGGGATACCGTGTGCCGCTGATCGTGATGTCGCCGTATGCAAAGAAGAATTACGTGTCGCACACAGTCGCGGACCTCACGGCGATTCTGAAGCTGATCGAGACACGCTTCAATCTGCCTGCCTTGACCCAGCGGGATGCGGCGCAGATGGATATGACGGAGTTCTTCGATTTCAACAATCCAAAGTGGATGACCCCGCCTTCACCTCCGGCGCAGAACACGGGCGGAGCGTGCTATCTCGATCACTTGCCGTAGGCGTCACGCTCCGGCGAGGGTCATGCCGTCAATTCGGATAGTGGGCGATGCGACTGCGCCGCGGAAGCGAAGGTCGTCGCCCACCGCGCTGATATTGCGCAGCATGTCGGCAAGATTGGCCGAGATGGTGATCTCTTCAACCGCGTGGGTGAGTTCGCCGTTTTCGATCCAGAGGCCGGCAGCGCCGCGCGAGTAATCGCCAGTGACGATGTTGACGCCATACCCGATCAGGCTGGTGACGTAGAGTCCCCGAGGAATCGCGCGAAGGATTTCTTCGGGGGTCTGTGTGCCGGGCTCGAGGTAGAGATTTCCCGGGGCAATGCCGGGAGTGCCGGCCAACCCGCGCGCGCCGTTGTGCGTTGATTTCATGCCCAGTTTGCGCGCGGCATAGGTGTTGAGCGGGTAGGTGCAGAGGACACCGCGTTCGACGAGCAGGTTGCGCCGGGATGGCAGGCCTTCGCCATCGAAGGGCGATGAGCCGTAGCCACCGGTTCCGTTGGGGAGCACCACGGTGCTGTCGTCGACGATGGTGAGCTGGGGCGCGGTGATCTGGTGGCCCAGCTTGCCGGCAAGAAACGATGCCTGGCGCCAGATGGCATCGCCGGAAGCGGCGTCGAAAACGAGGCCGATGATGGAGGGTGCGACTTCCGGCGCGAAGACGATTGGCACCTGCTGGGTGGGCACGCGGCGCGCGCCCAGACGGCGCAGGGTGCGCCGAGCTGCCTCTCTGCCCACGGACTCAGGCGATTCAAGGTCGCCGAGGCGGCGGGCGCTTGACTCCCAGTAGTCGCGCTGCATCTGGCCGTTCTCGTCCTTCGCGAGAGGTACGACCGAGATGCCAACGTAGCTGGCGCGATTGGAGCCGACGAATCCGCGGGAGTTGGCCAGCACCTTGCGCCCTGAAGAAGTGTCAAACCCGGCGCCTCGCGCGCTGCCGATCCGTGGATCGGATTCGAGCGCGGCGGCTTCCGCTCGGCGGGCCATCTCAATGCGTTCGGGCCCAGGCAGCGAGTTGACATCGTCGAAATAGAGGTGCAGGTCGCCGGGATAGCGGCCGAATTCGCCGG
>Ga0070684_100001609_pt1 | contig 16314 bp, 15 predicted proteins | sample KBSC723LmetaG_FD_65653 | JGI IMG/M metagenome (GOLD analysis project Ga0070684, IMG submission 65653) | Corn rhizosphere microbial communities from Kellogg Biological Station, Michigan, USA - KBS C7.2-3L metaG | ecosystem: Host-associated > Plants > Roots > Rhizosphere ...
TCGATGGTGAAGGTGCCCTTCTTGGTGCCGCTGGTGCCGAGACCGTTGTACGAGTCCTCGGTGACGTACCACTCGACGAGCGGGCTCACCGACCAGCCGTAGACGCCGATCGACGAATAGCCGCCGCCGCTTCCCGACTTCATCTCGTTGAAGTCGGCCGACATCGTCCCGAACTGGTCGTACGTCTTGTTCGACCCGAGGTTCAGGCCGACGCGCGCCAGGAAATCGCCGGAGTTGTTCCACGTCGCGCTGAACGCCGAGGACGACCCGTACGTGATGAGGCAACCGCCGCTGCCGCTGGACCAGATCGTCCACTGCTGGCTGCCGACCATGCCCGATTGATTCGACGAGCAGTGCGACGTGGGGCTGCTCGGGACCATCGTCGTCGCGCAGGCGGCGGGGCTGCCGCCGGTTCCCGTGGTGCCCCCGGTACCGCCGCGGCCCGCGCTGCCGCCCGAGCCCGTCGCGCCGCCCCGCCCGCCGCCGCCCGAACCGCCCCGCCCGCCGGCGCCCGCAGTGCCGCTGGCGCCGCCCGAGCCGGCCGCGCCGCTCGACCCGCCGGAGCCGCCGCGCGCCGTCGACCCGCCCGTCCCGGTCGCGCCCGCTGTGCCGGTGGTGCCGGCTGCGCCGTCGCCGCCGGTGCCGGTCGTCCCGGCCGTCGCGCCGTCGCCGGCTGCACCGGTGGTTCCAGCGATGGCGCCGCCGCCGTGACCGCCCGTCGTTCCGGCGGTTCCGCTGGCGCCGCCCCGCCCGGCCTCACCCGCGGTACCGGCGGTTCCGGCAGACCCGGTCGTTCCCGCGGCGCCCGTCGGAGACGTGCCCGCGGTGCCGGTATCGTCGCCGCCGGAGCCGGCGCCGGCACAGGCGGCCAGCGTCAGCGCGGCGAAGAGGGAAGAGAAGGCTACGCCAATGAACCGTGGCAGGAGGGGGGGCCTGTCCATATTTGGGCTATGCCCTCGGCCCCCGGGGAGGATCCCCTCGAACGAGGTCGAATCGGGCATCGACGCAGTGCAGGCCCCCGCCGCCGATGCCACGATCGCCCCCGGGACAGGCCCCAGGAGCGGCGCGCATGATGACGGGACTGGTGTTGCAGGGCGGCGGGGCGCTGGGCGCCTTCGAGGTCGGCGTGATCGAATGGCTCATCGAGCACGAGATCTCGCCGGACGTCGTGTCGGGCGTGTCGATCGGCGCCATCAACGCCACCGTGCTTGCGGGCAACAAGCGCGGCGACCCCGTCGGTGAGCTCCGCGCGCTATGGGAGGACCTGACGACGCAGAAGCTGTGGCCGCCGTTCGACTTCGCGAACGGGCAAGTGTCGCTGTTCGGCAACCCGGGGATGTACCGCCCGCGCACCGACTACTGGGATCTCCTGCACTGGACCAGCCTTTACGAGCTGGGCCCGCTGCGCGCGACGCTGGCGAAGCACGTGAACTTCGAGAACCTGCGCCCCGAAAACTTCACCCGCCCCCGCGCCGAGCAGGCCCCGCGCCTGATCCTGACCGCAACGAACCTCGTCTCCGGCCGCCTCGATCGCTTCGACAGCCGCTGCATGAGCCTGACGCCCGAGCACGTCGCCGCCAGCGGCAGCCTCCCCCCCGCCTTCCCGATGACGACAGCGACCGCCCCCGGCCCCGGCGCGCAGCACATGCCCTACTGGGACGGCGGCCTCTTCGACAACACCCCCCTCTCGAAGGTGATCGACGCGCTCGAGGAGAGCGAGGAGCGCGACATGACCATGTACGTCGTGAACCTGTTCCCCTCCGCCGCGCCGATCCCCCACAACCTGTCCGAGGTGATGACCCGGATGGTGACGCTCGCCTTCAGCAACCGCACGGAGAAGGACGTGCGCCGCGCAAAGCGGACGACCCAGATCATCAAGCTCGTCGAGGAGCTCGACAAGTTGATGCCGACGCACCCCGAGCTGCAGTACCTCGCCGACCACCCCGGCTACCGCGCGGTCAAGGAGCGCAGGCGGCCGATCCACATCGTGGAGATCACCAACATCGACGTCACCGGGCCGGCGGATTTCTCGGCGGAGGCGATCGAGAATCGGAGGTTGCGCGGGTATGCGGCGGCGGATGCGGCGGTGCACTGAGCGGGGAGCGCGGTGATCGAGCGCGCATTGGGCTCGGAGGCGGGGATCCCAGCGCTCGTATGGTGACATCGTCGTAGAGGCGCGGGGCGGCTGGATCAGGTTCCGCCGTTCGCGTGCGCCAAGAAGAACCGCACCATCGCCGCGCTCGCATCCGGCCCGAACGGATCCGTATACGACCCTCGCGCGCTCCCGCCCGCCCACGCGTGTCCGCCGCCGTGCACGGTCCACTGCTCGACGCACGCGGTACCGTCGCCGTCGGTGAAGACGCTGCGGGTGTACCGGCGACCGCCGGGCACCTGCTCCGTCTTACTCGGCCTGCGGTATTGCACCTGTTGCCGTCCGTCGACGCGCAGTCTCGCTTCGACCAGGTCCTCGGCGTTGACGTGGTCGACGGTCGAGTCGCCGTCTCCGTGGATCACGATCAACGGGACGCGGCCTGCGTCGTGCCGCCGCTCCGCCGGCGCGCCTTGCTTCATGGCCTTGAACGCGGACGGCACGTCATGGGCCGCGCCGTACGCCAACCCGGAGTGCACGCCGACCCCCGCGTAAACGTCCGGATAGCTCGCCGCCATCACGGCGGCCATCGCGGCACCCGCAGAGAACCCGGCCACGTACACGCGCCCCGCTTCGACCGCGTACTCCGCACCAATCTGCCCCGTGAGCCCCGCGATGATCGAAGGTTCTCCGCTGCCGCGCCGCTGATCCCCCGGCTGAAACCAGTTCCAGTACTTCCTCGGGTTGGCGCTCGCCGACTGTTCGGGGTACGCGACGAGAAACGTGTGGCGCTCGGCGAGCTCGTTCATGCGCGTGCCGGCGGCGAAGTCGTCCGCGCCCTGCGTGCCCCCGTGCAGCATGACGATCAACGGGACGCGCTGGCCGGTGTAGCCGCTGGGAACGTACAGGCGGTATTCGCGCTCGCCGGCGCTGTTGGCGTACGAGCCGTCGAGCCAGCGGCCGGGTAACGCCGGCTCCGGTTCGACAGGGACGCGCCAGTCGCGGGTCGCGCGGCCGCTGTGGGGCAGGCGCGAGAACAGATCCGCCAGCCCGGCGGCGGTGCGCGGGCGGAACGGTGCGGGGCGGCGCGGGTCCGCGCCCGTGCCCCCCTGCAGGAGGGCGGCGGCCTCCGCCAGCCTGCCCATTCGAGTGAGGCGCGTCGCCTCCATCATCGTCGCGAGTCGCTGCTGGTCCATTGCTGCTCCTTTCCGCTGCTGACTTCCCGCTCAGACAATCCGGTCGGCGAGGGCCGCTTTCACCGCCTCGCTGGCGCGGAAGGCGCCGAGCACCTCGACGGAGGCGATGGTCGCTCGCGCCAGCTCCGCCGGAACGTCGTCGGCGATCGACGCCAAACCGAGCACGCGAATCTCGAGGGTCTTCCTCGCCGCGCGGAGCGCCTCGAGATCGCGGCGGCTGAATCGCTGCGTGCCGAGGACGAGCGTCTTCCGGGCGACCGTCTGCTCCACGGCCGCGGCACGGGTCGCCAGCTGGGCGCGGATCGCGATGCGGATGAAATCGGCGCGGTTGGCGAAGAACCCCTCCCGCACGAGCAGGTCGATCTCGCCGAGGTCGACCACGCCCAGGTTGACCGTGATCTTCTCCGTTTTTTCGAGGTCAGCCACCACGCACCATCCATATGGCATCCATATGGATTCTCGTAGCCATCTATACAGATGGCGCAAGGTGCTCGCGCGCGGGGACGGGCCCGGACTTCGACGGCTACTTGGGCGGCTCGACCTTGTCTGGATCGCCGGCGACACCGTCCACGGACGGGATGCTCATGATCTCCTTCCGCGCCGCCTTCCAGGCCTTCTGCACGATCCACGAGAGCGACCGATCCTGCCGGGTCGCCTCGGTGCCGATCTCCTTCAACATCTCCTCGGGGAAGTAGAGGCTCTGCTTCCGCTTGTCGCTGGTCGCCATGCGACGAGCGTACGCGACCTTCGGCGGCGAGGGGAAGCCCCCTCACCCTGGGAGCGGGGAGAGGGCAAACGGCTTCAGTGCAGGTGTCCGCCCTGCCCGCCCGCGAGCAGCCGTTCCAGCGTCCGAAAATCCAGCGGCTTCGTGATGTGCACGTCGAACCCCGCGGCCGCGGCGCGCGCCCGATCATCGGGCTGGCCGTAGCCGGTCAACGCGATCAGAAAAATCTTCGAGCCCATCGCGCCGCGGATTCGCCGCGCCACCTCGTAGCCGTCGAGCCGCGGCAGCCCGATGTCGACGAGCGCAACTTCGGGGCGCTCCGCCAGCGCCTGTTCGACGCCGCGCTCGCCGTCGATCGCGGTGTCGACCCGATGGCCCAGGCCCTCCAGCAGCTCCTGCAGTGACTCGCGGTTGTCCGCGCCGTCCTCGACGATCAGGATGTGCCGCGGCGTATTCGCGAGCGGCTCCACCGCCGCTGCGGTCGCAGCCGCCTCCACCCGCGCCGCCGGGGCGTGCGGCAGCCGCACCACGAACTCGCTGCCCCGCCCCAACCCCTCGCTCGTCACCGCGACGTCGCCGCCGTGCAGCCGCGCCAGCGCCCGCACGACGCTCAGGCCCAAGCCGATTCCGCCCTGCGACCGATCCAGCGTCCGCGCCGCCTGCGTGAACGGCTCGAAGATTGTCGGCAGCATCTCGGCGCTCAGGCCGACGCCCGTGTCCGCCACCCGCAGGACCGCCTCGCCGTGCTCGACGCCCACCGAGACGTCGATGCGCCCCTGCGACGGCGTGTACTTCAAAGCATTGGTCAGCAGGTTCGTCAGGATCTGATCGAGGCGCACGGGATCGGCCATCACGACGACGGCCTCGGACGGCGCGCGCAGATCGATCTGCAGGCGCCGCTCGCGGCTGACCTTGGCCATCTCGTCGACCATCGCGCGCGTGGCCGCCACGACGTCGACCGGCACCACCTTCAGCGCGATCTTGCCCGACGTCACCCGCGCCACGTCGAGCAGATCGTCGACGAGCTGGGTCAGGTGGCGCAGTTGCCGGTCGATGATCGCGAGCGGGCGATGCAACCCCGGAATCTCGCCCCCGCTTCGTTCCACCATCGTCGCGGCGTTGCGGAGCGCGCCCAGCGGGTTGCGCAGCTCGTGGCCCAGCAATGCGAGGAACTCGTCGCGCTGGCGCACATCGCGCTCGCGATCCGACAGCGCGGCGCGCGCGGCGTACTGGCGGGCCCGGGCGCGCAGGGCGGCGCGCGTGGCGCTCACCATCGTCAGCGGGTGAACGGGCCGCTCCAGCGCCGTCACGTTGCCCAGCTCGGCGAACGCCTCCAGGGTGCGGCGGTTCTCGCTCGCGCTGGCGGCGCGCGCCGTGAAGATCAGCAGCGGGAAGTCCGACCAGGCCGGTTGGTGGTGCAGGTGAGCGGCCAGCGGGGCGATCACCTCCGGCGTCAGGGCCTCGTTCGCCAGCACGGCGGCGCCAGCCCCCTCGTCCATCGCGGCGACCAGCGCCGCGACGTCCGGGCACACCACTGCCGCGATCTGCGCCTGCTCCAGGACCTGACTCGCCAGCGTTGCGTCCCGTCCGGAGGGTGCGAGCACCAGCACCCGCCGTTCGAGCGCGCTGGCGTCAGCCACGGCGCCTCGCCCCGGAGTCGGTCAGCTCCGCCGACGTCCCGACGAACGTCGGCACCCCGGTGAGCACGCCCCTGAACTGATGCAGCGGCTCGCCCGCGGACACGCCGCCACGGCCGAAGTGCAGCTCGCGGATCGTCGACTCGTGGCCGCCCGTGCGCTTCTTGAGGACGGAGATCGCCCGGTGAAGATCACCGGTCGCCTCGAAGTGCCGCAGCAGCAGCACGGTGTCGGCCAGGTAGGTGACGTCGACCGGGCTCGCCACGGTGCCGACCAGCCCGTTCTGCGCGACGACCAGGATGGTCACCACGCCCTTCCGGCCCAGGTACCCGAGCAGCTCATGGAGCTGCAGCACCAGGAACGACTCCTCGGGCATGGCGTTGAGGTAGCCGTTCAGGCTGTCGATGACGACGAAGCGAAGGTCATCGGTCTCCACGGCGTCGCGGATCTGATGGGTGAGCTGCCCGGGCGCGACCTCGGCGGGATCGATCTGCCGGACGACCAGGCGGCCCGCCGCCCGTTCCGACGACACGTCCATGCCCAGCGAGACCGATCGGCGCTCGAGCGTCGCGATGCTCTCGTCGAACGCGTAGATCGCCGCACGCTCGCCGCGCTTCGCCGCCGCCAGCGCCCACTGCGTCGCGAGCGCCGACTTCCCCGTCCCGGGCGGCCCCAGGAACAGCGCGCTGGTCCCGCGATCGATCCCGCCGCCCAGCATGGCGTCCAGCGCGGGGACGCCGCTCGAGGCCGGGCCCTCCGTCGGGGGCTGGCCGTGCTCGGCGGCGATCAGGCGCGGGAACACTTCGATGCCGCCTTCGCGGATCACGAAGTCGTGGTAGCCGCCGCGAAAGTCGACGCCGCGGAGCTTCGCGATGCGCAAGCGGCGGCGATGCGCGCCGTACAGCGGGACGAGCTGCTCCAGGCTGACGACGCCGTGGGCGATGCTCTGCAGGTGGCCGTCGGTCTCCTCGCCGGTGCGGTCGTCGAGCAGCAGCACGGTGCAGTTTCGTCCCGCGAAGAACTGCTTGAGCGCCAGGACCTCGCGCCGGTAGCGGAGCGCGCTCTGCGCGAGGAGGCGGATCTCGGACAGCGAGTCGAACACCAGGCGGCGCGGCTTCGTGCGGATGCACATGTCCGTGACCGCCTTGGTCATCTCCGCCAGCTCGACCTCCGACGGGTGGAAGAGCGTGTTCTGCTCCTGCTGGGTGAACGCCTCGGGCGCGGTCAGCTCGAATATCTCGATGCCGTCCAGCGACCAGCCGTGGGACGCGGCGACCTGAAGAAGCTCCTCGCGCGTCTCCGACAGCGTCACGTAGATGCTAGACTCGCCGCGCTTCGCTCCCTCGAGCAGAAACTGCAGCGCGAGCGTCGTCTTCCCGACGCCCGGATCTCCTTCCACCAGCAGGATGCGTCCGGAGGGAAAGCCCCCGCGGACGATGTCGTCGAGACCGGCAATTCCGGTGGCCGCTTTCGGCTGGGTCATCGGAGCACAATTTGGGGTCTCAGCCCCTCCTGTCTACCCCGTAGCTCGACGCCTGACGCTAGGAGCGCGTCACGTCGGGAGACGCAACGTTCTTCTGGCGGCGCGCGGCCAGGCGCCGCAACGCCTCGACGCGCGACAGATACAGATGCCACCGCTGGCCGTGCCGCTCGTACGGGTTCGGGTGGCTCACCCAGCCTTTGAGCTGGATCGGCGTGGTGACGGCGGTCGAGAGGTAGACCTCGGTGAAGAGGTTGTCCCTCATGGCTCGTTTCGCCTGCACAGGATTCTCGAAGAAGTTGTTGCCCATGATTGGAGCCGCTTTTACCAGATTTTTGGGCGCCAATGTAGGACAAAAGCTCACGGTGCCCCACAGCTGGGCGCGCCACATCTCCGACCGCCGCAAGAAGGCGAAAAGATGCCGCGGCTGCCGATGTATACTGAAAATTAGGTGTGAGTGATTACTCCATCTAACTACCAAAATGCTTCTGGCGATACGGCGTCCGCGTTCATCGGCCGCTACCGGCTGATCGGGCGCCTCGCCAAGGGCGGGATGGCCGAAGCGTTCCTCGCGCTCTCCGGCGACCTGCCGGGGCTGCGCACGCTGGTCGTGGTCAAGCGGATCCTGCCGCACCTCGCCGCGAACGAGCAGTTCGTGCGGATGTTTCTCGACGAGGCGCGCATCGGCGCGCTGCTCGATCACCCGAACATCCCGCGCATCATCGAGGTCGGCCACGACGAGGACGGCTACTTCCTCGCGATGGAGGCGGTGCCGGGCAAGACGCTGTCCGCGATTTTGCGACGGGCGTCGCGCCGCGAGCGCCCGCTCGGTCACGCGGACACCGCGTTCATCGTCGGGCGCGCCGCCGCGGCGCTGGGATACGCGCACGCGCACACCGACGCCGACGGCCACCCGCTGAACATCGTTCATCGCGACGTCTCGCCCGAGAACATCCTGGTTTCGTTCGAGGGCGCGGTGAAATTGATCGACTTCGGCATCGCCAGCGCCCACGGGCGCATGAGCGAGACGCAGGTCGGCGGCCTCAAGGGCAAGGTCGAGTACATGTCGCCCGAACAGGCCGCGGGCGCGCCCGTCGACCACCGCTCGGACGTGTTCTCGCTGGGCATCGTGTTGTGGGAGGCGCTGTCCGGCCGCCGCCTGTTCCGCCGCGAGACCGATCTCGCCGTGATGCGCGCGATCACCAACGACGCGATCCCGCGGCCGTCGGGCGCGCGGCCCATCGCGCCGCGCCTGGAACGCATCGTGATGACCGCGCTGGAACGCGCGCCCGAAGATCGGTTCCAGGACGCGCATGAGATGGCGCTGCAGCTGGAGCGCTACGCGTTCAGGACGGACGGCTTTGATCCCGCCGCGCTGGTCACGCAGTTGAAGCAGCTGTTCCCTGCGGACCATGCGGGGTGGAAGGCGACCGTGGGCACGGCGCAGACGGTCGAGGACTCCGGGCGCCGCAAGATCACCACCGCGTTCCCGATGCTCGGTGGCGCGAGCACGCGCACCGGGGGGCCGACGCTGTCGCTGCACAAGCCGCGGACCGAGGCGCTGACGCGGCCCGAGATCGCGCTGAAGTTCCCGTCGGAGCTGCACACGGGCGTGGAGTTCGACGAGCACACGCTGTTGCCGCGGCTCACGGGCTGGGGCGATGCGCAGCAGGACCATGGGAGCGAAGGCGGCGAGCCGTTGTCGGGGCCCGGCGACGATGCGGCGGCGTACGTTGCGCTGCGGCGGTGGGTGTCGAAGCGAGCGCGGCGGCCCCGGGCGATGTGGCTGGTGGGCGGGGCGGCGATCGCGGCGGCGGCGGTGTTCGGTGGCGTACGCTGGAGAGCGGCGGCGCCGGTTTTGCCTGCGCCTCCGATCGTCCACGTGCGCGAGGAGGCTGCCACGGCGAAACCCTACCCGGTCGTCGAACCGTTGCAGTCGTTCGTGGATTCGCCGCGCGCGGCGGCCGGGCCGGCAACCTCGGCGGCGGAGGCCGTGACCGAGGTGCCCGCGCCCGCAGCGCCTGACCCTGTTGTCCCGCCGGCGCCGGCGGCGATGCCGCAGCCGAAACCGCCGGCGGCGCCGGCCGTCGCCACGAAGCCCGCTGTTCGGCGGCCTCCGCCCGTCCCGGTGCGCGTCGTGAAGAAGCAGCCCGTGCGCAAGCAAGCGATCGTGCACCGCGCGCCGGCCGCCGCCGCGAAGCCGGCGCCCGCAGCCGCGAAGCCCGTGCCCGCAGCCGCGAAGCCCGTGCCCGCAGCCGCGAAGCCCGCGCCCGCGCCGGGGCAACCGCCGCTCGTACGCCCGGGCTGGCGCGATCCGTTCGGCCAATGACGGGGTGATCGCGGCCCCTTCGCGCGCAGCCCGCCCTGCGGCACAATCACGCCATGGCCAGGAAGCTCCTCATCTCCCGACTGGGCGCTGGGTCGATCACCATCGCGCTCTGCGCGGCGCTGCCCGGGTGCAACCTGGCGATCGGACTCAACCAAGCCTGCGGCGGCGATCCGGGTTCGCGCAACATGTCCTCGGTGAAGTGCCCCGACGCCGCGAGCGATAACGTGAGCCGCGACGTGACGGCCGACTCGCCGCGCGACACGCCGCCGGCCGTAGACACCGCAGGCGATCGGTGAAGACGGCCCCTCACCCCGACCCTCTCCCCGCGGAGCGGGGAGAGGGAGAAGGACCGGACACACGCTTCGTCGAGGGTGAAGGAAGAACGCACACCCGGCTCTTCGAGCTGGAGCTTCTTGGCGGCGCGTGGGAGCGCCGTTATCGCAGGGCGCGGCCCGAGGTGGAGGCGATGCCGTGGGAGACGCTGGACCCGAGCGAATACAGTGACGAGGTGCTGGCGGCGGCGCGCGCGGCGTGGACGGGCGCGGCGTTTCAGGAGCACCGCACGGCCGCGGCGTGCGCGTCGACGCTGCGGGCGCTGGTCGAGGCGTGCGCGCCGCTCGATCTGATCGCGGCGTTCTCGCGGTTTCCGCTGGACGAGATCGTGCACGTCGAGCTGTGCGCGCGCATGGCGATGGCGCTGGGCGGCGGCGCCGAGCTGCACTACGCCGACTCCGCGATCTGCGCGGATGCGAACCCGGCGCTGCCGCCGCTGATGCGCGCGACCGAGCTGGTCGTGCGGAACTTCTGCGTCGGCGAGGCGGTCTCGATTCCGCTGCTGCACGGCGCGTGGATGCACGCGACGCACCCGCTCGCGCACGCGGTGCTGGGCCGCATCGTCAAGGACGAGGCCGCGCATGGGATCGTCGGGTGGAGCTACCTCGACTGGGCGCTGCCGCAGCTGGACGCCGACGGCGTCGCCTTCGTGCGCACGACCGCCGAGGCGGCGATCGGCGAGATCCGGCGCCTCTGGGATCAGCTCGCGCAGCGGCCGCGCGCGCCCGCGAGCGACGGGCACCCGCTGGGGTGGCTCGGCTCGCACACCTACCTGGAGATAGCCGAACGCGCGCTGCGCACCCGCGTCGTCGAACCGTTCGCCGCTCGCGGCATCGCCCTGTCCTGATCGATCACGGTGAGAACAGCAGCACGGCGGCGAGGCCTACGACTTTGTCCGAGGAAGGAAGCTTGGTGGAGGTGCAGCTTTCGATGCCGGCGATCGGCCTGAAGCAGCTCTTGCCGTAGGTCTTCACGTCGAAGCTCGCCAGCCCGCCGACCCACAGCTTGCGGCCGACCTGCGCGAACACGGCGCCGTTCGCGCCGAGATCGTAGCCCGAATACGTCCCGTCTCCGTTGCCCCGCGCGGTCGAATCCTGGAAGTAGTCGGCGCCCCAGAACGCGAGCTTGGGCCCGAGGGCGAGCTCGACTTTGTCGGCGATGGGAAAAGCCACGAGGGGGCTGAGGCCGATCGTCGCCTGCTCCTCGCTGTAGGAATCGTAAAGCCCGCGCTGGGGCAAGTGGCTCGCGTTGAGGATGTCGATCGTGAGCTCGCCGTTGATCGAGACGTAGTCGCCGACGCGCGCGCCCATCATCCCGCCGACGTGCAGCCCGGGGCCGAGAATCGCGCCGCCGTCTCCCTGAAACGAATGACCGCCGATGTACGGGATCAGCTGGAAGAAGCGCCTCGCGGGGCGCGGCGGCGGCGCGTACGCGCGTTGCGCTGCGTAGCCCGGCGGCGGGTAGGCCGGCGGATAGTAGCCGGGCGGTGGATACCCGGGAGGTGGGTAGTAGCCCGGCGGCGGGTAACCCTGCGGCGGCGGCTCGTACCCAGGCGGCGCGGCGGCCGGCGGCGCGGCGCCGTTCGGCGTGGGCGCGGGGCCGTTCGGCGTGGGCGCGGGGCTCTGCTCCGTCTGAGCGCGCACGCTCGCCTCGCTCGTCCCGACGAGAATCGTCGCCAACACGAGCGATCGAGCAAGGCCTCGCGACAAACCGCACCGCACGCCTCGATACATTACCGGCGGCGCCTCCGAACCGCGAGCATCACGAGCAGGGCGAGCGCGCCGACGCGGCTCGATGCGCCATCGCGCTCCGCCGGACGCAAGGTGGCGCAGCTGCAACCGCCGCCACCGCTCGCCCCAGGCCGGCCCCCGGTCAAGCCGCCGCTTCCCGTCGCGCCGCCCCCGCCCGTCCCGCCGTGCCCGCCCGTCGGACCACCGACGGTGCCGAGGCCGGTGGCGGTGAGGGTCATGGATTGCGCGTCGTAATCGTTCGCGGTCCTCGGGTCCTGGGGGCTCGCCGACATCACGGACGCCGTCACGTCGTAGGTGCCGGCGGACGCGGCGGAAAGCGCAACGACGATCGTCTCGCTCGCGCCCGGCGCCAGCGTTCCGAGCGCGCAGGTCATGTGCCCGAAGTTCACCTCGCAGGTCCCCGTGACATCGGGCCCTCCACCCGCGTTGGTGACGCGCAGGCCGCTGCTGGCGTCGAACGTCACCGTCACGGATTCGGCGGCGTTCGGGCCCATGTTGGTGACGTGGATGAAGTCACCGGGTGTGAGCGCGGTCGGGAACAGATCCTGGGACACCGCCAGATCGGCGGCCGGAATGACCGTGGTGACGACGTCGTAACTGTTGTTGCCCGGGTGAGGATCGAACGCGTAGCCGCTCGCGCTGGCGACGGTATGCATGAAATCGACGGCGGTCACGGGCAGGCTGAACGTGACGCTCGCCGACGCGCCCACGGGCAGCGTTCCGATCGCGCAGAGCGCGCTCGCCGTGTTGCAGACGCCCTGCGTGGGCACGTAATCCAGCGCGGGCGGCAGGTTCATCGTCACACCGGTGGTCGCGTCCGGCCCGGCGTTGGTGACGACCATCGTGTACTTGGCGGTCCCACCGCCCAGGGCGCTGCCCGGGTCGTTGCCCGTCACGACCAGGTCGGCGGCGGTCCCGTAGAAGACGGCGGAGCCGCCAGCGGTCGACGACGCACCACCCGCAGTCACGACGTCCGGTTTTCCGTCGCCGTTCAGGTCGCCGAAGGCGATCGAATCTCCGCCGCCGGCCTGCGGCCCCACGGCGAAGCGCTGCTCGGTTCCCTGACTGGAGAGCCAGATCCCGAGCGCGTGGTTCTCGACCGTGACCAGGTCGGCCTGCCCGTCGCGCGAGAGATCGCGGAGCGCGAGCGCGACAACCGGCGACGAAAGGAAGGTGACATCGACGGACGCGAAGGTCCCCCCCGCCTGCTGGTGGAGCAGCCGGATCCCGGGCTGGTAGTTGGTGGCGACCGCCACGTCGACGCGGCCGTCGACATCGACGTCGGCGGCGGCGACCGCGGTCGCGTACTCGACGCGGTCGATCGCCGGGATGGTCCCGAGGCTGACCGGGGACGGCGCCCCGAAGCCGCCCGATGCCGTCGCCGTCAGGATCACGAAGCCGCCCTGAGGGCCGTCCCCGACCAGCAGGTCGAGACGCCCGTCGCCGTTGACGTCTGCAACCTCCAGATCGGTCGCGCCCGGATAGCCGAGCGCGATGGTGGTCGGCGCCGCGAGGCCGCCCGCTGACGTCTGCAGGAACAGGTGGACCTCGTCGAACGTCTGCGCGCTGGCCGGCTGCGGCTTGGCAAGGGCGGCGACGTCCAGGCGCCCGTCACGGTTGAAGTCGCCGATGCGGAGGGCCGCGAGCCACACGGAGTCGCTCACCGCGACCGGCGCGCCCAGGCCGCCCCCGGCAAGCTGCGGGAAAACGTCGAGGCCGTAGACCGTCGCCACCACGATGTCGGCGCGGCCGTCGCCGGTCACGTCGCCGATCGCGATCGCGCCCGCGCCGATCACGCCGGGCTTGCCGGCCCCATACGACCAGCTGGGCGGCCCCAGCGTCCCGTCGGATCCCTGGAGGTGGACCCACACCGCATCGCCGTTCGTCGACGTGTTGTCGGTCAGCGCGACGAGGTCGGCGCGGCCGTCGCCGTTGACGTCACCGATCGCGACGGAGAGCGTGTTGATCGCCGCGGGCACGGGCGCCGCGGGAAGCACCAGGCAGTTGACGCTGCAGTCGGCGCGCGCAGCGGGCGCCCTGAAGAAGAGCAGGAGCGCCGCCGCGCCAACCGCCAGCGACGCCGTGACCCCGAACCGTGAATATCCCCGCGTCCTCATCCCGCAACCCGCGAACGGGCGCGGCCATTATACGCGCGTCTTGCACCGCGCCCGCGGCGCACGAATCAATACGCAGACACGTCGACCGGACGGGGTCGGAGCTGGTCGACGCGCCGTCTTACAGCTTTCCGCGCCCGCGGTCGCCGGCCGCCATCCGCTCGCGGTGCTCCTCGGCGATCTCGGCGATGACCTCATCGGGCGTCAACCCGTCGCGCTTGGGTGGGGGCAGGTCGACCTCGTCTTCGTCGCCCGCCCGGTCGGCGGCGTCGGCCACGCTGAGCGGAGTCTTGCCCTCGGCGCGATCGGCGGCGCGCTCGGCCTCGCCGGCGCCGCGGCCGTCCTCCTGGACCTCGTCGCCCTTCCACGGTTCTGGCTGCGGTTTCCGTTTCTTTGCCATAGCCGCAAGCTGCCCACCGACGGTCGGCGCGCAAGATGCGGCAGATCTGGACCGTCGCTGGACGCTGTGCGGCCGGGGCTTACTGTCCACGGTCATGACCAAGCCGACGCCGTCCCCTGCGACCGCCCCCGCAACCCGCCCGACCGCCCTGGCCGAAAGCCGCACGGTCGAGAGCGTCCACCGCAGCACAACCTTTCACTGGGTCGGGAACGGCTTCTACGTGTCCACTTACTTCCCCAGCGACGGGCTTCCGGCCGAGAGGACCAGCCCGTTCGTGCTGATGGACTACGGTCCGCCCAAGGAGTTCACGCCGATCTCGAACGGCAAGCGCGGCGTCGGCTGGCACCCGCACCGCGGGTTCGAGACGGTCACGCTCGCCTGGGAGGGCGCGGTCGCGCATCGCGACAACGCCGGGCATGCGGGCATCATCGGCCCCGGCGACGTGCAGTGGATGACCGCCGGCGACGGCATCTTCCACGAGGAGTACCACGAGAACGGTTTCAGCCAGCGCGGCGGGCGCATGCACATGATGCAGCTGTGGGTGAACCTGCCGCGCAAGGACAAGGCGGCGGCGCCCGGCTACCAACCGATCACGGCGGCGCAGATCCCACGCGTCGAGCTGCCCGACGGCGCGGGCGCGGTGCGCGTCATCGCGGGCGCGTACGGCGACGCGCGCGGGCCGGCGCACACGTTCACGCCGATGTCGATGCTCGACTTGACCCTCACGGCGGGCGGGCGGCTGCCGATCGAGCTGCCGCGCGCGCACAACGCGATGGCGGTCGTCGTCGGCGGGCGCGTGCACGCGGGCGGCGAGACGGCGCACGCGGGCGAGCTGCTGCTGTTCGCGCACGACGGCGAACGGCTCGAGCTGATCGCCGACCAACGTACGGAGGACAGCCACGTCCTGATCCTGGCGGGCGAGCCGATCGACGAGCCGGTCGTCCAGTACGGCCCGTTCGTGATGAACAGCGTCGACGAGATTCGCCAGGCGGTCGTCGACGTGAACGCGGGGCGCTTCGGAACGATCCCGGACTAGTCAGCGCTTCTTGCTGGGCTTGCTCGCGAGGTACTTCTTCACGGCGGTGTGGATGGCCCCGTTGATCTCGATCAGCAGGTAGCCGTAGATGAACAGCGCGGCGGCGACGGGCGCGATCCAGGTGCGCCAGTTGTAAAGGTCGGCGCGCGGCGACAGGCGCAGGCTGGCGGCGATGGCGCCGCCGGCCACCGCCGAGAAGACGACCAGCAGGCGCCAGCCGAAGCTGCGGCGGTGTTCCTTCACCGCGGCTTGAACGATGGCCTGGCGCTCGGCGCGCGGGCGGCCCGCGAGGTCCGGGTACTTGTGGATGCTCCAGTACATCGGCATGCGCCTCTGATACCATCGAGCGGTGCGTACTGCCTTAATTGCTTGTCTGATGGGCGAAGCTTTGTTTGCGCTGACGATCGGCGGGTGTGGCGGCGGCGGGAGTGCAGGAACCGGTACGGCGGGAACGACCGGATCGGGGGGGACGGGCGGCGATGCGGCGACGGCGGGGACCACCGGCAGTGCCGGGACCGCCGGTGGAACGGCCGGAACCACCGGTAGCGCGGGGAGCACCGCGCGCGGCGGATCGACCGGCACCGCGGGAACGACCGGCAGCGCAGGAACGACCGGCAGCGCGGGTCGCGGCGGAACGACGGGCAGCGCAGGCACCACCGGAAGCGCCGGGACGACCGGCACCGCCGGCGCGGGCGGGACCTCCTCGGTGGCCGTCAGCAAGTACATCGTCGTCGACCAGTTCGGGTACCTGCCCGACCTCGAGAAGGTCGCGGTCATTCGTGATCCGCAGACGGGGTTCGACGCGGCCGAATCCTTCACGCCGGGCGCGACGTACGCGCTGGTCAACGCGTCGACAGGCGCGCGCGTCTACATGGCGGCGCCCACGACCTGGAACGGCGGCGCGACCGATTCGTCGTCGGGCGACAAGGCGTGGTGGTTCACGTTCACGTCGGTCACGACGGCCGGCGACTACTACGTGCTGGACGTCGACAAGAACGTCCGGTCGTACCCGTTCACGATCGGCGACACGGTTTACCGCGACGTCCTCAAGCAAGCGGTGCGCATGCTCTTCTATCAGCGCGCCGGTCAGGTGAAGGACGCGGCGCACGCGGGCACGGGCTGGACAGACGCGGCGTCGTTCACGGGCGCGCTGCAGGACCAGCACTGCCGCCTGTTCAGCGACAAGAACAACGCCGCCACCGAGCGCGACCTGCGCGGCGGCTGG
>Ga0070684_100001612_pt1 | contig 16301 bp, 18 predicted proteins | sample KBSC723LmetaG_FD_65653 | JGI IMG/M metagenome (GOLD analysis project Ga0070684, IMG submission 65653) | Corn rhizosphere microbial communities from Kellogg Biological Station, Michigan, USA - KBS C7.2-3L metaG | ecosystem: Host-associated > Plants > Roots > Rhizosphere ...
CAATTCCTGCTGCTCCTGGCCCTGGTTCCATTAGTCTAGGATGAATCCAAGACCTATTGTTCTTTTCAAAAGATGGCCATGGCAAATATATTTCAGCACAATTCCATCCATTATCATATACATATTGATCAGCCGCTCCCCATTCAAATGCCTGATCTGCACCGGGAGCGCCGCCACTCCTAAGAGTCCATCCTCTATTATAGAAATCTCCTGCTAGCTCATACATCAATTCAAGAACATCATCAGGAGTTTCTCTTGATCCTATTCCTGCGTAATATTTACTCGAATGCATAATGGTCTTTCCATGGGCCAAATTCCATCGTTTCCATCTTCCATAGTAGGTCAGATTCCTTAACACGACCGTCTCTGTTTTTGAGCAGGCGGATCGTCTGCCTCTTATTTCTTTCCATTTCTTCGTCCCGTGCTGCCAGACCAAGAATTATATCAGAATCATTCACGATGCTCTGAGAGAACGCAATGTTGTCAAGCTGTGCGCCAGTTTGATAACCGGAACGGTTTGTCTGAGCCACTCCAATGATAGGAATGCCTAAAGTTCTAGATGTTTGCTTGAGTTGTCTTGTGAGCGTAACGACTTTCTCCCACATTTGGGTTCCACCAGCAGAACGTGGAGTGTCCATAAGGGTAATGTAATCAATACAAAGAATATCAGGCTGATATCTAGTAAGCTCAGCATATACACGATCAACGGTACAACCGGCCACATCATCCAATATAATAATGTCGTTGTCGGCTTCCCGAACAATCTCCGCTCTCTCCTTCCATCTAAGAAGGTCTTCATCGCTCAACCTCTGTCTCTTTAGTCTCTGATATTCAAAGTTCATAGCCATTGTATCCCACTTTCTAAGGAGAGCCTTTGCTTCCATTTCAAGTGAAATATACATCGGTGTTTTACCCTGCATATAGGCATTGAAAAGCATCCATTGTGCAAGGGTTGACTTCCCTGTCCCCGAAAATCCTGAGATTGTTACATATTCATGTGACTGTATCCCGGAGGTAACAAAATCAAAGTCTGGAATTCCCATAAGAATTCCGTCCAGGATATCCTCGCCAGATTCATAAGCGACAATTCTTTTGTCCATGTCCTTGAATCTAGATAGTTCCGCGACAGGGACAATTTGTGAAAGCTCTCGGCTCTTTTCTAGAAAGAGAGCATCAATATCTCCAACTAATTCACCATCCTCAAGTGCATCAGCTAATTCATGAATAGCGATCATTGCATAACGTCGCTTGACCACCTTGAGAAATTCGTCCTTAAGATATTGAAGAGTATCCTGCTCTGTTTCAAACAGATGGTCAGGAAACGCATTGCTTACAATTTCAGAGGAAGGTGAAGTCTTGTACTTCCTAAAATGTTCCGTCATAAAAGTAAAAATTTCCCTGTTCTCCTCTTCTGAAAAATGTTCCTCTTTAATTCCAGAGAGTAATAGGGATTCAACGTTGCTCCGCTGAACAACGGCGTTAACTAACTTTCTTTCAAAATCCATTTGCCTCCATCTGTAGAAATTTCTAGAGCATAGTAACAGAACTGTACTGCCCTAGCTGTGATGAAGATGTTAGGACTTCGTTAACTTCAAATTTTAAAATCGCGACAATATATATATAAATATATTATTTATCTATAATAAAGAATACCATAATCACTATCATATTCTATTCTTATATAGAATTTATAAGAGTATAACCATATAGAAGAATTCATGATAGTTTTAACTTCTCTTAGTATCTGACCGGAAATTATAGCAATCTAGACACCCCTAGAACCCTGTAACTAACATGATTAACTGAATCTTTACTTTACCGTATCATTTTATAGGTTATGGGACAGATGATTAACATATCAGAGGAAGAGAGGGAGCGTAGGCGTCAGAACATGCTTAAGCTTCACCAGGAGGGCCGCGCCGGGGCAGAGTTCGGCAAAATGGGTGGTCGTCCCAAGAAACCTCGCGCCTCTGAACATGTTGCTGAACAAGTCCGAGAAGATGCAGAACTATTCTATCAAAGGATGAGAGAAATTGTCTTGGAAGGTGGAGAGAAGGTTGCATCAGCCACATTCAATACGCTCATGAAGATTGAGGAACAGGAGCGTAAAATTACAGTAGAGGAAGAGGAAAAAATTGACCAACTTAGAAGAGAAGAACTTCTCGCCCTCGTCGCAGAACAACTCAGAGAACTCGGAGATTCCGGAGTCATCCCAATTGGGAATGCTGAAGTCGTTAGGGACGAAAGATTTACAGAGATTAGCGAAGAATCTAGCTGAACTTAAGAAACAGACTGCGATCAAAGGACCGCAGACTGATGATGAACTTCACGCCTGGATATTAAAAAATTTAAAGATGGATATACCCAGGGTTGCCGTATGTGACGGGCATCAGTCACCTTTCAGCTTTATTTCTGATCTTTATTTCGAGCGAGTGACTGCCGCTGTAGCAATGGCTAACCGTGGAGGAAGTAAGACAGCTAGTTCAGCCATTCTGCATCTTCTAAACTCTTTGTATAAGGTTGGTTGTGAGTCCTTAACTGTAGGAGCAATTGAGGCGCAGTCTAAAAGGGCTTATGAAAGCCTTAAACAATTTTTAATCGTTCACGGTGGAGACGGAGTGTATGAACCAAAGGACCATCCACAGATCGTGAGAACAATTGAATCAGAAACATCTTTCAAAAATGGGTCTAAAGTGGAAATTGTGCCTGGAACTATGTCTGCTGTATCTGGTCCCCACCCCCAAAAAGTACACGCGGACGAGCAGGATCAGATGCCTAAAGATGTGTGGGAACAGAGTCGCCATATGTCACAATCAAAGACCATCAAAAATGAGGATGGAACTGAAACAGTAATCAAGGCACAGGATTGGGTTACATCAACTCGTCAGAGACCATTCGGTCCGATGCAGAAGTTGGTTGATGAAATAAATGATGCAAAAAAGAATGGATTCAAGCCACCATGGGAGCTATATACATGGTGTGTATATGAAACAGCAAAGAATGTTTCGAACTGTATGGAAGCAAATCCAGATTTACCTCCTGAACAGGCGTGTGGATGCGACAAGATTGTGAAAGGAAAGTGGGAAGATGGAAGGCCGAGAATCTTTAATGAAGTGTGTAGGGGACGATTATCTAGAAGTCAAGGATTTGTCGATCTTGACAACATCTGGAAGAGATTCCAATCCTCAGACCAAGAAGAGTGGGAAGCACAGCAAGAATGCTCCAAGCCAGAGACAGGTGGAATGGTATTTAAGACATGGGATTTGTCTAGATACGGAATAAAATGGTACGCCCCAACTCCTGATCTAGGAACTATTGTGATGGGTATCGACTATGGAGGAGGAACTACACCAACAGCCGTTAATTGGTATCAAATTCTTGCACAAGATACATTAGTATATGGTAAGGATCAGACAAGAACAGATGGCCCAATGAAGCTTCTAAAGGCTGGCACAAGAGTCTGCTTTGATGAAATTTATAGAGCAGAGACAGGCAATATTGAAATAGCAGAAATGATCAAAGCAAAAGAATCTATGTATGTGAATAAATATGGACCAGAATGGAAGGTTCGATGGAGATTTGATGATCCTGCTGTTCCAACAGCAAGACATGACTTTGCACGAATGGGCCTAAAGTGCATGTTTATCTGTAAGAGAGATATTATTGAGCAGATTAAGACATGCAATACTCTATTGAAAGATGATTTAATTGCTGTTGACATTGAAACATGCAAAATGTTTCCTCTTGAAGCAGAGGCATATCACTATCCATCCAAGAAAGCTGGATTTGAATATGAACAAGAAAAGCCAGTGGATGACTTCAATCACACCATGTCAAACTTCAGATACACAATGGAAAACCTAAAAATACTTGAAAAGAAGGGTTCAATTACAGCTAACCATCCTCGCACAGATGGTAGAGTGCATGAAACGGTGTGGAAATCTCCGATGAAATCGTCTGCCGCCAGGTATATGCCAAGATAATATATGGATATTTATTCAGATGAATTAGGAAAGTTAGCTCCATTCTCCGAACCTAATGGTAACGGTAAGGTTGACGACCGCCTAAAGAGAAGATTGGCTCAGAATCGCAAGCCGACTTCACGCTCAGCATCAGATCAATGGGTGAATTGGAACTCAATGGCTGAACTTCTTGGTCAACCATTTGATATGACCAAGATTTCTCTTTCTAAATTAGAGCAAATGCAGCGCGACCCGATCCTTTCATTTGGACTGATGTTCATTAAGGTCCCTTTGGTTAGAGCACCTTGGTACATTAGATGTACGGACGCCAAAAGAGCAGCATTTGTGGATAATTGCCTGCGAAGAATTTATGGAAGGCTTATCCTTGCATACACAAATTGCTTCTCGTTCGGATATTCAGCAATGGTCAAGCGTTTTGAATATGAGAATCCGGATTGGACATACGTGGATAGAGACGCAGAGGAACAACCGGAACTTCCAGTATGGGACAGCAAATCAGTAGATGCTTTAGTTTGGAAGCCTTTTCTTGCTTTGAATCCTCGCTATGTAACTCCGCATTGGAGCGCCATGGGAGATTTTGCTGGAATTGATTTTGCTCCACAATCTGGAATAGGAGCTTTCGGAACATCAGGATCGCCTCTTAGAGATTTCGCAGGAAATCCTTCAAGCAAGATTGCAGATATACCACTTGATTGGGCGCTATGGGCCACAAACGAAAAGGACTCAGTATATGGTTCGCTTTGGGGTTACCCGCGTTTAGGATATGCCTATAGATATTGGTGGAGTTATTGGTATAAGTTTGGATTGGCTGATAGAGCCTTTGAAAGATGGGCTGACCCACCAATGGTTGTATATCATCCAGGTGAGGACGCATATGATACAGATGGAAACCTTGTTGACTATTCAGCAGAGGCTTTAGCATTTGCTGAACAGCTTAGATCAGGAGCTAATGGTTCTTTGCCATCTGATCTTCATTCTAACATCGCAGATGACAAAATTACAGGAGTAAAGAAGTGGGAAGCTGTCCAAATAGAGAGCAAGACAAATTTTGATGCTTTGGACACAACATTTAAATATCTTGATGTTCTTAAACTTCGATCAATGATGGTTCCAGAACAATCACTCATTGAAGGACAGGGGGGTTCATCATCTAGAAATGTTGCTGAAAAGTTCGGGGATATTTTCCAGGAATCACAAGCTATTGTGATGGAAGAAATTGATGATCTAATTAATAGATACATGATTCCTCAGCTTCTTGAGGTTAACTTCGGGCCGGGAGGACCAAAGGCTGAAAAGATAACAACAGGATTTGATTCGCGCGACCTTGAAACAATGAGAGCAATCGTGGGAGCCATTGCCAATAAGAACGGTTCAGTTCCAGAAGTTGATGTGCGTGAAATGCTCGACCAGCTTGGAATTCCATTGCTATCGTGGCAGGAGACGCAACGAAATCTTGAAAAGATTGCTGAGGAACAACAGGCATCCAGTGAATTTGAGCTTCAGAAGCTTAGAGAATCAGCCGCACTAAAAGGCCACCAAGTACCTGGTTCAACAAATAATGCTGCAAATTCAGGAATGCCAACAAAGCCAAAGAAGAGGGACGCAAAGTTTGGAGAAGCAGGAGTAACTGAAGATGGTCTTTACTATAATGATAGAGAAAGAATTATTATTGTGGGTAATGAAAGATCAGAAGAAGACAAAGAAACTGCTAAAATGACTAAAGCAATTTTGGATGAAGTTGCAGAAATTAAAAAAGACTTAAAGCCAACGGAACCGCCTGTAGTCAACGTGGAAGTGAAGGCTGCGGAGGCGTCTCCAACGAAGAAGGTTAGAAAAACAATTGTTAGAGACGAAAATGGCGACATTTCTCACGTAGATGAGGAGGAGGTAATCGAAGATGAGCAAGCATAAACATGAATGGGTGACCCAATATTATTCTTTTGATCCTATCGAGCATGATGAACCATATGAGGTTCAATATTGTGCTGACCGCGAATGTGGTCAGAGACGCACAAAAACAATGAGCGAAAGTCTTGTTGAAGAAGTGCGTGAATTCGAAGACCTACCAAGCGAAGACGTACAAGGAGGTGAATAAAGTGAGATTTCCAAGCATCATTAAGCCAGCTAGAAACATTATTGAGGCAGATAGTCTCGCGTTTGAAATGCGAGAGGAGATTTTTGATATTGAAGGGAAAAAGATTTTTGATTCAGAATTCTACTCACCAAACGCGCTAACAAATGATGGCCAGGCACACATGCTTAACGTGTGGGCTAGAGAACAGTCCAACCTTAACAAGTGGTTGTTCCTTCTAAATATGGCTGCGGGAGCAGCGCCAACCAAGACTTCAACATTGGCGACAATTACTGAGGCGGTAACTATTAACACAAACGGTTATGCGAGAACACAAATTTCAGCAACCGATTGGGGAGCACCGTCACTAGACACAGGCGATCAGCAGATTACTGCGTCACAGAAGACGTTCGGACCGTTCACAGGAAATGTACCTGTTTCCCATGTTGCTCTTGCATCTGTGGCTTCAACATTTACAGGGACGCTCTTCCTGTATGTATCTACTGCATATCACACAGCAAACAGCGCAGCAAGAACATTTGTTTCAGGAGAGTCTTACCTAGTAACGCTCAGAGACAAGCAGACATAATCGGCCGGGAGGAATATAATGGTAGGAAGAATTTATTTTGTCAATTGGGATGCGGCAACAGCAGTTACCGCACAAATTGACGTATTCGAAATTACCCCGGCCGATGACAAGCCTGTTCAAATACATGAGCTTAGATTGTGGCAGACTTCAGACCTTGGTGATGCCGCCGAAGAGATTATCGGACTGCAAATAATTAGAGGATTCACTACATCTGGATCAGGTGGAGGCACACCTGTAATTGGTCAGCGCCAGCTTAATGATGCAGCCCAGGGTTTTACGGCTGAATGCAGGAATACAACATTGGCTAACACAGGCACGACTCAGACTCTATTGTCCGACGCCTGGAATGTAAGAGTTCCATATATTTGGACGCCAACACCAGAAGTGAGACCAATCGTTTCTCAAACATCAACAACATTGGTGGTTAGATTGATGGCTGCGCCAGCAGACTCCCTCACAATGTTTGGAAGCATGACTGTAGAAGAAATGGTTTAGGATAAATAATGAACGTCTATCGTCGTAGACGCACATCAAGTATAAGACGATTACGTTCGCGCTGGATTCCCTCCAAGAATCTCCTGATTACGGAGACAGTAGACAATGTAGGGGTTGCCAGCCAAACTCTTTATATTCAGGCGATTGCGGATTCGGATATTCATTCCGGGTCTGCTACGCTTGCATTAACAGTTGAGGCAACAAAGGAAGCAAAAGATACGTCTGCATCCATTTCAAATAGACTTGGATTAGATGCCACAGCGGACACAGATAATTCGTCTGCAACAGCAACAACCTTCATTTCTGATTTCCAAACTGAAGCAGAGCTTAATACTGGCACAGGCGCACCCACTATTTCAGAATCTACATCTGAATATATATCTAGTTCCGCCTCTGCAACAATTTTAACATCTGATTTTCAGACAGAAACAGAAATATCTTCTGGTACAGGCGGGGCAACAATTGCTGATGCGCTAGCTGAGATAGTTACAAATTCAGCAACAGCGACAATAACGCTTGATGAAACAATAATAACTCCTACTCAGACAGCAGTAGCGCGTCTATCATTGGAATCCGGCGTGACGCCAAGTTCTCAAACTAATCATGCGATTAAAGTAAGAGCTAGAGTAACAAGCGGTGCTGGCACGATTCGTGTAGCACTTTATGAAGGAGTTAATAATAGATCAGGTAACCTTGAATCCAGCACGTTAACTACCAGCCTTGCAAATTATGCAATTTCAATACCAGATGCAAATGCTGCAACAATCACAGATTATAGTAATCTTGAAATCCGTTTGTGGGGCTATGCAGCAGCAGGAGGTTCAATTGATTTTGAAGTTGATCAGATTTATCTAGAAACTCCTGTTCCGTCTACCGTTGAAGACACTCTTGACAACATAGGGTCATCTAGTTTCTCAATTAATGAGTCTGAAAAGCAAAATGGAGATAACTCTGGCGCTAATGATCCGAAATTATCAGAATCTATTGCAGAAACAATTGATAGTGTTGGCACAGGAACGCCAAGAATAGCCGACATAATTCCTGAACCAGATATGGTAAGTGTTGGTTCGGGAACACAATTTATTTCTGAATCAACAGCAGAAACAATATCTAATAGTACAACATCTGCTCAAACGATTGCAGAGGCTCAGCCTGGGGATGATCTTGGCAATACTGGAACAGGAACTATTGCGTATTCAGAGGCAATTGCCGAGATTATTGCAAGTATAAATGTGAGCACACAAACTCTTGCTGAATCTATTGCAGAGCAGACTCAAAACAATGGAATAAATACTCCATCGCTGATTGATATTGAAACTGATACTCCTGTCAACACAGGAACAGGAAATCATTACACAGACGCAGAAAAGATTTCAGAAATGGACACAGTTGCATTCCTTGCTTCTCTCACTATGGACGACCAGAGGGACATTGCTGTTGTTCCATTCAGCGATATATCAACAGGAACATGGACAGTCGCTCCGCTATATGAAAAAGTGGATGAGCTTGTTGTGGCATCAGGATATCCAACAGAAACAATTAGATCAGGAAATAATCCATCAAATGATAAAGCTATTCTTCAATTGAGTCCTGTTTCTGATCCAGGAATTGATGATAATCATTTCATCAATGTTGAATTCTATAAGGATGGAAGTGAAACTCTGGACTTCACGGTGAATCTAAAAGAGGGTTCAACTCTTATTGCCACTCGCACATTTACTGATGTTCAAGAGACTGCGGGCGCCCCAAGACGAGAAAGAATTGCACTTACTAATCCTGAAGCCTCTGCTATAGTTGATTATTCAAATCTTAATATAGAACTAATAGCTAATCAAACTAGTTAGGAGTAATAATGCCATCATTGCCAACAGTAGGAGGAGACACGGGAGCCTGGGGAACCAAGCTCAATGACTATCTTCAAGTTGCACACAATTCAGACGGAACACAAATCTTTACTCCCTTAAATATTCCTGGACTTGTTGCTTGGTGGGACGCTTCTGATTCGGCAACAATTACTCAATCAAGTGGTTTAGTTTCTCAATGGAATGATAAGGGAGGATTTGGTTATAATCTTACTGCTTCAACTACAGCACGGCCAACAACTGGAACTAGAACAATCAATAGTCTCAATGTTTTGGATTTCAACGGAAGTTCAAATGTAATGAATATTGCATCTGGGTTCGGACAAGTTCCTTACTCAATATATGTTGTTATTGAACCAGATACAATATCGGGAACAGATTTAATTGTTCACGGAGGATCAACAGGAGTTTCTGACTGGTCATTCTTCTTAAATGCCGGGACTCCCACATTTTTCTCATCTAGCGCTTCAGCCACATCTTCGGCATTGTCCGCCGGTACTGCATATCTTCTTAGAAATAGAATCACAAGTGTGGGTGGCTGGAATTCAATGAGGGCTGGTGGGATAAACGGCACCTCAATTTTAACAACTACTTCGCCATATACAAATCTTGAAATAGGTAACACTAACACAGGTTCAAATTTTTTTGACGGAAAATTAGGAGAAATTATTTTTGTAGGCTCTCCTATTGGAGCAGGCTTTGATAATTTGGTTAGAACTTATCTTGCCAGTAAGTGGGGAGTAACAGCATAAATGCCTAATATTTTTGTTAATTGGTTGAACTTTGAGTTTGAGGAAAGCGCCTCATATCATGACATCCTTGTTAATTCAGGGACGGGCAATCAATCAATAGATGAACAAAGAGTTACTGTTGCTCACATCTATGTAAATCAAATTAACATCGAAGTTCCCGCCGCTGAACTAATCTTCACTGAATTTGTAACGTGCGCACAAACTTCAACACAAGCTCTGTCAGAGGTGGAAGCCGGACAAGAGACATGTTCCGAACATGGCACGCAGACAATCGAAGAAGTTATTATTGGAACTCCTGTTCCAGAGCCAGAGCCAGCAATTGGTGGCGGGGTTCCATCAACAATGGAAGTTATGGGTGGACGCCCATGGTCTGAGGAAGATGTATATGTAAATAATGCATCAACACAACTCATTGGCGAGGAAATTTTCATTGGAGATATTCTTGAGATTTATGCGAATAATGTCCCAGACATTGATACTAGAATTAGAAGACCAGTATATGCTAAACCAAGAGCGATTGAAATTATGTCCTTTACTCCAACAAAGGAAAGAACGCGCATTGTCCCTGTAGAAGCACCGCTAGAGGAGCCAAAAATCAACCATCGCAAAAAGGAGGAAGAAGAACTGCTACTATTAGGTATAATATAAAAGTAAACACAACCAAAGGTGAAGATTTGAGCGCGAAAAATAGAGTCGCAGCCTGTATTATTACAGGGGACGCTTACGAAGAGGACGAAGTCAAAAAGCTTTTGAAGTCTCTAGAACCACACGTTCAAGGGATTTTTGTTAATTACAATGGTACAAAGGGAAAGCTTAACTGGCAAAAATGGACCGACATTCCCATCGTCTATAAAAAATTTAAATGGGAAGAGGATTTTGCTCTTGCCAGAAATCAAAGTTTCTCGCTTGTTCCCAAAGATGAATATGAATGGTATCTCTGGATAGATACTGACGATATCCTTGTTGGTGAGCCTGGGGCGGTCGATGAGATAATAGATTCCTTAGATGAATACTCCTTAGGGGTATTTCTTAAGTATGAATACGCAGTAGACCCCGATACAGGTGCCGTTGTGGTTGAGCAATGGCGCGAAAGACTGTTGTCAACAAAGATGGAGTGGAATTGGGTCTTCCCCATTCATGAAGTTTGCCGCTCGATATCAAACATTCAGTTTGCACAACGAGAACAACTTCACATAAGGCATCAGCGTACATCAGGTGAAACCCGTGGGGCAAGGGATCGCAATAAGAAAATTATTATGAAGGCGGCTCAGGAACATCCTGAGGAACCACGCTATCAATTTTATCTGGCTGGCGAAACACTAGCTGAAGCTGATGCAGAGCAAGACCCACAGCGCAAGGCTATGCTAATTGAGGCAGCAATTGGTGCTTATGAAACATATAGAGGTATGGTCAATGATCTTACTGACGATGTTTATTTGGCGACAGCACGCATGGCTGACCTCCATAGAATGAGAGGAGACCATGCGGCAGCACTTGAGGCTGATCTTGAATGTATAGCAATCTATCCTGAATGGCCGGACGGATATGTTGGCGCAGCTAAGTCATGTATGGAGCTAGGAGATTGGTCGCGCATGAAGGCGTTTGCTTCCATGGCTGTTAAATGTCCTAAACCGTCTACCGCTGCATCAATTGAACCACAGCTTTCAGGGTTCACTCCTATGCTGTTGAGAGCCATGGCTAACGATGAGCTAGGAGATATGGACTCTGCTCTCAAGGATTATAAGGCAGCTAGAGAAATCTGGCGACCTTCTGGTGAGTCCGGTGACACTCTGGACGAAAAGATTAAGACGCTTGAAAACTTTGACAAGACAAAGGATGTGTCTGATGCCTGGACAATGCGAAAGAAGCTCAGAGGAACCAAGCCAAACAAATCAATTGCGTTCTATACTCAGCCCATCCCAGAGGTTTGGAATCCTGATACGTTCAAGTCAGGCGGACATGGAGGGGCTGAGACTTGCATTATTAAGCTCGCTCCCATGTTTGCTGCTGACGGATGGAGAACTGTTGTCTTCGGAACTCCCGGAGATTATAGAGGGGTACATGACGGAGTAGAATGGTGGGGGTCTGATGAATATTTGCCTGGTGAAAAATTCCACACGTTCGTATCGAGCAGATCGCTTCTTCCATTCGATGGAACGCCTTTGGCGAAAGTAAAACTACTCTGGATGCATGATGTTAATATTGGTAAGGAAGAGTCAGGAGCCATGTTGCGGCCAGATAAGGTTTTGGGGTTAACAAGCTGGCACGCCAATCATTTAAGAAAATTGTATGGACTTCCCGAAGATAAAATTTCCGTGATGCCTAACGGTATTGATCTTACTAGATTTAATAAGGACGAATGGGACAAAGAAAATAAATTTAATTTTATTTACTCCTCTTCTCCTGACCGTGGACTTGATACCCTTCTAGGATTGTGGCCTATCATTAAAGACAGTTATCCTGAAGCAAATCTTCATCTTTTCTATGGTTGGGATATGATTGATAAAGTAATTGGTATGCATAAGGGAAGAGGGGCTGGAATTATTCATTTAGAAGAGTTTAGGAATAAGTGCATCAATCAAATTGAGGCTTTGGGCGGAGAGACAGGAGGAATATATAGTCATGGGCGAGTTAATCAAGTGGAGCTAGCCAGACACATGGCTAAATGTTCCATCTGGGCATATCCAACTGATTTCATGGAAACATTCTGTATTACAGCACTAGAAATGCAAATGTCGGGAGTAATCCCACTTACGTCTAATCTCGCGGCATTGCAGGAGACAGTCAATCCTGAAGTTCCAAAGATTACGGGATGGCCCAAGAACTCGTCGTATCAGAAGGAATTCCTAAAGATGCTAGGCGCAATGATAAATCAGGAAGAGTGGCAGGGACATATTAGGGAGCGGAACAGAGAATTTGCATCGCAATTCTCATGGGAAAATGTATATATCAAGTGGCAAGACTTAATAAAATCCTTGCAAAAACAATGATAATAATCCTAATCTCAATGTGAAATAGGTTGCTATGATTTTGTAGTTGATATAATTCTAATGAGAAAAAGTGTGCTTAGTGTGGAATTTTACGAGAGAGACAAAAGAGACACTAGCTTACATTCTTGGGGGATTGGGGTTCCTCCACGAGTTGATAATAGAGAACGCCGAGAGGCCGTTTTTATTGACGGCCTCTTTAGCATTGATGGGATTCCCACTGGTGTTGAAAGGCGAGGAGCGATTGAGAAATGGGAAGGAAGAGAAACCATCGCCAGACGAGGAACCCAAAGAAAAATAAAGATATACTTCTGGAATAGATTATTTTCTGCAGTATATTTATTCGTTATGCTATTTATTGGAATTATTTTGCAATTACATGGGATATTTTAATGTCGAATAGAAATTTGACAGATCAGGAACTATATGAAAAGGAGTTGATGAAACTCAACACCGATCCTGCCCATTATATGACGCCTGGCGCACGAAAATATTTCAAAAGAGTCTGGATGGGCTATCTAGTCTTAGCTATTGCCATGATAGTGGGAATTTGGGGCGTATCACATCAGACAGATAAAGTCTTAAGATCAAATATTAATACATTCCTTATTGCAAACTGCAAATCTGGAATACCCACAATTAAAAAATTTAACGCAGCACTACAGGCAGATATTGATGCACAAAAAGATGCTAAGGAACTCAATATGTTAAGAGGAGACACGCAAAGAGCCGCATTGAATGATAGAATTATAAAATACAAGAAAGGCTCAATGCTCCATGTGCCAACTATTAAGGAATGTGAAAATAGGAAAGCGTTTTAATGGATGTTCAAATCGTCAACACAGAATAAGGTTGGATACGGAGTCTTGGCAACAGGAGTTGTATTAGGCTTATTCTTTTCTTGGCGAAATGATTCAGCAATTGAAGGTGTTAATAGAAGGCAGTCTGAATTAATTGAAACACAAAGAGAATTTATTTTAGAACAGTGTGATAGGGATAAAATTAAGGATCAGGTAATTATAGAGGCATTACAGGATGCAAGGCTGAGAATTAATTTTCAATTAAAAAACGATCCCGCACTTAAATCAATAGTAATCGCCAGGCTGAATGAACAAATTGATGAAGTTAAAAACACAAAACCATGTAAGCTTCCAGAGGCAAAATAATGGGTGTATTAGACGTATATAAGCAAGGAAATATGTTTCTCCCAGAGGAATTTGTATACACGTCATTAGATGAAGTTCCGCCAGACACATATGACCCCATCCTTTATCCTGACGGAGACAACTCCGTTCTTGCATTGTATGAGGCTGAAGGCGGCATACCTTTAAGCGATCAGCAGAGAGTGGAGCAGGCACAACGAAACGCCGATGCGAATATTCGCCTAATGCTCAATAGAAAGAATGTTGTTCCCCTCCCAAGAAATCTTTATTACAAGACATTAATGATGCAAGGCGGGGACGTGCTTGCTCTACAGCGAGCCTTAGCATCCGCTGGTTTTAGAAAATGGGGTAACTTTACAAGAGCATTTGGTAAAGGAACGCGCAAGAATGTGATGGAGTTCCAAGAGAGCCGTCACATGAAGACGGACGGTATCTATGATCTGGATGTTCACAAAAAGCTAGCTCGATATTATGATCAGTATGGCACGTTCCTAATGAGCAAAGCCAATAAGGTTTATAACACATCACCTAGAGCCGTGATTGTATCTTTTGCCACCTTTGGTTATAATAATAGATATAAAATCCACTACACGCAGAGCGGCCTCAGAATGTATGGGGTCCGCAATAAAATTAGACCTCCAAAGATTCCATACTATGAGGATTGTTCCTCATTCTCAACATGGACATATTGGGGGGCCGGTGTTCCTGACCCTAACGGTTTAGGGTATAATGGATGGGGTTACACAGGAACTCTTGCACAGCATGGAAACAGAACAACAAACCCGCAACCAGGAGACTTGGCCCTCTATGGGTACGGCGCTCCTTATCATCATGTTGTTGTATATATCGGCAACGGTATGTGCATATCTCATGGATCAGAAGTCGGACCACTCCTTCTTCCAGTATATTACAGATCGGATTTCTCACACTTTAGGACGTATATTAAATGAAGTTAGAACCATATGAGCCAAGAAATGGAGTCGCCCGGTTGGTTGAAATCAAGCCAGGCTCTCCTGTGGGCGCAGCATGGACTTCTTACTATAAATATAGAGACAAGGCCGATCCTAATACCCCCAAGGCTTACGCTTTGACAGCCCTGAAAAGAGAGCTAGTGTACCGAGGATATGGGGCGGGCATTGATACCGAATCCCTATTCTTCGGGGCAGCAGCCAGAAACAATACACAAGATTTCCAGTTGGATTTGGGAATGGATGCGGACGGAGTAATAGGTCCGACAACTGCACGCAGACTATTCAAGAAGCGGGTATGGGATTCAGCACACAAGGCAGGAGTTCCTGCCTTAATGCTTTGTAAGCAGTTGAATCTTGAATCTGGATTTGATCCAGCAGCAGTAGGTTATGTCGATCCTAGGGACAGAGGATTGGCGCAGATCAATTCATTTTGGCACCCTGAAATCACAGACGAACAAGCATTTGATCCATCGTTCTCTATACCATGGGCAGCCAACTATCTAAGTGAAAATTTTAAGGCGTTAGGGGATATAGACGCCGCTCTTGCAGCCCACAATATTGGGCGTTTCTATGCAAGGAAGTGGCTTGAAGAGAACAAGCCAGTCTCAGGGTTATATACAGTCGAAGGGAAAGACTACGCGGCTATTATAACTAAATATCTACAACTGCTGAAAAGCAGAGATTGCTAAGAAAGGAGTAAAATGAAGAAACTGCTACAAGAAGCAGGCCGAGAGTTTCTTAAGGCATTCGGGGCGTCATTGGTTGTTTTGCTTCCAGGCGTTTTGGTAGCAACAAATCTAGACCAGGCTTATGCCCTAGGTGTTGCCGCTCTCTTCGCTTCAGGTGCAGCCGGACTAAAGGCTATCCAGGTCTTGGTTCCTAAGCTTTCATTTGCTGGTCTTGTTAGACAGCCGGTGGCAGCTTGGCTGGACGCATTTACACGCACAGCATTATCAGCATTTGTTGTGTCTGTAGTAAGCTTCCTAAACGAGCCACAGTATGACAACTGGAAAGCTCTGTTGGTTGGTGCCCTAACAGGTGCATTTGCCGCAGGATTCCGAGCACTTGAAGGTCTATTGACAAAGGGTGAAACTCCTATTAAGTCAATGGGCGTGGGTGTTTCCACAGACTAATTAATAAATGGGGGTCATGATGTCATCTACACCAACAAAGCCAGATAAAAAACAAGAAGAAGTACAGAACTTATTGAGTTATAAGTTCGATTGTTTTGTTAAGTTATTGGGTCCAGATTGGCCTCTGGATGACATTCATGCCCTCACTGAATCAGATACATATCACGGGGATTTAAAAAGTTTATTGGACAATGGCTGTTCCAAGGAACTAGCCATCAGAATCCTCCTCTAGCGGGGAGGTTGGTAGAAGCAAAATGGTATCCGTCCCCACCATTTTGCTCCCTTTCTAGTGGGG